>Ga0065711_1051676_pt1 | contig 10283 bp, 9 predicted proteins | sample Hoacrofraction12_FD_59098 | JGI IMG/M metagenome (GOLD analysis project Ga0065711, IMG submission 59098) | Hoatzin crop microbial communities from Cojedes, Venezuela - Epithelial fraction 12 v2 (version 2) | ecosystem: Host-associated > Birds > Digestive system > Esophagus > Crop | place...
AGCGGCAGCAGCAGTGGCAGCAGTGGCAGCAATGGCAGCAGTAGCACCAGTGGCAGCAGTAGCAGCAGCGGCAGCAGCAGTAGCAGCAGTGGCAGCAGTAGCAGCAGTAGCAGCAGCAGCAGTGGTAGCAGTAGCACCAGTGGCAGCAGTGGTAGCAGCAGCAGCGGTGGCTGCGTTACTCAGCGGCTGTAGGTGAGCTCCAAGCACGAGGCGAGCGGCCGGCCGCTCGGTCACGGCCATCGCATCCTGACGTCAGCCAGCCGGAGCAGAGCACACGCAATGGGCAGAGCGAGCTGACGTTTCTGCAGAGCCAACGCGGAGCAGCCAGGTCAGCAAAGGCAGACAAAGGCGCCGGAGCAGAGCGGCGTCTGCTGCTGCCTTGCAGAAAAAGGACCAAAATCCCGACGCCAGGTCGCTGCCACAGCTCACCTGCACCAGAGGAGAGACCAGCACCAAGGGACCATCACAGCTGAAGGACAGCATTGGAGCAAACCCCTCTGTTAAAGTACTTTATTTTTAGATAAATAGAATCTATTTTTTTCAATATTAGGCTGAAAATTTCTTAAATGCCCACATAGATTTTTTAGTGTTTGTGTACTGTTTAAAGCACTGTTTTCGAAAAGGACGACTTCTAATTATAATAAAAGAAACACAAATACCTGGAAGTAAACCCTTCCCAAAAGGGCATGTTGTCTGTCAGATACCATCGCACACAGTAGCGTAAAAAAATTGTAAAAATATTTTAGGCGCACTACTTGATAAATAGAAACCATCTGTGAGATGAACACATGCTGCTGTTAATCCCACAGGAAAGAACTCATTCAGCACAGGTCTTGATATGATCATCAACACAAAAATTAACAGACCTTTGCCTGCAGCATTCCATACTCTGACAATGGTACTATTCCACTACTGGCAAATGTGGGACATGACAACTCACATCACTGCCAAAGTTTAAGACCAATATTGTATTGATTGGATAGGCCATTTTTAAAAACCATAAGCATTTATATCTGTTGCGTTCTAACAAAGTCAGGTATTACTTTTCATATTTTTTTCATGAATTCTACAGGACCTATTCAAAAAACCCAAACCCAAACATAAAACAGACCAAAAAAACCCCAGAAAATTTACCAAATTTTTTGTTTCCCCATGTTTGATCACATTCCAGTTTCTTCTCCTTTTCAATCTCACTTTGCTTAGAAAGCTAAAAGACAAATGACAGATGGGGGGTTTCATTTTGTTCCCCCTTCCCCCCCCACCCCGCAAAAAATCTGAATCCATATTTCTTAAGTGAGTTAAAAAACCTAAGACAACCAAAGGAAGTCACTGGTTCTTCCCCAAGATGATCCTCAGACTGTGGTGTGTCGTCCTCCATACTGATGTCGTGAAAAGCTGTAGCTGCAGACTCAATAGTCAGAGGGCTGTTCAGCAGGGATTCTTTATTGTGGCGCCAGGCACATGGGGGATCTCTCCTCCAAACGTGTGCACCAAACACCCTGTCATTTCAGGGTAAATACAATCACAATATACATATTCATTATATTTCCAAGAAATGTTTAGCATATTCATGACTTTTCCAAGAACTAATTAGCATATGCTAATGTCTTTCACACATGTCTGTTAGCATCCTCGGGTGGTCTTTGGGGGTCCTAAGATGAAGGCTTATACTCCTCATCACAGTGTCCGCTGGTTGCCCTTTGTTTCTGCGCAGACTCAGTTCTAAGATCATGTATACCATGTCCTTGCAGGTTGTTTTACTCTGGTCTTGTTGCCCTCTTGGTGCCTCTTTATCTCTGTAGCTTGGTACATCTGCCCTCCCAAGGCTGAGCTGTCTGAGGTAGAATTATTTAGGAGCCTCTCTATCTTAGAGCTTTCCTGCTTTCTCAAAACAACAAGGCGAGTTTGTCTAAGTAGTGTTATTGAGGAGCCTCTTTATCTTAAAGCTTTCTTGTCTTCTCAGAGCAGCAAGGATCTAGTTTAGTTTAATTACAATCACTCTGGTAAGTGGAAATTTTACATTTACAGGTATCAAATCCCTCCTTTTCTTTTGAGGATTTGTAGCTAGAAAGCTATGAATCCTCACTATTGTATTTTATAGGTATTTTCAAATTTCTTCAGCCTTTTATTCCAAGGGCCCAGGAAAAGTATTTTCCAGTTTCTATTTGGTGCCTGATCTTCTTCCTTTTCCAGTCACTGTATGCCTCAACTGAATCCTGACAACACCAAAGGAAACATTTGAGAGATATGAGAACAAGTATTCCTAAAACCATCAGGGTGATTAATACCATCAATAATTGTTTTAACCATTCTAAATTAGGGAGCTAAGAGGTTACTTTATCCCATAAATCTCGAAACCTCAAGGAAGTATCGTTCGAAGCTACTTTATGGAACACTCGTGTTTTCTCCCAGAGCATATTCAGATCTGCTTCTATCTGTCTGTCTTTGTTGATATGTGCACAGCAACTGGTATTAATGATCATACATACTCACCTTTTTTTTGCGGTCAATAAATCTAATGCCATTCGGTTCTGTAGCACAACTTTACCAAGGGATGATACTTCTGTCCGTAAATTTGCCATCGTATGTATTGTTAGATTTCCCATCTTCTCTAAAACTGTGGAAATGTTTACTATGGCTTTCTCTCGATTGCTTGCTCCTAGCCACGGCAAAAACCGTCTGACAAAGCTATGAAATTTTGTTCCACTACTGACAAGTGGGTTGTCTTCCCGTTTGGCTCGTCTCCATGCTGTTCTCAATATGCCTTTAGGTATTTGGGACTGGTTCTATATTTGGTCCTGGCTGACTAGGTGACCTATGGTACACATTCCCTTCCAACCTGCAGGGAGTCACTTTCTGCTAACGCCATCGCCACATAGCCACCAATACCCGTCAGTGGCTGCGAGATTAGCTCCATAAAATGTTCCGCGGTTTACCCAACCGACTGATAAATAATTCAAGGGGCTATAGGTTTCTGATTGGGTTCTGTTACGAAAATCAATATATACCACACCTGTCTCTTTTAAATCTCAAGTCTCCACTTCTACTGTAGTTTTGTTGATCCAATAATGATGCCACCCGTCCCTGCAAGTACAATTTTTGTGTGTATGGAAGGGGGATCGGCACGAACAAGTGTGGGATCTTGCTTTCCATAGGCAACTATTATTGCTGACCGATATCTGGGTGTTGTTATCTAATATCTGTAGGTCAAATCTTGGCCCTGTCATGTAGGTCGAGTTGTCAAAATCACAGTATCCTCCAATGTGTCTTCTCCAAAACTCGGGCCAAGTATTATTGTCCCAGTTCCAATGAGTAAACCCTACCCCATAGAAAGTGAGTCTCTTGTCACCTTTTGGTAAGGCAGTACAAATCCAACAATCCTTAGCTCCTGTGGCGTTCGCTATCATCTGAATTGCATTGTAATATAAGTTCTCACTCCAAGGGTTCACTAATAAGCTTAGGTTTAACAAAGTTACCGCTGTAATCGCAGTTTCAAACCGCCAGCCTTTTCGACAGTCCGTCTTGGTTCAGGAGCATTCTTCACTCGGGAATAATGGAACAAGGCTGGTTGTTCCTGAATCTTGATTTCAGTGAAAGTGGTCAGCAATACCTGGTAAGGTCCATTCCACCTCTCTCTCAGTGGGTCACCTGAAAAATTCTTAACATAAACCCACTCTCCAGGGCTAAATTTATGGATCGAGTGATCTAACACCTTAACCTTGGTACTCAAGACATTTTTGCTAATATTTTCTAATTGTTTTCCCAAGGATATAACATAATTCTGTAGATACTGATTTCCCAACAGGTTCAAATCTTCCCCTTGATATTTAGCCTGCTATGGTCTCCCATATAGTATCGCCAAAGGGCTCAGATTTTCTTTGGTCCTAGGTTTTACACATATCCGAAGTAGTGCAATAGGCAATGCTTGGTACCAATATAGATTTGCTTCTTGGCATATTTTTGCTATCTGTTGTTTTATCAAGTGGTTCATTTATTTTATTTGCCCACTGGCTTGTGGTCTGTACGGCTTATGTAACTGCCAATCGATTCCTAATAGTTTGCTGACCTGTTGCACTGCTTCTGCACAGAAATGTGTCCCCCTATCCGAGGAGATAACTGTTGGTACCCCAAACTGAGGTATTATTTCATTTAATAATATCTTAGTTACCTGCCTTGCTTTGTTTGTTCTACAAGGGAATGCTTCTGGCCAACCTGAAAAAGTATCTGCACGTACTAAGAAGTACCTGTACCATCCTTTTCTTGGAAGTTCAGAGAAATCAGTTTGCCAGTGGTCTCCTGGTACACTTCCTTTTCCAATACTTCCTAATTGTACCCAGTTACCTGTGTTGGGGTTATTTTTTAAACATATTTCACAGTGTTGGGTTACTTGTCGGACTGTAGTATACAAATTTTTCCCTATTAGTTTCTGATTTAAAAATTTATACAGGGAGTCTGCTCCCCAATGTGTTTTATTGTGTTCTTCTTTAACCACCCCCCATATTTGTTTAGCAGGGATTATGATTCTGCCATCACTTGAGTAGGCCCATCCCTGGGATGGAATTTGTCTTCCTAATCTCTTTATTAATTCTTCATTATCTTTAGAATACTCAATATTTTCTTCGTTAATTAAGTTTCTACTTCTATTGTCTGGGATTAAGGCCAAAATCTCTCCCATTTTTTCTGCCGCTTGTTTAGCTTCATAGTCAGCCAAACTGTTACCTCTTTCCTGGTCAGTGTTACCCTTCAGGTGTCCTCGGCAGTGCATGATGGCAACTTTTGTTGGTAGTTGAACAGCTTCTAATAGGCGAAGGATTTCCTCAGCATATTTCATCTGCTTCCCTTGCGCAGTTAGCAGTCCTCGCTCCTTCCAAATTGCCCCATGAGCGTGGACAACTCCAAAAGCATATTTGGAATCTGTCCATATATTTATCTTTTTTCCTTTTGCTAATTCCAGAGCCCTAGTTAGGGCAATAATTTCGGCCTCTTGAGCTGATGTTCCAGCAGGTAGTGACTGAGACTCAACTACTTCGTCTGTTGTTGTCACTGCGTACCCGGCCTTTCGAACACCTTGTCGGACAAAGCTGCTTCCATCTGTGAACCAAGAGTCCTGGGCATCTTCCAGGGGTTCCTCTTTAAAATCTGGTCTGCTGGAGTACGCAGTCTGTATATTTTCTAAGCAATCATGTACCGATGGTTCAGAGATTGATCCACTGAGAAAAGAAGCTGGGTTCATAATATTAGTTATTATGATATTAATATCATCTGATTCAATAAAAATGGCCTGGTATTGTAGGAATCGGGATGGGGAAAGCCAGCGGTTCCCTTTTTGTTCCAGTACAGCTGGTACTGTGTGTGAGACCAGTACTGTGATCTTTTGGCCCAAGGTAAATTTTCGGGCTTCTTGAATATTCAAGACCACTGCTGCCACAGCTCGCAGACATCCTGGCCATCCTTTGCTTACTCCATCCAACTGTTTAGAAAAATCGGCCACAGCTCTCTTCTAGGGTCCCAGCTGTTGAGCTAGGATCCCCAGAGCTATGCCTTGTCTCTCATAAGAAAACAGCCAGAAGGGTTTAGTAACATCAGGCAGGCCCAGGGCCGGGGCTTTCATTAGTTCCTTCCTAAGTGTCTGAAATGCGTTTTGAGCTTCTTTGGACCAGATTAATTGAGTGGGGTTGTTTTTCAAAAGTTCATATAAGGGTCTCACTATTATTCCATAATTATAAATCCATAACCGGCACCAACCTGTCATTCCCAGAAAGGTCCTGAGCTCTTTTACCGTCTGAGGGAGGGGAGTCCTGCAGATGGCTTCTTTCCGTTCTGTTCCTAGTTCTCTTTGTCCTCCAGACAGCTCATATCCAAGGTAGGTTATCACTGCTGCACGATCTGAGCTTTGTGTTGAGAGACTCGATACCCATTTAGTCCCAAAAAGTTTAACAAACTGGTAGTCCACTGTATACAGTCAGGTTTTGTTTCATTTGCTATTAATAAATCATCTACATACTGTAAAAGGGTTCCATTACCAGAGGGGGGGTACCATGCTTCAAGTTCTCGTGCTAGTTGATTTCCAAAGATCGTTGGGCTGTTCTTAAAACCTTGGGGTAACACTGTCCAGGTGAGTTGGGTTTTTCTACCCGTGGTAGGATTTTCCCGTTCAAATGCAAATAAATTCTGACTTTCTTTGGCTAAAGGCAGACAGAAGAATGCATCATTTAAATCCAATACTGTAAACCATACTTGATTATTTCATAATTTAATAAGTCAAGTATAAGGATTAGCCACCACAGGATGTATGTCTTTAACAATTTTTTTCACTTCTCTTAAATCCTGTACTATCCGATAAGTTCCATCTGTTTTTTTCACTAGTAATATAGGTGTATTGTATTCTGACTCACATTCCACTAGTAGTCCATACTGTAAAAAGTTATTAATTGGTCCTTCTATTCCTTTTCGGTCCTCTAATTTCAAGGGATATTGCTTTTGTCGTATTGGTTTTGCCTCTTCCTTGATTTCTACTGTTATGGGAGCTACATGTTTTGCTCGGCCTGGGATCCCTATAGCCCATACTCCTGGATATACCTGATTAGTAATTTCTTCGTTTTCTGGTGCAGATGTGACAGAGCTTCCAGGGTCCATTAGAGCTAAACTTAATATTTCAATTAATCGATTTTCTTTCACCTTTAATTCCATGTTTCCTTGTTTAAAAGTTATTTCTGCTTCCAAATGTTCCAATAAGTCTCTACCTAACAGTGATTTTGGGGAATTTGGTAAATATAAAAATCAATGTATACCAACCTGTTTTTCTAATTTAAAATTGAGGGGTCTTAGAAAGAAAGCTTTTTCTTGTTGGCCAGTAGCTCCCACTACAGTCACAAAGTCATTACTTACAGGTATTAACTCTTGATTTAAGACAGAGAAAGAGCAACCTGTGTCTACTAAAAACTCTACTTCTTTCTTCTGTCTTCCTAGCCTCATTTTAACCAGTGGATCCACTAGGGTAGAGTCCCCAGGTCCCCGTTAGTTAACCCCTGCTTCAGCTATCAAGGTTCTACTGAGTTTTGGGCATTGATTTTTCCAATGTCCCTCTTCTCAAAAGTACATACACTGATTTTTTCCCACTACATTTCCCAGTACCCCTCTATTTCCCAAGGATCTTCCCCTTCCTCATCCTCTAAATCCTCTCCTATCTATCATTCCTTTCTGTTCTAAAGCTGCCACCGTTGCTGTTGCTGTTTTTCTAGTTAATTTTCCTCTATCCACATCCTCACGATTCCTAAAAACTCTCCATGCCTCCTCAGGCAGTTTTTCTAGGTTTTTGATTTCCGGTTCTTTTAGTTTCTGTAACTTTTTTCTGATGTCTGTAGATGATTGTCCCAAAAATCTGCAGCAGTGTTCAAACACTGGATGTGTGAAGTTCATTTCATGAGAGCCAGCATACTCAGAGGCATCACACTTCTTCAACCATGTCTATTAATGTACTTTGTAAAGGGCACTGAATATCCCTTTGAATCCTTAAATTTGAACTTGTGGTGGTCTAGAGGTTGAAAATGAGGAAACCTTTGAGACAAAAGATTTTACAGCACTAAGGAACAAAGCCTAGTGTAGCTAAATACATACATATGCATGCGCCTATACACACATACACACATATATATATAAAAACACACACATATATATTTGACACATGTTTACATGTATATATATGCACGCAGAGATGCAGGCATGCACACACATAGAAGCTGTAATACCAGGAAAAGCTGGGCTGGTAAATAAGGCAGCCCTAGTGAGAAGTGACGCAATTAACCCAAACTCCAATTAGCATGGCTTAGTCGTTGCTGCAGACCTAGCCCAGCCCAAGGGAGCAAAGGGCAGCGGTACCCACAGAGATGGAGGGTGGCAGAAGATGCTTGTTTTCCTTTCACTCCTTCCTTGAATCACCTGGGAAACTAACTAGGACTGCAAGAAGCATTAATTATGGCAAATTGTGCAGATGGTGGATGTGAGGTTTATCTCAACTGATGAACAGCACTTCAAGCTTACAGCGCTTAAATACCGTGCTGTTTTAGTCACACTTCAGCAATCAGGAGATTTAAAGCAACATTTAAAATGCAAGCACTAACATTGGATGAAGATGCTGTCTGTTCTTCTGTGAAAGTAGGTCCATGACCCCATTTTCGTCTGCATTGCTGAGGGGCTGCGTAACACATTTCAAACAAACAAACAAAAAACAGAAAAGGAAATGAGTTCATGTTTACAGGGTAATACACACCACGGACGGAGAAGTGGCTCGACACCACTACCTCAGATGCATTCTGCAAATTACGTGGGGACTGCAAGAGAAAGCTGTAGAAGACTGTTCAACTGAAAGTCGGGGATTATAGAGGATTGCTTGACTGTTCCCTGTTTGGCAATCTGGAAGTTGAACATCCTATGGTCAGAAAACACTTCAGTCACCCGGCATTTGCCACTGCCGCTGACATAAACAGACAGAACTGCAGAACTTGCGGAAGCTGCAGCTTTACTTGCACTGACTCCCACACGATGAACTGGCCCATATTCTCAGGACAGCGAGGGGATTTAATGCACTTGGATTCAAAGATGTTGCCAAGCCCATGCGCTAGCTGAGCCTGCACGCTGCACAGAGCTGCAATTGACAATTTCATAGAAACATAGAATCATTCAGGTTGGAAAAGACCTCTCAGATCATCAAGTCTAGCCATCACCCCAACACCCCCATTCCTGCTAAAACCATGTCCCCAGGTGCCACATCCACACGGTTATTGAACCCCTCCAGGGATGGGGACTCCACCACTGCCCTGGGCAGCCTGGTCCAATGCCTGATCACTCTTCCAGTAAAGAAAATTTTCCTAATATCCAACCTAAACTCTCCTGACGAAACCTGAGGCTATAAAATGAGCAGCTTTAGATGCGCGAGAAGCTACTTTGTTCCAGGAGAGGTACATTTTCAGGTTATTTTAAAAGATAGAAGGTGACTCCAGATAGCAGTAATACATTACAGTGACTAGAGGTGTTTCTTCCTAATGTTGCGAAATATAACCTGGGATAGGCTTGACTTTGTTGGTGCTCATCCACGCTACAGAGATTGCTGCTGCACGATCTGCCAGCCAAGATCTCCCACATGGACAAAGTATGAGCAGACAAAAGGAGCTTTTTGGTTTTGTAGCCATCTGCCACATCCAAACCAACAAAAGTCATCTGTGTGTGGGAAAGGGAGGAATGAAAGGTGGGACAGGGTTGAGGACCACTGGTATTTTTCAGTGCAACTATGTCAGATAAATGGCGTAGGGTTGATCAGGCTTGGAAGCACGGGTTTGTTTTTTTCCCCAAAATGAATACTCTAGCCGGTTTCAGAGGTGGCACAGGTGCTCCCAGCCAAAGGCTGCTGTCCCTCCAGCCCAACAGATATCACTGTTGACTGCTTTCCAGAGGTCACGGGTGGAGACATGAAGGAAAATCAGCACATATCCCAAGGATTTTGTACCGAGTTGTGGAATCGCCGCCCTTGGAGGCATTCAAGGTTTCACTGGAAAAGTCCTTGCGCCTTCTGAGCTCATTAGACCTGCTTGGAGTGGAGGCTGGGTTAGATGACCTCCAGAGGTCCCTTCCAACCTGAACTATTCCCTGACTCCACGAATCCCCTCTCTCCTGGAGACTGACCGCTAAGCCCTGTCCTTTACTTCCTCTTCTTACGCCAGCCTTTAACCCAAAATCCAACCTATCTCCCGATCTTGTGGCAACTTAGTTCCTTTACAAAGTGTAATAAGCTTTCAAAAAGCTTCTCAAAGGCTTTTTGAAAATGCAAGAGGATTATTATGCCCACACTACCCCCTTTATCGGCACACTTACAGCCCTTCCTCCAAATGCCAGCGGTGCTGGACTTCACTGGAGCCTCTCCAACACCTTCCCAACAGTCTGTGTTCATCCGTGTGTCCTGACGTGCGGAATCAAACTCCACAACTCCGAGAGTTATCAAGCAGGTCTGTTTACTGCGGCGCCGGGTGCGAGGGGGATCACTCCTCCTAACTTGCACACCGAGTCACAAAGAATGCACCTATTTATTACAAAGCTTATCTAAGTAGGCTGGACTATTGTAATTATTTTTAGGAATTAATTATCATACTCCACCCCCCTTTGGCACTTCCGCAGTGTCGTCTGGTGGTCGTCTGTGGGGGTCTTCTGGATGAAGGCTCGTAGTCTTCCTCGCTGTGTGCTTTCACCTTTGGCTCCAAAATTCCTGAGTTGTCTGTGTTGGCTGAGTCCCA
>Ga0065711_1051679_pt1 | contig 10281 bp, 5 predicted proteins | sample Hoacrofraction12_FD_59098 | JGI IMG/M metagenome (GOLD analysis project Ga0065711, IMG submission 59098) | Hoatzin crop microbial communities from Cojedes, Venezuela - Epithelial fraction 12 v2 (version 2) | ecosystem: Host-associated > Birds > Digestive system > Esophagus > Crop | place...
TTTCCCCCCCCCCCCCCCCCATTTTAAAGATTTTCAGTTTCTTGCTATGTTTAATATTTGTGCCTAACACACACATGGTTTCTACAAGTCTCTGCAGCATGTCGTAGGGAATTGAAGTTTCTTGTCAAGGACAGAATCAGGATCTAACTTGGGAATTGGGATCTAAACACAGGCCTTCAACACGGAAAAACAAGCCATGGCTCTGGCTGGATCAACAGAAACCTAAATGTATTCTTCAAGAAAATCAGCTGGATTTGGCGAAGGGCAGAAAAATGAAACCTTAAAATGGCAGAAATATATCTTCTAGCATACTGAAGAATTAAACTACCCTTTAGGGTTCTCTTAACCAATATGGAGGTTAGCATGTGTTTGACAGCAGAAAAACTTCAGGCTTGGACTGCTACAGAAAGGACTACAGAAAAGGTAAACTTGTTTCCCCATCCTTATTTCATCTGAGTGCGCGTAATCCAGATCTGATGTGTGGAACCCCCCTGTTCTTACAGCCGTACAGCGTGAAGGGTCATTTCAGAGATGGAGAGGAAGATATCAGGGCTGTGACAATCCCTGTCTAGAGGGAGGACTTCAGTCAGCTGGCATAAATCACAGGATGGTGTGATCAATAGTATGGCTGTGGTATTCTCCTAAAACGCATTTACACGATAGTGTAAAATGATGATGCAAGACAGGACTTCGGTAGCACAAACTGGAAACTATGTTTGGCTTAGGGAAGCAGAAATAGTTCTCAAATTGCACAGGAAATAAATCAACAATCTAGGTTCTCAAATTCTTTAATCAGAATTAATTAGTTTAACACCCCACCAGCAGAAGAAAAGAGCATTATCCCAGCTCTGTAGCATAGAAAGCGACGCAGTTCTAGATTAAGGGATACATTTACTTGCTTCCCTTCTGGAGATGGAAATTGCACTTGTAAAATGGAAGCCAGTCACTTAAAAATACAGCCTTAAAAACATGCCTACAATGTTACACTTAGCAGGAGGTAGAATGGACAGGAACACCCATACCCCTTGTTTCCCAAACCTGTATTATAGCACAGAGAACACGCTTCTTTTCCTATTATCAGTAGTAATGATTTTGATCCAGCCCTATGCCTTGTCCTTCAAGGGCACTGCCTGGTACCCACCTGTGCATTCCTGACCTTGCTGATTTCCTTATAAAACTCAAACAGCTGCTCCAACTTCCCAATGGAGTCTCAAAAAAATTATGCTACTGAACTGTTCATCTGATTATGTTGTTTCACATGTTTCTTATCAGGAAACAAGTTACAAGCAATGTAAGCACCAGCACTGCAAGGGTAAACCCACAGCTCTGAACTGCACACGCCTTGCAACAGTCTTTTCCAAGAGATCTCAAGCAAGCTGTAAATTCGAAGCGGCACTTGCCGCAACCTGTCAAGTGCTGTCAGACAAGCAAAAAAGTTCTGTGTAATAATCCTACCTGATAAATGCATTTCAGGGGTTGCTATCATTACCAATGTATCGATTTCAGCATGCAGAACATTCGTACCAACAGTAGCTGTGGCTGTATTTCCCACTTCACAGCTGAACACACCAAAAATTGCACTTCAGGCATCCAAGTAAATAACCTTAAATGGGTTTTACTTCATAGCACTAACACACTCAGAGTTTCCCAGAAATAATCTGCAGCCTTCAGTTGTTAATGTCATAAATAAGTTTATGTTAATATTCCTATCAGAAAGTATTTACTACTACAAAATCTTTAGTTTAATAAGCATGACTACTAAAAAAAACTTACCTACTGCACCATACATAGCCCATTTGAAAATTGCTACCTCTAGCATGCTTTTGACTACAAATGACAAATTTCCCTCAGTGGAAATTCAGCTGCTAAAAATTACTATTCTCACACTAGATCCAGTACTACTTAAGGACTGAATCTGTACCAAACTGAAGTTAATAAAAACACACACTCATATGAAATACCACTAGGACGTAACAGTTAATTCTGTCTCACTTACTGCAGAAATATTTTCATGGAATGGCATTCAAAACTAACAAACCACTGTATTTTCTTCCTCTTTTACCCAGGCAGAATGAAGTCTGACAAAGGCAAGAAGAAAATAAACTCCCATTCTTATCTTCAAAATACCACAAACCAAACACAACTACCTTTGCAAAAATACAAGGTCAGAAAACAATACTTCTAAAGTGTCACAGAAACAAAGACAAAAAATAACTGAATGAGCTGGTATAGTCTCCTACCTTTCGGGCAAAATGCTCCACAGCCCATTGTAGGGTCGCTGGACCACCCTCATAGCGCATCACAGGGAGAATTGCAGTCTTCAAGGTGTTTGAAGCCCCTTGCTCTGCAGGCCCCTTTGCTGCTGCTTTTCTGAGAAGCTGTATAAGCTTTAGAGCCTGTTTTCCAACAGAATGGTTCAAGCACATCACAAGTCTCAGCTCAGAGTATCGCCTCAGAACAAGTGACTGACTGCCTATATAATTTAATATGAGGCCACATGAGACTCATAGACCATCTGCAAAAGAAACTATATCTGCTTTTTGCAGCTTGGTAAGTTGCATTCTGAATGCTGGGGTGTAGTTTTGACTGTGTGCTTTTGTTATCAGTCATATAACTGGACGAAATGCTCAAACAGCAAGTGTAAAACACATGTGTTTACCAATCTCACAGTCAATTTCTGCTGTAAGTAACTTAGACCTTTTCGCCTTACAAATGCAAAGTCACAATTCCCTCAAAGCACAGGAAAGGTCTGGACACAGACATGGCAATACTGGATGTGAAATTTCCTTGGGTTTTGGGTTTTTTTGGTGAAACAAAGGCTGGTCAACAAGAGCTACAGAACCCTTGAATCCTGTTGCCGGAATTGAGAGGCACGTGTGATACTACCAAATTCAGGTCCTGGTCGCTATTTCTCTATAAACACTTCCCTACTGAAATAATTAACGAAACTCACATGGAAGGAAGATTAAGCTCTAAAACAGGCAAAAGCATATAAAAAGCTAAAAAAACAGGAAGGGAGACGTATGAGCCATCAAAAGAATAATAAACTACTGGTAAGAAATGAACTAGTTTTATCATCTACGGGTCCTTCCAAAAAGCAACAGTAATGAAAAGATAATCTAAAGCAATTACTTGGGCTAAAAATCAAATTGCTGTGAAGTTTTCTACAGACTAAAACTTTTCAGAAGCTGTAAAACGTTTAAGTGTCTGTTTCAACTTGGAGCAGGATGAGGGCAGTGACACATCCCTGGCTCATTTCTAAATCATGGAAAGTGGTTACCTTTCTAGTTTCCAACTGAATTTCATTTAAAATACCAGTGCCAAAGGGCAAGTACAAAGAACTGAGAGGTATTTATTGTTTAGGGTTATTCAGCTGTGCGACACAACATTCCTCCCCCAGGTTTTGTATCAGATGTGATTCCTTGCAGAAAGAAGACACGGAGCTCTCATCACTGTTCTGAAACCACATTCTTCGCCAGTTCTAAGGAGCCTCTGATACACATCAGTCCGCAGCTACTAGGTCACTCCTAAAAGCAGCTTTCCCTCGCCAACAGTCCTATTGCATGTTGTACTCACCAGTAGTAATGGGGCTCCCCATTCCGACTCCTGGAGTCCCATTGCTTACTGGCACTGGGAAACTGGATTGCTGAACTGCTGAATAACAGCATTCAATTACAGGACAATACTGAGCTGGCAGTTCTTTACCAAGCTTTCCTTTTCTTAATTTCTGAACAGAACCATAAGTGTCCCAGATACTTTATTAAGGCAATCCCGTTTGGGAGGTAAGTACAGCTAAAGGAAAATCATGCTCCACTTGAAACATCAAGGAGGATGCTGAAGATGATTATATGTTAAGAAAACTCAAAAAGTCTGAAGCCACAATGACCTGCATCATCAATTCAACATGTTTTATAAGTGATTTTATATATATATATATATTCATAAAGTGGCACTTTTTTGCATGCACAAAAATATCTATTTTACAAAAATAGTAAACAAAAGTGGTTTTTTTTTTAATGAGTTTTTGTACCTACAGTAGTAGCCAAAAGATCATGTCCAGGTAAACTGTTCTAATAGGTGTAGTTACAGTAGGGGAAGAAAGCCACAAATTAGCCAAAGCAAAGGTGCAGTCTCAGAAGGTATAACACGGCAAGAAGCTGACAACAGCAGGTCTGAAGTGCATACTTTGGGGACCAAGTAGAAGAATTTCTAATCATACTCACTGTAATCCATTTTCACTTGCCACAAACATAAATTCAAGCAGGACTTAATTTCTAATTCCTGTAATCTAACAACACCACCAACAACAACGCCATAATTCAAAAAGCCTGTGCGCCTCCCCCTTCCCCCAGCAGAGATCACCGCCGGGAAAAAGCAGCACACTGGTAAGATGCTTCGGGCCTAGAGTTTACCAAACTGTTCCTAAGGGTTCACTTTCAACCCCACAATTTTCAGCTTTGTAAAAACAGAAGTATAGCCAGGGAGGACTAAAGTCTTTTTCAAGCGGTTTTGGCCATCAATACAGGAAACAATTCAAAGGCAACATGACACTGATAGCTTAATTTGTGAAAATGGATAAATACCATATCTGCCATATAGCACATTAACCCATGTAACAAATAAATACAGAAATAGCACTGCAATACTTGGTTAAAAGGTTTTGGTTCACAGAGGAGGAAATTTAATTAAAGCATGTAATGTCAATTACTGTCATGTGTAATTTTATTTTGCTTCCCTAGAAAAAATACAGATGCAGGACTCTAAAGTTACCTGCATGTTTGATGCAAACAGGATAAAATTATCTAGGTTCTGAGAAAATCCAGATAGTAGTAGAAAAAAAATCCACATTTTTACCTAACCTCACTCATGGATCATCCTCAAAGTGTTGATTACATGAGGACTGACATGCCTCCAATTTAAACATACAAGCCAGCAACCCAGACCTGAAATGAGACTTTTATGTTTAAAAAATTGTGTTAAGTCATCAGAAAGGTTGGGAGGGGAGCAAAAGCCTAATTCTCTTCTACTGCAAATGGGCACAGCCTTACTAAAGCCAACAGAAGAGCACTGATTGATGTCAGAAGAGAATTTGGCTTACTGTTTACACTGATTGATTTCAACTGTAAAATTACAGGGCCAGGTCCCTAATGCTTCTGTCTCCTTCACTCTGCTCTGTGTAAAAGTGAGAGACCTAGAAGCCACATAGAAGACTTCAAGTATCTCACCACCACAGTAATACACATTACCAAATCTCATCAGTCCTTCTTCTCCTTTGCAATAAGCAATGCACTGCAGTACCAGCATCCATTTCTGCCTTTACACAAACTGCTTTTCAGCACCAGAGCTGAGTGCTGCCCAGAAGCATCCTACATATTCTGTTGAAGTCAGAATGTAATGCCAAAAATGGATTCATGAAACTTACTGTCAGTGAAATACATGTCAGACATATTTCTACCTTGCAAGCTATCATCTGAGTTACCACTAGAATCAGCAGGAGAAAATCTGCTCTGAAGACCTCTGAGCCATTCTCCTTTAAGTACCACCACTCCTAAATATGGCAAGCATCCCGCCATTGAAAAATCATACTTTCCTCCATAGTGTAATGCTACAGGAAAATGATGATTAGAATTATAGGAAAGAGCTAACAAAAGAAAGACAAAACCAATCAGAGGCTGTCTTATGTCTCTAAATGGTACACATAAATCGTGTCTATCGGGTTCCCCCAGGCTACTTCAATGCAGATTCATTACAAAAAGTCTAAATATAATCTACTTCAATTTAAAAAGCCAGGAATCACGTAAATGGCAGATGAGAAGACAGAACTCATATGTTACACATAAGCAGAAACAAGAGTCATACAAACTGGGAGTCACATAATATGCTGAGTTACCAAGAAATGATAGGTCAGATTGCTGGCAGCAAAAGTCTATCGGTGCATAATGGCCGTGAGGAAGGAGGTGTCTCCAAACTGCCTTCATGCCTTCCCCACTCCTCAGAAAGATGACATGAGGCTGGCACCTGGGTTCTCAGGGGTGGCTTTGGGGGTAAGAGTGACACTATTTTGTCATTGAAGGTCTCAGAGGTCTGCTACGTTTTCTGAAATCCACCCGTGGAACTCTCCAAAAAGTTCTTTACTTTTCACAGTCCACCTACATGAGGACACATACGATAATGAAACTTATTTGCCACCTAGGTCGAGATTTCACCATGCTGAGGAAATCCTCAGCTGTTCCAACAGACCTGGTGTAAGAGAAGCTGCCCTAGGACAAACAGTGCACTACCTATTCACAATTCACTCAGCAAAACTGAAATGTGAAGATTTAATTGTGATTTTCAAAAGCACTTGCTGTTGGCTAAGCTTTGCTTTCCTAGAAATCATTAAAAAAAAAAAAAGATAGATTTTAATCTTTATGCCTACCATCAACGCTTATGTAAACTTAACCTCCCCTCCCCATTCACCAGGGCTAAAAACCAGAAGTGAAAAACTCCAGAACAGACTGTGCAATGCAAAGGGAGGAGGTAGATACCAGAATTCTATTTTTAGACATGCAAATTATCAAACTGTGTCCTTCCCAAAAAACATAGGTGAATGCTGACAAATGTCACTGAAAAGGGGCAATTCCAACTAGACCTAGGTGGCAAAAAATCAGACTGTTGACAAAAATAAAATACCACTGACGTGATGCAGTTCACCTATGATGCAACTCACAAACGGCTAAAAATATGTTGACAAGATTCTGAGGGATTACAGCTCAACCCATATGTTACTATTATTTGTAGTGCACCTTGCAAGATCCAAGGGTTACTCAAAGCAGGCAAGCCCATTACCTTTTTCCCTAAACACATAGGACAGAGAATGATGTTGTAGCTATAAATACACACACTTTTTAGTGCCTTATATCATAAACAAAATCTTTAATACAACCATAAATGCATACAAAAACAGATCATTTGGAATGCTCAGTAACACAGCCTCTCTCCTCTAAGACGCAAGCCTCATTTTTTGCCATTAAACCAAGACATGCTCATGTCTAAAACTTTCACCTGGAGCCAGGCTTATTGACTTGTTACTTGCTGACATTTTAAACCGAATGCAGGAACTGCTCTCCTCTCATTTTCTAAGTTATGCTGGATCAAAATCCAAACATCAGCAATGCTACTGAAAACACAGAAACAACCTCAAAGTCAGCAGAATTTCAGCAGCATTAAACTAGTATGCAGATCAGACATAAATCATAACTCCTGCTGATTTCTCTTGTGGCACAAAAAACACTACTTAGCAAGAGTTAAGGCAGTATAACTGGTTACCAAATAGCTTGCTCAGTGTTACACTATTGTTTCTGAAGTGAAAAACTACAGTGTACTGATTTACAAGGATGTCCAAAATCAGCTCAAAGTTTGTGCCAGAGTAAGGGGAAAAAAACCTTGATTTATAGACCTGCACATTAACAAGCCCCTCTTTCTTGTTACCTCTCTGCCTTCAATTTAGTCTTCACATTACTTGAGTTGGATTTCCTTTAGACCTGGGTCGTATTCACTCAACGGCATTAATATACCAATTCCATCTTGAGATCTCCTTTTCTAGAACACTGCCTAGCTGTCAATATGGTTCCTGAGAGACTACTTTCCCTGACATGCAGTAGGCTATTTACTGACACACCACTGTTCCCAGGCAGTTTTGCACCTAAGCAGTGAACTGGATAGCAACTGCATATGTTGGAGCTGTTACACTTCTCTGGAAAAATGTATTACTTTGGGTAAATAAAAAGCTAAGAGCAGCAGGAAAAGTATCATAAAAATGCAGCCGAACGTTTCATCCTGCCTCCATCAGCAAATCTGGTCTATGACCTCTGCATATGAGTCATGCAAGTGCTTTAAAACTTGCAGTGATTTATATTTTCGGGATAGGAAGTTCAAGGCTTATATTTCTATTCCCCAACCATACATTATTTTTCTCCATACACAATTTCTTGATAATTATCTATGAACTAAAACATACAGGCATCTTTTTTTCTACTTTGTGGTGCATATTAACCAAAACCATTCATCTCAATAACCAGTCTCTGTGTTCTTGGCAGAGTATAGTTGATGTGTAGATTATTCCTGGAACCATATTAGGTTGATGCTCTCATCATATTTTTAGTCATGGAAACAGGCTTCTACCAAGACAGGCTATGTTTGTGAAAAAGGAAATTCCCAGCATATCTGTCAGAAACAAGTAGTAGTAGGGTACACCACTTTAAAGATAAAATTATCTAATATTTACATAGTGCTGTTCATCACAAGACCTTAGTCTGTTCTACAAATCAAGCAATGCTTGTCAAGAGTTTAGGGCTAACTGCCCTGCTGAGAAAGCACTCTCTCTATTCACAGTCCCTCTGAAGCACTCCTTGAGTCCTATGCTTATAAACAGATGAAGAACAACAAGTCAAAATACCACACAGGCACCATAAAAACAGAGATCTTGTCACCTATCACATGCACACAGACTATTTCTGATTCCATTTTCAGTAACCTAACTTTCAATCAGTTTTTCAGATAGAATCATTAGTACACACACTACTGTTTTGCTACCATATTGCTGATCAGAACTAGTGACTAACTCCCACTGACGCAACTCCAAAGCAAGCAGAATTATTTCTGGACTTCCGTAGGCTGCTACAGAATCGCATGAAAGCTTCAGTCAATCGGACTTTCCAAGAGTTTACTTAGTGTAAATATTTGAAATCTGAATTTTAATCCCAGAAATAGTAGTGCCAGGGTTCAAAGCACATGGTCTCTTCAAGGAGCAAGCTGATGGTCAGTATCTGGGTGACCTAACACTTCCCTGCAGGTCTCACAAGGCTCTACTCAATTCATAGTCTGCTTTGATGAGTGCTAGCAGAGAGAGGCTACTTTTCTGTTTCTCTGAACATTATTAGTTTGGGTCTTGTGCTTTCTATGGTCTATTTGACCTGTATCACAACATTTGAAAAATAAGATTACCCAGAAGGTCTCACCCACTTTGAAGAGATCATCTGTTCCCTTTGTGACGCAGGCCTATTATAACCACAGTACAGACATAAATATGTTGACTTTACCCTCTAGGGACCACGTTAGAAATGACTGTATTGGTTAGCTGCAACTGATTAAGCACTCTTTGCCCTCTTCCTGTAAAGTTAAACAAATAATCCCTTCATTGAGTAAAGGTGTAAAAAACTCTCCTCGCATCTAAATTCTACAGGGCTATGTATCTTCAGCACACACCTCTGTAGGATACTTTATGACAGCAAAAATCAAAGTGTGTCGCACATCAGAGTCTTGACTGTACCGTGTGACACTGTTGTTCTTCCTGTGTGCTCTCTTCAACCGGTCCTGCCCCAATAACGAGAACTTTTCCATTTTATTTCTCTAAGCAGGAACAGTGATAAATAGTTCTGCTTTACCTAATGGGCAATCTCTGGAGTGTTGTGAATCTTGTGTTGGCAACTTAATCTAGATGGGAATCTGTGTCCATCCTTGGAAAGACTTGCTTTAAAACTACTTTCTGAAACATTCAGACTTTAATTGATCTTGGTATTTATTTCTTGTCTGAATGAGTCAAAGCACAGGTGAGGCTCCCCTGCTGAATGATCAGCTCAAGCATAAAACTTGATCTCTCTGACAGATCTGGATCAGTTTGAGAACTCTGCTGCAAAATGTTACATCCGTGACCAAGTTAATCCTAGTTTTTCAGTTAGGTATCCAGATACAACCAGGGACCTGAAATCTTCTGCTTTTCTTCAAGTGTGTCCATTTTCATTAGTACTACAGGGCATGTCAGGCAAATCCTGCCCTTTGTCACTTGTGCAGCCTCATTGCAATTAAGTTGCCAAGTCTGTTGCAGTAGCCAGGATGGTGTCCAAACCCTTTTCCATCGCTGTGGTTGCTCTGTAGTGTTAACAGAGAAGAAAGCAAAATCTTAATTTGTCACCAAGGTAAGCATCTATCGACTGGGCACAAAGAAACACCAACACATCTTTGCTGTTTAAGAACTACAATGGCACTTTAAGCCTCATATCACTGATGCATTAATGGTCATTATCACTGTTTTATGGATAACAAAATAGACAAAAAAAGAGAATTCGCATGCAGTCTCAGTCTACTTCAGCAGCAGTCCCCCACCCTGTCTTAAGCTTCACCAACTCACCACAGCATCACTTTCCTCTCACCCACTTTATCCTGATTCAGGCCAGTCCCCTCCTGAACACTCCTGTCACCTTGTCCACCTGTTCACCCTAACACCCCCCCCCCCCCCCCCCC
>Ga0065711_1051678_pt1 | contig 10280 bp, 5 predicted proteins | sample Hoacrofraction12_FD_59098 | JGI IMG/M metagenome (GOLD analysis project Ga0065711, IMG submission 59098) | Hoatzin crop microbial communities from Cojedes, Venezuela - Epithelial fraction 12 v2 (version 2) | ecosystem: Host-associated > Birds > Digestive system > Esophagus > Crop | place...
CGTGTGCATAGGCACCATCTTCAGCGTGGCAGGACCTTGCCGTTAGGCAAACACAGAACAAAATAAATACAACTATAAATGCGCAGTAATAATAACGACATCTACAAAAGGCAAAGCAAAACACTCGTTGCACCGAGGTTGCATCAGATCATCTGCAGGGCAGCAAAGGGCTTTCTGCAAAGGCTTTGGTTGTGCTGGACACAAAGAGTACCTTCAAAGACTCCCCACGCGCTGTTAAGCGTTTGGGGAACTATGTGTTTTTTGACTTAGCATAGCTGCTCTGTATGTGCGAGGTGCTTTTTGCTGCTGGTCGTCTTCCATTTGCTGCAAGGTAACGAGAACGCTTGTAAAAGCTAAAGGCACAAAAACTATGCAGTGGCATGCGTCTGGCTATAGCAGTTCTTATACACTAAATGCCTTTTCACAGGTTGATAAAGAGACCAGCACTGAGGAATCGGTTAATGAGAATGCACCAGTCCGGCCCAAGGACAGAGGCAGCTGGAGCTCGAGACAGCGTCCCTTTGTCAGGAACAGCATGATAGTGCGCTCACAAACCTTCTCTCCAGGCGAGCGGAACCAATACATCTGTAGGGTAAGAGGAAAAACACTTGGAATGAAGAGCTATTAACTAAAGAGTCATTTAACTTCTTGGGAATGATGCACTAATGACAGTGAGCCATGTACCAATTTTCCCTGCGAGAGGCAGAGCCCGTGCTTTCTCTAGGTTCTTTCCCTCCCTAACTGACCTGATGCACGGTAGAACTGACTTTCAGCAGAGCTGCATACTCTTGCAAAACACCTTTACTAGGGCAAAAATACATGCCATCGGAGAGAAGTAACACAGATTCCTCTGCTGGCTGGCTGCAAAAGGTGTGTTTTCCTGCACGTCAGCAACTGCAGCTCTCGCACAGCAAAATAATTTGTTAAAAACATAGAATAGAGTTCACTGTAAACTGCCATTGCATTATCATATTTCAATAATGTAACCGTTTAAGGGTAATAGTGCGGAAAGAGCTCCGTCATCAGTTTTAAATCTCACTTTGTCTCTCAGCTGGTTCTAAACCTGGGTGGCCCAAATCCTGCTGTAACTATGTCTCTGGAAGATGTGCGAGCGCTGCCTAGAGGCTGAGCTTTGAACACGGCTTTGGCAACAACATTCTCCAGTCTCTCTAGATCTATGGCAGCATGGAAAAAAAAAAAGATTTAAATTATCAGCCCTGTTGATGCTAAACTAAGTGTGAAAATGATGTGTCTAAGGATTTAAGCATGGATAACCAGCTCTATAGATTTTAATTACAGCCACCCTAGAAAAGGCTGTAATTAAAATCTATTTTGATCTTTAGTTTCTACAGGTTACTCACACAAATATGACTTTTAAAAAAAAAAAAAAAAAAAACAAAAGACTTATGCTTTAGTTCTTCTCCAGTTCAGTTAGAGGTGGTTGCCTTAATCACTTGGGAACGTTAAACTTGATCACTTCTCTGCGATTATCATTGGCTTAAAAAAAAAATAATCTATAGTCAGTATCTCCATACTTACATAACTATTCCATATACCCTCCAGAGTGAAACACAGCGGATCATTTTGTAACAATCTTTACATAATTTGGACAGATTATTGGCTGAATTCAGAACCTAGCCTTCATCTTAATTCCTGTACACTGGAAGTAAGTTGCGCTGGCAAAAAAATGTAGCCTTCGCTTGCTGCCTGTGGAGGCCCTCCACAGGAATTAACACCGGTTGCTCTGATAGTTTAGTCAGTGCAAGCTGCTCAGGTTCTTGCATCTGGAAAATATTGGGCTTTTGTAGCTTTCAAAATTGCTACATCCCTGCTGCCAGAAGCCAGAATCTAACAGAACATGCCTTGAGTAAACTGTTCTCTTGTTGGGTACAGTATTTCCTGGAAGCAAAGTAGCCTAGGGAAAGCCTGTGCTTGCCAGGATGAATCTTTTGCAGCTTCAGAATTCCATGTAGTCCGCTGTCAGGGCTCAGGAGCGGGCACTGCAGCTGCATCCGAGCCTGCGGAGAGGGCTGGACAGCTCGATTCTCCCCCGTCCCAGTCCCTGGCTGGCACCACAGGCACGTCCAGCCTCGCTTGTGGTCCTGTACCAGAGGAGAGCATCTGCTGGGTACGCTCCGGCTCACTGCCAGCTCCTCGCTTTGCAGAAGAGGTGGCCCAGCTTTACGAAAGCACCTCCTGTCATGCCATGTTGCAGCAAACGCGAAGATTTTGGAGGCCTAAAGGGCAGATCCAAAGTCTGTCGGTGCCTTTGCCAATCCCCCTTGAAATGTGCGTGAAGAACATCGGTGGTGATAGCCATCTGCGCCTGTGAGTTCCAGGGGTGGGCTCCCAGCAGCGGCTCCACGGTGAGGAGAGAGATTTGCCTTGTGAGAGGTGTATTCAAAAGGCAAGGGGTGGTATTTCTCACCCCCAGCTCCCAGTCAGTCCTGTGTAAGCATCCTCTTGGGCTCTGGCTTCGGTTATTGAAATGTTAGCAGAATGATTCTTTTTGCCTGTCCTTTTCTGAAGAGGTGAAATAAATACCCTGCAGATAGGTGCTTCTGTTTTCCTTGAAGGTTACCCCCATGCATGCTGATGCCTCTGACAGTCAGTCTGCACTGATGTGTGTGGGACTGATGCTGTAATTAAGAAGAAACTACTGCCGAGCTGTGGTGCGTGTTTTTGAGAAGCAGGAAGTGCTTCTGCAGGAAGCTGGAGGCACACCTGTGCTTGCTACAAATAGTAATAGCACGAAACTACCCTTTGCTGGGCAGGTGCCTGTCTACAGCAGTTCACCTGCCCTGCAGCAAATGCGTTAAAAGCCTGCCCCGGGTAAATGAAATCCATAGTTTATAATCTGCAGTCCTATAAAAGCCAAACAGTGATTTGGCAGTACTTAATAACGATAGTTACCTTCTTTGCTTTCTACACAGTCTGCTTACTGAATGAATAGTAAGATCAGTGATGCCCCACCCCTGGGAACATTCCAGGCCAGGTTGGACGGGGCTCTCAGCACCCTGGTCCGGTTGAAGCTGTCCCTGCTCACTGCAGGGGGGTTGGGCTAGACGACCTCTAAAGGTCCCTTCCAACCCAAACCATGCTATGATCCTGTGAATGGTTGTCTTGGCTTAGGAACAGAATTTTAGAATCAATGCTCATCCTAGTTGAAAAAGTTTTTACTTTATACTAAGGAAGACCTACATATATATCAACACTGAGGTTATCTGACTGGTTATATCAATACAGATGTATTTGTGTATGAAGATGCTTTATATCTCCGTTATGTACATTTTTGACAGTTGAATCGAAGTGACAGCGACAGCTCAACGCTAGCAAAAAAGTCTCTCTTTGTGAGAAATGCCACAGAACGGCGGAGCCTAAGAGTTAAACGGGTACGTGCTGCATTACCTGGACGTGATTTAAAAGAAAGCATGGGGAGAGAAGGAAAAACAACCAGCTTCAACCGTATGCTTTATTTCAAGCATTTCAGCAAAAAGAATGCAAGTACCCCATGTAGTCCCGTCGTGTCAGGTTGAAATCTCCAGATGGAGGCCTCAGTCCTACGTGTCCCCCCACCAACAAAGATGAGGTTGTTCTAGTGGTGGCTGAAGCCAGCAGCAAGACACTGGTGCTCAGCGTCATGGCGTTTACTGTTGAACTTCAGCTTGTTGCTGTCGAAGGGATCTGGGTTAAAGAACTCAGATATTGCAGAGTGGCCCAAGGTGGCTTATGCTGCACAGAAGTCAAGACCAGCAACATGTATCTTGAGCAGATTTGGGTGGAAATTTCAATGATTCAGATGTCCTTTTAAAGGGGATTTACTCTTCTCCAGGAGTGTTTGAGTAGCAAAAGGATTGGAGGACAAGAGTAAGATTGTATTTCTCGTGCTAGGAGTTCATTCTTACAGAAATTGAGAGAGTTACATTTTAATCTTGATTGTAACTAAAAAATAACCAGTTCTGCCGAAGGTTTGTTACCAGGTAGCAGGATTACACTTGGCATAAGAAAGAACCACGGAATAGCCTGGAATGGCTTCCCCTGCCCGGCTTGCTCATGGAAAACTGCACAGTGAGAGGACAGCAAATAATGTGAAATACAGGAAAGAAGGGCATGTTTACAGAGATCATAACACTGTGTGTTTGCTTAGGCCTTGAAAAAGCAAGTGTTGATAAAAATAAATAAGGTAGTTGAAATCTATGGGCGAGTCTTATGTAGTGTTGATCTCTGGGCATTGTGTTGTCCTGGGGATCAGAACGGGGTGGGGTTTTTTTAACCTGTAAATATATCATTGCACACCTGGTTGGAGAGACTTTTGCATTTATTTTTAGCTAGTGCCTGAAGAAAAATTCCAGAATAGATGAATTTTTGGACTTGGATCTCATCAGAGCAGCTTTCTGCTAGAGAAAACCAAAAAAAAATAATTGGGCTTTTCTGACTGCATTACGTCAAACCCCACACTAGCCTGTCTGTGTATTAATTTTTATTGTTCTGTCTCCCACATCATTCAGCCTGTTTGCCAGCCAATCATGCGAAGAGCTGCGCACGAGTGCCCCATGCGCACCTCCCTTGACTTGGAGCTGGACCTCCAGGCGTCACGCACGAGGCAGAATCGTCTGAACGATGAGCTGCAGGCCTTGCGGGATCTCAAACAAAAGCTTGAGGAAATGAAAGGCAGAGGAGAGACAGACCTTCCCCTGTGTGTGCTAGAGGATGAACGATTCCAGAAGCTCCTGAAACAAGCTGAAAAACAGGTATGAGCAGCACAGAGCTGTTGTGTGAACAACTGCACTTATGCCCCTACCTTTTCTATAAATTCGTTAAAGAATTCGATCTATTGTGTTAAAGATTTTTACGGAAGCTCACATTTGACTAATTACACCCCCAAATTACATAGTGTAAACACTATTTCTTTATCAGTCAATCCTACAGCAGTTAAACCTAGAATTTGAGGTAGTGTTTTTCTAGTGCCCTCTAAATACTTTAGTAATTCAGAGTGGAAGCTCTAATTTGGAGTAATAGTTGAGGTTGGTGTAATAAAGCAGCATTTACTTTAAAGTTAATATAAAATTCTCACGTCCCAGCCATACTTCTGCAGGCATGCATAGCTTTTTGTCCTTCAGCACCATCTGATTCGCAGTCTGCACAGAACTTGTAGCCGAAAGATCTTTGTGGCAGGTAGAGAGAGGCAATGACCATTACTTAGAGTAGTAGGGGCATGTGGGAAAGGCAGTACTTCCACGGAGGCTTATTTCCTTGCACAGGACAGAATTTCTCTAGTTTTGGGGACGGAGGCTTATTTCCTTACGCAGGGCATAATTGCTCTAGTTTTGGGGAAGAAAAGCCAAATTCTGTTCTGCATGTGATAGTCTCTCAGACAATGCAGGTGTATATATTCCCTGCCATACGGTAAGATGGGACGCCCTCATGTGGAGAACAGACAAGAAACAGGACAGGAGGAGTGGGAGCCAGCCATGGAAGATGGGAAATTTTGACAAGATGCATGAATAAGTTGGATGTTGTGGGGTTTTCTTTTAAATTGTGAGGGTGGTCATACACCGGAATAGGGGCATCAAGTTATTCAGAGTTGGAAAGCGATTTTAACAAGGTGCAGAAGACCTCCTAATATGTAAGCAACAGTTGTTTTTGGCTTTTTTTGGTTTGTTTTTAAAAAAAGCTAAATGTCAGTAAATAGCCTTGTATAGAGGAGGGAGGAGATGATCCTCATATTTACATATACAAAGCTGAGCTCTGAGTTAGATGTTAGGAACGAGATACTCCGGATGTAAGAAACAAACACATCAGCAAAACCAGCACAGCTCTCAGCAGATGTCAAAAAGCAAATAAGGCAGTAATTACTAAGAAAAGAAGTTGGAACAAATGATTGTTTTATGATATAAATACACGTTATGCTTGCAACTTAAACGTTCAGTTCTGGTTCCCCTTCTCAAAGTGGATAACCAAACTACAGAGCGTTGACAAGGATGGTCAGGAGGAAAGAGCTTCCACGTTAGGAGTGCGTAAGTAGCTACAACTGAAGTCTATAAAATCGTGAGTGAGGTGGAGGAGAGCAATTAATCGTTGTCTTTTATACTACAGGAAGCAGGGAATTGAAGAGGTGGCAGTTAGAATGCGAACAATCATAGCACAACATTTAGAGACTGTTAACAATGTTTTCCACAGAACATTGTGAGTGCTACAAGTTTGCATAGGTCCAAGAAGCAGTTAGATACATTCATCAGAGGTCCTTAACCACAGCGATATCACCTACTTGAAGAAGTCCTTGACCACCTGACAGCTTAGGGGAACAAAACTTTTCCCCAACGCGTTCTCCCAGCTCTGTGTTTATGCCCTGTTTTGTCCTCTCTGTCTTCCTGCCTCACTTTCCTTGGCATCTGCTGTTGGCTGTAGATAGTGGAGTTCAAAAATGACTATAAAGTACCAGCAGAGTTGAGGCTGAGCGTTGACAAGTGTATTGAAAAACCCTTGGGCAAAATGGGGTAAGACAGCACAATGTTTCAAAATCGCACAGTGTAACTGTGGCTTTTTACCCTCTGAATTCATTGTATGAATTTGATCTTTCTAAGTTTTAACGCATAAAAATAGTGGTTCATATAAAAGAAGCATAGCTAAATTTATTTAGAAGTTCATAGTTTATATCTAATGCTGGATGTGGGATAGAAATGTTAATTTTTAATTGTCTATTTTATTTAAAACTGCTCCCACTCTAAAGCTATTCCTACTAGAGTAGAGCATGCCTCTGCAACATGATGTTATAAATCCTTTGGATTTCTGCTTTCTTATTTCAGCTGGCTCTTTCAAGGCAGCAGATAAGTTTGTCATATCTTCTATCTCTGCTGTCAGTGATCAACACCATGACATGCACTGCTATGAGGAATAAGGGTAATAATATACATTCCTAAGATATATGCAGGCTGCAGCACAGCGTTGAAGTCCTCCTTTCCAAGCTAAAAGTCAGAACAATGATCACAGCCACTCCACCTCTTTGAAGAGCGCTTACAAAGTTTCCAGAAATATTTTTACCCTTAAAATCATTGCAGCCTTCCCCTGTGGAGCAAAACAACCCTGCGAGTGCTGTGCTCTGCTGTCAGTGTTTCCTTTTGGGTTAGCAAAACACAGCAGCCTGGAGAACATTGTCATAGATTATTTTGTAGATCCTGCAGGCATTATAATGGCGCAGACTAATGCAGCAGCTGGAAGTGCCAGAGAAATTGAGAGAGTCTCAAGTGAGAAATGAAACCGCAGATGTGGGAGGTGTTGAAAATCAGTGGCCGCTTCCTAGCACGCAGTTACTCTGCTTGAAGCCAAACACACGGGCTCCACACCTTCCCTACCACACCTTCCTAAGTACAGCAAGTACACAAAGCCCACTAATACCTGCAGATCAGAAAACAGCAGGTGATTCTGTGCACCAGAAGCATTTTATCTTGCTTAGATTGCATTTGTGTGAGAAATCGTGCAGTATTTCAAAGTTTGAGTCTTAAATCCTCGTACGAGTAAGTTTTCAGACACCTGGTGTCCTCTGAAGTACTTCCTCTTTGTGTATGTCCAAAAAAGACTCCTGTAAAGATATTTTTTATTTCTTTTCGGTACATCTTCTGAATAGAGGTAATCTGTAATTACGTCATTAATACCACAGATCTGTCCTTGTTGAGTGTTTTGGTGTTTAGCACAGTTAACGTTTTTTTTTTTAGATTCACTTTCATTCTTCTATACAAAAAATACTGAAGAGCAACACAGGAGTTAGTGTTTCAGCTGTAATTTTCATAGTGTTTCTTCTTTGTCTCACACTTAAGCTAAGTGCAGATACAGAGATTCCTAGCTGGCACTTATTTTTGGCAGAAAAATGCCAGGTTTGGGGGCACTTAGTGAATGTATAGCCAACATATTAGTATGCTTTTCTGTATTTCATCTAGATGGAGGAGTCACTATCTTTATAAATCACTCAAGAAACATGATGTAACTATAAACCTGGTCAGGTACATACCTTGTCACATGCATACCCTTAGAGACATGGGGCTGAAATCAAAGTTTCTCTGAGAGCATCCTGAAAAAGTAAAAAGATTAAAAAATGAAAAAGGGCTACGTGGTAATAGAGAGTCTTAAACCAAAGAAGTCATCTGTGCTGTTAACCTGAAATGCAGCAGTCGCAAGAATCTCGTGTACAGTTAGGGAAAACATAAAATTAGAAAATTTTGAAATGTTGTATGTCTAGTGCTTTGATGATAAATATTAACTAGGGGAGCTGATAAAACATATGGCCAGTTACATATGTAAAATTAATTAATACACTACCAGTTGTAGATTGCAAATTTGTGTTCATTAACTAATATCAAAAACAATATTTCTAAGTTAATTTCATTTTAAAATCATAGCTATTTTGGAGTTGGGGACTGAAGAAGTTAACAGCAGTGCAAGCTGACTGGATATCGAGTGAGTTTTTGAAAGGGTGCTGCTCTTTCCTGTAAAACACTTTCACACTGGAGTGTGTTTCAACAGATGGAGGGTACCACTGTCCTGCTGAGAGCGGATTTCTATAAATACCCAGTATGCAACTTGTAGTATGGACTAACTTTTTTGAATTAGTTGGTTTTGTTGTTTATGAGTCTGCTGGGTTGAATTCAGAAGTGGAGACGAGAACTCCTCAGTTGCAAGCTAACTTTGAAGATCACTGTTTCTGGCTTGGCTGTGTGTTTTCATGTAAGGTAACAGAACAGCAGTTTCAAGTCCGAGTGCCTAAGTTAAGAATCAAAAATTAACCTCTAAAGAGTTTTTAAAATTGTTTAAGAATGTGAACTGCTTCTGTTAAATTTTGATGGCTGGCAAAATTCAAAATGCAGTAAATAACATTTGTCTGACAGTCCCTGCAGTCTCGAAATGAAACGAGGTGGCACTGGGTGTGCTGCGCACCCCGCATGTAACAGGGGTGACAACGCGTGTGTCAGGGGACTCATCTGCATATGAATGGTGGCCGTTTGACTGAGAAATCCAGGTGACTGCCCACCTAAAAAGAGCTGCCGTTCACATTATCAGGCATTCAGAAACCCTCGATAAAGTTATTTTAAAAAACAAAATGCAACTCTTAGTCGGAGTCTGTCGCCGGAATGGTGGGCGGTACAGCCGCGGCTGTGCTGTCGCTGCAGCGGTGCTTGGTAAAGGCGTGTGTAACGGAGCCTGCGATACAGAGGCGCAGAAATAGCGTAGCGTGCAGGTGGCCACGTAGCTGCCCAGCAGTGCTCCCGCCGAGAAGGATCCGTGATCTCGTTACCACCGGTGTTCTGTTCACTTGCCATGGCTTTCCCACTGCTACAAGGCAAATGAAAGAAGTGAGTCTCAGGTGCAAAGCAGGGGTCATGTCATGAGTAAAAGCACAAGAGTCCATGAATGTTAACTTTGCTAACAAGGTCAACAAAACTCAAAAGTGTATTCTGAGAGCAGGCCTTCTCTATTTTCTTTGTCATTTTAGATTAGGTATAGGCAACTTTCCTGAGAGCTTTCATTGGGAAATAAAAGTATTTTACATCGGAAGAGAATCACTGTTTCCCAGTTTTAAAAAGATACTTGGATAGACAACATTTGTTCATACAAATTTAGGTATGGTCTAACTATAGCCCTAACAAATATCAAACTGTGTCATACCTAGTAGCCTCCTGTGATGGTGTGGGATTTGCTCTCTTTTTTTAGGAAAAGCTCTGTTATCTAATTTTGTGGCCATGGCTGAGGCTTGTGTTGTCGGTCTTTTGCTTTGCTGACCCTTTGTGTAGAGATTTTTGTAGAATCACAGAATCGTGTAGGTTGGAAAAGAGCTTTAAGATCATCGAGTCCAACTGTAAACCTAACCCTGCCAAGTGTTTTGCTTGACACAGGAGAATTTGTCATTTCTTTGAAATGAGTAGTTGTTCATTATTAGCTAAATACAGTTATTTGTCCCGTTTACAGGCTGAACAGTCAAACGAAGAACAGAAACAAGGTTTAAGTGCTAAGAAATTGATGAGGAAAGCTTCTAAGGACGTGTGCCGGTTACGGGAGCAGAGCCAGAAAGTGCCGCTGCAGGTGCAGTCATTCAGGTACGGCCTGTTCTGCTTCTCCTGCTTTTGTGAATGTAGTGAAGTAACATCAATTATTTCTAAATAATCCGACATGCCCTGTAATATTGGTCAAAAAGCCACACGCCTTTGAATTGCACAGAACATCACACGTTTCCAACATAGCTCCAGGTTGGAGTTTCAGAGGACTGGGCCTCCGTAGCTGGCTGGTGCAGG
>Ga0065711_1051682_pt1 | contig 10280 bp, 5 predicted proteins | sample Hoacrofraction12_FD_59098 | JGI IMG/M metagenome (GOLD analysis project Ga0065711, IMG submission 59098) | Hoatzin crop microbial communities from Cojedes, Venezuela - Epithelial fraction 12 v2 (version 2) | ecosystem: Host-associated > Birds > Digestive system > Esophagus > Crop | place...
TTGTAGGCATTTATAAGGTCCCCTCTCAGCCTTCTCTTCTTCAGGCTGAACAAGCCCAGTTCCCTCAACCTCTCCTCGTAGGGGAGATGCTCCAGTCCCCTCACCATCCTTGTAGCCCTCCTGGTCCTACAGTAGCCAGGAACCTGCATGTCATACTGACAGAGGGAACTTGCAGCATATAATCCAACATATTTGAGGGTGTGTTTAGGATGGAGTTACTTCTTTCTGGTTCTGCTGTTGGCTTGGTAACCTGTTGTGCTAGATCCAGTACAAATATGGAATATATGTAAGGGCCTTACATCAGAAACTGTGAAAAACACTGTGTAATGTGTTTGAGGTGTTTTGAGAAGGGAAGTCATAGCTCTAATCTGAAAGTGGTCTTTGTGGAAATTACCACTTTTTTTTCCTCCTATCCTTGTCAAATTAGAAACTAGTGTAACTGTCATCACTTCACTGCATTTGTGTTCTGGATAGTTCCTTAAAAATGATGTAGCCTGGACCAAAAAAAAAAAAAAAGTCTCTCTAATTCTCCTCGCCTACAGTTTTTTTTTTTCTTCCCCTTTGCTTCTGCTCCTGCTGAGTGCCAGCATGTTCTATTGTTTACTTTTTTTTTCCATCATTAGTAACTAAGTAGTAATAGAGATTTGCCTGACAAGGAATTAGGGCTGTATGTTCAGACACAGAGTCCAGTCCCTCCTGTTTTCTGGTTTAGTTCTTAGAGTACATTTTTCTGCCATGGAATTTGTATTTTGCTACGTTGAGAAGTAAAATGCAGTCAGACTTCGTTCTAGATTTTAGGTTCGTGACAACCATGTGGTACGGTTTGCACTTCAGTGAACAATTAGGAATTAGGAGGTAGATCAACAGTCAGTACATATTGTCACTTCCTTGGACCCATGAAAGTAAAGAAGGAGAAGCTATTCAGTGTGGACTCTGCAGCTGATTTTGATGATGCAATTTTATGGTCAAGTTATCTTTCTTGACCATTGCTGACCATTGTATATCCCTTGAAACTATTACAAAATTTACACGGAGATTTCTATTCCATCTCTAGTAGTAGACTTGTTTATAACTCTAGATGAATGGGGAAAAATAAGTTGTCTGGAATTTCTTTTCTTGCTATGTAAACTAATGTAGTTGTCTGTGTATAGATAATATAACTCCTTTTTGCTGTTATGTTTCCCAGTATTGCTTTGTTAACATGATTTTCCTCTTTACAGTTGCATGCTCCCATTTTAAATCTAAAATGAAGCAGTGGTTATTTTAGCATGTAAGAAAGATGATAAAATGATCCCTGGCAATATGTGGCCAGCCTGTGAAATAAGCAGATAATAAGAAGTTACGTTTTTATTGTCTGAATATAAAGCTTAGAGTTGCATATTTCTGTCTGTTGCTGTTGTAATGTGTTTCTCATTTTCTGCATAAGTAATGCCTTGATTGTCTATCTGCCATCAGTGAGCTACTGATTCTTGCAGGTTGGGAGGGTGGATTGTAGATTTAAATATTTTTGAGAAGTTATTTTCATGGAGTCATTTTGTAATGATTTTATGCATGGTGTATCAGGTGCTTTTGTATGCCAAGTCAAAAGTAGTCATTGGTGGTAAAAAGGAAAGCTTTCATTGTGAAATAATTGGTCTTTAATTCTACGCCTTTTAGTTGATCTCTGTCCTATAAAAACTGATGTGCTGAGTGTGGTTAAAGGTTTATTAGAGTTCAGCTAAAAGGAACTGTTAACAAGGCATGAAACACTTCTAGATATAGTAGAATAATCTTTTAGTACAAATTACTTAGCCCGAACAGTTAAGTGCAGGTATAATTCCAGTTGGATTTTATCCATTTAGTTTTTAGAATAAAAAGAGGTAGTTTTAACTGTATTCATCCTACAGACTTTTGTCATTGCTCCTAAAATACTGCCTTGTACAGTATTGCTATGTAATACTTCATTTTTCCAGTTTTAATTATTCTTCTTCAGTTGCACACCCTTGTAGTTCTGGAGTTAATGCAGTAGTGAAACAACTCATAGATTTGGAGACTGGATAGGACAGTTATCAACAGGCTGGAATTCCAGCATGATGCAGGCCACAAATTCATATATAACTTCCTTGTTCGGATGGGGTTGTTCCTGCTATCAACTTAAACTTGAATCAGTGGAGCATGTGTCACATCTCCTCATGCGGATAAAGATTGCCTATTAAAATTGTCTCTCACAGGTGATTGTTTTAACATAAAATATATTCTAAAGTATAGTTAACTACTGAAAAATGGTTAAAATTAGATAAAATTGCATTATTGCATAAGTTACTAATTTTTTCTGCTTTTCTCTGCAGTACAGTGTACCTGCATTTCAAAGACCTAACTTTAACTTGTGTTTAGTCACTTTCCTGGAGCTATGACCTTGCTTCAGGTGTGAAAATGACCTTTCTTTTTTTCCTTCTTCCCTGCAACAGGAATGATGTACTTGCGTACACAGATGAGTGTCTAGAGGGAGATGTTTATCTTGCAGTTTATTCTAAGGATTGTTAGATCTGGGGATCTGGCAGGGCTGTGTTGGAAACAAGATCTACATCCTATGCAGTTCTCATTGAGAATGTCCTTGTTAAACCTTACAGCAATGTCTCCTGTTCATCAAAGGCACTTATCTGATCACATGTCAATGAATCTCTTTGAGGAAAGTTGTTACTTAAATAGGTAGAACCTGCTTTCTTATTCCTAGGGAAGAAAAAAAAGATATGCTTCTTAGACTTATTTACTTCTCATTAAAATTCTAGTAGTGTTAGCGTGGAACAGTGTAGAGAATCTACCAGCAGTTGTCATTTATTCTTAATCAGCTCTACTCATTGGACATGACTTCATTTTGTTGAACAGCACCAAACTGTCTGCCATTGTTTTTCAACTGTTTTTAACGCCTCTGGAGCTGATGTTTTGTTAGTGATACTAAGAAGACCCACCCAACAGAGGAAGAGTGGAGATGGTGCAGCAACAATTGTAACACCAGTGTTGTAATTCTTTCCCACTAATGCAAGATAGTACCTAACATGGTTCACGAATCAGTATGAAGTTATGTAAAATGTCAAACTAGGTAATTTGGTGGTGAATTCATAGCTAGAGCATGGGGTTCTCAAGGCATGAAACAGCAAAATGTTTGGTGCTTTTTCAGTGTTCTTCACTGTAGGCTAGTTCTGACTGCATAGGGTAGAATGACTAGAATTCTAGCTCAAGACTTACGAATCTGTAGCTGAGCATGGATGAAGAAGCAGCTTATCTTCCTCTCAAGTGTTCATGTATCTTGCTACTATGAAGGCCAAGAAAGTCAAAGACTGCTAAAATACCAAAATATTGATAAATGTGATGCATAACTGTTTCTACTAAAGACAGCCTGCGTAGTTCAGACTGCTGCTATTAAAATGTTAATAGCATTAATGAAAGCTTGTAATGGGTTTTTCACCCATCACTGCCCCAAGCACAAGGGTTTGTGCGTTCATAGAGTGGTTCAAGCTGGAACAGCCTTTTCATGCATTCAGAGCCACTGAAAGTAGCCCTGTGCAACACACTGAAATGCTTGGAATATTGCTTAATTTTGTGCTGTTTGCTAATTTAATCAAAATCATTTCAAATGCTTGGAATGTTGCTTAATTTTCTGCTATTTGCTAGTTTAATTGAAATTATAAAATATTTTGTCTTGCTTGTGGAGAGTGCAGTGTTTGCTGCTTGATATACAAAAAAAGGTTTTTGTAATTCAGGGAAAATAAACTGGAGTGGCACATTTAACCCTGTGGTGTCGAGAGTGGAATGTACGGCCATGACTACCTAATGTCGGGATGTGGTTTTTCTCCTGTCTGTTACTGACTTTACTTTCCTCAAGAATCGATGGACTTTTCCTTTAATTTTTGTGTGTGTACATTTCCTCCAGTGAATTCCATGTTCTTAGCATAAACTATAGTCAGCAGCCAGAGCCTGAATGGAGAGGCAATCTCTAAAACAAGAAGAAAGGTTTTCGGTATTGTGCTTTGGGGTTTTGTTTTTTTTTTTTTTTACAAATAGCTTATTGTGGATTGGTATTGATATATCTGTGAGCAGACAGCTCACGAAGGCCCTGTTACAGCCACAACAAAGAGAACAGGAAGATTTGTAGTGATTGCACATTGCGGATTAACCCAGATGCCGCAACAATGATGTGAAGGGTACGTGGACATAGGATTTGCTGTACCAGATCTGATGACACATCCCGTTGGTCTGTTTGTTTCTGAACCTGAGAAGTTCCTTATGCCTCCTGAGAAGGTGAACGCATCCCCTCGCTTGCGCTCATTCCTTTCATAGGGTGCTGTGTGTGGGAGACGGATGTTTGATTGCTACATCCGTAGTTTCTGACCTGTTTCTTACTGTCATGAGTGTTGCTGTCTCCACCCGGTTCCTTTTGCTTTCCGTTTTGTCCCCTTCTCATACACCCCCAAATACGAGTATTGCTTCCTTTTCCCCTACAGCCAGTCACGTTTCTCCTGACAGGTATTGGCTCTGTGCCCTTACCTGGCCCAAGGGACCATCTCCTTTCTCCTTGCAACATAAAGCACCTAAACTAATGAACTAGGTTGGATCCAGCTATTTTGTTCCTATTTGGCCCTGCACGGAACAAGCGAAGATTGGCAGAGTTGGATAGTTGGATGCCATGCTTGTAGTTAGCATTTCTCATGCTGTGTGTGAAGCTGCTGATTTAGAATTAGTCTAGTTGATAACCAGTATGTTTTTGTGTTGGGAGCGTGTAACAAATGTTACTAATGTGTGTTACCTGGACAGTTAATGATGGAAATATCCTCAGTGCTTGTGATATTTCTCATAAAGGCCATGTTACAAATGATCTTGAGTTAGTATTTTCAGAGCTAGACTCATGATTTTTCAAATGCGGAGGAGTGGAGGGCCTGAGAATCTGGGCTAGCAGAACTTGTACTGTACATTGTCCCATGTTGGCCTGTGTTACTTGTCGTGAAAGCACAACACCTGATGTAAAGATGCTGTCTAGTACCAATATACAGGGACAGTCTCCTGGATCAAAATTCTCTTTTAAGACTCAGACCTGAGCATTTGCAAGTGGTACATCATAATGTCTCTCATCACTAAGCTACGAGACAAAAGCATGATGGAAATATTGTGTCATTAGTGTGTGAAGAATGAAGACGGGGTCTTAGAGGTACAGTTTCCTCAGTAGAAGGATACAGGTGAGGTAAGAACTTGTACAGTACCCTGAAGAGTAAATGCAACTATAATGTAGAGTTGCAAGGGTAAGTCTCTGTCATATACTGGCTTGATTTTAAGTATGGAGACCAGCATGAGCAGACTTCTGTCTACCTAAGTGCTGAGCATTTGTAGGTAGGGCATCTTCCAGCTACCTATCATGAATTTCTATTTTTATGCCTTGCGTCCCACAAATCACCTCTGTTTAAAGGAGCAGTTTTAGGACCTGTTAAGTATTTTTTAGACCACAGTAAGACCTCGAACCAACAAAACTCAATGTGTGTATTTCTGATGGGAATTAAGCAACTGCAAGTACCTACATGTAAGATTTTGCAGTACTGGGTTTTGATCAGTTATTGGATTAACATGCCATTGACATAAATTAACTGTATGTGTTTTGTGTTTCTAATCTCTAAATGTTCTCATACCAAATATACATCTTTTTGGTAAGTTGCACAGCAGAAAAATAACATGCATCATCGTTGCCTTACTAGCTAAATACTTTTCTCCATTTGCCTGACTCTATGCTAACACTATTGAAGCAAGAGCCTGAAGTTTTCAATGTTTGTGGTTTATTAACTTAAAAAGAATTAATGTGCATGCGGTTTGAGGATTGCATGGTTTAAAATTTTAAAGATAATCGCAAACCTCACATAAATTTCTGAGAATTTTTAATTGAAGTTTTAAAGTACAAAAAAAGAAAAACATGCCACAACACAGAACAAATAACACACTAACTTTTCCAGGTCTGGGGGACTTGAGGGAGCACATCATGTGAATTACATCAATTCAAAGAAAGCTTACATCAAGCAGCATGGTAAATGCTACAGAGAAAACTTACTCTTTATAGCAGTGAGCCACTCTCAGAAGAGCCCTGCACACAGGTTGTGCATAGGTGCATTTTCCTTCTTAGCTGCTTGCCAAGAGCAGAGGCTGGAGGAGCATTAGTAGCAATGTGTCGGTACATTGGAGTTAGGGCTCAGTACTCACAGTGGCCGTTTAATGAAGTACTTTGATGCTGTACGAGTCCACCTTGACAGAATGATCAGGTATTCATGGATGCGTGTGCTGCACAGCTGTTAGAGAGCTGCTTTGACCTCCAGCAGTCCTGAGTTTGCTGCTCTACGTGCTTCTGCTTCAAGCTATCACCTGCTCTGTTACAAATTTTCCACAGCTTTCCAGACTTTTTGTGGGTAAAAGCTTATATTTCATCCTTAGCCAGGATTTCCAGCTGCTATTGTTTGGTGTGTGGTTGCTACTGCTTGTGAAACACCTTGTCGAATTGGGCCGTTTTAAAGACAGGTCCCATTCTAGACATACGAAAAGAAGCTGTCCAGCCACTTCTGTGGCATCCTTTGTTCTATGTTAGTATTTGTATTCCTGTGGCACCTAGGACACACAGTCACAGAGAGGATCACAAGGTATGTGATACTGTACACAGGCCTACAAAACAATTCTTTTTTGGTACAGGAATACCATACCTTCTGTGGTAGTTCTTTTAATTTACTATGTGTGACCTTGTTTGCTTGTTCTGACAGCTTCTATGAGAAAACAGTTTTCATCTTGCACTGTCTCATGTTGATCTTTACTTCAGGTACCATTACACAAGAAAATAACTTTTTTCCTTTCCAAAGTCTCATGGTGATCAGTTTAAACTTTCTCATTGCTTCTTTAATCAATAGCTGTTCGAACTTGACCTATGCAGTTCATTTCTGTTTAGATACTTATTTTCAGATAGGCTACCTGGATTGTAGCACTGCAGAACAAAGAGATTGCATGTGGTAGCTCTGTGTGGGTTGGATCTCATTCTTTTATTTTTCTTCTCTGTGAACTCGGAGATACCCAATTAGCAGAAGCAGCGATACCAATAAAAAGTCAATTTGCAGAGTTGACTCACCCTAATGTGCTTTCATTTTTCACTTTAAAATTAAATCCTGTGCTTATGGAATACCTGGTACTCCATAGAGCAAAACCATTAAACAAGAGCTAGCAGTTGCAACAAAAAGTGCAATGTTTGTAACTAATGGAGGGAATGAAGCAGTCTTAGCTGTACAGGTACCTGCAAGTAAATTAGAGATTCAAAAAGAAAGGGAAATGAGGAGGAGGAGGAGGAATTAGGTGAATGTTTTTGGATTCCCCCACTCACTTGACACTTTTCTCTAAAGTGTGTGTATGTATTGCCTACTTTTGGGCTATGTGAAATCTGTGATAGATTGATGACTATCTTGTTTGCATACAATGGTGTTTGCATTTGGTAGTCATTAATCACTGTATTATAGTAGGCCCCAAGAGAACACACCAGGGTATCAATATTCTTGTTCCAAATAGTACTTCTACTAGCAGTACATGGAAATCCTTGTAAATGACCATATTAAAAAATAACTTTCATCCACAGAAGAGAACTATGCAGATGTTTACCCTTCCCACAAAATCACCAGTCTGGCACAAAAAGTGGAAGATGGGAGTTTGCTTTAATACGGTACTGACTATAAACCAAAATGGAATATGTTCTTCATTAAATAAGATCCCCTGCAGGTAGAATGGCCTGTGTTGAAAAGCATGTTCCTTAGCTTCATTCTAAATCTACGCTTGATTTGCATTTATTCTGAGAGGTCCTTTGAGAACAGACTGTAAATTCATGTACACATCTTTATTGATAGTTGAAAGAGAACAAGTCAATCTTTTTGTTGTGAGGCAATTTCTGGAGACAGTAAAGAAAGCAGTTGCTATGCTCTTAATTTCTGTAAACTGACATTTCAAATTAAGCCAGAGTCCTTGGTTAAAAAGTGTTTTATTGCATTAATTAAATGGCTTGCTGGAGATGCCATATTGTTGGATACCACTTCAGGTAACAACAAATAAATAATGAAGTGAAAGACAGAAAGAAATGGTAATGGAGGAGGGGAGACTTTCTGAAAAGGGAGGAGGAAGAAACACTGTTTATGCACTTGGGAGAAAAGTGGGGCTTTTACTTTGTAATTGTCTGCCTGTTGTCTGTTTCCACATGAGCTGAGGGTTTTTCTGCTCTTCAGCCAATATGAAGTTAAAATAGGAAAACAGCAACAAATGGAATGAAAGAAGCTGTGTTTTTAGGTTCCCAGTGATAAAGAGAACAAACTGATGAGCTAAGTTGTAGACTGGGACTTCCATCCTTCTGCATTAGTATTAGGTTTTTCTGGATACTCCATGTGCCAGTCAGGCAGTGCTAAATGAAGATATCTCCTCTTTCCTGAGAGCATTAAAAAATTATAGACATGAAATAGAAATATGCAAGAATAGCATGTGTGCATGCTTTTTCTCTGTAACCCCCTGAAACAACAGACGAACTCTTGCGATTTCTGCTTTACTTGATGAGGGAGTGTGCTCCAACCAGTTTCATTTGATCGTGAGTCCTTAAACAGGGGACACAGGTCTTAAACTAAAATTTCCTCAAAACACTGTGTTAAGGAATGTTTTAAGTAGCTACCTCTTAAGATGTTACCAGTCCTATACTTCTGTGGAGGGAAAAATAATGGTCAGGGACAATGGGAAGGTACTTAGCTTCAGTATGTTAACCTGAAGTGTGACCGAGAGAAATAAAGCAGAATGAAAGCGTTAAGTGCAATCAAATGCCAGTGGTCTTGAGCGCAGCTTGAATAGGCAGGTTGCTCTCACAGTAACTATAGCTACCTCATTTAATACACAGTCCAGCCAATCCATTTACCTCCTCCTGCTTCTGCCTTGTAGCTTTTGTAGTGTTACAGTCTCAACATTAGAGCAGCTACTAGTTCCTCACAAGTTTTGGCTCTTTCCTAGCATAAGGCTTTTTAGTGGTAATTGCTGTGAAACCTTTGAGGTGTTAGAGACTAAAGTACTACAGCAAAGAGCAAAACGACCTTAGAGAGCAAGGTTTGGGTTTGGAATTCAGTTTGAGCCAAGGTGTTTTCTGCAGCAGACCTCAGTGCTAAGCGTTGATGATAGCAGTGTACGTCTATAAAGGACCTTGTTCCAAGATAAGTGACATGTTAGTTTGTTCTGTTCAGCAATGGGATAATATTGCCTTCTAGAAAGCAACCCGTTATATTGGCATAATTGCAGCTTCATGTTAAATCTATCTGAGCTCTTTTAAAGAAGTATTATTTGACATGGTTTAGTATTACGACACTTGTAAAGCTGAAAGAAATTGCTGCTTATTAGTGGTCACTTACAAAGAAAACTACACCCAAGTGATGAATGTACTATGTAAGCAGCTTATACATATTAATATCAGGCTCTGACCTGAAATATGGAAACACTAATCCATATCTTTAGTTTTACCTTGTAAAATGATTCTCTGGCTGTGTGGAACCAGGCTCAAATTAAGAACTGACTTGTAACCTATGTATGATGCACTAGTTAATTTAGTACGATAAGGCTGTGCATTTTTTGAAAAAAGTAGTCATGTCCCAAGTTTCATGTCTAAGCACACAAAAGGAGAAAGGATGACAAGTCTGCTTTCATCATTTCAGCTAGGAGCATGTTGAGTGGGAACGCATGAACTAGCTACACCTTTCACTGCAGTTTTACTAAAAGGCAAAGTTCAGCACTGTGACTTCTGGAGCAGAAATTATTTGCACCCAATTCGAAGAATATCTGATACTTGTTTTCCCAAATATGCTTTCCAGGGTTTCACCAGGCTGTTCATGTTCACCAGGAGTTTGCTGGTCCTAGAGTCCTCCTGGCCTGCTATAAGATAGTCAGTACCTAGTTTAAAAAAAAAAAAAAAAGGGAAAAACATTAGTCAATAAATAGAAGAAAACGTAACTAAATGCAGAATTTCTCTATTTCATAAGCATCTTAGCCAGCTTCATCCAGTTTATGTATGTGCCATCTTACGTGTAAACATACTTTCATGTGCATATTGTCAGTGCTGGCTGCTGGGCACACAGGGTTCAACGTTGTCATTATGCATCAGTACAGGCTTGGGGTGGACCTGCTGGAGAGCAGCTCTGCGGAGAGGGACCTGGGTGTCCTGGTGGACGACAGGTTAACCATGAGCCAGCAGTGTGCCCTGGCTGCCAAGAAGGCCAATGGCA
>Ga0065711_1051683_pt1 | contig 10279 bp, 5 predicted proteins | sample Hoacrofraction12_FD_59098 | JGI IMG/M metagenome (GOLD analysis project Ga0065711, IMG submission 59098) | Hoatzin crop microbial communities from Cojedes, Venezuela - Epithelial fraction 12 v2 (version 2) | ecosystem: Host-associated > Birds > Digestive system > Esophagus > Crop | place...
AGGTCCCTCTCCACAGAGCTGCTCTCCAGCAGGTCCGCCCCAAGCCTGTACTGGTGCATGGGGTTGTTCCTCCCCAGGTGCAGGACCCTGCATTTGGCTTTGTTGAACCTCATCAGGTTCCTTTCTGCCCAACTTTCCAGCTTATTTCCCACGATAACCACTCCCGCGTTACGCCTGGCACTGCATAAGTGTGCAAGGAAAAATGTAGGGAACATTCATCTTCTGCCTATGCCGTCTCCCCAGCAGGCAATCATAGCCAGCCACAAATTAATTAGAACTGAGCCGCTCGAATGTTGCATGCCTGGTTGCAAACTGGGGGGCAGCTCTGCTTGCCCAGTTGGGTATGAACAGCTCAGTGCGGCAGCACTGGGGAAACCCTCTCTAGGAGATCAGCTGGCACCTGGGCTGGGTCTCTCCCATTTCTCAGCAGGCTTTATAGTTGTGCAGCTACCAAGCAGCCTGAACAATGGTTGCCAACCTGGTGTTGACAATAGCTCAAAAACCTCTCAAGTTTTGGGCTGAGAAACTGCAAAACACTACAGCCAGCAAAACTCACCTTGAGACCGATCGAGATCTGTGAAGTGCTTTGACAAAGATCAAAGATGGTGCAGACTGGCGTCTTTGGGCCAAACTCTTCATTTTCTGATTGGAAAGAGAAACAAAATGAAATCATAGGTGAGATTCAGAACAAGAACTGCATGTGTACAGAATTGTCGCAGCCAGGCTCCAATTTCAGACCATGTGAAAAAGTCTGAGTTATTGCCACCAACAACCCTAGAAGAGGAAAATGGTTGTAAAACATCACATACTGAGAAAAACAGGAGCACGAATGGAAAATCAGTGATAAAGAAAAGGCGATAATTAGCGTCTATACACAGATGCCTGAGGTACACTGCACACACGAAGTAAACACCAAGAGCTTGTCCTCAAACTCTTTTTGTCCCTTAATAATCTATTGTACTTTAAATTTATCAGCTATCCAGATGGTGACTCAAATTTCAAATGCGGGATACATCTCTGTGTCAGGTCAGATATTTACCATAAATTAAGGTTTGGATTCTACCCACCTAACCTTACGTGCTACATTGGGCTACCTTTATTTTCCAAATCTTTAGAGGTGAGTGCATTTTCCTTCTCTCCTAATCTAGCTGGAGCACTATGTCTTGTCTCTTGGTAGTCAATAATGACATTTTTTTCATTCCTGATTATTTATGGGACAAAATAGGAACATGAAAGGCAGGGCAGTTCCTAGCACAGAACTAGAAAGGGAATGGGAAAAAGGAGAAACTCGAAGACAGAGAATGCAGCAGAAAAAAAGAAAGAGACAAAGCTTAGGGAAGAGAAGAAACTGTCAGTAGCTGTCAAGGGAGCATGGATTCCCGTCGAGTGAAGTTGAATACTACAATAAAAATACTGAGAAAATAAACAACACTGTTTTCCCCAGAGGTGAATATTTTCAAAAGCACCCACAGGAGATAAAACCACACACTTCCCTGAACACAGCCAGAACCAGGACTAAGGAGTCCTGGATCTAACTTTGGAGCTGCTCTCTACAACCGGTTGTGCAGCCTGCTGCCAAGGTGCATGACCTCTCCTCTCATCGACCCTACACCCGAAGAGTGGTTGTTGTTACCTTATTTAGCTCAAATAGTTTTCAGAATAAACTGACGAACAAAAGGATCAGTGCTGAACTCCTCCTGAGACCCTGGCAGGACAGTTTCCAATGCTGGAGCGGTCCCTTGCACCAGCCTGGTAACTGCCGAGAGCACACAAACAGGTCAGCCTTTGACAGTCGTGAAGTCTCTGTTCTCAGCTAATCACAAAGCAAGACTTTCTTCCTTTATACCAAAAATAACCACTGACTACCAAGAACAGATATGTCAGGGAACAACTGATTCCTCTGCCAATGTATGTGCTGGATGTGGCACACATTTTGTTTGGGCAGCTGCACAGCGTGCTCCCCTTGGAGAAATGAAATTCTACCGTACTACGTGCTTTACTTGTTTTTGACAAGTGTTTCTTTTACTCATTGCAGTGCATTTATTATCGTGTCATTTTTAGGTTCCCCCTTTATTTATGCAGACCACACTTGTTTGTTTTGTCAGATGCTCAGTTACACCTATTGTGCCACAATTGTTGTAAATTCAACTGTGTAATTTCAATTCACCTTTAAAAATTATTCTCTCCTCCCTCTTTCTTTCATCAAAAAATCACCTTCTCAAGACTGATAAATTAAGCCTGGGAACATTTAGCTGTCTTCTATCCGATCAGAAAACAACTGGATTAATAGATAAACTTAATAGATTACTAACAACATAGATGCCCATTTTTGTTGGTTTTTTTGCTTTGCTAAATTTTTCTGGTGAATGGAATAAGTTTGGTTTACTGCTAGCAAATCTGAGAAGCTGTTAGCATTCTAAAAATAGCATAACTACAAATATGAAGGCAAAAAAAGATCTGTGTAGCAATGGAGTCTAACGTCCTACAGAAGACAAGCCACAGATTTCCCCCAACCCAAATTTTTTGCAAGAGTTTATATAAAGCATCAGCTCCCAACTTGAAATTCACTGCAAATCTGATTATTGAGCAGGTGGCTTCCAGGGGGTGGTTCCAACTAGAGCATCCCAGCTCCTGAGAATGCAGTGGAGGTTTGGTTACGTTTTCACAGAGATCTTAAATCCTTTGGCTTCTCAGGTCTAAAAAGGAAGCCACTGAAAAAATGCAGCATTTCAAAATCTCTCTTAACTATGGCAATTTTTTTCATGCTTAGTTTAGCAGCACTGACTAGTGCCTGTGGCAGTGAGACTCCAGTCTTGACTTAAATATCTGACAACCAAGGTGAAGATTAGGACTACAGCAAGTTCAATAAGAGCTCAGACGGCTGGCAGAGAGTCACAGAACAATTCAGGTTGGAGGGGACCCCTGGAGGTCTCTGGCCCAGCCTCTCTGGACCTGCTGAGAGCAGGACCCATTTCAGCAGGCTGCTCCAGGCTGCCTCCCGTCCAGATCTGTGTTAACTCCGAGGGTGAGATTTCACAGCCTCTCTGGGCAGCCTCTTAATACAGTCCTAAGCTATTAAGCAAAGCTTACAAAAAAGAGCCTTAAAACATAAAAGGTCACTGATGAGATTTGGAAAGGAAATTTTTCTTTCACAGCAAAAGTGAAGTGAGTCAGGTCAGCTGTATGCAAATAAAAACATTACACAGAGACATTGACTACAAACAGAAAGGGGTTTTTTGTTTTTATTTTGCTATGTACAGAGTTTGGGAAGGGAAAATCAGTGAGTATCATGATGACTTGAATTGATTTACTTTGAGAAGGAAGAAGACAAATTTGGTTTTGGCTAAGTTGGACCCAGATGCCTGCTCTCCTCGGTTTCACCACGTTTACATGTGCAAAGATGTCACCCTGGCAATGCGGAGAAGAGGAGATACATCCTGGACAGCTGTAGTGAGAGCAGATGTTTGGGAGCAAAAAGAGATGCAATGACCAATTATCCAAGCGTGGGACACAGAGAAGCATTTCTCAACATGTGTCCCACATCATAACCTCCCACATTTTCATGTAAATATTAGAAAGGTCAACACAGAGAGAAATCCTCATACTTGTTGGCTGAGTCACACCCATGTGAAATGTATCATAAAATCAGTATCCATAATGAATGTTTACAGTGTGCCAGATGCAAAGATGATAATCTTGTATCAGTCAGGACAAACTAGAGTTATTTTTGCCTTCCTCACATTCAAAAGCTTGCGTTCCAGCCCCCTCCCTTCTGATTCAGGTTTAACTTCATACTTTCTGCATTTCTGGTGGTTGTCGTCCTGACTGCTTTTTTAACAAAAACAAAAAGGTTTGCTTTTTCAGTTGTTGGGCTGGTGGTACACACTAGTATTTGGCCAGTTTCTCATCTGGTATATACAGACCGAGGGCTATAGATTTCAAAAGAATGAATTTACACCAGATAATGATCAGACCTACACTCTGAAACACTGTTTTGTAAACTGTGATGGTAGGTGGTTTATGAGCAGACCAGCCCACCACGCTGAGGACTGTACCTTGCAAACAATCACTGAAAATGTGCTGTCTCTCCTCAGGAATGAGAACCCCTATGGATTACAGGATTACAGTAAAACTTTCACAGTATCTCACATGTCATCGGCTGGAAGAAAAATCTATTCCTGACTGGCAGTATTCAACTAATTTTGCCTCGCAGTTGAAGTGGATAATGGTATTATATGGAATTTATGTAAATTGATATATTGCCAAGTTATGATATTAATTCTTGTTCTCTGAAAAGAGTAATACAGAGCAGCATCTGCAGCATGTCGTCAAAAAAACTTGAACTGAAGATAAAGCACTCTCTTGTACGTTGTGTATATCACTTCACTATGTTAAGCTTAGAGAATAGCAGAGCATGAATTGAATAAAGAATGCATGAAAAATTTATGGTACTTCTTATTTCTTTTGTGATGACAAATAACTTAAGTAACAGATACACAGTGTTTATAATATTTTACAAGTATCTAGAGAAGTGAAAACCTATGCAACAAGTGGATGCCCCGCTGCAGCTACTGCCAAGGCGTAGGAGGTCAGAGCAGGTGGGTTAAGGCAGGGGCTGTGTGCTGTGACTCCCGGGAGCACGCCGCCCGCGCTGCCAGGTCATGGTGCCTGAGCGATGCGATGGTCACACACGTGCAGGAGCATTCTCCTCACCCAGCCTCTGACTTGCACACCTGAGCTGTTTGGCCTGCGCTCCTTTGACAGTCAACAGAGGGAAAAGGACACATTTAGGGCACAGATCGTCCTGTCCTAGCAGTGCTGTTTTCCTCCACTGACTGTAAAAGAAAACTAAGGTGACAAAGAAAATTGAGTTAATCATCGGCTCAAATTTGTGAGCTCAGTAACATAGGGAACAATTGACTTCTCAGAGAGTGGTTTGAGCTTAGGATGAGAAAATGATACTCCCTGATGTCTATTCAAGAGATTCATAAATGAAATAGTTGAAAAATTTATTCAGTTCCTGACTGACAGGTGAACGCAGCAGAAATGCCTCCTCAGCAATGTGCAGATACCCTTGTAAAAGCCTCCCCAACGATGAAAGGATTTCAGGCTCCTGATTTAGAGGCTGGCTCCAGAAGTGGGTCAAGGCTGGGACGTCTGCCTGGGTCATTTAACTGGGTGACAGGGACAACCCTCAGATGTGCCAATACCTTGAGCGGAGGATTGCACTCAGGTGGCTAGGCTCTCCCTCTCACTGCTTTATTTTTCTCATAAAAGGAAGTCTGATTTTAATAAAGCCTACTCTTTAAAACTATCTAAGTTAGTAACCGTGAGGGATTTCACCCATGCAAGCTGCACTCTTGTTGTCTGAGAAACAAAAAATATCTGTGGCACGCATTTCTGGTTTAGCTAGACATGAACCAAAGCACAGATCACAAACCTTTACCAAAAACTATAAGGCAAAGTTCAACTAACTGCCTGACAATCAAAAAATCAAAACAATCCTCAGCACCTAGCAGTTAATTTTCCAGGACAATTGGGCATCACTCTTTCCCCTGTATGAACAGGCCACTTACGAGAGGCAATAAATAATTTTTTCCTACATGCTATAATCCAGTATTTGTTAGACTCACAGTGTAGGGTTGTCTAAAAATACCAGAAATAACAAGAATCTCTTATGCTTTGGCAGGGCAAGAAACGGTCCTATACTGACCTATAACATTCTCGAGCCCTTATAAACAGGGTGAGAAGATGACTGCATTTGAACTGCTGGCTCAGGCAGCAGGGATGTCTAGGTCCCACAGAGAGGCTCTTTACCATAAAAGCTGAGAAGGTGACAAAACTATGTGCTTTTGTTTATGGCCACAGAATTCTTTTACTCACAAGGACTTTCCTAAAAAGAAAGCCATTTTTGGATGGATAACCAAGGAGAAGACAATTGCAGGGGCACAAGAGGAAAGAGCTATCAACACTGTGGAAGCAAAAGCACATCATCATGAAACAGCAGCTGCTAGAGAGCACAGCAAAGATGGAGCCTAAAGGCCATCTCAGAGTAGAATGAAAAACAGATGAAAGAAACTAAGAGCAAAAAATGTTCTACCAACTACCTCCCAAAGGATACAAATTCTTGGAAGCACTGATACGGATGTGTTCAAAATGTCTCACCCATCTACATCAAAAGATGGAGATGTGGAAGACTACTAAACATGCTGAGGAGAGGAGCATCGAATATTGCACCTATGGGTCCCTACTGTCAGCTGCACTGTGCCTGCAGTGCTCAGACCGGTGACTCTGGTTGGCGTGGTTTTGATGAAGCCCAAAGTTTCCTTTCAAGCCTGACACAAAGCAGGAAGGTTAACACATGGACACAATTCTGCCTCAGTTTCAGTACAGCAAGGCTTTCTCAGGAGCAGTTTACAGATGACAGAGAGGAGATTCCTCCTACTCCGCATGGATATTTCAAGCAGCATTAAGTAAACAGGCAATAATTTGATATATGCAGTTCTTGGATATTAGATCCCACACGACCTGCCAAGTCCCCCTCTTTCCTACTGCCACCATGAGGGACAAAATAAAACAAACAAGGCTAGGAAACTCACGAACTCAAACACATTGTTTTATGCATAATTTTCAGTTTCTCTCATGGACAGGCAGAGGAAGAATTGCTAATCCTAGTCCACAATTAAAGCAGCATCAGGAGGCACATCACAACAGTAAGTTACCGTAAGCCAGCACAGCCTGCCAGGGTGATTTCAACCTAAGGAACAACTGTGCGGATGACTTCACTAAAATAGGGGCCTGTTTCAGTCCTCATCAGAAATAAAATTGCTACAGAATATGCCTGCGGGATGACAGGAATTGTCCATCACTTCACTAAACAGTACCAGAGGTGTTGCTGGACAGCCGAGATTCCCAGCACTACCAAGTGATTTTGGAAGCAACCCACTGGATTCTCAGCCAGGTTCACACTAAACAGGACAGAGACTTGCAGGAAGAAGAAATCTCTGCTTAAGAAAATTTATGTTAAAAAACATATATATAAGGGCATGAGCTCAAGGTATCATCAAATATAATGGCAAATACATACTTCGTTCATCTTTGCAGAGTAAGACAAACAAAAGGATGAAGATTATGAATGACCACCTTTACTCTTCCAATGCTGTTAATTTGCTTGAATTTTATCCATTTAGTACACTGTTGGGGAACACGGTAACGCTTCTTTCTCTTCCAGTAAACTGCTGCTGTACTTGTGATCAGAATCACAAAGAAACACATTTTTATGGTGATGGGATACCATATTTCAAGTCTCAAAACTGTAAATACTATTTTTCTTAGTGTGCAAAATGGTTACTCTTTTGCACACATCGTACAAGTAAATATTAAAAATTGCTGAGCCTCCAAAACACTATAAGTAATTACTTGAAATCTTCAAGGAGGCAGCAAAAAATCCTAAGAGTGACTCTTTGTGTTACCAAATATTGTCTTGGGTGAAACTTTCAGGGTTGATTGGAATCTAGCCCCTTCAAGAAGAGAGAAGTGAAACACCAGGAACTTATAAATACAGTTAAATGACCGCAGCTGCTACTGCTGACACAGTTACACTGGCATAAAAGTCGTCCCTGCTGCATAGTTTGTTTTGACAAATTTGTAGAAATAATCTCTATCAGTATAATCACTCTTACTCATGTTACTTCAATCCACTTCAGAGTTGCATCAATTTACTGGTATGGGTTATTAAACTAAACAGTCAGTACAAAACTTCTCTGTCGGTCAGCCACGCATAGTCCAGTGACTCCAGGAAGTCCAGCAGAGGAGGGAATCTAGCCCAGAATTTTCCAAAAGCATTAACTAAAACACTGCACTTCAACGTCACCTTTTAGCAGGGTGTCTTGAATGCCTTGTCAGCATTTAACAGAGAGAACCCCCCAGTGCCTGTGAGGTAGGTTAGCGGTTCAAACCACTTTGCATGTCAAGAAAAGAAAAGGAAGTGTTTCCAGGAAAATAGCTTAAATGGTCACACAAAATACATGAAAAAAGTCCTAGACATTTTCTGTCTCTTGGTCCTATGATGTGATCAAGCATGTGATCCTTCAGCTTGGTTTTGACGGCCAAGTGGAAGATGAAGTAGGAGTTCAGATAACCACAGAACAATGCAGCAAATCTCAGCTAATTTGAGAAAGGTATAGCCACAATAATAAAAAGGGAGAAAGGTTCAGTGGTTGCTTAGCATGCCATATTTGGGGGCATTTGTGCCAGAAAGTAAAATGGTTCATGTTAAATACACATCTGAAACAGCATTGTTCAGCCGACATGCTGTGTCACCTGTATCAAAACTGATTTCTTGCCAACACATTCTTCCATTTAACCGTCCGTAATCAATACAAGCAGTGTAATCTCCCCAGTAGTAAGAAAGACTTTCTGTATTGTAAAAAAACATGCTGCTTTGGCACTGAGTGGAATACAAAACAGAGGTGTATAGAGAGTCCATAGGACCCCAAAAAAATATTCAAACTGTCACTGAGATCCAGCTTCAGACAAAATTGGGTCCAGCCCACTGCTGCACAAGCGTAAAGGTAGGAATCTTCTTCCCGAAATAGGCAGAGAGAGATGCGTGCTGGTAGTCTCAAGGGAGCACCACGGCCGCGGACAAGCAGCTGAGCGGTTGGCTAGATGTTGGTGGCTGCCCGTGTTGGTGTGCAAAGCTGCCATATGCTGCACAGCCCAGCCAAGGTCTCAAGCTGCGTCTCCGCAGGAGCATTTCCATCTGTACCCCCGTCGCATGTGCCTCCACACTGAGGAATTCCGTAAGGGCTGCCAAGGTCTGTAAAAAGTAATATCCCCACTCCCTTGTCAGCGCTGGCAAAAACAAGGTCTGCGTTCCTTTGGGCTCTTTGGAGCAGGAATAGGAAACACAAGTGCTACCATTAATATTTGTCCTCAGAATGCTGAATCATGAAGTAGAACTTGTAAGGAAAAAAATGTCCATCTTCACGGTACTGGAGCATCCTTTCTCATTTCAGGTGGGTGCCTGGCATCAGGGCTCTGCCAGGTTGGAAGGTACATGGTACTCTGTCGTCAGCAAAAATGAAAGAAAAGATAGAAGAAAAAGCAAAGCCGCACACTTAGCCATCTCAAATTAGATCGCAGTACTTGGAGAGGGTATCTACTCCACTACTTTGTCCACCTAGGCAGCAGAAGGTACTCCACTACTTCATCCAGCTGTATCACACTCCCTCTTCAGTAACCGATCAGGTACTACCTGCAGCAAAATCTGGTAGAAATCTTGGCCAAACACTCTCCATTGCACCATTGGCAGCAGCGGCCATGAGAAGAGGTCCCCAGGGCTGCAGTCAGGCTGGAGCTCTACGTGCCTTGGTGGGACACAGTACGTGTGAACATGTCCCGTGGAAACAGCATTGCTCCCCAGCCCGAAGAGATGCTTCAGCAGGAGGAGAGGGACCAGAACTCCTCTCCGCAACACTGTGCCACGGCCAGCAAAGCCCCAACCACTGCTCAGCAGCAGGACTGGACACAAGCTCAGCCTCTGCTACCACGCATCCTAAACTCCTGTCACCAGGTGGACAGATTTAGTAAAGGACACGGTAACCTGGCCAGCCACTCTAATCCTGCCAGCCTATCTGGCAGTCAGTAGTGTTGTGTACCTCTAACAACAAGGCAGTGCATAGATTTAACTGTCATTGTGAGGCAAAATTGGTAAGGCAGGAAGGTACCAGCTCTTCTGTCGGCAGAAAAACACTATAGCACTTGATAAAGCATGGAGAAGAAAAGAGTTCCCGTTTTACACAGTGGGAAGAACGTGGTTATTACAGCTCGCTCATTACAGCAAAGCACAGGGCAGAAACCAGTACTTGGCTGTACACAGAAGTGAGCATTTTGCACTTGATTGTGTCAGATGCTGAGAAGCGACCCGAGACATCAAACAGATTTTACAACCCGTCTGGAAGACGGGATGACGCTCTTCTGCTATCAATTGTGATCTACTTAGGGACCGCAAGGCGCTTCTTCGGGAAGCTGCTCTTACATTTCTCTCGCACAAAGCACGTGCGAGAGCGGCCAGCAAACCCCCTCACCTTTAGTAAACCCTTCCTTCGCTCCCCCCAGACACCCAGGCAGCAGAACCCTCTCAGTCCCCCTGGATAACCATTCCTCAAGCCTCCCCCCCCCCACCCCCGCTCCTTCCGACGCCCACCCAGCAAAACCTCCAGACATCCACCCAGCAAAGCCCCCCTTTAGGTATCCCCAGCTCACCCACGCAGCA
>Ga0065711_1009944_pt1 | contig 10278 bp, 8 predicted proteins | sample Hoacrofraction12_FD_59098 | JGI IMG/M metagenome (GOLD analysis project Ga0065711, IMG submission 59098) | Hoatzin crop microbial communities from Cojedes, Venezuela - Epithelial fraction 12 v2 (version 2) | ecosystem: Host-associated > Birds > Digestive system > Esophagus > Crop | place...
CCCCCCCCCAAGAAAAAAATGCCAGTGCATTTCAGCCATTTGGAAATACTCCAATCACTTTTCAAATGTCCGCAGACCATTTTGAAGCATAGCTGACTCAGCTAATCAAAGCTAATTCCTCTCTGCATCTTTCCCTTTTCACCTTCCCCACAAGGTGAGACCCAGCTGAGATGAACAGTAGCAGCACCAAGTAGTTCAGTGCACCTTGCAGGGCCACAGCGGTGTGAGGCCCTTCTTAGCTGAATTCCTAAGGAATGGAAGGCTGGTGTAGATAATTCAAGTGATGGCCTTTCAGTCCCGCTGTGCAGCCGAGATGTGGTGGGCAAAGACAGAAAAATGTATTATTTCAATATGTATAAAAAGAAGGCTCTGAAAACGCATCTCCTGGTTAACAAGGATGCAAAGAAACCGATGGGACTGTTTCTAGTGTCATCTGCACCAATCTTAGATTGGGGTCCCCTTTTGACTCCACTGGGGCTATGCCAAGGTGGTATCTGTGCACAGGAAAGGAAACCCCAACCTGAAGTCATGCAAGGCAGCTGGACAACCCCACCGAGCCTGCTAAACCTCAAGCAGTCTTTTTTCCCAAACATCCCATTCCTCAGCAGACACCCATGCAGGGCACACAGTGCTTGGAAGCGGCAAGAGAACATTTCTGCCGAGACTGAGGTCTCAACAGCACCCTGAATTTCAATGCCCCTGAATATGGAGAAAAAATTCCCAGCACTGGATCTGGACCTCCCAGCTCAGACCACTGCTTCTGCCCCCAGGAAGGGGCCTTTTTGTAACTCCATCCTTGCTCGGAAGTGCCCTGCGTGGTTAAGGCAGCTGGCGGATGGAAGCAAAGCGCTGACAGGCGAAGGCCCTGACTGCAATCTGGGAAGCGGGAGGATGTCTGAGACTCTTCATCTGTTATTCTCTAACAAAAATTGGGTTGGAGGCAAAACTGGCTTGTGGTTTTGAAATCAGAAGAAACAAAGAGCCTGCTGGGATGGATGAAGGTTTTGGTCTGTGTGTTTTCTTTAAACTAAAGCTCTGTTCTTGAATCTCTACCAAAGCACTGACAGTAAAGCCCTTCGTGATGCAGGCATCTAATACATCTTTAAAAAAAAAAGAGTGGGATGGGGAGAGAGCTTTTCAAAAGTCGTATTATAAAAAGAAATAAAACAACAATCATGCAGGGATTTTAAGTTGCAGCTTACAAATAATGAAAGTAACCCCATTCAACTGTGTCTCCCGTACATAGCAAGAGAAGAGATTAAATGAAAAAAAATAAACAAAACCAAAAATGAAAACGCTAAGTGCCCTGGCATCCTGTTTCTATAACTCCGGTCAAGGGGGACTTTTGACTGTACTGACAAGCCACAGCTCTTGAACACTGGGAGTTTGTTTTGCATCACGTTAGCATGCTATTCTCCTTCACCTTGGACTTTCAGAGAGGAAAAAAAAGAAACTGTGAAAGGGGTTATGGAATTTCAAGCAATCAGGCTTTTCGGAAGGTTCTATTCTGTGACATTTGTGTTGGAGTCTGAATGTGTGTGTATAGTATAAAATTATGAGCTAACATTTGAAAAGACAGCAGTCTAAGTAATAAATTTTCAGAGTGAAGAGAACTGTACAGAATGATTTCAAAGGCTTATACTTGACAATTATACATATTTTATGAGACAGTTATGCACCCTGTACCTTTTTTAAATTCATTGTTTTATGGATGCAGTATCTCTATTTTAGCAGACAGGATACACTAAACCAATCTAATGGTCTAAAAAGCATCATTTACCACCCAACATAACAATGGCACTGCATAGCTTAATAACTTTTTTTCCTTAAACTCCTTCATTAATCAAGTGATTCTTAACATGGCTGAAAACCAAGAATCAAATACTTGCAGTTACACTATTTGTTAAGTATTTGGCACAGTGGAGTTTATTTGATACACCCTTTTTTTTTCTGCCCTCATTGTTGCTGAACACATAATGCTGTGCATAAATTACAAACACGCATGTAAAGCCAGTCAAGGGGAAGCAGTTTGATATCCCACACCCACGTCTCAATGCCTAGATAAGAGCAAAGTCTGCTAAACAGGTGCTGAACATGAGCGGCAGGTTATCAGCCCTCTGTAACTGTGCCAGCTCTGGGGTGTCCACTGCCAGCAATGGACAAGGACTCGGGGAAACTCAGCCCCTCCGCCAGCTGCATGGAAGTGATGTCCAGCATTCGGTTCAACACGCCAGGTTACTTCTCTAAACATCTGCAAGTTCACCACAGCTTCAAAATACAAACAAAAAAAGGAGCTTTTTGATTATGATGCTAACCCTTAAAACCCTTCTGACATTTAGTCCATTGGAAACGGCTCCGGTTCCCGGGGAAAACTCATCAAACACAACCAATTTGTACTGCTTCCCAGCAGGAATGTTTTGGAAAAGAAAAATATGCATGCAAAATAAGCCTGACCCAATGCTTCTTGAAATCAGATGAAAGCTTCCCCATCATTTTTGCCGGCTTAGATAAGACTGCGTTGCAAAAGCAAAGCCAAATCTGCTCCGGCACGGGTGCCTCTTGAGGTTCTGAATGAAAATTTCAGAGGTCCTCAATGCTGGCCAGCCTCTGCTCCCGTAACCCAGCCTTCCATAGGAACACCATCTGCACATCTAAGGGCAAAACAGAGCCTTCGGGAGGGGAGAATATTCCACCTTCCTCACGTGGCTTCCACTGCAGTCACAGTGGAATTTCTCAGGTGAAAAATAATATCGGTTGTGAGGGTTGCAGGATTAAGGTCAGTATTCCTTTCATCTTGTACACACACACACACGCACGCTTACTTTAAAGAAAACATCCACCACACAATTTCTAAATTGCAAATTATATATATATATCTTTAAAAACCAGAGAGAACATAAACAGCCTCTCCATATATATATATGTATTCACTGAGTCACATAGAATATGAAAAAACTATATTATGTAAATCATCATATTCTCTATAATTCTCCAACTGACAATTGTTTTCATAGAGACACAGTGCATTCGTTCTCTTTTTTAAAAACATACTATGTGTCTTCATTGGCTTGGTAGCATATTAGAATGAAGGCGTATGGATAAAAAACGCAGAGGATTAAACAAACCCCTTGAGTCACATTATGTCCGGGTGAATTAAACAGGCTCCTTCCCCAAACTAGCCTAAATAAATCCTCCCTATGGAAAAGTGTCAGCGATTTAAGGGTTAACATAGATTTGAAAATAATTTTTAAAAAAATCTTATTAGAGGACTACACAGACAAGTATTTGGAATTCAACCCCCTTTAAAAATGACAGCACGTTTGGCAAGTGTGAGCAAATGTCTTGAACTTTACTGAGTTTGAGAGATCTGAGCACAGCCATTCACAGACAACCACGGAGCTGAGATCTGCGAATAAGCCTCGGCTGGAAGGACTCGGAAACCCCTGACAGCATCGCTCGCCACCTGGAAGCCTTCCAGCAGCTTTCAAGGTATTTATTGTGGACTCGTGGCTGGTGACAGAGTGTGACTGGTGGAAAAACTCCAGCACCGCTCCCTCTTTGCCATCATGGAGCGCAGCGGGTTTGACCAGCACCCAGACCGGTTAACCCTTCCGCCCACGCTGTGGGGCTCCGCGTCCCCCCGTCTGCCACCACTAACGCCTGTTCCGGCACTGCTGCTATCACCTTGCTCTCTCTATGCCTCATGCCCAAGCCTGTCCGTTCGCTGAGCTCTCCGGTGAACCTCTGCAGATGCCCTTCTTGGAAGCTCGTACTGTCATCAAAGGGACTGGTACCCAGCCACAGCGGCTCCCTGCTTCCTCCAGCGCTCTGCAGGATTTCACAAGTGATCCCGTTAAAAGATGCTGTTCTCAAGAATCCTGGCTGGGTCTGACTTCTTTGAGAAAAAGACAAAAGTTTCCTGTGTTGCTGTTGTTGGTTTGCAGTTGTGTTTCTTCATTCTCACTCTCTTCCCGTTTTTATGAAAAAAGGACCCTTGTACTATTAATATAGTTCACCCCCTCCACAGTCACTATAAAACAGACTCCATATTTTCACACCACTCGTGATCTTCAAGGTTATAGATAAATTTTGTCCTATGTGATTGATTTTGGGGCACCGAGTCCCGCCCCAGATTGTCTAAGGTGAGAGTAGAGGCAAAAAACTCACTAGTGCTGAGACCACCTTCGTGGTTCTTGATGTATCTTTTATAGTTTTTCCTCAAGCACTGCCAGGTGGTTGTATACAAGATGAATGCAAACGACTTCAGGGCTATCGCAATACTAACGTACAGGTATCTATAGACCACATTGTCGTACAGCGCGCAGGCTCCTTGCTCGCCACAGAACGTGCTCCAGAACAGACACGTGGAGTCAATTCCAGCCCCAAAGATCAGCGGAGGTGGGATAAAACCTGTCAAAATAAGAGAGACAAATCATGCTTTCATGATCCTTATGACAGAGAAAGAAGACGTGGTTGCAGTGAATGGAAAGAGAGGATACTTTATCAAGGTTAACGGTCCCAGCTGCAGCCTGTGATTCTAAGTTTTTAAGTTCTAAATCAACCTAAACAAAGTCTATGGCTGAGGTTTTAGCTTGGACTCAGTACCTATGGAAGAGATTCCTGCTGATATCAATACGCAGGAAGAGTTTTACTCAAGTTTAAGTGGCTTTTATTAAGCTTCTCGTTTGCCTAATGAGACTGAGTGGAGGGGTAAATGAAAGAGGAGGAGGAGAGCCTTGCAGCTTGCTCTCTGTTTAGATCTTGGTAATTCTGCACTGTGGGGTGTTCACCTGAAGGATGTCATAGGACTCCAGCTCACAGTCTGAAATCAGCTGGAGCACTGAGAGCTAGTGTAAAGTCCACTAAGAGTCTAGAGCAAGGAAGATAAACAATGGCCTCTAACAGATGCCAAAGATTAAATCTGAAAAGAAGGGAAAATTCCAGTGCACCATCAAATGAAATATCACAGCAGGATTCTCCCACGGCCACTGCAGCCAACTACTGATGAGCGTTTCTCAATCATAGTTTGCAGCAGAGCTGCAATCTCAAAGCAAAGTAATCACTCCAATCTCATTTAACTAATAAAGGCAATGTTTTTCTTCTCTACATTTCCCCATCCTACGGGGACACTGTAGAGGCCCCCCGCTTCACATTACCCCAGCGGTGGTTAGGACATCCCCATTCCAGCTCTGCACTCCCCAGCCAGCACACATGCACCGAGCCTTCGGCACTCAGAAGAAAATGTGGATGTTCTACATATGTAAACCATTTCTCTCCCTTCTGCTACATTTACGGGGGGAGGCTGGAAGCGGATAAACCCTGGAAAAAACGCTGATGGATCAAACATTGCTGTGGGTTAAGTCAGCAAGTGAAGGAGAGCATCGTATCTATTAAAACCCAGCAGCAGGTGGGCACAGCATACCCTCCACAGTATCACTCCGTTAGCAGGTGCCGTGATGCCTGAGACTCTATAAACACACGTGTAGCCAAACAAGGACTGCAGTTTCTAGACAGAAAAGTGTTTAATCTTGGATCCAGTTTCATCATTAACCTGGATATCCAGGCTTAAAAAAGATAACATCCTTCAGCTTGTCAGGAACAAAATAGTGACATTCATGACATGTATCCTAAGACTACAAATAAATTGGTTGTCTCCACTGTTCCCTGTGGTAACTGAGATCTCTTTATTTTATTTTGTCAATGACTCGAGCTCTGCAGATTTTGTTTGATCTTCCTTATATGTTAATAAATGCAGGCTTTAAGAAAGGCTATATGGGCTTTTGGTACTCATTTTAACCAGTCATTAATAGTACAAATGTAGTAATAAAACAGATGATACAAAAGCAAGACAATCTTTTTGTTAGGAACACTCATTCCAGTCACCACATCTAAAAACCTGTTTACGCTCCAGAAAAAAAACCAGCGCCAGCTCCCTGTTTGTCATTTCAATGACTGGAAATTCCACACTGGGCTGGTTCTGCTTCTAAGTTAAAAGATGCTTTTTTTTTTTTCAAACCTGTGGACAAGCGCACGCTCAACATGGAATTTAAAAACTCAGCTGGGCTCCTGCGTGTAACAAGCAAAGGCTGAATGCAGTTTGCGTGCGCAGTGTGGCACTGGATGCCATCGAAGCAGGTAACACCCAGACATAGCGGTGGCAGAAGAGGCAGGAGCCGCACCCCTTCTGCACTAAGGAAAACCTGCATGTGGATCATCATTTTGAGGTGCCAGCCCCTGCTTGTTACCATGCTGAGAGATGTTGATACAAAGCTTTGGAGAGGTACAGGCTGAACTTCAGTGAGAGCCATCATCCCCATCTGCTGGCTTCAGCTCGCTTTCCAGGTTTCCAAGATAATTTGGCCTGGAAATTGCTCCTCTTCAGACTTGAGGAAGGGCCTGTTTTCGCTGAACTCCAAAGCTACACCTATGTGAATGCAGGCACGGCTGTGAAAACCTTAAAGAAAAATGTATGAAAAACTTCTAGCAACCAGTGAGTGTTTCAGGTCATCTTTAACAGAGAGGACAAGGGACTCCCAGGAGTGACTCAGTGCCTAGACCCTCTGAGACATGGGGGGTTGAGGGGTTGCACTGCAGATTGGAAAGTCCTTCGCAGAGAGAAACACCGTGTCTTTGTCATATTGAAGGAAGAGACACAAACAACATAGGTTCTTAGGAAAGCCAGAAGAAATTGCCCTGCCAAGCAGACGCTTTGCTGGGATGCACGGTGAACACCATCCAGAAAGGATGTGTCCAGGATCTGACAAGTCACAAAACTCTTTGCCATTCCAGACATTTCCACTCCAAAACTTTGGCTCCAACGATACTGCTTTACAGTCTGCTCAGAGAAATGGCAGTAACGCTTTTATTTGAAGATACTGTTACGCTGCCCTCTCACAGCAGAACTCCCATGGAATGAGATAATATATCCAGGAGGATACTGGGAGAATTCAGTCGTGTTTCATGTTATTGCAGAGAATATTAAAGAGATTCAATCATGTTTTACCTCTTACTGCAAATGTTGCAAAAATTTCTGCTATATATGTGTTTCATTGCAGAAACTGTAGGGCTGTATAAAAAAGCTGCTTCTGTCTTACTGAAATCTATTAGCTACGATTGCACCTCCGGGTCTCGTACGGCCTATATTTAATACTCTCCTTTGGTTCAAGAAGCAGCTATTATCACTCTCTTCTTAAGTCAAAGCTTAAAGGTGAACTGAAAAGCTTTTAAAATAAATCAATAAAGCTATTCTCAAACCTCAGGTTGTTAAGGGCAAGATTTGGATACCCTTGCTCATACTGAAAAGTACCTTTCTCTTCATTCTCCGTGGGTTCAAGCTACATTGCTAACATGCTTCAGGATGCGTTGTCTTGTTTCATGGGAATTCCTCAGTGACAGAGTAACATATAAAGATTTGAGTTTAAATTCTTACTATGGCTTACTTACTGGAAGAAAAACCCTCACCTATTCAACTTAAGCATACGTGTCTGAGCCTGGTTTTAGAGGAATTCAAGATGCTGCTATCTCAGGAGGCTACTCTCTTTTGGAACGAAAAGAGAAAAGAGGGAAAAACTCCCCCCTTAAGTACTTCTTCCTTTGGAAACAACAGCTCACAGCCATCCTCCTCGCACACCTGCCTGCTGACACTCTGCATTCAGCCCGCGGGAGCTGAAGACAGGCCAAAACCAGAGAGCAGCCCTGACAGCTACAGAAAATGCTGTCTTTGCAGGGCTTGAACCAGCGCTGACCCAAGTCAACACGAAACCTTCCCTTTGAGCTAAGCTCTCGGTAAGATTACTTGTCAGAGCTTTCTGTATGACTGCAGCTACTTCACCAAAAGGAATGAAAATCTACCTGGCTTTATTGTAAACTGGTCTGGGACCACCATTTCCCCTTCAGCTAATGGATAATAAGGTGTTGCAAAAAAATAAGTAAATAAATAAGTAAAGCAATGTATAGTACTGTTGGATTTTTGGTCCTGTACTTCCTAGTGGCTTGCTGTAGCCTAAGAGATGGCACCTGACCCTCCATTCCTTTGAGACTTTGGGGGCCATGCAGGCAATGTACTGCCCGTGGCCTCCTGAAAAAAAAAAAATGAATTCCACCCCTACAACATGCAGAAACCCTGTGCATGAGATGGACCCACACAATGATGGAGCAGAGGATTTTGCCCTGAATCATTGAGATTAATGATCTGCAATATAGCAGTTTTAAAAGAGGAGCCATCTCTTCAAAACAGGAGAAAAACACCACCAGAAATGAACAACAGCCTAGTGTGTTCCTTTGAATTGATACATGAGAAGGACATACTGGTCCAGAGGAACAGCCATGGGTATTTTAATGGGATATTGACCCACAGGAGGGTACAAGGACTCAGCCCGTCTCATTTTACTGTTCTTTCCGAGACCGGAAGGAAGGGACAAACACACCATGTAGCACAGGTCCTGTCTCTCTAAGAAGGATGAAAATACGAATCCCTCTACTTCAGCAATATGCAATACAGCAGTAATTTTGCAAGCTGCTGACATGTTAATAACGGCTATAGAAGAGTAACTGGTTGTGTAGAAGCATGGCAGAAATGGTCATTTCTCATGCAACACCACATTTTCACCCATTAGCACAATTCAAATGGCAGGAAAAGTGCCTTCAGGTGCCTTGATGTGATACCCTTCATAGAGAGGGCTCGGACCTCGTTGTGTCAGACCCCACTCATGCCAACCACAGCATTGCACAGAGTAGAAATCAACTTTTGCACATTAAAAATACAGTTTTCTGTGAGGGAGGAAAGGATGGGAGAGAAGGACATGAAATTTTTGTACCTACCTAGCAAACGGAGAAGCAGGAAAAGCACCCCCAAAGCGTAAGACTTGAGTTCGGGGCTCACGGTTCTGTAGGGAGGAAGGAAGGAGAGAGTGAAATCGATTCTTGTTGTTCTGCTTTGATTAGCACCCCGCAGCCATCCTGTGCTGTCAGCCAGGATGCCACCACCACCTCTTCAAAAAGTCATTAATGGGGTTTTTCTCCTCCCTTCGCCTGAACTGCCTACAGCCCCAAAAGTAATTGCATCGGTGATAGGTTCAGGAATTCAGCTAACTCATTAATAACAACAGCTAATCTTGTCGTTGGGTGGGGAAAAATGAAATTCCCACTCCGGTAAATCATCATTTAAAAGCTCCCCATCATGCTTGCAAGGCTCTGGACGTTGAGAATCGAAGGGAGAGAAAACTTGCAGTTCTGAAACTTCCCAGGGTACTGGGAACTAGAGATGGACGGGAGGATGATGGACCCAAAGGCACAGCCAGCCTGTTAAACCAAGCCTCCCAAGGAGGACGCGCTCAGGAAGACCAGTTTTCATGGGCATGAGTTTAGCGTGCGATTTTTTTTTATGCTGGGAAGACAACAGTTGCGCTGCCTTTTGCTACGAACACAACGCACTGTATCGCATTGGTGTTATCCTTCAAAGGTGCTTTAAAAAATAATTCATGGCTTTCGAATTCGCTTAGCTCAAGGACGCTACTGGCTAAAGTCATCCTCTTGGGGTAGGCTCAGCAAAGCCTTTGGAATTTCAGAAATCATTAATTTGGTCTTAAGTCTTGTAATAGCATTTTATTTCCCACAGTATATAAAGGCTGGGAAAGGAGGGCAGTGATCCCCATATGAATAGATTCATCACACAGGGGAACTTTCAAGGCTGCAGCTGCCTCTTCATTAACTCCTTGCAGAGCTCTGGGGGCATCATTGCTAGTGACATCCATGGTGGCAGTGGTGGTCCTCTGCGTAAATACATTGGAGTGGCATCGGACAATACCAACAAACCGGCCAGAAACAGCAGCAGGTTTTAAGAGCGGAGCATTCTGGTCACCTGGCCTCATCTCACACATCACAGAGGCCAACGTAACACCGTAGCATGACTCCTACATGACCTCTGCATGAATTTCAGCAGAGTTTTTAGGCAGACCTCTGGCTGAATATAAAGCCTTTATGCCAGGAAGTATCTACCCTTGGACAAATATTCCAATGGCTTGGCTCAAATAGGATTCTACAGCTGGGTGGGGAATGAAGGAAACAGAAGGAGTATTAAAGTTTATTTGATGAAAAAAAAACATTAATGTGAAATATTCACAATGGGTTTTTAACCGGTGGTGGCGTCCTTCCGTCCACTTTTATCACAGAATCACAGATCACAGAATCACAGAATAGTAGGGGTTGGAAGGGACCTCTGTGGGTCACCTAGTCCAACCCCCCTGCCGAAGCAGGGTCACCTACAGCAGGCTGCACAGG
>Ga0065711_1051684_pt1 | contig 10278 bp, 1 predicted proteins | sample Hoacrofraction12_FD_59098 | JGI IMG/M metagenome (GOLD analysis project Ga0065711, IMG submission 59098) | Hoatzin crop microbial communities from Cojedes, Venezuela - Epithelial fraction 12 v2 (version 2) | ecosystem: Host-associated > Birds > Digestive system > Esophagus > Crop | place...
CCAGAAGGCTGTGCTGCCATTCAGCATGACCTGGATAGGCTGGAAAGCTGGGCAGAGAGGAACCTGATGAGGTTCAACAAGGGCAAGTGCAGGGTCCTGCACCTGGGGAGGAACCTCATGCACCAGTACAGGCTTGGGGTGGACCTGCTGGAGAGCAGCTCTGTGGAGAGGGACCTGGGTGCCCTGGTGGACGACAGGTTAACCATGAGCCAGCAGTGTGCCCTGGTTGCCAAGAAGGCCAATGGCATCCTGGGGTGCATCAAGAGGAGAGTGACCAGCCGGTCGAGGGAGGTTCTCCTTCCCCTCTACACTGCCCTGGTGAGGCCTCATCTAGAGTACTGTGTCCATTTCTGGGCTCCCCACTTCAAGAAAGATGAGGAGCTACTGGAAAGAGTCCAACGGAGGGCTACGAGGATGGTGAGGGGACTGGAACATCTCTCCTATGAGGAGAGGCTGAGGGAACTGGGCTTGTTCAGCCTGAAGACGAGAAGGCTGCGGGGGAACCTAATATATACTTACAAATATCTGAAGGGTGGGTGTCAGGAGGATGGGGCTAAGCTGTTTTCAGTAGTGCCCAGTGACAGGACAAGGGGCAATGGGCACAACCTGAAGCAGAGGAGGTTCTGTCTGAACGTGAGGAAGAATTTCTTCCCTCTGAGGGTGACGGAGCACTGGCACAGGCTGCCCAGGGAGGTTGTGGAGTCTCCTTTTCTGGCGATATTCAAGACACGCCTGGACAAGGTCCTCTGCAGCCTGCTGTAGGCAGGAGGGTTGGACTAGATGACCCACAGAGGTCCCTTCCAACCCCTACCATTCTGTGATTCTGTGATTCTGTGATTCTGTGATTCTGTGATTCTGTGTTTCACTATGAGGACCACGAATAATTTTCCACAGCAAATCTGCATTTCAGCCTTTCAGCAAAGGTATGCTATGTCCTTTATAACATATATGCTTTCTACCAATTAGACAAAAGCTTTGCTGAGCACTCAAAAATGGTTTGAGCATGTCTAGCGGAAAATATTTTGCTTTGCAGGTGTGCTCTGTAATTAAATTTGCAAAAAAACCCCAGTATCGCAGTTGTAATTCTTGCCACCTTCTGTCTTCTGTGTTTTCTATAAGTAAGATATTTTTACCATGCAAATCATGTTATCATGTTGTTATGTGTCTACAAACTAGCCTTTTATTTCACTGTGACGCTACAGCAAATCACCATCTAAAGTTAATTTCAGAAGGTATAATTCTTGTGTAGTCCTTCTGGCACTCAGTCTCAAATAAATGCAAGAGTGTGCCATGTAGGCGAAAGGCAATAAATAGGCAAAATTCATTTTGCAGCTCTCTGAAGGTTACATGTAAGTCCATGGAACTGGCCTGTGTGAACTGAAGAGGGAATAAAACTGGAAAAAAACTTCATAGAAAAAAACTATCTATTATCTTCCAACTGTTCAAGCTCTAAGAAAAATCAAACTGGTAGGGAGCAGATAGAAGAGTATTCGCCCTATGCCAAACTAGAAGAGGTCTATTATTTGCTAAATGGCAAAGTATAGCCTTGGCATAAGGGTATCACAGAAAGAAAAAAGAGAGAGCAGATAAAATGCTTTCTTCTCAGAAAAATGTATTCATTTTTATGTATGTTAGAGGGAAATCAAGTGCTTTTAAATCCCAGTGGGACTGGAAGGGTGACATCTCGCAAAATTTCAACTTATGTGTCTGAGAGGGTCTTCTGCTGTGTCTCATGGCCCGAGTCTCTATCTGAACAATAACCAGCTGCACTGTTTTAAGCTGAAAAGACTGGCTGACAAAGTTTCAGGAGGAAAAAAAATACCAATGAAGACTCAGACAAAATACAGAAAGAAAAGGTCTAGAAGTACATCTCAAAAGATCAACCCTCTCGCCCAAGCTAAAGTTGTGTTTCTGATTTGTAAAGTGGTGAGGCAGAAAATATTTTCTTTTAACTCCAAACCAGCACTATTCTGCCTTCTTTCCCTAGCTGCAAAGCACCTGAATCATATCAAGACAGCAATGAATACTCTCTGGTTTGCCAAGTGCCACACAACTGGGAAAAATAAAAGTCCAAAAGCTCTAGTGCTTAGCATTTACTGTCATTCATGGTTTAGTCTTTGCTTGTTTTTAATTAAAAAGTTTATTTCATTTATTTGCTTGTTATATTGATACAGCAGTAATTCATTATGTTTTCTGAAACACAGTAATATCCAAAAATAACTAGCAATTGGTAGACCTCAAAGGGTTCTGACTTTTTTTTTCCTTTTTCCTGAGGTTATTCATGTCAGAGTGTAGTTCCAAATGCTCTTCTATCCACTTTTACAAACATTTGTTTTCTATTACTATTCTATGCAACAAGAGAAGAAGGGAGGGGGAGGGAACACAGACTCTAACAGATACTTATTTGCATTAGGTTAAACATAATCAGAAGTGAATTTAATTTGAAGTGAGAGGAGTGTAATAATATGCTCTCGAAAAAAATAGAACTAGTTTTCAGCCAGAGTCTTGCCTCAGCTAAATCTGTATACTTTTACAGTGCTTCATGTTTACATAATTTCATCCCTGTTGACTAAAGTAATGAATGTGTTGACAAATACACTAAAAGATACACATCTCTTCTTACATGAAATCTTTTCCTTCTGAAAGGATTCTGAGCTGGATGCGGTCTTGCTGTTCACTGTTTTGTTGTGAGAGCCAGGCATCCAGTAATTTGATTTTTCCCTGTTTGCATTTGAGCTGTGTGGTTCCATGTCTTAAGGAGCAGTGTGAGTACCAAGCACTGTCTTTGGGTTACCGTGAAGTGTGGTGTGAATGGTTGTGTTGTATGTCATAGCTTTTATTAACTCTAGTGCCATTGCTAATGTTTTAATGTATGCGTATATGTGCCTTGAGGGAGTAGTTTGTGTGTTTTATTAGCATGATACACAAAAATAATCCGTTCCTTTTGCCTCGATTATAAATTAATACATGCCATCAGGGGACCTCTTATGATGTAAAATTGTCATCTTGTGAATGGTATGGATGAGATCCCACAAAAGTGCAGCTGAGCAGCTACTCGTCCTATGAACAACACAAAACTCTCTCCCTGCTATCCCCTGGTGGCTCCCATTAATTTGTTATGAATAATTCACATTCCTTCATCACGGTTATTATTCCTTCCCTGATCTTTTGTTTGCCAGTTTTGAGAGGCAGGCCTTCCGCCGTGGTGGAGCACGCTCGGAAGAAACCCCGTCTCCCAGCCCCTGGCAGGTCTCACTGGCACTGGGTGATGACTGCGTGTTCCCGCACGTGAGTGGGATGTCACACCTGCACAGAGAAGGACCGGCGGGGTCCATAAACATGCCCATGCACGACTGCCGAATTAGTGTTTTAATTGAGAAGCTAATGGGTTAATCAGGATCAGAGCCTGTGCCGCAGTGGATCAGTTGCCTGGCAACGACACTTGCCAAAACGAGGAGGTTTTGTGCGTCTGCCGATGAGATGAGCGATGCAGGCTCTTATCTTGTGAGAGTTCAGGGAAGGGAGCTGCTCATTTGCTGAGCCTCTGGGTCTTTCTTCATCTGGCTGAAAGTACTGCAGGGCAAACATCAAAGAGTTTCCAAGTCTGACTCTGTAATTGTAAGGCTTCCAAAGCTCAGATGCTTATTTGAACTTTTTGAAGTTTCACTTTTGCCTTGTAACCCAAACAGGTCATTCCCCACCCTCCTTCTGTTCTCCTGACCTGCATTCACGTCCCTTCCTAAATTTAAACTACTTCCATAGATTCATATTTTTTTTCTCAGCAGGCCTTCCCTTATCCAATTTCTTTTAAACAACTGACCAAAGCCCCCTTGATTTTGATGACACTCAACCAGGGGAGATTTGGCTCTCTGTCAGTCAGTTTGTGTGGCTCTGCTGGTATCTCAGTTCAGGGTTTGCTTTACCTTATGCATCCCAGGATGCATTACCGTCCCAGAGAAACAGCAGAGCACAAAGTTAAGGACACCTGACTTAGCACAGACTACCTATTGGGTTTTGGGTTATTTTGAGAAGTGAAAGGGAAAGTCTGCTGTGGTTGTTTTGGAAGCATAGCTGTTTCTCCAAAGGCCTTGCAAATCTGCAGAGTTTTGGAAGTGTCTGAGCTCTAGCCTGAAGTTAAGGCTGGCTTTCTTTGAACGCTGGTGGAAATCTCATTAAGAAATCAACAAAAGTCTGTCTTTCTAGTTCGAGGCAACTCAGAGCTGCATAAATATGATCTTTGGCATGTTAATAGGTTTTCTCACAAATACAGCATGTTGAGTATTTTCTGTTTATGCAAGCTATGCACTTTGGGTAAAAAACTCTTCCTATGGCACAATATGTTACTTTGCCAGTTTGCTTAAAAAATCGTTGTTGCTTTGATTGTATTTCTACGGTAGTACCTACGTGCTTTGCTATCAGAGCAGGATTTGCAAGACCTAAGCATTTCTAAATGTATGCTTGCATGTGTAGACTTCCAGAAATATTTTTTAAATCACCCTCCCATGACTTTTCCCTGCTTTCTGGAGCTTTTACAGTTGTGTTAACAGCTTGTTCTGAGTAGGAGTTCTCTAGCTAGGCAGCACTTTTTTTTCTCCATTTACTAGCAAAAAGAACAACAGGACAATGACTTTTATACTCTCATCTCTTTATGTACCGTGTCACCTGGCACTATTGTATTGTAGCTTACTTATTTTTAACAGTAAAACTGCTGTGACACACAACACTCTTTGGTAAGCCATATGGAAGAACCTTTTTCTGGACAAGCACAATGGACACATAAGCAGGTGAGCCAAATGTCAGAACTTGGATTTTTCAGGTGTTGAAATAACCTTTCATTTATTACATCTTAATGAAATACAATATCCGATACCTGGTGGGACAGCCAAACTGCGCTATTGTACCTCATTTTTTTTCTAAGGCTAGTGTAGGCTGCACTGTAATATCTTGCTTCTCATTCCAGTAAATCCATTCTCTTTTTTTGTTTCAGCTTGAGGAAATTTGCTGTAGAGTGATTAAACTGTCCTTTTGGGTGGGAACTGAGACTTCTTTTACAAGCTCTGTGCCTGTCGTCCTAAGACCATGTAACTAGTCTGGTTTTGACCTTTCGGGAAGACTGTGCTGAGATGGACAAGGCACTAGTTACATTAGTTAATGTGATTTGTAAAAGGGGGAAAAAGATTAGGATCGGGGACTCCATAAGGAAGGAGTTTATGGCAGAAGATATCAGAAGGCAGATCACATGAAGAAATAGTTCTGTCTCATTTTATTTGGAAGAGAGCAATAGTAGAGGACAAAAACACATCCCCTGCATAATGTTGAAAAGGCTGCCTTCCTTTTAAATGTGAACCTGCTCATCTTTGAAGTGATCAGGACATGAGGGTTTATGTTCTCTGTCAGTCTAAAACTGTCACTTTGTACCAGAAAGCATTTGAATGCAATTTTGATTCATTAATTAAATTGTTGATGGAGCCAGCAAATGCACTTTAAAAATACTACTATGGCATATAATGAGTTCCCAACCAGAAAATATGGCTGAGGAAGGCTGAAGTTCATTCTTTTCATTTAATAGGCATCTTCAGTACAAAATACAGCAGTATTTTCTAACAGTTGCTCTCCAAACTGCTACTTCCAAGTCTCTGTACTAGTTGACTTTAACCACTGTGCAAGATGCTGGGAGAACTCTGCATGGGACAAGGTTTTCTGGGGGTTGGTTGAAGCAGTTGTACTCATGGAGTCAGAAATCTGGAGCAGCGGGACTCTAGCGGCTGCGTGGGCAGCATAGTGATGGAAATACTCCTCTGCTAAGATGCTGGTTGCCTTGCATATCAGCTTTTTATTACAGTAGAAATCAGAAGAAATTGCACAACACACCTGAAACTTAAAAAGTCTCTAACCATTTGTGCTAAAAAGAAGTCTTTGAGTGTGCATGTATAAATATACAAACATGAAAGTATAGATGTCTACAGTCATATACACATCTATATGCACAGCTTTTTTTTTTTTCTTTTTCAGTTAAACAACATAGTCTAACAGTGTGCTAGACAACCACAATGCTCAGGTCCACACTCGGTTCCTAGAGAGTGACACTGTTTGAAGAAAGGACCAAAGCATAGCGCAGGCTACACAGAGTCACAGAAGAGCTGAGGTTGGAAGGGACTTCTGGAGATCATCTAGTCCAACACCCAAGCTCAAGAAAGTCACCTAGAGCTGGTTTCCCTAGACTGCCTCCAGGTGGCTTTTGAATATTCCAAGCATGGAGACTCCACCACCTCTATGGGCAACCTGTGCGAGCGTTTGGTCAGCCTTACAGTGTAGAAGAGTTTCCTGATGTTCTGAGGGAAGGATCACCTCCCTTTACCTGCAGGCAATACTTTGTGTAGTGCAGCCCAGGACACCATATGCCTTTTTCGTGGCAATGGCACATTGCTCACACATGCTGGCTCCACCAGGACCCCCAGATCCTCTTCTGTGAAGCTGCTTTCCAATATCATGTCTTGTTACCTGCTCTTTAGAGACCTCTGCTAGAACTGGCAGGGATAGTGCTTTGGCTAGGCTGCGATGTTGAACTTGCACCATAGCTACTTCTTACCTATTTGTCTTTTGAACAGGTAGTGGGCAGGAGAATGATTTTAGCTTGACTGCTTTGGGCCCAATATTAGATGTCTTTTAATTAGATGTCTAATTATGTTGCTTAAACATACAGATTCTATGGCTGTCATGTGAAAATAGACTCCTTTACACACTTTTATGCTCCTGGATTTTAAAAGCAAAGGATCTGATGTTTCTGCCGCTGCTCCATTTTTTGGTATGGCTGGAGAAGCAGTGGAAAACAATGTTCAGTGTATTTTTATGGTGGGAATCATCTTCTCTCTCTCTCTGGACATGTAATAATACACCGTTTTATTGGAAGTAGCAAACTCATGGTAACTTGAATCCTGACTCCTTTTCGTGAAGTCCTACAAAAAATTTAGGATTTGGTCCTCTAAACCACAGCAAGTGTTCTTCCATGAGGGTCACAATTGATGGCAACAGCACTGCCCTGACAGCTGCAGAATGTGCCCAACGATAGAGTTCAGTAAAGTTATTAGGGATTGTGAAGCTTCGGTTGGAAACTGGTTCCACAGTGCTGTTTTTTCCACAATTTTACTCCATGCACTGTGGAACAGTCTGTGCATGGAGTAAAATTGTTGTACTTCAGGGTAATAGAAGTGTGAGCATTGTTAATAGCTTGAGTATGTTATTTGCAACATAATAGTTTTATGTCATTGTTGACTCAAAATGGTTTGAACCCGGATTCTTAGCACTCTTATTTAACTTTTATATAATGTATACTAATGCTCTCTAATTCTCTTCCTATAATCTGAAATTGAGGAAAAGCATTCCATGAGAGAACTAGAGGCTATTTAGCAGCCAGTCAGAAACCTGAGCTGAATATTATTTGCATTTAAATATTGTAACGCATACACAGTTGGAGTACAAGAGAATTCTTGAGTTAGAGAATGTGACCTCTGTAGGCTTTTGGTCTCATTTCTACTACCCATGAAAGAAGGTGTCAGGAACCTTACCAATGGGCATAGCAGCGTGCCTTCATTTGTCTTCACTTTTAACACTTGGAAACACATGTTGGAACAATGTGTCATTTAGAGCTGGGTGAAATGCTCGATGCTTGTGCTTTCCTGGGAGCCAGACACAGAAACAGAAATCTGCTTTGTGCTTGATTTTGGACAGCGATTTCAACAGAGACCTCCCACTTTCGATGAACTGGGATGAACTCCCCAGCAGTCTGTGGGCTCAGTGAGGTGGGGCTCTTTCAATCCTTTCTTTGGGGTATGTGCCACTTTGCATAGAAACTAAAGAGCCATTAAATGACTCTAAAAGGTGATTCCCTAGGGTGTCTCTAAACTAGTGATTAGGACACTCACCTCCAGCTGCCGGGGTAATTCTTTGTGCAATGGGGAAAGTGTTGATTCAGGCATCTTTCACCAGGCGGAGAAGGGATGAGGACCTGGGGTTCCCACAGCTTGGTTTGGCAGGCAGAGGTTTACAGAGGGAATTATGGAGAGGAAGGAGGTGTAAATGTTTGCTCCCCAAGGGACACATGTGCTTCCCGTGCTGTGTGCTGTAGCTGGACGTAGCAGCATTCTCTGTCCTGTTGCTGTGACTGTGGTGCAGGCACTCCCAGGACACCGACTCACACATTGGATGAGACAGGAAGGGTCCCTGTGCTGCTGCCTCGTCCTCAGGTCACTCCAGCTTTTCCTCTCTGCTGTCCAGGGTGAAATGTTTCAGTCAGAGTCCAGCAGGACATTCCAGACTGGATGAAATGATTCCTGCCTCCGCTTTCTTTCATTAACACAAGAAAAAAGAGAAAATTTAAGTTCAGCCTGGATGGAACCCTTTTTTTTTCCTCTTTCACTTCATCTGTTCAATTATTTGCACAGTCTCAGTATCAGGAGAGAGATCTTCTATTACTGTTTCCTATACTGAAGAGCTTATTATGACTACATAGAGGTTATTGTATTCAAAAGCAATGGGATTACAAATATCTCAGTGTCTTCTATAGCTGCTAGCAATTATTTTTATTTCCAGCTATTTTACAACCATTGAAGTTCATGTTTAGGTTACAACATTCCTTGTGTGCATGTTTGCTTTTAATTAATAGAAGGATGTGCTGGGCTTGTTCTTCCACAGTGTAGATCCTAACCCTAGCAGAAATAGCTTAAAGTAATGAAAGAGCTCTGAAAAGCTCTTTCCTGTGAGAAAAGTGGCCAGAATTCCATGACTTCCATACTACTAGCCAAAGATATGAATGCCTGGTGTTTTTTTGTCCTGCAGGCTGTATTAGGTAACTTTGTTTTACCCTGCATGAAATGCAGCCCCTGACGTTCTTCAGCTGTCTGTATTTTTTCAAAGCCAGCAAAGAAATCGCTGCTAACAAGCAAGCAGCGGCATAGTTAAAATTCATTGTAGATGATAGCAGGAAACATGCCAAGTGTAAAAGAGCTGCAGCCACTTCAGCTTGCTGTTCCATAACAAACTACAGAGCTTCTAACAGGACCAAATGTCCTGGCTGTTTTCTCCCGCTGTGGAAATGCTCTCCCCCTCTTTCCCCTCCGGTTCTGTAGAGATGAGAAAAACTCAGTTCAATCTACACATTTGCTGATATCATCTGTCAGAAATAATCCCTAAAAAAATATTACGGGAGAGGGGAGAACAGCAAACCTCAAACCAGTGTTTAGGCCACAAAGGCCAAAGGCATTTGTGTTTGTTTCAAGATAGTCGAGACCAGAGTGGAGGTCTGGTATTTTGCTGGTGACCACTGAAGAAGAGGGATTTGGCTGCTGGCAGAACATAAAGCAAAGCTGACAACAAAGCTTTCCTTTCATGCTATCCAAATGAACACATTTCTAATCTGAAATTCAAATACTTGACAACAGAGAGCCTGTGAGCTGGGCTTTGAACAGGAAATTGCTTCATGGTTTTAGCATAATGAATTAGACAGTTAGAGTAAATCCATTTAGAAGGCATAGAATGCTTTCACATGCCTTGTAAAAGCTAAAAACCCTACTAATTTCCTAAATTTCTCATGACTTGCAAAAATGTCTGAATGTTCTGTGCAAATGTGGTTGTGCATGTTATGTTTGGCTTATTGCAGCTATGTAGTTTGACTCTTCTATTTTGCAACTCAGTGATTATTTAGATAAGACTGTACTGTAATTAAATGCTGTAAATAACAGCTAGGATATTCTTTGAAAACCAGCACTCTCACCAATAACGAGGGTACATTAATTAGTCTTGACATTCTGTTCTGGTCGATTACTATTACACATTCTGGAGACACAGCATTAGGCTGAGAAAACAGCTGGGGTGGAGTCACACCAAGAAAATCAATAGAGGGATTCTCTGAACTGTTAGCTGTGTACTGGCAAGCGGCAGCTTCAGTCTCATGTTTTGGACAACAGCAGACCCATTCTACATGGCAGCGTCCACAACCCTTTCAGGGGACCAAACAGAGGTGGTGTCACAGGTAGCGTAAGGAGAGATGGTGTAACAGGATGCAAAGTCAGGAGCTGTTTTTTCTTTTGTGCATGTGCCTGACCTTGGAAATAATTTTGCAGGCCTCCTGGGAATGCAATGTTCCTTTCTTCTGTGCTTTGCTTAAGCAAACACTTGCTAATACTACCACTTGGAAAGCCAAGGTTAAATGCATTCCAGTCATGCTTGCAAAAAGCAGTGCTTTTTAAATTTTTTCTTTTTTTTTTTTTTTTTTTTTTTTTT
>Ga0065711_1010374_pt1 | contig 10277 bp, 12 predicted proteins | sample Hoacrofraction12_FD_59098 | JGI IMG/M metagenome (GOLD analysis project Ga0065711, IMG submission 59098) | Hoatzin crop microbial communities from Cojedes, Venezuela - Epithelial fraction 12 v2 (version 2) | ecosystem: Host-associated > Birds > Digestive system > Esophagus > Crop | place...
GGGGGGGGGGGCATCTGCAAACCCTCAGCTGTGCTTTTAGCCTGGATTTTCGGTGTTGGTTTGCTCCCGCTCCTGGAGGCAGCACTGTCAGCCCTAAATCCGAGCAGGGCTCAGGGTTAGCCAAGTCCCATCACGAATTTTGGGTGTTGTCGGAGCCCTGAACCCCCCCGAAACTCCGTTTGCGGGCAAGAGTTGGGAGCAAGGACACAGCCCGTTTGGGATTTCTGGACTGGTGTCCGTCACCGGTGTCCCCCTGCTCTGTGAACATACCAGGGAAAGATGATCCGCTGCTGCTGGGCAAAATTTGGGCACCTCGACACATTTCTGGCTCGGGGAAAGGAAAATTCCAAGGAGACGTTGAGCAGCAAGCAGCTCCCACACTTTCCCTGCGCACTTTTATGGATACCCCACTTCCAGCAGCCTTTAGAACCCCCCACAGCGGTCAGAGCTTCAATTATTTGGGGTTTTGGTGTGTTCGAAGGGTGCCTTGGGACCGCCTTGCCCAAGCGCAGCTTCCCTGGGGATGCGCCCTTGGAGGTGCCCGGGTGTGCACCCACGCTGCGGGCAGCAGCGAGGGGCTGTCATTGAACGGTCCCTTAGCCCCACAAAACTCCCAGGGCGGGGGGGTCCAACCTATAAAATATCTCACCCCACCGCTCTTCGCCCTTTGGTTTTGGAACTCCCCTCGCCAGTGTCTGCCCGGGGGGGTGATCCCACACACGGGAGGCGATGGTTTCCCACCCCTCGCCCCGCGCATCCCGCCGAGCGGTTTCCAGATCTCCGAGCAGAGATTTCTGAAGCTGCTTCGCTTCGACCCAGCGTGCCTCCAGCCTGGGGGGGGGAACTCTGCCTTCCAGCCGGTGCTGCAGGGACCCCCAGCCTCCTGCCCACTGCTCACAGTCTTGCCTTGGTCAAGGCGAGCTGACACTTGGAGTTGGAGAAACAGCTGAATCCAGGTTTCCGTTTGTCCTGGACGTGCTGGCTTATCTAGCAGCAATTCCAAGGCCAAGGTGCCCGGGGGGCTCTTTGCATACCTGCCTGGGCTGGGGGGTTTGCTCCGGAACGTTGTATGGTCCGGAGAGGTTCCAGACACCCAACCCAGCAGCTGCCGCGCGGCCGAGGCTCCTGTTGCGCCAGCCCAGATGAAGTTCACAAAGGCTTCATGCCTCAGACCGCGCTGCTGGTTGGAGATTAAATGTCTTCTCATAAAAAGCTGTGGTCAGTTTAACTCCGAATTGCATACTTTGCTTTATCTGTGGGCTGGAACTCAGCAAAGTATGCAAAGTCCCATTTAAATTAATGGGATGCTTCAGCACTGATTTTAATGGGATTTTGTATCATAAAAATAACACTTAGAAATGCCCTAATGTTTTGCTGCAAACTTGCAACAAAAGTCGCTGGAACTGGGATAATAAAAATACAGGCTTTATGTGAAACCTATGACGGGATTGTCATTAACTTCAACGGCACGGTTTCAGGCCTTATTATTTCAGTTTACACTTGTGTAAGTAAAAATTACTTTACCAATTAAACAAGAATCTGTGACAACTTTTCTGTTCCAGTCTGGCAACTTGTGTGTGAAAATTCGGTTTGATATTATCGTAACAGCCAAGGTATTCAGACTTGTAAACCAGTCTGTATACAAGGGCTGAGAACAAATAAAAACAAGAACCTACACATTGTTTTTTGCTAAGAGTTTGCCCATCAAACAACGTTAAGTTGTTACTTTCAACAAAATACTTCAGATCCTTCCTTTAATCTATCCAGGAGAACAGTTTTCTGCTCACCCTCATAGAAAACAGTAAAAACCTCCTTCAAAGTAAAATATGTTTTAATTAACAGAGCTGCAAAATCAAACCCACAGCTATGCAGCAAGCCTCCTCTGCAGCTCACCCTTGTGCGAGCCGCTCGGGCAAGCTGCTCTTATTAACGAGCTACAGGCTACGCTCTGCTCCAAGCTGATTAAGCAGTAGGGCTGCAGGCAGATATCCTATCAAAACCGTTTCAATGGCAGCCAGCCTTTACTTTTGCGGCACGATTTCTTTTTTTTACTGGAAAAAATTATTTATTTATCCCTAACTCCAGTTTTTCTAATGAAGGAAGCATAGGCACGAAGTTCTTCTTTACCAGAAAACTTCCCAACAAATAAAAATTCCCATAGGAAATGAAAAAAAAAGAAAAGCAAAAGAACATGTGCGTTTGATTTTTTTTTTCCCCCTTCTGCGAGCGAGTAACTTCTTGCAAAAACCCAGGTAACGCTGCTCAGTCCCCGTGAGAGACGAGCGCGTTTGCCCACAAACCTGCCCAGGAGATCGGCGGAGCGAGGTGCCCAGGGGTGAACCCCAAGATGCAAACGGGGAGCCCAGACCCAGCTCCTCCGGCCACCTCCGCTGCTGCAGACCCGCAGCCCACGGCAGCGGGCGATGCCTCCCCGGAATAACGTCTGGAACAGCGCTCGAGCCCGGCTGCTAACTCACGTCTCTCGTAGCAGCTCCAGAGCTTCCCCCCAAAAATCTATGTGTTAATATGCAAGAAACAAAAATCTGCCTTAGCATGAGCAGGGACAAAGTAGCTGCTGTCCCCCAGGAGCGCAAAGCAATTTATTTTACAGGCTTCAAAGCGATACGTGCCCGGGTATAGGAGATTAGCAGTGGGATTTTCAAAAGCCCTATGTGAGTGAGGACCAGATTTTTTTAAAAAAATGATTCAGTGAATCAGTCCTGGTGTGAGATTTTCCTAGAAGTGAGTTAGGCACCTGGGATTTAGACACGAAGAGTGAGACTTTTAGAGGGATTTCGATGCCTGAAGATACAGCTAAGTACACAGTGGGATCTTTAAAAGCACGTGGTGCCTGCGTCTGCTCCAGGTATCTGCTCTGGCTGCTTCGGAGGCTCCTCTGACTGCCTGGGTGAGACTGTGAGAACCCAACTCCCTCCCAACGGCTGGCTCTCGGCGCCTGGGCACCCTCAAAAATTCCCATTCTCCCTCCGCTCCCTTTTTTTGTTTTTTCCCTTTTTCCCAGCATGTCTAGAGGGAGAGTTCACTCATTTAAGAGCTAATTCAGGAGAGCACTTAAGCGCACAAGAAAACAACCCAGCGAACCGCTCCTGAGCCCAGCTCGCAGGGAGGCCGGCTGGAGACCTGCCGCTGGCTGCGGCCGCTGGACAGCCGCAGCCCTGCTCCCACCCGACCCGGGTCAGCAAACTGAAGTGGCTTAAAGTTACGCATAAACTTCAGCGTAAAGCTACGCGTGAAGTTAAGCGAGGTGAAGGAAGCATTTTGGAGAGCCGCGCTTTCACAAGTCCGTGATTGAAGTCAGCTCCTGAATTTCACCTTGTGCTCTCACAAAGCAAGACCCAGCTCTTCAAACATTCACCGGGGCAGGTTTTGAGCCTTTGAAAGCAAACCTGGAAAGGCAGGTGGGAAAGCTGGGGGTCAGCCTGCCCTCCCCTCCCCAGGAATCAGCCAACAGCGGCAGCAGCCTCCCCTCCCCAGTCTGCAGAGGCCAGAAGCTGTGGTGGGCATCCCCTCCGAGGTGGGTTCAGCAGCAGGGACCAGCGCTGGGCTGTCCCGCACGGATCTCTGCCCACGTCCCCGGCTTGTTCTCTGCAGTGAGGAGATCAAAATACAGTCAGTCAGTGCAGATACATGGAGCTGGAGGAAAGCTCGTGACTGTGCATGGCAGGGAAGCGTGCCTGCACCTCTCGCCCTGCGCTCATGGAGCCTGCTGAGATGGGTCTTGGCCCCTCTGCTGCCCACCCCTGCGGTCCCACGGACCGGTGCGGCGGCACCCAACTGGGTTCAGCACAGGACCCGTGCAACCCCTCCGCCTGGCACGGCAGCTGGAAGGGCTGGATCCTGTCCTCCCCAAGCTCACCCTCTTGCCTCAAGTGGCTTGGCACAGTTTGCCACTGCCCACTTCAGCCCACAGCCCCTTCCCACCTGCCTGGGCCCCCCAGATGGGCCCCTCTGCCCCGTACACCTACCCCGGCCACGCTGCCCGCTGTGCTGAACGCGGGGCCGCTCCCCTCGCTGGCCCCCACCTCATTTTCCGGGCTCCAGGGAGGGCAGCAAGCAGCATTCACCTGCGGTTCACAGTCTAAAGCTCACCTGGCAGGGGCTGGCACCTCTGCTAGTCACGTTTGCGGGGGTCACAACCTGGGAAAAGCAGAAACTTTCGATTTATGGCCCTGTCTGCTTTCCTGACCTGAACCCACCCGCTTACCTGTCCCCTCCACACATTTCAACAAGCTCTGACCGCATACACACCTACTCACTCCACAGCTCCCTGCCCTGTGTGCATTCACCTGCCCCACATTTCCTCCTCCCTCGGTCCTCACCCGTCCATCCCATCCCCGTACCTGTCTCTCTCCAGCCTACCTGGATGTTCTGATTTAACTATCAGCTTGTACATATCACTTTGTTTATATGCCTTCATCTATTTGACCTTTGATCTGAGATCATAACTATGAATTTCATATTTACTCGCACGCTCCGAGCTCTCCGGTGTAACTGATCTGCACGGACGTATTTAATTTGTTCAGCTCCACCTCGTACCTACCCACTTGGCCAACCCCCCTACTTTCTCATAGCCATGAATACCATATAACCTTATAATACATAAAACTGACAACGCCTTCTTTGGCATGTTTGCCTAAACTTCTTTCTTTTGTTTTAAGATAGTTTAGTATCAACTAAATACAAACTTCTATTTCTACCTGTTCCTCCGAGGTGCGAGGTTAAGGTTTAGTCAGGGATAGGTGAAGGCTCAGTGCTTAGAGTTAGGGTCAGGGTTTGGTTAGGGTCAGGGTTGGGTTGAGACTGGCTTAGAGTTAGGGGTAGGGTTGGTTCAGGATTTAGAATTCTGTCTGGGTTAAGGCTGTGTCAGGGTGAGGCATGGGAAAGTTTAGGATAGGACTGTGGTTAGTACCAGCGCCAGCGGTAGATCTCCGCTGGTGTTAGGGTTAGGTGTTGGGTATAGAATTTTAGGTGAGGTTAGGGTTGTGGGTTAGTGCTATGCTCAGGTACTGTTCGGGGTTAGCTTTGGCGTAGCGTTGTGTTAAAACAAGATTTAATATTAGGATTGAGTTTGTGTCAGGATTTAGAATTAGGGTTATTTTTAGGATTGATTTGAGAATCACATCTCAGCCTTGATCATGTAATTTCTTTATATTTATTTCTTGTGCAAAGAGGTCTGTTCTCCTTCTGCCTCTCTTATGACTGCAGATCACCTAATTTTCCCTTCCATACATCTCCGTAGGTGTTTACAGTTGAGTTTCGTAACACTTCGCAATCCATTTTCCCCATCTATTCTCATTTACCTGACCACTTTGCATATTTTGCATACATCGATGTCTCACACATCCCTTCTATCACACATCTACTAATCTCCCTCGTCCTTTCTTATAACACTAATATATTCACCACTTCTGCTTTTGCCTGTCGTGCCTAAGACATCAATGCTACTAATGCCACAGTTAACTGATCTATTTTTGCAGTCTCTTTTATACATACTCATTAAGCTAATGCCTGTGACTAGTTACCTATCTGACCAATCTGATGCAAATTTTGATTAATCTCTCTGGATTTCCATAGGACTTGGTAAAGTTATATATTTTCATCTTCCTTCTTGTTCCATCCATATTCATCTTTCTGCTCGCTCATACCCACTCTGTCAAGCTTCCGGGTACCCACGCATCTGCCTGTGCACCCACATCCTCCTTCATCAATCGCCTTGTCCAGGATTTACTCCACCACTTAACAACCCTTTAACTCGTACTTGATCAGCAGGATAATTTCTCAGCACTCCCAGCTCATGAATACTCCTCTGTCTCTTCATCTGCCCTATACCTAGTCCAACCTGTTAGCTCGCTAACTGTTCCAAGTTTGTTTTTTCAGCATAATCTCTTTATTCTGTATGAATTCTATACATCATCTGTTTACTCCATGTCTATTTTATCTGACTGTTCCTTAAGTGCTGTTCTGCTTTTTCCCATACCTACTCTTCTCTCATGTCTGTGCATTTTACTTTTTTCTGCATGCGTCTACCCAATATTTCCTTCATCTGTGCCTTGTACGTCACCTTTTTCACTCTCCTTTGTCTTGGTATTTGCAGGGAGTCTGGATGACTGGATACTCTCCATGGGTGTTACTCCTCTATTACTCTATTAACAACTCATCTATTAACTCTGTTATTGTTCTTTTAGCTGTTGTTCCCTCTATCTACACTCTCCATTTTCAATGCCCCATTCACCCTATCAGCCCTTATTTTCTGGCTGTTAGTCATCCATATATTCCACCATTCCAGTTATCTTTCCATCCTTTTACCCTGACAACACGTGTTCTGTCTGCTGTAAACCTGTCCATCTCAACTGAATCTCTTTCTCTTTTGGCCTTTAATTTACTAATCTGCTCTCTACAAGTTTATCTTTCTAGCTACTACAAGCTCAGCTAATAATCTATTCAGCGGGTGTATATACCCATCTCTTCATCTACCCATCCATACAATTTTCACCTGGCTGACCTAACCCCAGCATATTCCCAGTATTTCTAGTGGATCACCACTTCCTCCTTACGTCCATTTTCCTGTTTCAGATCTGTCAGTGCCGCTGCTGCTCACGTCACTTTTATTTTGTTTATGTAGCCCAGAATATCTCCACATATCTCTTTACCCAAACATGTTAAATGATACAGATATCAGTTCATGTCTCCATTTATTCTGTATGTCCCGCTAAGTTTTCTATTATGTGTGTGCTTATCTACTTGCTACCTATTACAGCTTCACACTGACAATACCTACTTGCGATAGTCCACATTTCCGTATTTTAATCTATCCACATTACATTTACCTCGCTCAACATCCCAGCCACCCAGCAGTTACTTTATGTACCCGATTCAGTTCTCTCTTCCACATTCTCCTGCTCCACATCCATTCAACAAATCAATATGCAATATGCAGACACTCATTCGCTTGTTTTAATGGGGCGCTCAGGTTCTGGTATGCTACAATCCATCTCATGAACATTTATCTGTCTAGCTAATTTCAGGCTTATTCTAAGCTTTCTGTGGCATTTCTTTCTGTCTGTTTTTCCTTCTGTAGTTCTCCTATACCCAGCTCTACATTTTTAAATATTTCTATGTTATGGCAAACCCAGCTGGTGCCTCTTCTGTCGACATGTTTATCCCACAGGTTTGCTCTGCAGCCACCTCATCCCTAGCTCCACTGCCCGGCTATCCAGCCAGCTCCTACCTAAACTTTCTGCCCACCCAGACGAGATTCGCTCTAACACAGCACATCCGACACCTATTCCACTTATCCTGACGGGCACCGAGGCCACAGTCACCAAACCAAACCTCTGGCTTGGCCCGCTAGTCCGTGCCTAATACACACACTTTCCTTCCATCATCATTTCTTCTATGTTAATATTAATTTATCCGTTCTCTGCACAGACCCTGTGTGTGTCTAGGTAATTACACCAGTTATTCTAATCCGCCTGTCCCCCATATACAAGTCCGTATAGCTCTACCCATGTATTCCTGTACATTTATCTAACCCATCTATCACTTTACACAATAAAATCCAGCAACCAACACATGTGGCCATTCAGTCCAGGTGCCCAGTGTGCTGTCCCTCTTCATACAAGCAGTAATTCAGTTTGAAATAACTTTTAGTAAGAACACTTTTATCACTTTGGATGACCCAGCCTGGTATCAGACTGATGGGTACAGGGATACAGAGAGCAAGAAAGGATACTACCTGAGTAAACGTCATGTAGCGCCAGGTGTCTCAAAGCAGAAATAACAGTCGGTGGCAAACAAGCAGAATTTTGCTCCTGACACTTATGCCGACAAGCTGAAGAAAAGTGGATGTTAGGAACAGACAAAACAACCAACTCCATCTCTGTGAAATATGTGAATTTCATAGTATGGGACCGGTGTTCAAAAACCACGTAGACGTGGCACTTTGGGACAAGATTTAGCAGGCATGGTGGTGTTGGGGTGATGGTTGGTCTTGATGATCTTGGAGGTCTTTTCCAACCTTGATGATTCTATGATTCTATGATTCCTCCAACTTTAAATACCCACCTGGGTGTGGCAGCTGCAGCAGTGTTATGCAATTATGTCTTTTGTCTTCATATATATCAGGCTAAGAGAACTGATATCAAAGATTTCCATGTGTGCTTTCCACTTTCTCCTCATAAGTTTGATTTCCTATTTCTTCACGCTACTCCAAGCAAATCTACACCTGCCTGCAACTGTTCCTAGGAGAGTTTCTATACTGCAAAAGAGACACCCTCCCTCTTCCCACTCTTAATCATTTTTCTGCTCAAATTCTGGACCCTGACCTGGGTTCAAACAAGAGCCTCGCAGGGCCAGCCCGCGTGGCTGAAAGGGTGCAAACCTTCGAAGCCCTGAGTTTGGAAGCGTTCGGACCCAGGAATTTGGATTACCAGGACGCTGAGCCATGGGATTTGGGTTTGAATGCTTTGCTGCTATTTTCCCAATTCTCAATTACTCTCCAAAACCAACCCGGTATCACTTGATGCCAAAAAAAATGTTGGGATCAGTGAACCACCAGGTAGCAAAGTGTGACAGGACAAGTCTGGAAGTGCATGGAGTCACGCTCCCGCATGCCGCAGAGGGACCCAAGGACTCGGATGCCCCAGGAGCCTTTGCTGAGCCCTTGCAAGTCGCACATGCAGCAGGAGCTGGGGGAGAGGAGGGCAGGAGTTGGGAGACTCTTGGGAAAGTGTCATAAATACCTCTCGATATTCCCCGAGATAGCAGAGCCTGTACATGCACTGCTGACCGCAATCACCAGCCTGTGTGCGAAATTGTTTGTCTTGGTCTTTGCATTCGGTAAATGCCCAACCCAAACTCACTGATAAAAGCAGACACCGAAAAAAAGAAAAAAAAAAAAAGGAAAGAAAAAACAACCCAGAGACAAGGTCTCCTCGGGCCCCCAATCAACAACAAAAAAGGCAGCAACCAGACAGCCATTTAGTGAGCATCTCAAAGCTATCTACCGTCTGCTGGAGGGGCTTTAAAGGCATCAGATTTGTGTGTTTGGCCCAAGCCAAGCGAATTGTAGTCTAAAGCTTTTCCTTGAATTCAAGGCTGTGTTTACTGCAGTCAGGGCGAGGGGAAGGAGGCAACCCCAAAGCCCTCCCTCCTCCTCTCCCCCCACCCTGCAAGCCCCAGGCTTGAAACTTGATTTAAAAAAAAAAATACAAGATTGAATTTCAGTTTGCAGGATTAGGGAGACGACTTTTAGGGGCTGCTTGTTGGAAAAAAAGCAAAGCAAAGCAGCTGGGAGGGATTAGGCTGAGCTGGCGTCTGCACTTTCAACTGATTCAATTTTGCTCCACAAGACATTGTATCTGAGCCTTTCTGGAGACTATTCAAAGCAAATCATTTTCATTTTACCATTTGGTAAGTGATCAGAGTCTATTTTTAGTGACTTGGAAGCGTCGGGGTTTTTCTCTCTCTCCTTTTCTTTTCTTTCCGTTTTCTTTTTTTTCTTTCTTTCTTTCTTTCTTTCTCCTTTTTCTCCCACTATTGAATATCTGCATTTGGGGTATCAAGAACAGGCATGTTTGGAGGGAATGTTTACCAGAGCCAGCAGCTTCAATTTATTTTATGCCTCACTTCAAGAAGAAAAGGCACCAGAGAGAGGTTGGAGCTGGCGGGGCTGTCAAGCCGCTCACTCAGAAAGCCTCCCAGAGCCCAGGCTCTGCACCAGGTTGGGTTTTTTTTCAGGTGATTCCTTACAATTTTGGCAAATTCAGCCAGTTGCATGCGAGTCCCTGCTGCCAGCTGAGGCTAGAGTCCCCGTGCCCAGCAGGCATCGGGCAGGGAGGGCAGGGGGGCTGGGGGTGTAGCGGAGGGTTCAAGCTGGTGTTTTGCCAGCTGATGCTTCTCTGCACCCCCCACTCCCCCCCCTCCAGGTTAATTTGGCAACTCGGTGATGTTTTGCAAAATCTATGTTGTCTTCGCTGCATTTTTCATTGAAAAACACAGAAATTGGAAAAGCTTGCCGAAAATAAGAAAAGGAAGAAAAAATGTCCATACACACTTGTTGCGGGGAAATGCTTCTCCTTCCAGTTTAAATGTATTTTTCCACATTTTGTCTTTTTGTAATTTCACTTTACTGAAAAAGGAAGGGTTTGGTGGGTGTTCATTTCCCTTCCCTTCTTCCCTTCCCTTCCCTTCCCTTCCCTTCCCTTCCCTTCCCTTCCCTTCCCTTCCCTTTCCTTTCCTTTCCTTTCCTTTCCTTT
>Ga0065711_1012465_pt1 | contig 10277 bp, 7 predicted proteins | sample Hoacrofraction12_FD_59098 | JGI IMG/M metagenome (GOLD analysis project Ga0065711, IMG submission 59098) | Hoatzin crop microbial communities from Cojedes, Venezuela - Epithelial fraction 12 v2 (version 2) | ecosystem: Host-associated > Birds > Digestive system > Esophagus > Crop | place...
AGACCAGTTTATAGACATTTATTACACCGATTACATCAAGTCTGGAATCTTCATAAGTTTCTAAGCAACCGTTCCGTTCCTTGAAGTACATCATTTATTAAGTTCTTTCTGTTCTTCTGTCTTCGTAGAATTCTCCCTCGCTGGTTTCAGGCCTGGCTTGGTTTCAGGGTCGTCTCGGAGCCGTCGTCTGTCCTTCATCTTCTTTTGTGAATTCTGTTTGATACAATCCATACAATTGGTTTCTATCCCAATTGCAACACACCGATTGTATGGTTTCTTAACACAGCTGCGTTTACACAGTTGAATCTATGTTCTAGTTCTATGATTTTATTCTATTCTATAATCAATCTTCTTTATAATCAATCTCTAACAATTTGGGTCTGGGGTCTTTTCATTCCTCATTGGGCCCCTTGATTATCCCTGGGTGGACTGAGGATTCTTCTCTTATCTTTGAAGAGGCCCTGCTGCTGTCTATCGATGATCTATAACTGCCTTATCTTCTAGTGGCGCCTGGATCCTTGGGGCCCTCCTTCACCGAGCTTGGCAGGGGTTCAGTGAAAGTTCACTGTGTCCAGGGGACAAATCGACAGCGTGTGGCCTAAGGCTTCTGTGAAGCTGACTGCTAATGCTAAGCAGGTTAGTTATGCAAATATATGTGACTAGAGTACTAGAACACAAGCCAGTGACTCTTCTTACATTCCAACTAATCTTTTCTATAACAGCTGACTGTTGTCTGGGGGCCTTTACTGCTTTCCAGAGGCTCCAACTCATGATATCATGGAGCATCTGCAGAGGCTTCTCTGGCTCTCTGATTATTCTTCCCTGCTGCTTTTCACACGAGCATCAATGATATTGCAAGGGAGACTTGGAAAGTATCACATATAATACATATAGCTATGGGGTGATGGTCAAGGGCATAAGGGCCCATTTGGTGTTTCCTCAGCCCTGCTGGTCAACAGCAATGGAGTTTTGGTTTCTATGAACATGGCATGTTCTGAGGACTGAATACTGCTTGGAAGAGCTGGGATCCACTGGGCTAAAAGGCAGGAGTGGGAGCGTCTTTGCCAACAGGATGGTCAACCTGGTACAAAGAGCTATAAGCTAGGAATGATAGGGGAAAGAGGATGACAATCAAGTGAGGAAGTGATGGCTCAGGTTATCGAGCAAAGGGTGTGGCTTCATGTAAACAGAGGGGACTATCATCACCTAAGCAGGGCTGAAGTGGGGTCAGCCAAGTACACGCATACAAACAAGTGCCTACAGGACAGGATTGTAGGGAATGCTTTCATACCCTTGCTAGAAAGTCAGTATGACTGGGTGTTTCTCTAAAGCATCTGTACACTAATGCATGCACTATGGGGAACAAATAGGAGCAATGAGAGAGCTGTGCAGTTATAGGACTACAATATCATTGGCATCATGGAGAGATAGCTCATATGACTGGGTACTATGATGGATGGATATAGGCTAGGAAGGTGAGGAGGGGGAGTTGCATTTTATGTGAGAGGGCAGTGAGATTGCATGGAGCCCTGCCTAGGGCCAGACAGTGAGCCAGAGGAGAGTTTGTCTCAGGATTAATGGGTAGACCAACACAGGCAATGTGGTTCATGTCTGCTAAAGGCAACCACTTCAGCATGGAGTTCTGGATGAGGCCTTCCTTGGGCAACTAGAGGCCTCATATTTGTGGGCCCTGGCCTTCATGGAGGATTTTGGCCACCCCGGTGTGTGTTGCAGTGACAAGTAAGCTAGCAGATTTGAGTCCTTTGATAACTTCTCAACACAGGAGATTGAGGAGCTCATGAGGGGAGATGTTCTGCTGGTGGTGATCCTTACAAGCAAGTTGGAGTCACAGTCAGGGATGTGAAGGTTGGGGCAGCCTTCAAATGGACTTCAGGATCATGAAAGGATAGAAAGGCAAAAACCAGGATCGTGGTGCTAGACTTCAAAAGGCTGGACTTCAGCCTGTTCAGGGATCTATTTGGATGAATCCATTTGATATGATACTGAAGAGAGGTCCAGGAAAGCTGGTTGGTTTGGTTTTTTCCCCCCAAGAATCACTTCCTAGGAGCTCAAGAATGGTCCATTCCAGTGTGGAGGGAAAGCTGCAAAGGTAGCAGGAGGACCTGCACAAATGAACAACAAGATTATGACTGAACTCAAGCACAAAAAGGAAGCATACAAGAGGTGGAAGCAAGGACAGGTGACCCAGAAGAAACAGAGCCACAGTCCAAGTGTGTAAGGATGGGAGTTAGGAAAGCCAAAACTATCTGGAGTTTTGAGTGGTCACAGGCAGGATGCAGGAACAACCACAAACCCACAGAAAATGCAAAGAGTATATTTACCTTTGTTACCTTGCCAGCCAGAGGATCCCTGAAGCAGCACCCAGACAGAGGCACACAAGTGGGGATGCAGGCACCATGGAACTCAGTCCATGCTGGATGATCACCAGCCCTGCCGTTTTTGCCTGTTTATCAAGGATTTATGCAGGAGTAGTTTACCATTGTGCTTTGATCTTCTCCGTAGCAGGGCAGGAATTTCAAGCATGTCTGACAGGGCGCCTCTGAGTCTATCATAGGCTGATGTTATCTAAACACAGATTTTCTACTTCTCAAACACAAAAGGATAAACAACAATTCATAGAATACACATTTTCTACATCCCAGCTGCAGGTCACTTGAGTGTGTTTATAATCCTCCTCAGCAATCTTGTTTTTTAACCCACTTTCCACACCTCAAGGGACTACTTCTGTTGGGGCTGGCAAAGCTGGAGTTGTCCATTTGGGTTTGTGGGGTGTAGGGCAGGGTAATTTAGAGGCATATAGTAAATGCATATAGAAAAAGGAATAAACATATCCCTACAATAATCCTTTGAACCAGGTGGCTCAGCCATTCTGTCAGGGAATTCAACCACTTTGTTAGCCAGGCACTGCCAGTAGATGATTTCATTTGATGCATTAAGTCCTGGAGATGTTGAATGTCATCCTCTACACTGGCTGATTCATCAGTTAATTTGAAGTAATGCATGCTTTCAAAGTTGGAGCAGCATTTATGGTGTTGAGGGAGACAGTCCACTGCCAATCACTTTTATAATATTCTTTGGTGTGCAGCTGTTACCTCCAAACTCAAGGCAACAATTGCCTTTGTCCAATTTAAATAAATCTTGTGCTAGAATACACCAAGTGCTCTATATCTACTACTGAATACAACAGCAAACCATGTGCTTCTAGTACAAGACTGCAAAGGATGATGAGCCAATCTGTGATGAGGGAGAACAGGAGTGTCATCTCCTTCCAGTAACATATACACTGTTGCTCCAGCTCCTTTAGCTAATATTGCTCCTGGTTTGATAACCTGATGTGGAGAAAGTGCCCACACAGATTGAAGAGCTATGGCTTGTGCTTTTTCAGATTGTACTTCAGTTCAACGTTGGGTTTGCAACACCAGTAACATCACTTCAGTGCTATCTCCTCTAGATAAGGCACTGGTATTCATCACAGATAGCTGAAATTCAAGAACTCAAGAATCTGATATCAACAAAGGATGTAAAATAAGAGGAGAAGCTGGGGTACATAACCATATGGCATTCTCAGGGGTTATCATATGAATCTTCATATCTAGACTAATAGGTCATGGTTCAACCACACAATCTGTCAGTGTAAATAATTCCATTTCCCCTGTAGTTAATATTTTGGGAGAGATACCATCTGGAAGAATTACAAAATATGCTGAGAACAGAACTGGAGGTGTTGTTACACAATCGTAGTGTGTTTGATTATGAATATTCTGGCTGTTTAATGAAAAAAAAACCTGCTTTAGTTAGATGTGAACTCCAATGTTGTAAAGTTTTAGTACTGGTTAGCTTTTTAAATTGTTCTTTCAACACCTCATTCTTTCAATTAAGCCATTAGCTTGGGGATGGTAGGCAATGTGGAATATCCAATCTACCTCTACCCCTTGAGCTCAGTCTTGGAGATTATGTCCACAAAAGTGTGTTCCTTGGTCGCGTTGTATTTGGTTAGGAGGTCTGTATTGATGAGTGAGTTGGTTTAATGCTTCAGTTGTGCTATGTTGATTAGCATATTTGGTGGGTTTACCAAAAAACAGTCCTGACACTGTATCCACAGCAGTGAATACGTATTGCCACCGTCTCAATGGGGGCAGGGGGCTCATGTCATCGACCTGCCAGATATTCAAGGGCCACTGATTCTGTTATATCTTTCCCCATGGCCTACATAAGGCCCCTAGTTGTAGCTGTGTGCAAATAGTACATTTATGTGCACATGCTTTATAAATATGTAATGACAGAGAGGTATGATTGTGAGCAATGTCCCACATGTGTGCAGTGTGAGCTGATCGATGTCCACAAGCTATATGCGCGTTTATAGCTTGAGCATGTACTTCGGCAGAGGTCGTATCATCTACTTCCCTATTATTTTGTGACTCAAGCGAATCATCTTTTTGATGAGCTGAGACATATCTTTCTTTTAAAAAATACCTTTGTATATATTGCCAAACTTGTTGCCGTATATCTGCCCCCATATAGGGTATTTTTGTACGTGCCACCCTCTTGAGCCCAGCGAGGCAACCACATTTTGAGGTTTTTGTATACAACCCAAGTGTCAGTGTATAAGTAACGTGCCTTCCCTTCCAGGATGGCAAGAGGTGCTGTAATCAATTCAGCCCACTGACTAAATGCCTGTACGCCTGTTTGCCATAATATAGTTCCTGAAACTGGAGCATATGCAACTGCTCTCCACTGTCTTTGTCCAGTTGCCCTGTATGTTGCACTTGCCTCAGTAAACCAGGCATCTGTTTTGTGCTCTTCTGTTAACTCGTCGTGAGGGGGAGCTTCCTTCACAGGAGATGTAGGGAAATCTCCAAGGGGAAGAATTTCTCCTAGTGTGAGCATATGATTAAATGATAGTTCCTAGAGGAGTGGCATGTAGAGTGGTTACATGTGGTCTTCCCAGTAGAAATTGTTGTTGCAAATAACGTTTCCATTTCCCATGTGTAGCTGCCTGAGCTACCCCTGCATGGGCCCTAATGGAATCATCGATTACCCACCCACAGACTCACAGAATCACTTAGGTTGGAAAAGACCTTTAAGATCATATAGTCCAACCCTAAACCTAACACTGCCAAGTCCACCACTAAACCATGTCCCTAAGCACCATGTATACACATCTTTCAAATACCTCCAGGGATGATGACTCAACCATTTCCCTGGGCAGCTTGTTCCAGTGCTTGATAACCCTTTTGGTAAAGAAAATTTTCCTAATATCTAACCAAAACCTTCCCTGGCACAACTTGAGGCTGTTTCCTTTCATCCTATCACTTGTTACTTAGGAAAAGAGACCGACACCCACCTGGCTACAACCTTTTTTTCAGGTAGTTGTAGGGCAATAAGGTCTCCCCTGAGCACCCTTTTCTTCAGACTAGACAACCCTGAATAGGCACGGGTGTGGTACAGTCTCACTATCTTGGCCTGTGATTCTTTCAGTTTCCTGTAGTGCCCAAACTACAGCTAAAATTTGTTTTTCCATTGAGGTATAATGTATAGTTGAGCCTTGTAATTCCTTGGACCAAAATCCTGCAGGTTCTTTCTATTCTTTTGGCCCAGTCATCTGCCACAATCCCTATGAGATTATACCATCTAGAATTGTTACTTCTAATTCAAATGGATATCCTTGCCGAGGAGTGTTCAATTGTGCATGCTCAATGAAAGCATTTTTGCAGGCATCAGAGGCTTCTTGTTGCTTGGTCCACTGCCAGACTATCTCCTTCCTAGCTAATTTCTGCAAAGGGCGCGTTAATACTGCCAGATGTGGGATAATACCCTATCCCAAGAAGGTCCGTAGCTGTTTTACTGTGGTTGGTATAGGAAGTCACTGGACTGTTTGCTGTGGCTTGTTTGTTATTTCTCTAATCTGTCCATGCCAAATTCTTCTCAAAAATTGTACAGTAGTACCAGGGCCCTGTATTTTCTTTGGATGAATTGCCCAGCCTTAGTCCTGTAAATGTGCTTTCAGTGATTCAGTAGCTACCTTAATTTCTTGTTGTCACTGCCATAATCAATAGATCGTCAATGTAATGGTAAACTGTAATAGTACCTGTAGTACTGTTAGTGCTACATCAGCTGTTAGCTTTTGGTGGCAAATGGATGGTCTGTGTTTGTGTCCCTGAGGCAATACTTGGAAAGTATATTGCTTTGTGACAGGTAAAGGCAAACTGGTCTTGGCTTTCTGAAGTAATGGTTATCGAAAACAAAGTATTAGCAAGATCTATCACCACTTTCCAGAGGGTTGTAAACTTTCGCTAATTTTTTCCTATAAGAGTAACCACGTCTGGTATGGTAACTGCAACTGGAGGGGTGACTTTATTCAATTCTCTGTAATTTACAGTCATTCTCCAAGTGTGGTCTGGTTTTCAAACAGGCCAAATAGGATTATTAAAAGTGGTCATGGCTTCCTTAACAATTCCCACTTGCTGAAATGCCTGAGTGGTTTGAGTAATTTCCTCCTCTACCCTTGGAATACGATATTGTTTTACAGTTACCACCTGGGCAAGCACGGGCAGTACAACAGGATTCCACTTCCGGAGCCCACACAAGACAGTTGTAGATCAAATAGCAAATCCTGCTTGTGAAGTCCTGAAGCAGAAGTGACCATTTAAAGTTTCAACTGTTCGTCCTGCCAACGTATCAATATCCAAGATACATTTTTTAACTGGGGCAATTAACACTATCATGGTAAATGTAGTGGCATTTCCTATTGTTAAGGTAACCTTAGCTGGGAGGGCAGGGGCTGGATTTCCCCCTAATTCACAAATCTGTGATGTGTCATCTTTAGTATTACTATGTAATATAGTAACTTCAGTTCCAGTATCCACCAGAGCTAACGTATGTAAAATTTCCCCAGACCACTACTTTATAGTTAAAGGAACATAGAGGCATCAGTCCCCCTCTCACAGTAAGAGGTTACAGTGGCAGCGATTTTGGGGGACCTGTAAAACCTTCACTTCTGCTGTCTTTGTATTTGCCAGGTAGTGCCTTGCCTTGAGGTGGCGGGCAGCGCTGATGGTATTTGACTGTTCTTCTGTGTAGGCGCTTATTTTTGCTGTCAGCAATACATTTATGATGATGTTATCCCATTTATTTCTGATCATGGGACACTGGCTCGTGGTCATTCCACATCTGTTTCCCTGTCACCTGTGATGTAACTCCTTTCGGTTTTGCAGGGTTTCCTTTATCCACCACCCGCACAGATGGTCCCAAAGTTACAGCCCCAATTTCCCTCAAGGTATTTGCTAGGACACCTACGTTACCAGTAGCATTTGTGACTGCTGCTATATAATCAAGGGTTTTAGCGAGTCAGGCACCCTTTTCAAAAGCTGCATTTTGATACTTCTCAGTACTGCTACTCTGGATTGGATCCTGTAATCAATGTATGAGCCATCCCCTTCTGCCGCACTAAATTACTACCCTCTTCCACTGTAGAACAATTTCCGAGAGAGACAACACTAATTAGGCAGGTTCAGCATATGCTGTTAAAACTGCTGCACGCAGCCATTGATATAGCATAGGTGCAGTAAGATCTTGCCCATCTGATTCTGTGATATTTTGCAGCTGAGCATATCCTCATTGTATCTGATCATCACTGGCTATAGGGCTTAATAAACCCTTTTCACCCATTAATAAAGGGATAGATGCAGCTCCGCTATCCCAAGCTCACAAAATCCATGCCAGTATGTCCTCCCCACTCTTTTGCTGATAGATCTCTAAAGATTCCCTTAACTCTTCTGGGGTGTAAGTACGCATGACCTGCACTCCCCCATGCACTTGTTCCTGCTGCCCCTTCATTTGTATGAGGGGTCATGCTTCTAACACCTCCCTGCTTTGTAAATCCAACTCAAACTCAGCCTCGGAGTCAAGGACTCACTCCAGATATTTCCATCCTGTTCCTTGGGATCCCAGGAAAGTTTTGTGGTGAGAGCAAAAACTTGGGAAATCGAAACCTTGCTTTTTCCATAGCTGTCCCTTTGTTTATTAGCAATATGCACTACCAACCACTCTACAGTACCTTGCAGCCCGTGCACTGCTCTGCTTTAGTAATCACTTCTTGTGCAACTGCCTTTGCATCTTGTAAAGTCCCAAACTCCCTTTCCAGCTCTCTCATTTTCTCCATAATGCAACAACTTCACGGCCAAGAGCTCCAAGACTGGTAACTTATAACCATCCCAATCTCCCTGCCAACTTGCGAGAAGACTCCAGTGCCACTTTCCATGGCAACCCGTGCATAGCCATTTCAATAGTCTGTGGGTTAGCCCCCACCCCGTCATCTGTTTCAGGCCATGCTTCAAGTGGAGCCAATGTAGCCAGGAAAGTGGCTGTGGGATTCCAGCACTCAGTACTGGGCTGTCCCGGAACAGGAGCAGTCACTGTCATGGACTCCCCAGTCCCTGACTTTTGTCGGCCATGGCATGGCTGTTCCTGGATCCTGCTAACTATGCCACACATGTGAGCCGGCACAGGCAGGATGCAGGAACAACCACAAAACCACAGATAACAAAAATAAATACACTGTGTATTTTACCTTGCCAACCAGGGGATCCCTGAAGCAGCACCCAGACAGAGGCACACAAGTGGGGATGCAGGCACTGCTGAGCTTGGTCCATGCTGGAGGATCACCAGCCCTGCCGTTTTTGCCTGTTTCTCACGGATCTGCGCAGGCGTAGTTTACCACTACGCTTTGATCTTCTCCGTAGCAGGGCAGGAATTACAAGCATGTCTGATAGGGTGCCTCTGAGTCTATCATAGGCTGATGTTATCTAAACACAGAGGTTCTACTTGTCAAGCACTCAAGGATAAACAAAAATGAGTAGGTTATATGTATTTTTCTACATCCCAGCTGCAGGTAACTTGAGTGTGTTTATAATCCTCCTCGCCAATCTTCTGTTACTATCCCACAGTGCTTTGACAACTTCTTAACACAGGAGATTGAGGAGCTGATGAGGGGAGATGCTCTGCTGGCGGTGATCCTTACAAGCAAGTTGGAGTCCCAGTCAGGGATGTGAAGGCTGGGTAGCCTTGAAATGGACTTCAGGATCATGAAAGGAGAGAAGGCCTTCAAGAGGATGGACTTCAGTCTGTTCAGGAATCTAATTGGGTGAATCCATTTGATATGATCCTGAAGAGAAGAGTGGTCCAGGACAGCTGGCTCCCACCCCCAGCAATCGCTTCCTAGGAGCTTAAGAATGGTCCATCCCGGTGTGCAGGGAAAGCTGCAAAGGTGGCAGGAGGACCTGCACAGATGAGCAACGAGATTCTGACTGAACTCAAGCACAAAAAGGAAGCATACAAGAGGTGGAAGCAAGGACAGGTGACCCAGAAGGAACAGAGCCACTGTCCAAGTGTGTGAGGAAAGCCAGATCTATCTGGAGTTGAACCTGGTGATGGATACAAAGGGTGACAAGAAGTGTTCCCACAAGAGAAAATGTGGGCCCACTGCTGAACAGGTCTGGGACCTGGTGAAAAAGAATACTGTGCAACCACAGAAGGCATTATAAAGAAGTGTGATTTCAAGCAGAACTTAGGCAGAGTTTAACTGTAGTTTTTGAAGGTAGAGATGCATGTGTTAGCATGAGCGACTGCTGAACTTGAGCATATAACATGACATTAGTATCTGCTGGTATTAGCAATGCAATCTGTATGTGCTCTTTATAAGAGCTTGTTCCCACGGGAATGTGTAAAAGCGTTAATGCTTTCAGCAAACCTAAGTGTACCCTCTAGAACATTTAGTATTGTACAAGTAAAAGATTGATGGCTTTTTTTTACTTGGAAGGCTGCTGTAAAGATGTGATGAACAATGAGGCCATTGAACTTCACCACAGAGGAATTCTGCACAGCATCGGCTCTACCAGGAAGGACGGTCCAATGCTGTATTACTGCATGTTTTCCAGCATTGGAAGAGGCATGTAAGACTTCTCACTGTAACTTCTAAAAACATCTTTTTCTCTGAAGAGTCTTGTGCCTTTTTCTCAAGATCCAACAGAACCAGAACCTCACACTGCAAAGCAGACACAGAAAATTCTGAGGTCCTCAATGCCTTCTTTGTCTTAGTCTTCACAGAATCATAGAATAGTTTGGGTTGGAAGGGACCTATGAAGGTCATCTAGTCCAACCCCACTGCCACAGGCAGTGACATCTTCAACTAGATCAGGTTGCTCAGAGCCCCATCCGGCCTCGCCTTGAATGTTTCCAGGGATGAGGCATCTACCACC
>Ga0065711_1051686_pt1 | contig 10277 bp, 14 predicted proteins | sample Hoacrofraction12_FD_59098 | JGI IMG/M metagenome (GOLD analysis project Ga0065711, IMG submission 59098) | Hoatzin crop microbial communities from Cojedes, Venezuela - Epithelial fraction 12 v2 (version 2) | ecosystem: Host-associated > Birds > Digestive system > Esophagus > Crop | place...
CCCGCCTGGACAAGTTCCTGTGCAGCCTGCTGTAGGTGACCCTGCTTCGGCAGGAGGGTTGGACTAGATGACCCACAGAGGTCCCTTCCAACCCCTACTATTCTGTGATTCTGTGATTCCTCTGCCGAGGGAGGAGTTCCAGGCGAGGCTCAGGAGGATTGCTGAGTCCCGCCGGGGTGCTCTGCGGGTGGCTGCAGATGGAGTATTTCATCTGGGAGCACCAGTCGCTGCTGATCCCGTCAGCGTTGACATAGGCACACTGTCCCTCACCCCGGACGTCGAACCTGCAGCGAAGGGCACAAGGAAAACCGAAAAGGAAGAGAAAAGGTGGGTGCCAGCCGCAGGTCGGCGGCTGAGCACCTCACAGGCCGGTCAGCAGCGCTGCAAGGAGCGGGGAACACCCTTCCCAGCAAACCACCCGCCCCAGGCAGCACCAAACCTGCCTCCCGCTCCACGAAGGGAGGGAATATTTTCAGTTGCTTCGTCCCAGGGATGCCCTCAACCCCCTGCCGGCATCGGCACCACGCAAATCCACGGAGCGTGGTCCGAGTGCTTTAGCTCAAGCAAGAAACGTGGTGTTTAATTGCTCCCACCTCATTAATTTTATATATATATATATGTGTGGGTGGGTGGGGGGTGTCTTCTGGCATTCAATCCCTGCCCCAACTCAGCCCAGGACACGGTTATGTTCTCCAGAAGACACCGGGACGTACAGGTTGTTGAAGAGAGACCCGTTGAACCATTTCCAAGGTCCGGAGCCTTCCCTTCGGAGACCGACCCAGTAGTGCAAGCGACTCCCGTAGCGCAAGAGGAAACGCTGCGGGGAGGGGAGGAAAGCAAGTGTCATAACTATCCTCACGACACACCCTCCGCGGGAATCCCAAATCTGCTTCCCAAAAGCCACCCACACACCGTTTCCTCGGGGATTGATCATTTACCAGCTCCTCCCGGGTGTCGACGGCGGCCAAATGGGCTCCGAGGGAAAGGCAAGAGCTCTGACTCCTGTTCCAGTCCGCTTCGTCCTCCACGAAGTAAAAGCACTTCTCCCGGTACCCGATCCCGTCCTCCAGGCAGCTGGGAAGGACAGGAGCGGGACAGGATGGACAGGACGGGCATTTCTTAGCTGGAAAGAAGCAGAACACGTCCTGGTGACCTACGCCGGTGGGTTGTCTCCAGGGGAGGAGAAGGCTTTGGCGGTGGGCACCTCCGTCCTCCGTCACTTACCCGCCAGCGCGATGATGGTGAGGAGCAACGCCGCTACGACCACGGTGACCCCGATGGGGACCTTTTTATCCTTAATGCACTTGAGGCTAAAACCTGGGGACAAACCGCATGGAAGAGGCATGGCCGGCAAACCCAGGGCATGAAGACCACCCCAAGCTCCCTGCAGCTCTTTCATTTCCCCCCATGGGTGCCTTTGACACCTTTAAATGCAGCCAATAAAGCACGTAGGAAGGCCACAGCGGGGTGCATGCTCAGCTCACGGGGTGCATCCCAGTGCTTTCAGCAACATCCGAGGATTTTTAGGCCTGCCTGACCTCATTGCGTCCTCTCCATCCCAACTCAGCCACGCGAGGTGGGCCCCATGCCCTGACCCACAGCTTGGGCCTCTTCTCCCAAGTAACGAGCAACAGGACGAGAAGAAACGGCCTCAAGTTGCGTCAGGGGAGGTTTAGATTGGATTTTAGGAAAAATTTCTTTGCTGAAAGAGTGGTCAGGCATTGGAGGGTTCAAAAAATCCCTGGAGGGGCTCAAAAAACGTGTGGATGTGGCACTTCGGGGCATGGTTGAGTAGGCACGGTGGTGTTGGGTTGGTGGTTGGACTCGATGATCTTAGAGATCTTTTCCAACCTTAATAAGTCTATGATTTATGATTCTTGGGCTGCCCTGCGCCTTGCAAACAGCTTTACCTTCCTTGCATCCTCCTCCCCTCCACTCACAGCTACATTCACTAAATTTTAGCTGTCCACGTCACGCTGAGCCCAGCCACGACCTCCAGAACAAGACTGGTGCTTACTGGTCCCTTCCTCCGCCCTCTGCTGCGACGGCATCATTACAGCAGCTGAGCCTTCACCTGTGCAAAGGAAACCAGGTTCTGTGAAGTCGTTCCACAGGAAATGACAAACCTTGGTTGTTTTTTTCTCCCAGGACAATCCACGGAAAAAGGCCCATTTCCACTTCATCTGGTTTACATGCACGGCAGGAAGGGGAAACGTGATTTCTGTCTTCATAAAGGGCTTTGTTTCTCCAGGCCAGCTTTGATTTATTTTATTGGCTTCTGTCGGCTCTGCTTGCCCTGGAGAAGTTTTGACTCAACTGCTTCCACATCTCTTCAACTGCAAGGTGCTTTCAGCTCCAGTCCCCACCCCAGGGCCCTCATCCCATGCTGGATGGTCCTTCAAACCCATCTGAGCCAGCCCCACAGCACAGAAACCACCCCCTCATCTCCCCATCCTACGCGGGGCGGCTCTTAAAGCCTCTACGAGAGGGGATGGTGCTTACGTACCTGCATCGGGAGCAGCTTCTGGCATCCTCGGGGACACAGAGGGGACAGCAGCACCCTCTGGGGACGAGCAGGTCCCTCAACTCCACCAGCGAGGAGGTGAGCAGGGCGAAGAACCACCTCGAGACCGCAGCACAGCACCATGGACCAGCCAGGTCGCGGGGCTTTGCCAGGATGCTCCTGTGGTCACTAAAAAGACAAAAAAAAGCTCACAATCCTCCCCCAAACCCTCACATCGCTTTGTTTTCCGAAATCTCATCTCCTCAGAGCTCCTTTTCTCCTGTCCCAGCCCTCTGAATCACTGCTCCTCAAGACCACCCACGACGGCATATTTTTCTACGTAGTTCTTGCAAACTGCTCTTCAAAATTCCTTGGGTTTTGGTTTTTTTTTTTTTTCACCTTTCCCTGGACACGGCCTTTTCCCAACGCCCACTGCAAAACACCAACAGATTCAGATCTCTCCTCGCAGGAGCCAAAAGCCAAAGCGGTCCCCGGGCAGGAGCTATTTGCAGAACATTTGCAAGAAAAGCCACAAATAAACAGAAAAAAGGCCCCCACCGATGCAGAACAGAAAAGCCTGCAGCTGCCGAGCAGCCCCTGAAACCCCTGGCAGCTGCAGCTCCTCTAAAAAAAGCGCTTCCGTATTTATTAAAATCACATCTACCCAAGGCCGGCATCAGAGGGACAGCTGGTGATCCTGTTTAGTACGAGCGGTGTAAATATAACTCCCACTACCCCTCCCCATACTTTGGACCTTGTCTATTTACACCAAATATTCTCCAGGTAGGAACAACCTTCAAGAGTTTGCAAAGGTTACCAATCAAAAGGGTGGGGGGGGTTTATTTATTTCCACCCCAAACACTTGGTTTTGAATAGGGTTTCGCTGAGGTAGCATTTTGCTCCTGTACCCGACACCCAAACCCAAATTACTCCCGCTCCAGGCTGCGGCGTGGGGCGTTCTGAAAGCAGGTGATGGAGGAAGGGGGAAGGAAACAAAAAAAAAGACACCGAGAGTGGAATAACAGAGAAACTCGATCCTCAGAAACTACTCCCAAACACGCTGGGAAATAAAAGGCTTTTGTGTCCTGGAAAGGGTGCCAAGAACATTACAAGCGAGCACTGGCTTAAGTTTATGGCCTTGGCAGGGGGAAGCATTGCTGTCCGGTGAAGCAACGCCTTCGCCAGAGGCACGGGGAAACAAATCAACAGCGCTTTTGTCTAGCGAGGAATCCACGCAGCAAGGAGGACTGAAGCCCTGCTGCCGGGTACTGCTGCAAAGAAAGGAAAAATCCACCTTTCGGACAGAAAAGAAACCACCTTCTATCTGCGAAGACTGGAAAAAAACCACCTTCTGTCTTCGAAGACTGGAAAAAAAACACCTTTTATCTGCAAAGAAAGGAAAAATCCACCTTTAATCTGCAAAGAAAGGATAAAAAACACCTTTAATCTGCAAAGAAAGGATAAAAAACACCTTTAATCTGCAAAGAAAGGATAAAAAAACACCTTTTATCTGCAAAGAAAGGATAAAAAATACCTTTTATCTGCAAAGAAAGGATAAAAAATACCTTTTATCTGCAAAAAAAGGATAAAAGCCACGTTTTATCTGCAAATAAACCCCACCCTCTGCACGCTCAGAGGAACGTGGGCTTCTCCGCTCCAGCTTCCTAGCCCAAACTGGCAGGGGAATCGCTGCCGGGCTTGGGGTTCCCAGCTCCTGGGAGCTGCTGGGAGAGGACAGGGAAGCTCCCACTGAGCAACCCATCTCCACCACGCGGTTGTTTTCTCTGTGGCAGAGGAAAAATTGCAATTTGCCCTCTCTGTGCCCACTGCCTCCAGCCAGATGAGGGACTGAAACACACGCAGGGACGCTCTGCGCTCCCGAATCCCAAATTTATCCCCTACCTGCAGCACTGGAGCAAGAATCCAGAAAATTGGAAAAAAACAGGAGTGGCCAACACCAGGCAGCTGCCAAGACCCCACTCCCTTCTACATGTTTCCACAGACAGAGGTCGTTTGCTGACGAAAACCGTTGCCTTAGGAACCTCCTTATCGAATCCCTGGATTTTTTTTCCGGTTCATCTCACATCCCGCTCCATCTCCCAAAGCGAGACAGGCAGACGGGGGATTCTGCACCCCAAGTCCCCCTGATTTTGGGATTCTGCACCCCATGTGCCCCCGGTTTGGGGACTGTGCACCCCAGAACCCCCTGGTTTGGGGACTGTGCACCCCAAGTGCCCCCTGATTTGGGGATTCTGCATCCCAAGTGCCCCCGGTTTGGGGATTGTGCACCCCAAGTGCCCCCTGGTTTTGGGATTCTGCACCCCAAGTCCCCCTGATTTTGGGATTCTGCATCCCAAGTGCCCCTGATTTTGGGATTCTGCACCCCATGTGCCCCTGGTTTGGGGATTCTGCACACCAAGTCCCCCTGATTTGGGGATTCTGCCCCCCAAGTGCCCCTGGTTTGGGGATTGTGCACCCCAAGTGCCCCCTGATTTGGGGATTCCGCATCCCAAGTGCCCCCGATTCGGGGATTCCGCATCCCAAATCGCCCCGATTCGGGGATTCCGCATCCCAAATCCCGGCCAGGCTCTACCGGGACTCGCAGAACCGGAGCACAGCACCCAAGCTTGATGCTTTTTGGGGTGCAGCAGCACCTTCGACGCCATCAGCATCGACAGCGATTTCTTCGTTCCGTCTTCGCAGCAAAGCTCGCTCCGTTTTTCCGTGACGCGACGCACCGCACCAAGAGACACGGCCCGATAAAAGGCACGAGCCCGAGCAGTGATTATTCCAGCTCGCAGCTTTCCCAAGGCTCCGGTTCCTCCACCGTCCGTCCCACCACCCCGCACCGCAGCCCCACAGCCCACCTCGACCTCCACCGGGCCCCGCAGGTGCGGAGTTTGCTTTCCTCCCCTCGCTCAGCTCACCCTTTGCTGGCAATCCCGGCCTCAAACCGTTTCAGCAAGTCGTTTGGGTTTGGCCCAGCCGTCGCCGGAATGGAGAACTAAGCTCGAGTCCCAACTTCCTTCACCCAGGCCCAGCCCGAAGCTCCCACCACGCAACGCTCTCCTAACCCTTTTTCCCCCAGGCTTTAACTTGTGCCCCATAACTCACCGCTCGGTCCAAGGGTGCAAACGCCGGGAAGCGAAACAATTCCAGCTCTCCTGGCTCCGCTGCCGACCGCTGGAGGCTCTTCAGCCCACGCCGAGACGTGCCATTGCCCGAGCAGAGGCAGGCTGGCATCCTCAGCTTGTCCTGCCAGGGCTAAGCGGTCTCTTGGGAGTTCTCATCCCATCTCTTGTCTCCTACAGAGAAATACAGAGGGGATTTAAAGCTTTCTATACATTCTCCAGCAAGAAAAAAAACAACACAAAGAAATATTTGGGATGGGCACATCAGCAGGTTGCCCCGGAGCAGCGGCGCATGAAAATAAAAACAAAAAAACCCCAGAGGAAGCACTCCACCCTCAGCCATCAAAACAATCAGCTCCAAGCCAATTTAATTACAGCAGCACTCAGCAGCGCTGACCCTCCTCTGCCTCCTCCAGCGCCCGTAAGCAGAGCGGGGAGGTGGGAGCCGCTCCGGCCGGCTGCGAGAGCGACGCGGGTGGTTGACAGGCGCTGAATCCCGTCGGCGCTTCCCCAGAAACCTCTGCCCGCTCCCCGGCCGGGGCCTCTTCCCCACTTGAAAGGTTCAGTTCCTTTTGCAAAAGGAGCGTTTGAAACCAAAACTGAACGTGGGGGGGGGCAAAGCTGCTGCTGTCTGCCCCAGCTGGCGACAAGCACAGAAAATAAAGCTACATGCGGGCCGGAGAGCCGGAGGGCGATGTCAGATTTCCCTCTCCCATGCAGAAATCGTGGAGGAACCGGTGGGAAAGAGCGAGAGGAGCTGGGGAAAACAATCGAGGCGGCGTTTTTCTACCTGGTGGGAAACGCCTCTCTCTTCTGCATTGGCTCCCTTCTCGTTCTCAGCAGAGCCCGCGGGTGAGGAGGAGCGCGGGGACACGCGTGGGTCTGCCCAGGGCTGTTTGCGGGTGCGAGGCCGCGCACGGGGGCTCTCGGGGTGCCCCCTCAGCTCGATTCCGCCCCCCAGAAGCAGCTGAGGGTGGTAGGGACAAACCCAACGCGGACGATGGATGAGGAAACCCTCGCTGCGTCCCCCTCCAAGCGCAGCGATGGAAGGGCGGGTGTCGGGGCTGCTGCAGACGGCCCCTTCCCAGCGCTCCCAGTCCATCTGCCCACGAGCATCCCAGTTCAGGCAGCTGTTTGCACGCAGCGGGGACGGGAGGGAGCGCAACACCATGGGGCAGCCCCACGGAGCTCCACGCCGCGCTCTGAGCTGGGGAAGCCCCGTTTCTGGAGGTTGATGCTATAGGGAGAGGGCTCTCCTCTCTTCCCCACCTCCCCGGACGCGGCAGCCGCGGCTTCGATGCGCAGCCGGCCCCGTATCCCGCGTTCCCTGTCCCCCTCCTCTGCTCAGTGAAGTCCCCTCCTCGGGGACCCCTTCCAGCAGCCCAGGGTGCTCAGAGCCCCGTCCAACCCGGCCCTGAACCCTTCCAGGGAGGGGGCAGCTGCTATGGGCAACCTATTCCAATGCCTCACCACCCTCAGAGTGAAAAATTCACTTCTTGCACCCAACCTAAACCTCCCCTCTTTCAGCTCAAAGCCATCACCCCGTGTCCCATCCCTCCATGTCCTTGTCACTGCCCCTCTCCAGCTCTCACAGCCCCTCCAAGCACTGGCGGCTCCTCTAAGTCCTCCCTCAGCGTTCTCTTCTCCAGGCTGCCCCAACTCTCTCAGCCTTTCCTCGCAGCAGAGGGGTTCCAGCCCTCAAATCATTTTTAATTATTCATTTTAAATCATTTTTAATCCCACCCCCCAGCCGCTTTATTCCGTTTTAACCCGAACGCTCTCACCGCCGCGCTTCCTCTCTGCCTTCGCAACGCCGCTGCGAGCGCCGTGCCGCGAGCGTCCGTCCGTCCGTCCGTCCCTCCCCGGCGCGAGCCGCCTCCTGCGTCAGCCGGGGTGCGAGCACGACCCCGAGGATTGGTTTTTGCTTAAAAACATCACACGGAGCCCAGCTAATATTGTTAATTTGTGTAGGTGGCCGTGGCGCAGCGCCAGCACAGGGGCCCGCACCCCTCCCCTCCCCGCCGAGGGCCCGATCCCGGCCCCACGCGTCTCCCCCGTCCGCTCGCGGAGCCCGGCTCAGAGCTGGGTGGCCCCTTTCTGGCAGATCCACTGGGACGCAGAAGTGCAGCTCTCGGAGCTGATGCTGTCCCCCTTCAGCACCCCGCAGGCTCTGCCTTCACCCCCGTCCAGCTGGAACCTGCGGGCGCGGGAGGGAGCCCAACGTCACAGCCCGAGGGTGACGGCGGAGGTGCCCACCCCGATCCCCAGTCCTCCCCCCGGCGCTCACCGGCTCGGGTCCAGGCGGGAGCCGTTCAGCCAGGTCCAGCCCTGCCCGCCCGAGGGGACGGAGAGCCCGATCCAGAAGTAGCGGGAGGATTTCTGCACCATTTCCTGCACGTAACCCTGCAGCGGGGAGAGGGCGGGTGGCCATGCCAGCGTGCCAGCCCAAAACGGCCCCCGGCCCGGCCCCGAGCCCCGATGGGGTCCCCCACGCTCGGACGCCGGGGGCACAGGGCTGGGGGCTGACCCCAGGGTTCTGGGCAAGGCCCCAGCCCCTTCCCCAGTGCCCTCAGCTCCTTCCCTGGTGCCCCCAACCCCTTCCCTGCTGCCAACCCCTTTCCCGGTGCCCCCAGCCCCATCCCTGGTACCCTCAGCTCCTTCCTCGGTGCCCCCAACCCCTTTGCCAGTGCCCCCAGCACCTTTCCTGGTGCCCTCAGCTCCTTTCCAGTGCCCTCAGCTCCTTCCTCGGTGCCCCCAGCACCTTTCCTGGTGCCCCCAGCTCCTTTCCTGGTGCCCCCAGCTCCTTTCCGGTGCCCCCAACCCCTTCCATGCTGCCAACCCCTTTCCCGGTGCCCCCAGCCCCATCCCTGGTACCCTCAGCTCCTTCCTCGGTGCCCCCAGCACCTTTCCTGGTGCCCCCAGCTCCTTTCCAGTGCCCCCAAGCCCTTCCCTGGTGCCCCCAGCCCCTTCTCCGGTACCTCCAACCCCTTCCCCGGTGCCCTGAGCCTGATCCCTGGTCCCCTCAGTTCCTTCCTGGTGCCCCCAGCCCCTCCTCTGGTGCCCCCAATCCCTTCCACAGTGCCCTCAGCCCCTTCCCTGGCGCTCTCAGCCCCTTCCCCAGTGCCCCCAACCCCTTCCTGGTCCTCTCAGCTCCTTCCCAGTGCCCCCAGCCCTTTCCCCAGTACCCCCAGCCCCTCGGGCGCAGTCCCAGACCCCATCCCACACCCCCGATGCCATCGCTCCCTTTACCAGCTCATCCCGGTCCCCCGGCATCAGCAGCTCGGCCCCCCGATTCCCGCAGTCATCCCGGCTGGCGCTCCAAACCCGCACCCCGTTGGCGACCCAGTAGCACTTGGTCCCGTGCAGCGTCCAGTTCACGGGGCAGAGCTTGCACCCCTCAGCCTCTGGAAGAGAAGTCAGTGCCATGTTCAGCCACCAAGAAGCCACCTTGTCCCCTGCACACCTGAAGAAAGAGAAGTGTTTCAGCCCTGCAGGAACACGGGGGATGCCCCGAGCTTCGCTTGGTTCTCCAGTCTGGGGGTGCTGTGAGTTTTTGGGGAACCTGACGGTGCGGAGACGCGTGGCGGCCGGGGCGGTTACCTCGCAGCTCTGACACGCAGAGAGCTTTCCTCAGGTCCAAGCAGACGTTCCCCAGGGTGGCGTTGCCATCTCCGACGTTCTCGGTCGTGTTTTTACAGCTTCCCGGGCTCTCCGACTGCTGGGGGCGAACTGCAAGGGAAGGATGGAGCAGGGGAGAGGGACTGGCTCCCCCAGGCACGATGCCCACGGAGCTCGACCTGAGCGTGGGCCCAGGGACCGCAGAGAAGCGTCTGGGATGGATCCTGCTCGGAGCGCTCCCCTCATCCTTCCTGTTCTCCCAGCTCGGCCCAATCCTTGAGCTGGGCATCTCACGGGGGGGTGAGAATCGGCCTCGGGGCAGACCCCAGACCGTCGTCTTTGGGAGTACAGGGCCACCACCTCCGAGCTCACCCCCCGCTCGCAACCGCCTCCACCTCCCGCAGCCGCTTTGAGCTGGCAACAGGATGTGGCCCCTCCAACCCCGCAGGAGATAGCACACGAGATACGGAGGCGCCAAGCTGGACGGCTGCAGAAAGCCTCGCAGCCTCTGACCGCCGCGGAAGTGGCCTCTCCTGCAAAACAAGCCGTGCCAGCCTCGCCTGGACGGCCCAGAGGGGCCTGACGCGAGGGTGAAGGGCTCTTCGCCACCTCCCGACTCCTCCTTGCAGCACAGCGTGCCCACAGACACCCGCAGGGGATTTATTTTGGGGTCTCTCCATTACTGGGCCCACCCAAGTTCAAGCCATCGGCCCCAGATCCACCCCACAACGGGGACAGCGGATCCCTACAAAGCCTCCGTGCCCCGGCTCGCACCCAAAGTTGCTCCCACACCGAGAGCATCACCTGCATTCTGCAGCTCTCGGCCCCGCGGAGGGCACGGCGCTCGGGGAAACTCTCCTCCTTCCTCCACACCCCTGTGCCCAAAGCTTGGCAGATCCAACCCCACAGTCCAGATCCACACCCGTGTCCCTCCCCAGCAAGAGATCCACTGGATCTCCCCTGCCTCTGGAGGATCCCCTCTCCTCCCTGCCTCTGGAGGATCCCTCTCCCCCCTGCCTCTGGAG
>Ga0065711_1051687_pt1 | contig 10277 bp, 4 predicted proteins | sample Hoacrofraction12_FD_59098 | JGI IMG/M metagenome (GOLD analysis project Ga0065711, IMG submission 59098) | Hoatzin crop microbial communities from Cojedes, Venezuela - Epithelial fraction 12 v2 (version 2) | ecosystem: Host-associated > Birds > Digestive system > Esophagus > Crop | place...
TGGGGTCTCCTCTCTCTCTCTCGGCGCTTTTTGCCGCCTCGCCGCTGCGGTTTTGCCACCGGAGAAAGGGTCCCTCGGCGCGAGCCTCTGCTCCAGAACCCTTCACCTTCAGTACCTTCGCCGAAATGAAATTAAAGACTGACAGCTTGGCTCTTCTAACACAGTGGACATCTTTACAACAAGCACAAGGGAGTTGGAACTAGATGATCTTTAAGGTCCCTTCCAACCCAAAACATTCCATGATTCTATGATTCTATGTTTCTGCGATGGCTCCTGGGAGCCGTGGCCACCAACCCATCCCTCCTCACAGACACCTGTCCGGCTGGTAAAGGCTCTTCAGATGCTGTACCAGAGTGTGGGCTTAACCTCATAGTTTCATAAATACTATCTGTTTTTTACATTAATTGACCACTAAATAAATGGCTTAGGCTTATGAGTTACCCATATTCTGCCTGCTGTCGCTTTGTGCCAGGCTAATGATGCCTGAACAAACCGATCTAAAATGTCTGTAACAACAGTGTCCACAATTAGAGATCTTACAGGTCTTGACTAGAGACAGTTAACTACAAAACACTGTCTTTCAGACAACTGCTTCTGTCTACATAACACTGAAAAATTTAAAGCAAGGATAAACTAAACTACAGTAAAACATTCCCAATATAAAGCACCCGCATTATTTTAGAAGCATGGACCCTAGATAAAGGTAAAATGACAGTGTGATACATGTTAATCATACTGCTCAATAAAATCTTTGTAGGAACAAAAAAAAATAGTGTAAGATAGAATAAATTAAGATAGAACAGAATCATTCAAAAGGAAGAGGTAGATTTGGCTTTCTGACAAAGTGAATACTAAGAATGAACACAAACCATACTTCATGTATTTTGAAACAAATAGCTAACTTTAGATCCTTTTCTTCAATTACTGTTAACACAGGTTACTTTCAAAGTCTCAGAATTAACTTCTACTCATTTTTCATTTTTCTTCCCATCATGATGTGTCAGGGAAGCTCCTAATCACTAAGGAAGCACTTCCTTTCTGTTAGGACATTTTCTTTTACTCCTGTTAGCAGTGATGGAAGATTTTGGCTGTTTTGATAAAGAGCATTTATAACAGCTACTGGCAGCTTTTGTAACCTCACTGCTTTGAGAACAATAGACATTTCGTGAAGAGTATTCTTGGGGGAATTAATTGTGTTTTAGTCAATTGTTGCTAAAGAAAAAAGAATAACTGTAAACTCATAAATATGAAGTAAAATATACTGACTCACAAATGTTGCTATACACAGGTCAATTTAGTATATTTTACTATAGAGGAATTTTAGATATCTATAGATGTTAATTGCATTTGAGACAAAAATAATAGCATGTTTCAGCATTTTTTTTCTAGGAATATATTTTTGTTAGATTTATTTTAAAGTAATTGGTTTGCTTATGAAACTTCAGGCAGTTCTTCCCAAAGACCAAAGGCAGGATTCACAATATTAGTTTTTCAGTCATTATATCAACATTGACAGACCTTTCATCAGTCTTTTAGGCATCAGCATTCCTTGAATATCTTGTTTCAGCTGCTAAAATCATGCTGAAGATATGAGTATCTGCTTAACAAGAACAGTAGATGTGTATAAAGTCCTTTTGGGATGATAGATGAGCTGCTGTAGCATGACTGCAGACCCATTTTTGAACCCCTTTGTTGTTGAAGACTTCTTTGGGGAAAACACCAACTAGTAGAATACTGTTTTGATGCTTTAGTAGTGTTTGGGCAAGCTTGTCTTTTCTCTTCAACAGCAATTCGCCAACTGCATGGTTTTCTTTTACTAGGTTTTTGTAATAAATAACCCTTATTCTAGATCATTGATTTTATTATTCAAATCCAATAGCAACACCTTACTCTGAAAAAAGTTAAAAACCTAGTATTTATTTTCTTTTCTCTCTTCTTCTGTACCTAGTGACAGCTTAGACAATTGTTGTATTAGTCTTGTATGTGTTCATTTCCTTTTTAAATAACATTGCAAAAATAATCATTAAAGGATCTTTTTACTGTCAGCTTATACTAGGGCAAAATTACCATTCTGAAAACAGACACAGAAGATTAAATGACACTGTCATGGAAGGCATTTATGGGCACAAAAACTCTGCAAGTACTCCACAAAACACATCATTTTTGTCAGCTGTCTCTGAATAGTCTTACAAGGAACATAATTATTCAAATAAAGATAGTTTCTGGTGCTGGATATGAAGTCGATGCCAGATAACTGAAGTCTAAAATACGAATTTGCTCTAAATCTCATAGTTTCAGGTGTACCCTGAAATAAGTAATACAGTGTGCTCTCACTTGTTGTATTTATCAGAGGGTGAGTTTACTTCAGGCGTTTACTCAAGGCTTAGAACTGTATGAACTTCTTTTTGACCTGAACATTTGGTTTAGAACTCTTCCTACATCTAGCTTCCAGCCTGCTTTCATGTTCAGAACTCTATGGATCGGGTATCTTGCACTACAGCGGCAACTCCCCAAACCTCTGATTTCTTGAGTCCCATCCAAAGTCTTAATCTCAGAAAAGACTAACTTCTCTGAATATCTATTAGTCTATTAGCAACATGATTTCTTCTTCCACGGGGCATACAGATACTTCACAGTAAGTAATGAAATAGCACAGAATTTTCACCTTTCCTTTAAGCAAGGGTGACTCTTATTTAAGGCAGAAGATCCATAACAGAACTGAAGTCTCCCAGAGATTACAGTTGCTGTAACAATAACTGCTGGTGTCATTCTTTTTTTCTGTCAGACAACCACAGCTACAGATTTTACACTTACCTGCAAAAATGCTTACAGTTTATTTATCCCCAGGCTTTTATCTTTGAAAATGGTCCATTGAAGATAGCCGGTGGATGCAACACTGGCTTTGATTAAGTCCTTTATTTGAACAGAAATGTTCATCCCAACAGTAAGAAATTTGGGGCTATATTTTTAACGTTCTTGTTCTGTAATTCTGAACACTTACTCAGATGTGTTTTCTGATATTTTCTTTCTCTCCAATAATACACTCTCATTTTTCCTTTGACACTAGATGACTATTAGAACTCTTCTAATTTCAACTCTGTATACTATCAGTTCCACATGGGGAAAAGTTATGAAAAATAAGAAGTTGGACTTCCCAAGTGTCTGAGACCATTCCTGTTACAGATAGTTGAACAGTTGAGGCAGACTGTGCTGATATTGTTGTATCTGTCTACATACAACTTCTGAACTCTTGTTGACGTTAATGATGTTAGCAGCCCTCACCTAGGATCCCTCTAGATGATGACCGGAACTGACGATCATAGAATCACAGAATCATAGAATGGTGTGGTGTGGAAAGGACCTTAAAGACCTTCTAGTTCCAACGCCTTTGCCATAGGCAGGGATACCTTCCACTACACTAGGTTACTCAAAATCCAATCCAGCTTGGCTTATTTGATATTCTGGAAAATGTCAGTATATAGAACTGATTTTTCACTAAACAACTTTGTTGAGACCTAATATTTGTTCCTTAATTCTAAATGTATATAGAATTAGAAAACTAAGATAGAATCACTCCCTCCTAGAAGAATGATTTTGTTTCACAGCTCTCCATGAATACACCTTAAATTTGGAAGGCTGTGAAACCAATCATTGGTAGGAAATATACTGACTGATATGCAATGACGAGTGGATGTAAAACAGCACGTGCTTGTAGAAATGACGACCTGTTTAGTCATAAGATTTATTGTATAAAACGAAGCAAGTTTGACTGTTTTTTTTACGAAGTCAACCTATAGCAGAGATAGAAAGCTTTAGCAAGCAAGCTCAGGGTGCTGGATGTGCCAGAGGAATATGACCTCAAGACAGAGCATAATTCAGGCTGATGATAAGAATGATGAAGACAAAATAGCTCAGGGTTCATTATTTATGATTGTGAGTTCTTTCTGTTTCTTAAGTGAAAAATACCTGATTTTAGACTCATACTAAACGTGCATGTATTATATGTCACAACTGTTACATACTTTTGAGGAGCAAAATTATAAGCACAGAGTACCATTACAGACATGTTTCAAGACAAGACTGTGCACAGTGTTTGAGAGGTCTTTACTGTAGAAGTATTGGTACACAGATTTCAAGGTCTCATTTCTCCACTATGTGTCCAGGGGCTACAATAAAGTAGGAAAGGAAAGAAACACAATTTAAAAGTAACTTAAAACCATATAAGTCCAATGACTTGTATCCTGCACTGAGAGTAAGAAGTGGGTGTAATGGCTATTTTCTTAAACCAATGTGATCTTGACTTTCAGATGAAAATCAGTTGATTCAAAAGTTGGAATCAGTAAGTTGTGAATGTAATTTCTGAAGGAAAAGTAACTGAATAATACATCAAACCAGTGAGAACAACCATGTATACAATTTATGCTATAGACTATCACGTCTTCTCCTTGATTGACTAAATTCACATTCTATGGCTTTGACATATGGGTATGTATTATTTTTTACTGTTTGGTATTATTTTTCTTTTATTGTTCATATAGATTTCTCTCTCTGGGGTTCTTAAAAGCAAGAAGCAATTAATATACATAGTTGTGTATTACATTGCGTAAGAGTCTTCAGAAGGGTTAGGTTGTGAATGATATGATTTGTTACACGTGGCTGGAAATCAGTTATTTTTAAGAGACACTTGGGAGGGAAAACAATACATGCACACACGCACATACACATGTAGAAGTGTGTATGTATATAACATTGAGTGTGATGTGTTCAGCAGAATTTTTCAATAGCTGAAAGGCCTGAGGAAAGTCATTCACTTGCATGTGTTCTTACAATGGTAATAAAAATCATCGGAAAATTGGCATATTGTCAGTTGACTCTAGTTTGGAGCTATTTTACTTTATGCTGGCTGCCTCTGACCCCATTAGTTTGTTTTGGCAGCAGGATATCAAGCAGATGTTAAAGCTTCTTGGTTAGTTTTCTTGGCTTAATCTGGAGGGTATGATGAGTTACACAGTTCTGCACAAACTACTACTCTAGCCTTACCCTACTCAGAGGTTCCCTTACATGACCTGATCTCAGAGCTGACCTTGTTTTAAGCTGGAGGTTTGACTTTCTGAGGTCCCTTGCAACTCAAATTGTATGATTCTATGATGATATGTGACTATCATCTTAAAATATGCTTTTTGCCACTATAGCTCTGTCAAGAAGACTCGATGGGTTACTGAATCTACCACATTGTGAGTGCATACCAAGGATGCAGATACTCTTCAACGAATATGGCCATTTCATATTATGAAGTATTCTATAAAGTTCCTTTTTTCCTTAAAAATGATGCTATAATTTAGCCCATGGATAGGACAAATTCAACATTTCAACATACATTTGTTTGCATTATAGTAAGCGTTGTACTTTTTATCATGACTGACAAAAATTATCATTACGTGAGAAGGTGTAATACAAAAATGCAGCAATCTGTGTTGAGATTGTTCTTTTAACCAAAGTCTATGTGGAAAGTTCTGAAAAAAGTAGTACAAAAATATCTCTTTTCCTTTGCAAGGGCATTTCTTTTTCCAGACTATCCCTGGGATAACATTCAGAATTACGAAAGTGTTATTTTTAAACATTGTTTTTCAGCCTGGTAAGATTTTGTCCTTAAAGTACGAGAGTAGATCTTGGTGCCATATGGCAGTAGAGGTTGCTAAGGGAATTATTCATTGTTACTGAACTGTAGGGTGATTACTCAAAACAAACTCCAGTGAACAGCTTTAATTCATGTGCTTCTTTTTCCTTGAGATTTAATCAGACTTTTTTTTAATGTATGTTCTATAACCACAAAACTAGAAAAGTACTTTGAAGATAAAAAAAATCTATTCACTGAGTAATTCAGATTGCTTCTCTGTTCCCTTACCTTTTATTTGTGCAATCTGAGTTCAGAATTAAAATAACAAAGGCAGAGAATGAGTTCAAATTTAGCTACAGTATAGTGTTGATAAAAGACAACACTACAGCTTCCATAAGCTTTGACAGCTAGGAGAAATGTGATTCAGACTAGCACCCAAAAGACACAAAGATACGGTAGGGTCAGAATCACCCTAGAGGTAAGTTCTCTTTTTAGGATAGTGTACAATTCTACTCAGTACTTATGGAGGCAGTGTTGTTTAAAGCAGTTAGCAATCAATACAATAGAATTTGAATTGCTTTTCTTTCCAGATATGTAAAGCATTTACTCCTTTTGAAAAATTATCTCCTCTGAGGTGTGAAATTTCTTTTGCGTATGACTGCCAACTGTGGGGGGAAAAAAAGCTTTAAAAAAGTTGTTTCCATTTCAATCAAAATTTACACATTATTTTTGGTGAAAAAATTATGTATAACATTGATACATATCATGCACCTAAGTCAGATATTGTTGAGAAAGTGATACATGCGAACAAAATGAGAATAAGCACTTATGGGTGAATATGTGCTGTCGACTCACTCAGCTCCAGGACACTGGGCCTCTACCATCACATCTGCATGCTTGCTCTGTTGCTCCAGTTCTGAGTGGCCAATTTGTTGCCTTGCTGAGGTGACCCAGACACATAGCAACTTCGGCAGCACATGTGCTCAAGTACTAGAGGTATACCTCTTGGCTGGAGGAGAAGGATTTACTCTTTAGCATATATATCAAAGATGTAGTTTTCTCTTGCAACACCAAGAAATAAAACAGACCTGGACTGGACACAAGAACTAGGATATATTGTCTTTCTTTGTCTATATGGCATGAAATATCTATTCAGAATAAGAATCATACCTTTAGTTGCTAATTTACACATATGATGACTCTACATAACCTAGCTGGACTAATTTAGTCTGACAAAATTCCTGACTCTACATAATCTACCTGGACTAATTTATTCTGATAAAATTCCAATGTGGAAATGAGTCTGCATATACTCCATGCATTGCACACCTACATAACTGACATCTACTGCTATGTATTTGAGGGGAAGGATGAATTTTCAAATGAGTGTCAGAAAGAATCCTAAACGTCACAATGGGCTTCATGGTTATGAATGCCTAGCAGAACGAAGAGACTTTATCGTTCAGATTAAACAATCTTTCAATATTTGCACTTCTAATTCTGGAAATGTACATGAAAAAAATATTTGCACACACACACATATATGTCTAATCTCATGAGAATAACACCAATAATCAGGTGGTTGACTAAATGTTTAAGAGCCAGCAGAAAATGTATGGACTCATAACTACTGTGCAGATTTGAACTTAATTCATTTTCTGACAGTGAGACCTTAAGGGCTTGAAATGTAGTTGTCTTAGGCAAAACCTAGAAAAACCTACTAAATAATGACTCAAAGAATAGTTCAGTACAAATTAGAAATTTATACTCTAAATGTTATCAAAATGCTTTAATTCACCAAGCATTAATTTAACTAATACCAAAATACGGATGCAAGTGCTTATATTTCCCTGGAACTGAAAAATAAACATCTACTCATTCATGAAACAATTCCTTTCTGGAGACTAGGGTGCTTAGTTTTCACCTTATCACCATTGCAATAGAGATGGGAAGACAAAAATTGTCTAAACTTTACTTGAATCTGAATGGACTAAGGCAGAATAAAGATAAATGGGTAAAGGCAAAGCACATCAGTAACAGTCACTTTCTCTACAAGATACAGTCAGTAATGGTGCTGCCAGCTTTTGTACATTGAAAAAAGAAAATTAAAAAGTGGATTCAATGTTTTTTTTCATTGTGAGTGAATTCAACCCTCAGAATTCTTATGAGCGTTCCACTTTCACCACTCCTTTTCTGATAGAAATACACATATTCCTTCATCTAAAACTGTTCATTGGAAGAAGGAAACTTGAGCTTACTCTTATCCTTCAGACAGCTTTTTGGGAATGTTTCTGATATAATAAAATGTGACTCAAAGCTTTTTTGTGCGAGATTTGTGTGTCAGAGAATTGTTATATTTGTCTCTGGCTGCCCCGCATCCTTCTTCCAAGATGTTTGTGTAAGTTATCATGTTTCTTGATGCTGCAGACATCATTATGCCTCATCTTCCTTGTGAGGAAATAATAAGCTACTTCAGTTATTTCATCTGCAGACACCTCAGTAGTGGATGGCTCTTATTTCACTGGGCAAGAGCACAAAAGTCACAGTCCTTGCAAATCCTAAATCAGAAGAATTTGGTTACACGTGGAACCTGAACTGGAGGAAGACAGAGCAACAGATCTGTCTCTGTTACAGTGTATACTTTTTTGGTTTGTCTGTTGGCTATCGACCCAGAATACGCTTTCTGAAATTCTGCCTAACTCTCTATTTTTCTTTTTTTTCTTCCCACGAGACTCCTGTCTTAAGCACCTTCAGAAAAAAAAAAATCCTGTATGAATTGCATTGTTTTAGTTACCATAATGTAAACTGTGGACACCTTTGATTGGTTTATTATTTCATTATCCTCTTAAACATAGTGTGCTAAAATGGTGTAAATGAGTTGAGGGATACAAACCTTGTATTCCTATGTGAATTTAAAGGGGTCTGCTGAATGCCATTTCTCCTGTGTGCATAACCAGTTATAAAATTTGATCAAGTACATTGTTCTAGCTTTAGAAATGACACTGATAGCATAAAGAGGAAGGAAGTGAAATGATTATGGAAGTTTATAATCAATAAATAATGAACAGTAATTATTGGAGAATAAATCACTGAAAGAAGCTCTTGTCCATTTTCATGTCACAAACACAACAGATAACTAGGCATAATCAATACAAAGCTAATTTCTAGATGCATGAAGAAATGAATGATTTTATGAATATTTCTATTCTCAATGAATCAGTGGCATGAACTGTTTCTGAGCAAGCTAAACTTTTGTAAATTGCTCATGCATTTTCTTAATTCAATCATAGTCCCTGAATGATAAAACAAATATAAACAATTTTAATGGAAATTCTACAGTGTTTTCTACTTTTTTCTCCATTGCTAGGTAATTGAAGGTGTTGGGGTCGATGTAGCTTGAGAGTTACCATGACTAGGCCGCTTAAGCAAAACAGTTAGCATAGCTGGACAGGCCGCTGGAAAGGATAGCTAAGAATAAACATGATGTGGGTTAGCAAAAACAAGATGTGTTCAAAGACATGGAGGCAGTCTGTTGCTATTTGCGTTAGTGCATATTTACCAATCTTAAGGGAATATGGGGCGTGTGAACAGCGTGTGATTTATGTCTGTAGCCTATCCGAATAAGCGTGATCATGTGTGCAGATATGAAAAATGTATATAAACACCCAAGCAGAACAATAAAGGGGAATCGACTGTGCATTGTATCAATGTGTGAGAGTCATTCCTGTCCCTGCATGGATGCTGAAACTCGGCGTTGTGGTGACCCCGATGTGATATCACAGCCAAAGAAGGCAGGGGACTGCCAACCGGCATGGTAAGCTGGGCTGCCCGAGGGAGGCGGGAGCGGACCTGCGGCGCGCCGGGGGGGCGTGAATATCGGCAGTAGGGGTTCCACTGTATCAGTGTTGGAAAAGGTGGTGCAGAAAAGCCTGCCGGAATTGGAGGATCGAGCCAACGTGAAGTTAACTGAAAGAGAGATATTGGGACTATTATTGTGGTACCGCCGCCGAAAGCTGATAGCAACGACATATCGGTTGTTCGACTTCGATGTGTGACAGAGAATCGGGGACTCTGTGCAGGTCGGCAACAAAGAGGAGCGATTATTAGCCCCTGTTTTTCGAGCTGTCAAAAACATAATCAGCTGAAAGGAACGAAAGCTCAATTGAAAGATTTTACAGAGAATTTTGGAAGAACAAAGTCTTGCAGTTTAAAATCCCTGAGGAAATCATTACTTGGAAATCAGTGCATACAGCTTTAAATGCTCTAAAACTCATAGAAACTGTCCTAGAAGAGGCTGCTACTCCTCCACCTTTATCTCAAAAGCAAGGACAGAGCTGCAGTTATTTGAAATTTAACCCTACATACAACGAAATTCCCAACCCAAGACGAGAAATGCAGGAGGTAAATCTGCCAAAACCTGACGATCCTTTAAATCCAGAGAAATGGGAAGTGGGGTGCAAAATCCGGCCCCCCAAAAGTGTACAGCAGGGTCCCTCTACAGCAATCGGCGTACCCGACCTGAGATCAAAGCAGGGTGAATTCCAGCATAAAACCATGCAGTCCATCAGACACAGCACAGCCCGCAGTGCCAGCAGCCACCACACCAGATGGGTCAGCGAACCTCACACCTGGTGGGGCACACGGCCCCCCCCGGGCAACC
>Ga0065711_1051685_pt1 | contig 10276 bp, 6 predicted proteins | sample Hoacrofraction12_FD_59098 | JGI IMG/M metagenome (GOLD analysis project Ga0065711, IMG submission 59098) | Hoatzin crop microbial communities from Cojedes, Venezuela - Epithelial fraction 12 v2 (version 2) | ecosystem: Host-associated > Birds > Digestive system > Esophagus > Crop | place...
GACTAGATGACCCACAGAGGTCCCTTCCAACCCCTACCATTCTGTGATTCTGTGATTCTGTGAATATGCGGTATAACTGCTATTCTGTGTATGTAATTATCTATTAATAAAGCTACATGAAGTCATGATAAGCCTGTTTACTCGTTGTGACTATATAGTACCTATAGCAAAGCGTGAATCAAAAAAAGTCCAAAACAGGAAAGAAAATCAAATGGGTCAGAAGTAACTCTGGAAAGAAAAAAACTTGTTGTGGGTTAGCCCTGAAAGGCAGCTCAGCCCCCCCCAGCTGCTTGCTCAGTCCCCCAAGCTGGGATGAGGGACAGAATCGGAAGTGTAGAAGTGCAAAAACTCATGGGTTGAGATGAAGACAGTTTGATAGGCTAACAAAGGCTGCGCGTGCAAAGCAAAATAAGGAATTCATTCACCACTTCCCAATGGCAGGCAGCTCTTCAGCCATCTCCAGGACAGCAGGGCTCCATCACGTTTAATGGTGACTTAGGAAAACAAATGCCTTCACTCCGAATGTCCCCCCTTCCTCCTTCTTCCCCAGCTTTTATTGCAGAGCATGACATTACACGGTGTGGAATATCCCTGTGGTCAGCTGTGGTCAGCTGTCCTGGCTGTGTCCTCTCCCAGCTTCTTGTGCACCCCCAGCCCACTTGCTGGTGGGGCGGCGTGAGCAGCAGCAAAGTCCTCGATGCTTTGGAAGCACTGCTTAGCAATAACAAAAAAATCCCTGTATTATCAACACTGTATTGGTCACAAATCCAAAACACCGCACCATAGGAGGTACTACGAAGAAAATTAACTCTATCCCAGCCAAAACCAGCAAAAGACTACAGGTGAATTTCCAAGGAGAATCCCTTGCTGCTGAGCTCAGCATCCAGTGAGTAGGCAAATTTTGGTGAAAATGAAAATCAGAGTTAAGGGGTTCTTGCTCATGGTGAAAGCCATAGGAAGGTGCACAGAGAAGAGTGGGGAGAAGAACTGGCTAGCAGGTTGAAGGTTGCTGGGCTGTGGACAAGCAGACAGGTAGCAACCTACCTGCGGGCTAAGAGAAATGACTTGAAGTGGGGGAGGAGACATCAAGAAATAGGCACACATATGGACTGAGAGTGGCAAAGAACAGCAACAGAAATAATGGGATGCAGGAGGAACATCTTGTCAATATGAGACACAGGAGACTGTTTGACAATGGGAGAATAGGGTGAACAGCAAGTCTGAAAATAAATCTGAGCTCTGAGTAGCTGAATCAAGGGAATAAAATGCCCTCTGAAAAAAGTCATGGACTAAAAATGTTAGTTCAAATGCAAGCCAAGAAAAGCAGTTGGATTTTCATAACTCTGCCCTTAGCAAAACAGGTAGATTCCCTTTCTTGTTACTAACTGCAATTTTTCACAACTTAAGTGACAGGAAGGTTTGAACACTTTTGACTGCCATCCCTAGCAAAGAACCATTTCACACGTACTGACAGAATGTGAATCTGACCTTGAATCCACAATGTGTCACCTCTTGCAGAGTCTGATCCTCAGACAGCTGATAACAATTGTCTTTCAGTCTTTGAGCTGCAGAGCACCGCTAAACAGAATTGGCAAAATATCTTTATTAGTTATGCATCCTTATCAGAAACTCTCAGCACTTTGTATGAAAAAAAGCCCTTGCAGCATTGCTTCTATAATTGCACTGATTATTTCAACCACTGTGAACACACGGTGCAGCTACCGTAGTCAGCCCCTCTAATAAGGATGCACTGGCTATTGGTATTACCTGCTAGGACGTAACTCAGCACTAGTCCCTAATCTCAACACCTGAAGTTATATCTTCTGCCAATATACTCAGTGTCATAAATCTCCTTCCTAAAAACATCTTCACAGTTTCTTGAAGATAATGAAAAGGTCATTTTTATAAAAATATATCTCCTACTTTAATTTCTGCAAATCAAAAGTTTCTTCAAGTTTGATTTGTTTGGGGTTTTTTTTACAATTGTTTTTTGCTTTAACCTATAAATATGATGTGCACAATACTGTAACCTATTAAACTGAACCAGGATGATATATTACTGGCCCTATATTAACGTGGATGCACTTTTATTTAATCCTGAAACATTTGTTATAGCAGATTGGCAATGTCTTAAAAAGTCTTTCTAGATGGATCCTACCATTTTCTTCTTTTTCAAGGATGAACCGTTCTGCAAATTTTTATAGAATATCTTTCCTGTGATTTTTGACATATGCAAAAATGCAGACTTTAGGGTCATTTAAGTTTTAAAATTTCTTTCTCCAGAGAATCATGTCAATCTCACAATGCTTCATTGCCCCATTTGTAAAACAAGAATAATGCTTTTCTTTTCCCTCAAACAACCCTTTGCTCATCCTGTCTACTTCATCTGTAAACTCCCAGTAGCAGGAACTCTTCCTTGCTCCGGAATAGCAAAGTTATTTAAAGGGAGTCCAAGCACTTCAGAACCTTTTGTTCTGATGCAACATATATATTATATAATAATCAGCATTCCTACGTGGCTAATTCTCACACTGCATGTCCTATCCATCCTCACCTTCACATACGTTGGCACATTTCTATTGATTCGATAAAACCTCCTGTTTTCAACATTTTTAATGAGTGTATCCTTCTTCTCAAGGGCTAATTTTACCTTCTGAGGAACCAGCACTGCGTATACAAGGGAGACATTCCAACACTTTCTCCCTAAATTGTGCTGCAATCTTAACTGTCTGGTCTTAAAAGCCTTTAAATCTTCAAGAATTTAAAAATAATTTACAAATCTAGCCTTGGCAGAGGTATCCAGCTAAAAGACAGAAGATCAAATATATTTTTCTGAAGATCTGAGAACAACATGGCCTTCAGGAGCATGTGATCGACCGATGGCCTTTTCGTTCCTTGAGGTAGGCCTGTTCCTGCCCTGGGTAGCTGGCAGACTGGGAAGAAGCAACTTCTGTCATTTACTTAGGAACTGCTCTTTCTAATCTGCAAGTGCTGATGTAGCACAATCAGGGGCAGACACACTGCAATAAAGGTTGCAAGGAAGAAATTGCAATGCTGGAACGTAGTCAGTGGATTCATTTTAATGGTTCTGCATATGGCTAGATAAAAAAAGCATCATTGATTTCCTGCTGACCCTCTCCTCCAAGTTAATGAATGAAAGCTACTCATGTTAAAAGGCATACAGCATGAGAAGCATGCTACTACCATCAAGACCGTAAGGAAAAACTGATATGCAGGGTTTGAGGTAATACCTGTCACATAAGGAAACTGCCCAGGTTGGGGGTGTACAGAATCCAGTGTGCTAGCATTGCAAACCAGTGTGAATGTGGTACTACCTCTTTATTTTAATTTCTCCTTTTCAATTCTTATTTTGTTGCATCGCTCAGAGAAGCAGTACTTTGAAGGAGCTGAACCCTGCAGTACGGTGCAGCAAATACACCTGCACTATTCAACACTAACTCGTCAGTCTTCAACGCTTGATTCAGGTTCTTTGGTTCACCCAAGACAAAAAGGAAAGAAAAGTGCTTCTGAAGAAGGGGTAACAAATTTCCTTCGGTTCAAGAAAGTTTTGAGCAGGCATGAAAGGCTCCAAGTTGTCTGCTGTGCTGTCCAACTTCCACACAGACACCTATGGGCTGCTGCAAATCACACCTTTTTTCTCAGCCACAAGCAGACCTACAACCACTTGGTCTCTACCTAAGTGGATCAAGTGCAGGCTCAGACCAGCCAAGGGTTTGTCCCAAGGCACCTAGTTTTCCATCACCATGAAATTATATTCTGCCAAGAATCCCACTTACATCAACTGTACTGTCTGTAACGCAAGACGCTGAAACACAGTGAGAATGTGGCAATACATAGACCCTAAAAAAACACATTTGTTTTTCTAAGTTTACCTTTCCTCTTTCATTCCCTTTCTCCTGCTTTCTACTTCAGATTTTTACTCTTGGATCTTGCTTCTCTTCTCACTAAGTCTTTGTGTACTTTCTTCTTTATCTTAGTTAAGAATCACGCAAAGATGAGATGGGACTAGAAGACTGTTTTCTTGCTTCCCTCTGTGGACATTGCAATAGTCTGCTCGTCAGCATGAGCTATAAACTAGACACTGTTTCACTTTTTTCACTTCTTGCCTTCCAAATTTCTATTAAATATACCTCATTTCTTTCCATCCATCCTTTCATTGTTGTTTTCATAATGCAAAGGAGAAAATCCACAACATGCTCTGATGCATGACTGCTCTGAATGAGCTATCTCCACTTTCCTCCCCTTCACTAGGTTTGAAAATTCAACATGAGCACACTAACTACTAGAGGCAGGTGCATTTCACTGACTTGACTACCAGCCTTGCTTCTGATCTTTACATTTGTTTCTATTATCTTTCTCTATCTAACACAAGTATAAACAGAGAGTGTTTTTAGTTTTGGGGCTGAGGACGAAAACTGAGGAACTCTGAATTTTGTCCTTAGATCACCACTGCTTTTGTAAACACATTTGGGTAAATCTGTTCATCTCTCTAGGGTTCAGTATCTTCTGTAATGTCATGTGCTGCCAAGCACCTAATGCTCTCACAAGTATCTGAATTCCTCAAATGAAAGGCAGGACAAAAGCGAAAGCTATTTATTTGAGTACCTACCTTAGAAAGGTGTCATGATTTGACAATCAGTGTAAGGCCCTCAGATGAAAAAATACTCAGTATCAGTATCCTGATTAGATTTGATCAAGCAAATTTTTAAAATTACACAGCTCATACAGATATCAGTGATCCAAGTAAGAATTTGAAATTTTTCACCAAAACTAGGCGTAGCCTCTGTAAAAAGGACCATGAAATTCATCTTGAATACAGTGACATTTTAATGGTCTTTCATTGTCGATGCAGGAGGGAGTACCCATGGCCATGTCCATTGCTGCTCTGTTGGATTGCTCCCTGCTAGCACCCCAGCAAGGGCACTCCATGAGGAAGGATCCACCTTTTGATGCCTCCAGAGCCCCCATTCACACTATCCCACATTAAAGCAGCTGTTATCGCGCTCCTAATGCTGTTCCAACAGTGGCTCCTACATCAGCTCATCTGACACCACATAATCCCGAAACAATTACGGATTGCTTCCTGACTGACAGCACGGTAGCAGAGATACAAGGAGGATGATGGCCAGAAAGGGCCTCCAGTCTCCTCTGTTGCTCTGCCAGGATGCTGTCTGCATTTGTGCTGGCAGCATGGGTAGAACCAGACAACACAGGTCCAGACTTGGCATCTGGCCCAGATTATGCAGAGCTGACCTTGCAAGAATGAAGTTAGTCCAAGTCTTAGCCGCAAGTGACAGCAATGGAACAGACGGGCAGATGCTTCCAGGTACGGCTGACGGCAAGACCAACCCTATTCCATTCTGTTATGAACAGCCCTGTGGAAAGGCTCCTCAGCCCAAGAAGCAACTTCACAAGTTAGGCATTGGCTGAGCCCTTCTGAGAACCATGCTTCGCACCACTTAAGACACATAAAAGTCCAGCCTGCATGCAGGCAGACCAGCGTGGGTAAGTGTCGGGAGTTGGCTGGACCCACCAAACAGGGCAGAGAAAGCCACCGACATCCTCATAAATCACATGAAACTATGCTCTTTCTTGCTCCTTCAAGGCATGCCAGCATTGCAAGACAGATGTTGCAGAAGTGGTTGCAGGATATTTTTGGCAGAATGCGACACGTCTTGTCAAGGATGCTCCTTAGTACAGGGGGGTCTGTCAGTTCCTGTATTATTAAGGTGTTTTCCTGCTACAGTCAAGTACCATCATGGACTAGAAAGCACAGAAAGTCAAAGAATTTGGTCTTAAGGATGCTGAGAAAAGGGGAAACACAGTGCAATCATTTTAGCAGTGTTAACAATCTCATTCATTCTATCACAGCTATTTTGCACCTCCAATATATTATCAGTGCTACTCTTCACACTCTGCCATTGTGTATCCCACTGGATTTTCATACAAAAACAATTATTTGCCCTCAAAAGTGGCTTTTGTAATGAAAAAAAGAGACCTGCAATCTGAAAATTGCTTACTTTTACCTGCCTCAAACCTGTTATAAAAAAAAGCAGAGGAAAAGGCAACTGAGCCTTTGCAAAAGGCAAGCAGGTGGCCAGCAAAGTTGATACACACTGGTCCAACCTAAAGAACTGGATTGATTTTGCTCTTTACGCAGTTCTCAGTTAAGATGTCAAGCCATTGTGGCTCTTGTATTTTTTGTGCATAAGACCTGCTTCTACTCTAATATTTTTCTTTTCTTCTTTTTTTTTTTAAAGCAGATCACAAACTTTTCAAGACAATAACCACCATTTGTCAAACTCCTTCCTTCCATCTTCCACCTAGGTTTTACGAAAATTTCGTCTGAGCTGAAGACATTCTAGGTATTTTGTATATAATGGAAGTGTAATGTTATTTTAATGAATGTTTGTACAGTACTGGTCCTTTAGTCCAATTATGTAAAAAACAGGTGCATTGGACATGGGTAATAGGAAAATAAGTTTGTTTCAGGAGCCAAATTGCTGTGTTGATGACTATAATAACAACACTAGCAGGCATTTTCTGGTTTTTTTTGAGTAGAATCATTTCTGCAGTGAAGAAATACTGGAAACACAGGTTCCGGGTATTCTTCCACTCCAATTTGTTGTGGGTTTTTTTTTTTTTATTTATTCCAAATAGGATGGTCTCATTTACTTCGATCAGAGACAGCCAAACTTGCAGATAGCTGCAGAAAACCCAGTAAGTAGGCTTTCTTCTTTGCTTCTCTTGGTCACAGTTTTTAGGCCAAGTCAGTTTTTTGATCACTTTCCATTTGTGTCCTGCATGTTCTGTTTGAAACACCTCACAGCCTAGAGCCACTCCACGACACACAGTTGATCTAATTCAGAAAGACTTTGCTACCAGTTATCCTCGTGTGCCAATACTGAGTAATGCAAAGTAATTCCTGACAAACTTGAGTATTCTACCATGATTTGCACCTTAATCAAGAAAAGTTAGTGAAAGACTGCTGGACTTCAACGTGCTTTTGCTCAGATTTGCAGAGCCTAGGTGTCTAAAAGTATCCAGATGCCTAAGGGAGCAGGAAGCACCTTGTGGGTTTCCCATTTGTCATAAAATACGACCCAAGTCCCGGATGATTCACTAACAATTCCTTTAGTAGTGTTGCAGCTGGCAGTGTGGATTACATTCATGCTTAACCCTTGGTGTTAGATAACGTTGCAATGAGTGTGAATACAAATGACAAAAACATCTATATCCATGTACGCATCTTCTGAAGTAACGCCTCCAACTGAACAGTGTCCAGCTGAACTAACAGAAACAGATTTACAGAAACGCAAGGCTGGATGCTGCATTCAATAGTCGTCTTACAAATCAAAGGCAGTTCCAACAACAGAAGACTTCCCTTTTTGCAGACTGTATTTAGGATTGCTGGGCCAAAATAGGATGCACAGTTTCATTGACATAATATGAACTATCACCCAAGGGTAAAGCTTATTCACTCTCTATTAACAATGGATTAAATTACCAGAAGTGTCGAGCAGTGCTCTATTCAACAGTATTCTCTACTATTCTTGCTGGAAATTTGCTTCCTGTGTAACTATTTCATGCATCTGTTGTAAATGAGAAACGATATTTCATTTTAACAAAAACTCTTTGTTATGATGCACTACCATTATTAACTGATTACACCTTTAATCCACTTTGTCACATAATTAGAAAATCTATGGTTTGATAGGATTAAGCATTTATCAAAGACTTTTAAAATGTTTTTTCAACTTTTTTTTAATGTTTTTAATTATTAGTGTTTTTCAAAAACAGTTCTACAGATTTTTTTTGTACTAGTCAGTGTTTTAACTTCTTCTTCAGAAAATGTTTATTTTGGACTTTAATGTCAGGCAGTTGCTGCTTTCCCAGCAGATCAGTGATTCACTCATAGTCCCATTATCTTCAATAAGAAGAGGAGCATGGCCCAAGAAAATAATCTGTGAAAAAACTAATCTATTCTGTCAACCTAATAGACATTAAAGGAATTAATTACAAATCTCAGAATTGAGGACAGTTGAAATGACATAGCATATAAAGATATCTTTAATAATTATCTTGACAATTTCTAATCACATTTAAATTCTCTAAAGTTATCAAAACATTTGAGTAATCTGAGCTTGAGATGTTTTCTATTTACTCAGAATTCAAAGAGCTCCTTTCAAGCGAAAGGTAGAAATAGCTTTGAAGAGAAATGACAAAGGAGTGAGGGAAACCCTAAACAAATCATACTCCTGATTTAAGTATTATGTCCTTAATGTAATCTTCCGCATTTCTCATATTTCTTACAGACTTTAAACAACACTCAGTATTGACATGAGAGCAAAATAATCATAGAATTATTTTTTTGCGTACTATCTTAAGCATAAATTGTAAAACCACTCTGTATGTTTGTTTTGCCTGTTTGAAATATACAGTTCTATAGCTTGCCTTTTAGTCTCTGCACCATGCCATTGGAAATTATTTGTAATATGCACAAAGACTTACTCGTCCCCACTCCTACTGACAGAAACCATATACTATTCATTATTTTGATGCAAATGAGGGAGAAGTTAATCATCTGCTTTAAAAACAAGGTGTTTGGGCATTATTTAATTCCCTAAACCAGCAAACCCTGTATCTGTATTTATACAAATTGATCCCGCCATTGTCATGTTTAAAACAAAACATACACTAAATCCACAGTGAATTCTGGCCTATAAGCCCTTTCTTCTTCTATGTTTCTTTGCATTCAGATCCTTTTTAGAGTTTGACTTCTCTTTTTTCCCAGCCACAATCCTACCACCTTCAACATGTCAATAAAGCAAGCAGGATTAGGCCCTCAATTTGTAACAGAGCCCCAGCTGTTACAAAACCAGCACATACTATTAAAAAACCGAGAAGTTAAAAAAACATAGTAAGAATAAAGCTTTGAACTTCATTAGGTGGTCATCTCAACGCAATTCTGTACAATCCCGCTCGAGATTTTGCGGGGGTCTCCAGGCTCTACAGCAATACAAATACTGAATATCCCTGCTAATGAGTACTCCACGGCTTTTAAAAATGCAAGAAGAAAAAAACATTGAATGGGCTTCATCAGGAAGACAAAAAGATTACTGATCTTAAAAGTAGTATTTTTCTGGAATCTGCTCAGTAATATGCCCATAGAGAGGAATCTGCTGAAAACAAAGGACGACAGAGGTCCGCTGAACAATAAGCCTGGAAAGTAAAATATTTTAAAAATTGATTGCATACCATGCCTGACACAAGAAGAGAGATAATAATAACAATACTCTGGAAGAATGGAAGGAAGTTTTGAATTGAACACAATGCTTTAAAGTTCTAAAAGTGAAATATCCTTACCCCACTTTACAGAACACAACCATGATACATGAGGAGAAAAACACCCACACAGGCTGTGTTGTTCTAAACCTACTCTGTACCACGGTAATGTTTAAGTATTCTTAGTTGCTAGCCATCACAAGAATTGTTCTTAGAATAGCAAATACATTTGCAGAACAGACTGATTAAGTTCATCTTTGATTTGCAGGAGTTTTGGGGAAGTTCCCGTCTAAGAATTCACATCATCACACGGTGAAGTAAGATAAGGCACTTGACACTTCAGATTTCACTGCTAGAAAGTCCCTCTGGAAAGACCACATGAGGTGCATTATTCATATTTCTAGATTTTGGGCATCGCGCTTAGTTCATACGACAGCGTGGGCCACAGGTTGCTCACACCATGCCGCTGGCCCAGAGCCTTGCTGCGTGACTTCAGGGCGCTGCTTTCCCCCCTCTGAAACCGCACCGCTCGCTCACACCGAAACGGGAGGGGAACAACGCCCCGAGTCTGGATTACGTTACTCCAAGCAGGAATCTTTTTGACCTTTCGGACTGCTGGTTCCAGCAGCACCCAACGCTCCCTGCTTCGCCCTTCCGCGCATTTCTTCACCCAGCGAAGCGCCGCGAGCTCTTTTCCCTCGCCTTTACCCAATCCTCTGCCAAATTAGTGAGACCACGTCAAGCTGATTGTTATTCTCCTCGGTTCCTCTCCCCCCCCCCATTTTGGCTGGGGAAAGGTTACGCAGGGCCCATCACGTCTCTACACACGCAACGGAACGGCCGCCGTCATTAATTATTTGTTAGGCTTCGACCTGAAATCCGGGCACCCAAAGCGCACGCCGCGCCCGAGGAGCAGACGCTGCCCCGGGCAGACGCGGGGCCGGGCCGGGAGAAGGGGGGGGGGTCGGCT
>Ga0065711_1051688_pt1 | contig 10276 bp, 9 predicted proteins | sample Hoacrofraction12_FD_59098 | JGI IMG/M metagenome (GOLD analysis project Ga0065711, IMG submission 59098) | Hoatzin crop microbial communities from Cojedes, Venezuela - Epithelial fraction 12 v2 (version 2) | ecosystem: Host-associated > Birds > Digestive system > Esophagus > Crop | place...
TGGACGCGGTGCTGTGCAGCCTGCTCTGGGTGACCCTGCTTGGGCAGGGGGTTGGACTGGGTGACCCACAGAGGTCCCTTCCAACCCCTAACGTTCTGTGATTCTGTGACCATTTTCTAATGCTGGGAATACCGTCGGGTCAGTATTTGTGTTTTGGAGGGCTGAGTTACCTGCGAGTTGATCAGGAGAAGTTTCACACAAGACTGTTTAAGCTCTCAATCTGGCTTCTGCTTTACCAGAGGCATTTTGGAGAGGATTTTTCAAGTAATGCATTAAATCAGAGATGTTTCTGAGACAAAGTGAAGAGTGAATCCTTCTGCTTTGAGACTATCAGTCTAACATGCACACGCTTGATTCGTGCCGTGATGCTGATGCCTCCGTTGCTGAGCTGCTCAGCACGCGTCATTCGAGAGCACTTTGGATGCTCCTAGTTATACCAAATAAAATAGTGCTGCAGGAACCTTGAGAAACTCTGTGTGACCTCTGAAATCTTGTTAGCAAGCCACAGGGTCTGGGAAATTTTTAATAGGCTTCAGCCATCATTATTCTTTAGAAATGCATCCACTTTAAGGGCTTTTTTCTGATTTCTTTTTGCACAATTTAGATGGAAAAGCAGTGGAACGTGGCTGTCCCGTTGGATATACACGAAATCGATATTCAGGGACCTGGATTTTTGACCATGCATTGAGATACACGTCCGGTATGTGATGGAAGGGTGTGAAAGTCTAACCAGGGATCAGGGAGCAAGGGAAAGCTCTGGATGCAATGAGTGTGTTGCCCAAATTCCAACTGCGAGGCTCAGGAACAGCCTGGCAAAACTGAACGCACCAACTAACCAAAACCCTTCCCCATTTCCCCTCCTGCTACAGACGCCTTTAACCTGCATGGCACAGCCTGATGTGGACAAAGTCTGAGATAAACCATGACCACGGCAGCAGTGTCCAACACCACATGGGCATGTTCTTTGTAAGGGCTTAACACGTAGTGATGTCTTCATTTTTTTTTCCCCCACTTCATCTTTCCTCCACCCTAATAACACATTTATTGTGGCAAGTCATCCCTCCTTTCTCTAATATAAGGATCTGTGTGTTTGCCCCCCAAATCGTAGTGTGCTGAGTACACGGTTGTGGCTGTTGAGTTGTCTCTCGGTGCCCGCAGGGCTTTAGATCTGTACTGCACCTCCCTTCGACCCTCCACAGACTCGCTGTCCTCCTGGGGCAGCGCTCGGCCGGCCGTGCATGGGAGGGGGTGGAGGTACCCACTCGAAGAAGACCGCTCCAGCCTTCCCTGGGTTGCGCCTGAGCCCTGGGTGCTTCCGGACATCGGCACAGAAGCGCTGGCCGTGGGCTGCGCTGGTTGCTCTCCTGCCCTCAGCCGCTGCCCCTGCTCTCCATTGGCTTTGGTAGTGGAGAAGGAAGGCACTACACAGTTACTTGTGCAGCTTAGGCTCTACTTGAGGAACTTCTGCACAGTGAAATGCATGTATGTTCCACAGACTGTCTCCAGGGGAAGGGGGAAATACACAAAAAATGAGAAAAAAAAAATTCAGCCTGGAGTCCCTCGCTGTTTTTTATCGGTTTTCCCAGTGCTGTGCGTGCAGGCGGTGCCGTTTCGGGGTGCGGGTGGGCGCGTTTCGCTGTCGGTGCAGCCGAGCCGCGGCTGTTGCCCAGGGCTGGCGGGTGGCAGCGCCCGAGCGACGGTGAGTGCGCTCGTCTTCTGGCGGTGCTGCTTCGTGGCTCCAGCTGGAACGGCTCTCAGGACCGAATCTGGGAAGTTGGCAGTGAATATAATCAGTCCTTGAGCATGGAAAATGCGGGCCGGTAGATGCTGCCGACTGCTGATATCCAGGATTTCACTCAGAAAAGCCGGTGTGGAGGAACCGTGGGTGCTGGCGGTCCCATATATGTGTATCTATATATAAAATACAACTAGCTATGATGGTTAAAAGGTTGTGGAGCAGATCAGACATAGTCAAGTGACTAGAATGTCAGTATTTTGGAGTATTTTTTCAGACGTGTACTCTCGTGTGTCGGACTGTAGCGAATTGCCTCTTTCAGCAGCAGTGATGAAGTAGCCTCCCAAGCGCCAAAGGCAGTCCCAAGTGACGCTAACAGTGATCGACAGGGAATCGAGCGCGGTTACAAACTGGAAGGAGGGTGGTTTTCTTCCCAAGCTGTAAGCAACAGGGCATGGGAAGGGAAAAAACAAACGCGAGAATGGCGTGCTCAAATAACACGGTTGGTTTTGCTCCTGGAAAGAGCTCACTTTGAGTAGCGCTGGGTGAGTATTGCTGTAGGAGGATGTTTGGGAAGATTTATCTGGATGTGTGTGTGAATCTTTTGTTCTTGGTTGTGGCTCATTCCTGAGTTTTACTGCTTTGCATGGTCAGAAAAAGATTGTTTGAAGGTTGTGTGAGGAAGCGTCCATGGAAATGAAAGGCGAGGTTCACACAAAGTAGTGTTCAGCCCTCCTTTCTCCCACCTCCTCTTCCAGTAAGCGCCGCTCTCACCCTAGTGAGGAGCACAGATAGGGTCACAGTTCCTTAACTGCTGACGGACAGCGAAGAAATGCAATACATTTTGCAAGTGAGAGCTTGAAAGGTGAATTTGTAGCCTGTTCACCAAGTTGGAGAGGGGGGGAAAAAGGGTTGAATCAACAAATCTAAGGAAATTTCTGTCTGCCTGTCCAATAAACAGAAGAGGCTAAATTCAGCTCATAATTTCATCGTTACAAATGCTTCTCCAGCTCTGTTTCTCTGGTTTCATTTCAAATGACTGTTTGCAGATGTGTGTTTTCTGGAATTAGAGACACAAATTGAGAAGAGAGACTACTGTGGTCATGTGCTTTTCCTTAAAAAGGTCAAAAGTTCTATTTGTATCTATTTGGTTTCCTCTGGGTGGATATTTACCAAATCTCTGTGGGTTTCTTGAGAAATTTGTACATTGTGCATTTCTTGAGAAATTTTGAAAACTCCTTTCCTCAAGATAACATACTGCCTTCTTTTTTTCAGCTGAAAAGCTTTTTTTTCCCCCATATAATAGGAACTTAACTGAAAAGTAACTCAAGGTTATTTCTGTTCATAGGAAATATTAGTCATTATTATAAAATTACAAGTCAGGCTATTTTGAGAGAGGCTCTTTCATGTTAGCAAAGTTATGAAGATATACTGAAAATCTAAGTTCAGGGTAATATGCCAAGGAATCTTAAATAAGACTGAAAAAAGAATGGAGTCTGGGATAGTGATTTCCTGCATTTATCTCCATGAACCTTCCAGAAATTACTTTCCTGCAAACTGCATTCTTCTGTCCCCAGTTTATGGAGAAGTATGTGGTGAGGCTGTTTTCCCTGATCTAATATGGTGATGTATACTTTCCTGTCTTCTTTTTCAGGGTCTTACGAGTGTGGAATATGTGGGAAGAAATACAAGTATTACAACTGTTTCCAGACCCATGTGCGAGCGCATAGAGGTATCAGCTCCTGCTCAAATCTTTGGGAATCCTGGGGTGACATTCAGATTCAGGGACTATTTTCGGGAAGGACTTGGAGATTGCTCTGCTGCTTCTCTGTTCACCAGTAACACTTCTTTTGGGTGGCCCCTTCATAGGATAAATTTTGGGGCTGTGTAAGCTTTGTGGCTCTCTGCTTCAGCGATATTTCTTCGGAGGTCGGGAGCAGCTCTTGCGTTCGGTGCAGGATTTACTGCACAGGGCTCTCTGGGGGCATCGCTGTGCGTTGGGAGAGCTGCAAATCAAAGGTGCTCCTGGCAAACGATCCCGCGTGCCAGCGGTGTGGTTACCACCGCAGGGCCAGGCGTCTCCCCCAGGTGCCCCGTGCTCCTGGCTGTGTTAGTCCGTCCCTGTTAAGTCGAGATGGGAGGATATCAAGTCAGATACTGGCTTTGCTATACTGTGGTATATTTATGTTAAAATCAAAATGATACTTGAACTCGCCCCCATACCCCTGCTGTCAGCTGAGGTCGCTTTGCTAATGTATAGTGTGTGAAATAACTTGTGCTTAGCCAGGAGTGACTTTATATGAAATTTTCTGTACGTCTGGCCAGTTCGATGTTGCCTAATTGCAGAAATGTGAAAGTTTTGCTTGGTGGTTTGTACAGTTAGCGCAGTTTGGAGAATTTGGAGAAATACGTATCTGAAATAACAGAACAACAGGGACTTGAAACTAGCTCAGGAGCCTGCCAGTGGTTTTATTTTCTTTCACCCGAGTTGAGCACTGCAGTCTGTGCGGCAGACTTGTAGGATCATCTGCTTTAGCTCCTCAGTTGTAACTAGCAGCATCAGCGCATGCGGTCTGCAGTAAACCGATTGACTGGAATGTCTAAAGGAGCATAATGGAAACTCCCAGTGAAAAGTCTGAAAATCCAGGAAGAATGGACGCTAATGCAATATTAAATTTGAGATGTGTGAACTCACAGAAGTCCGCAGATGCACAGCTGAAAAGCGAACACGCATCCGTAACTGCTCAGTTTTTCACAGTCTCATAATGGATCCTTTAATTGCATGGTTGCGTTTCTCCTGTGCTGTTCAACATCACAGAACTTCTTCTGTATCCTGAGATACATGCAGAATTGTTTTTCGGGGCTGGTATTCCTTTCTAAATACCAATAAAATTCCGGAAAGTCCTTTAAATGTAACTACAAAGTAGCTTCACTCTGCAGTTTAAGAAAAAAAAAAAAAATCCCTAAAATAATAGCAGTTATTTGCTGATCTGCAGAATGTTTTACTGTTGCATCACAGCACTGCAATAATTCTGCAATAATAATCGCAGCATTTAGATTGGGGACAAGGATTGCTTTTATTTCACTTCTCTTCCCCAAACACTATGGGATGCTTAATTCAGCTGGAATTTTAGGAGCTATATGAGTGAGAGGTCACCTCCCGGTGTGTGATCCAATTGATTTGTATTTATACATTTGATTATTAAATCAAGCTGCATATTAAATGGTCGGGATGCATCAGCATACACATGTGCAATTGATATCCATAGTTTGGTCATGAACTCAGTGGAGACATGACTTTACCTTTTGCTTCCAGAGCCCTTTTAATGTGTAGCTGTAAAAGATGGAAATTTTCAAAATTATGAATCTGGAAATTTATTAGTCATAGAGAAGCACAATTTATAGTTGTGAAACTTTGAAAATGTTGGTTTATGTTGCTGTAAATTGATGCATGTAGTTGTAACATTTACAGTGCATTTGAATTGCCTGAAGACAATAAAAATCAAAATGAGATATTTATTCACGTACACTCCTCAGCAAGAAGTCAAACTGAAACTCGATGCGACTCTCTAAATGTGATTCTCCCAGAAGCAGAACCCGAGCTGGCAGTTACAGCAGTCGGGAAGCGTCCCTGTCTGCAGGGAAATAATGCGCCATTGAGTGTGCGTGTAATCTAGAGTTAGGAAAAAAAAGGAAAGGATTAAATGGAGGAAAGCCCTGTGTGGTGTTACCCAGTGAGAGTCGTACACAGAGCTGTACCAGCAACAAAGCTGGAAATAAAATAAGACTGCAGGACTGAGAGAAATGTTTGTGAAAGATGCATTTATTGCCACCCGCGTCTGCGGTTTCATAGAAAGAAGTGGCTGGTGTTGCACCGTCATAACAGACGTGAGCTAACGTGGTGGTTTCACGTGCATGGAGGATGTGATGCTGCATTTTCCATGTCCTCTGTCTTGGATACAGCCTGAAGGCGCTGGCAAACCTAGGTCTGCTTGTCCTCCAGGCACTGAAAATTGAGCTCCCTTGGCCTATCACGTGCCAGAATCTCAGATCCTCAATCTTTTAGTCATTTGGTTTTGGCTGGGCGAGGAGGGAGCTGTATTGCAGTGGCAGGACCTGGCATTCCTTCTTTGCCTGATGCATTTTCCAAGCGTCAGCTGCCGTTTCCCTGAGGTCTGGGCCACCCATCAGTCACGTAGCATCTGCTTTCCCTGAAGGTTTAACTGATCCTGGCTAAACTCACTAGCTCAGCATCAGAGTAGCAAGAGCAAACTCAGGCCGCTTTCCCTTCTCTTTAGGTGTTTGCTTCCAGGGCTTTTGGGGCATTGAAGCAGAAATACCTGCTTTTGGTGATTTGCTGAAGGATACAGCCCTTCCTCTTGAATAGCCCTCTGCTTTTTGCTTTGCTATGCGGTTCGTGTGTCACTAAGGGCCCTTGGCCAAGCTGGGAGTTGGTCCTCCAGATGGACAGAACCAGTGATGCCCAAGGTTCAGCCCATGGGAGAGCAGAGAGTAGTCATGTTGATCTGGTGGGGACCTTTGGGGCAGAACAACTGAAAAACCCACCTGTCTAGCCTGCCTCACTGTCCCCGTTCAGTGACCCCTGTCCCCAGGGTGGGAGGTTTGGAGGTCCCAAGTCGCCCTTGCTTTGAGCTGGGTTATTTCTAAGCTGGTTTTTGTACATCTCAGTGCCCAGTTTGGAGCTGCAGCGGATAAGCTGGGGGCTTACGGCTCGTGGCCAGCGTGGGTGGGAGCTCTGTTGTCCTCTCTGCTCTTCCAGTTGGTCCTTGCTTGTCAGTCACTTGGTTTACCCTGTGCAAAGCTTAAATTTCTTCTCATGCTTTGAGCTGTTCAGTTCCACATTAAAACTTTCACACTGGCAAGATCTCTGAAGGTCAAAACTTACATTTTTCTTTGCAATGATCATTCTTGGGAGAAATTTCCTAGACTTTATTTTTTATATCTGCACTTGCCTCCTCCCTAGGTCTCCATAGTAGAGCAGCTGTGTTGGAGGTCACCTGTTCTTCAGGCTGATTTTTTTTTGTTGGCTGCCTTCATCAATGAGTGGTTTCTTACTGGAAAACGGGGCAGTTTCTTAGTTTCTTGAGCCTTCCCTGTGGTGCTCAGTGTTGGCTGGAGAACTTCGGGGAGCGATTGATCTCCTGGCAGTTCGCAGGTGCAGAGGGCTGAGGCAGCTCTTGGTCCAGACATGCTGCCTCGCAGGGTCGAGCTCCCTTGCTGCTCTGCTCTGAAAGCCACGATGCAGACACGGAAAACCCTGTGTAAAGGGCTCTGCAAAGGATCAGAAACGTTGGGAAGAAATTCACTCACGATGTTTTATCGAGGAATCAAGGAAAAGGTTGCGTTCCTTCCCCTTCGCCTCCCCAAAACACACTAATAAAATAAAAAAGAAACCCAACAACAAAAAATAAAGTTATGCAGTCGAGCTGAAAGGCTCCTTTGTGCGCGGTTGTGCAGCCCGGCGGGATCGCGGCTCCTTCCTCCTGCCGAGCTGCCGGGGTTCCGCCGGAGCAGAAGGGCCGCACGTTCCTGGTGGCGATGGAAGGCTCCGTCCCAGCGCTCGGCGCGGACAGGCGCTTCGCCTGCTTGCAGCCCAGGCCTTCAGAACGGATTGCTTGCAGTGCTGTTGGTTTGCGGGGTTTTTGAAGTCGTTGAAAGGTTTGGATTCCCTTCAGGAGTTAGCTGGAGAGTTCTGTTTTGTACGGTTGGGTCGTATTGAAGCAACATGAGCAGCAAAAATTATTTCACTTTTAGGTAAAAAAAAAAAAAGGCTGAAATTACTTTATTAGACTTGCAAAAAGTAAATCTAAAAACCTCTGGGCTGAGGCCAAGCAAGGGAGATTTTTACCCAAAGGAGAATTCTTCAGAAACCAAATGAAAGAAAATAGCAAGGCTGAAGTTTAACCCTCGCAGGATATATCGCCTCTGTTCTAAGAATTGGTGGAAGTTCTCTGTTTCCAGATAAGCTTTGCTGGGCTGAGTGATGATTTTGCTCAAGTTGTTTTTCTTTATTATTTATTTACACGGCTTGGTTGCTGCCTTGCCTCCCTCTGAACCGCCCGGCTCCCCGTTACCGTCCCGCGTGGCTGTGCCAGCCCCGGGGCTGCGCTGCCGCCGGCAGAACCGATGCTGAATGCGCGCGAGTAAGAGTGTTCTCTTCAGGCAAAGCTTCTGCTTTAACCAATTGTTAAAAAGCTTCTCAAAGCTTTAAAGTTTTGGATTCATATTTTCCAAGAATGGGTTCTACTCGATTCCAAAAATGTGAAAAGGAAGATGACGCGTTCAGCCTGTGAATATGGAAAAAAGCGTTTTTCCAAAGCGCACATTTTTGGAGTCTGAGTTGGAGTAGTTCTGTGACTGAAACGATTTTGAGGCGAGAAGTTGAAAATTAATAGCAAAATAACCATTCCTGAGGAGAGATGGTGCCTCTGAGTTGGAGAAAGCTGGGTTTCATTTGTATGATGATCCGCTTCTGAAAAAACAGGATTCTGGAGGGTGCTGTGCCCTCCGTGCTGCATCCCAAGCCTCCATTTTTTACTGTGCACATTTCCCAGTCTGCAGCAGATTTTTACTGGTGATGCAGAAAGTTCCTTGAGACACAGGAGTTAACTTGCTTATTTTCCAGCTTTCCTGCCGACCTCCCTACTAACTACAAAGTTACTTTCTTAGAAATTGGTCTTTTGTTTTAAAGCTGTAATTACTTGGTCTCAGCCCAAAGGTGATTTAGAGTGGGCTGTTAGGGGATTTTTGAGGGTTTTTTTTTAATTCCTGAAGACTTCAGTCTGTCTTGTGACTGAAAGTAACAACATTTCTTAACACAGTTCAGAAATGGCTGCTCCTTAAACCTTTGTGTGTTGCCTGATTCTTATTAAGTTGGACTAAAGTACTTTTTAAAGCTATTTAAATGACAGAAATGGCCTGGTGCGTGCATAGTACGTGTCTTTTATGGTTTATTTATGCCATTTTCTGTGAATGCCAGGACAGCATTTTGCAGAACCCCATTGTGGCACAGCTAGCTTTTTCCCTGAGTGATAGGCGGTGATTCAAACAAGTAGCAGCTGTGGAAAAATCCAGGGGTTTGACTGTGGAGGTTTTGCGTGTGATGCTAAGGGTTTCTGATCTGGCCCCTCCATTTATGAAGTTGTGCCAAATTAATATTGTTGCCTAGGAAAGTGATCTAATCAGGCAGGTTAATCAAGTAGGAATGTACAAATTTGCAAACCCACAATCATTTGGTTTTATTATTTTTAAGAAATAAGGAAATTAAATGCGAGCAGCGTTCATTACTTTAAGGTTGCAAATTTTAAATTCAAAAATGCTGTGACATTCCGCAGCTGTGGTTTTCAGAGCAATGCGAGCGTGATTCCAAGAGACATACGGAATATTTTGAAATGTAGTTCTGTTACTAGATACTGTGACATACAGTATATGCAATTTAGGATGTATGGAACACTTCAAAATGGCTTGGAACTCCTAATCATTTATGATCCTTGACTTGTAACATTGGGTTTTGTTTTCCAGCGTGCAGCTTTGCCCGTTGCATTATTTAGGGCTTGGACGCGGTTGTTGCCGTGCGCTTCTTGCGGTGCTGTGTGTCCCAGCGGAGAGAGCTTTCTCTCCTGTCTTTTCATGTGTGCTTTCAGTGAGAGCAGGACGGGACAGCACCGGGGCTGGATCCTCGTGGCCCACCTCCTGCGGAGGCTCTGCCATGGTGTCCGTGAAGGGCCGGCACGGCAGCGGAGCAGGCTCTGCCGTCTCCCGTGGGCGGCTGAGCTGGGTGCGCTGTTCCCGGGTCGGCAGTGCTTGCCCAGGAATTCAGCGCAGGAGCGATTTCAGCAAACCGCCAGCAGAAATTGCGAACGGCATCGTCGTGAGCTGCAGGAATGGCGGCGGCACCGCTGGATGCCTCCGTGCAGCCGGGGCCCAGGGACGCAGAAGCGAGGAGGGCTGGCGGCGGGGGCAGAGCGCGGCCGTCCCTCGCGCCGAATCCCTCCCGGGGCTCCCTGGAGCTGCTGCGGGGCCGGGGCAGGGCTGTCCCTCCCAGCCGTGTCCTTGGGAAGCCAGGCCCTGCCACCGCGCAGAGGAGAAGAGCCGGGGGGCAGCCGCCTTTCGACGGACGGCCCCTGGGGTGGCCCGGTTCGGCCCCGCATCCCGACCCGGTGACGGCCACCCAGGGAGCCCGTGCCGTGGGGCAGAGGCAGCCGCGCCCGGGAGCTGCTCTCGGCTGGGCGTCGCGGGCGGCGATGGCGGGGAGCCGTGGCGGAGGAGAGCGAGCGAGGGGCCGGGGCAGAGCCGGCCGTCGGGTCTAAGCGCAGCTCTTTCTCTTTGCAGACACTGAAGCTGCCTCAGGTGAAGGAGCCTCCCAAGGCAGTAAGTACTGATGGCGCCGTGGGTGCGTGAGGGGGGACCGGGGCACGGCGGGCGCTCTCCCCTCGGTGGGGGGTTGGGGCGGAGGGGCGCGAGGCTCGCAGCCCGCAGCTCCCCCGCGTCCCTCGCCCGCCGCGGGGCTGCGGCGGGGCG
>Ga0065711_1051689_pt1 | contig 10276 bp, 8 predicted proteins | sample Hoacrofraction12_FD_59098 | JGI IMG/M metagenome (GOLD analysis project Ga0065711, IMG submission 59098) | Hoatzin crop microbial communities from Cojedes, Venezuela - Epithelial fraction 12 v2 (version 2) | ecosystem: Host-associated > Birds > Digestive system > Esophagus > Crop | place...
TGGTGAAACACTGGAACAGGTTGCCCAGAGAGGCAGTGGAGGCCCCATCCCTGGAAACATTCAAGACCAGGTTGGACAGGGCTCTGAGCAACCTGATCTAGTTAGTGGTGTCCCTGCTCGCTGCAGGAGGGTTGGACTAGATGACCTCTAGGGGTCCTTTCTGACCCAAAACTTCCTATGATTCTATGATTCTACATGCTAGAAGAGGATATAGCTGAGAAGAGAGTGGGGCAGCACAACCAAAAAGAAAATATCAAATGCTAGAAAGAAACAGAATATCCTGACCTTAACAAATAAGCCTAATGGTCAGATGGAAGATGCACATGTATACTGAGCTCTTAAAGCTAGAGGAACAATTAAAGCAAATTTAAAAATCCTGGAGACTGGTTCTGAAAACTTATAGCTAATGGTATCCTGTAGAAGTGGCCTCAAACATGCTCAATTTACAACTGTTATGAACACGGTTCCATGTCTAGCCTCTCCCAATTTTATGTGTCCCTCCTCTATTCATCTGCCAGATTATTTTATTTTACTCTCAGAAATTGATTCAATGCTACATCAACAGGTAATACATAATTAAGAGTGCGATCAGTGTCAATATTGAGATACATAAACTTATTAATGTTAAAGAGCATCTAATGGTATGAATATGGGATTAGGAAGGAAATTAATACATTCAATAGGATTTAAGAGATAATTCTAGAAAAACAAGGCTGGAATGAAGCTCCGGGGGCCAGATATTCCATCCACAACAACAATAAGACTCCTGTAATTGTCACTGTTTGACCTTCGATGAAAACAAACTGGTTTTCCCACTCATAAAATTTCATAAGAATTTTTCAAGCAAACTTCTAATTCCATAATGTGATGACATGAGGCTCTTCAAAAATCTCTCCTGAAAGAAAAACTAAGATTTGTTGAGCTGAGAAAGATACAAATTTCAGCCATTTGTTCACATACTGATCAATTCTTCATTTGGAACAGACCTCCCTTAAGTTGTCCTGTTTAGCTCTAGTTAATTGTGTTAAGCTGTAATACCAAAGATGTTCTTCTCTCCTTTTTATGTTTTTTTCCACAGTGCAGAACAGCTCGAACACAATAATGTGTTTGAGTCTCAGCATAAAATAAACTAGGAAGTTCGAGGTGTTCTAGGAAGACACTGAGTATCAGAATGAATAAAATTATTGGTCTGAAACAAAGAGAGATGAGGCTTGAACATTATTTCCTTTTTTCTGTTTCACACAAAAATTCACCTTGTACTCAGGAACACTTTTCCTAACCTAAATTTTCTCCAGACATCTAAGTTTTGAAGTGAAAATGCATGTTTTTACCAAAGAACATTTCTCTGATTACAATGTTTCAAGAGCATCCTGAACTCCATTGCATCTATGTGTTATGAGCAGCTATCAAACTTGAAATATGTCTTCCCCAAACCATCAGCACCACTATCATCCCAGAGACAGAACTTCCCTGAGTTTTTTATTTCAGCATCTTTTGGTGGTACTTTTCTATGTATTCTGTATTTTTCTGTTTCTAAAAAAATGCCAGTTTTTAAAGTTTTAAGGTAGACAGAACTGTCTGTCTCTGGAGACTCAGTCCCCAGTCATGTTTTCCTTTCTGTTCCTGGCTTCACTGCTGAATGTGGCAAGAGAAACAGAGACCTAAGGTTTGCTCCTTAGGTTACAGAAGAAGTTACAGAAACTTCATTAGGTGAAAACTTCTTTCCTGGAGACATTAATTTAAGCTGCACACTCACATCTAATATTGTAGTTCCTGAGTCTTACAGGAACCACGCCTGCAATGAGTAGAGGGTAGCCGAACTACCAGGTAGAGTCACTGCATCATCAGTAGAAAATTCCATTGACTCCAGATACCATCAGGGATATAGAGATATTTAGCAACTTCTGAGGGATACTGCATTCTGTCATGATGTTCCAAGTAGTTTGGTTTCAAGCACAAAACTAAGTAAGCCTTGGGGAATCTTACTTCACTTCCAAGACATCCCACAATTTTGGACATCATTGAGATTTCTTTGAAAATGCTGTATTTGTAAGTATAGAAGGTGAAGACAAGTGAAATAATAATGGAAACAAATAAAGCCACAAGGAAAGAAGTATGGTCCTCTGTCCTACATGCCAGACTGTAGGACACAGGTGGTTTTTTTCTGGAGCTAAAATGCACTGGGACATTTGGTAACAATGGAAAAGAATGTGACAAGACAAACAGCACACAGTGGAAATCAGAAATTAGTAGTTAGACTGCAGAAACTAATCAGGTCCATCAACAACCAAACTTTGCATATGCTTAATTCAGCTCTTAACATTTTGCAAGTTGGGCCCAGATACTTAAATACTGGTATAGATCCATAGAAAGTTTAATTAGATATAGAATCTGACTTGATGAAATGAAATAAGGCAAGTTTCTCTAGTCTGTGAAGATTCAAGAGGAAAAACTTGGGAGACTTCTGAGGAATTTTATATTTAGTGCTTGCACTGTCAGCCAACCACAGAATGAAACGATCCCCCCAGCTGCTGCTGGGATGAGAAAAGGTAGAATACGCATATTAATTCACCAACATCAGTGTTCCAGGGTTACTGGTTAACAGAAAAATGGTATTGTACAAAATACACAAACCAGTGCCTCCACTGAATGACTAATTCATCCTAAACATTGCGGACAGGAGTGCACTTGCTGGGATAAGCGCACAATGCACACCACCAACCAAAAGATAACCTCCACCCATCAAAACCATGCCTCTATCAAACAGTTTACTTCTCTGAAGAAAATGCTTATTAGGCACATATAATCATATTATAAGCCACATATTATCCTATCTCGGAACATATATAGAAAGTCAATCCTCAAACTACAAACTACCCAGGAGGAAGATCATGACTTGAATCCCTCTTTCAAATTCCATTTTCTCCTCTTTAAATAAAGCTCTTCCGTTTCAAAATGCTCAGAAATAAATTTCTGTATGCCCACAGACCGAATAGAGTCAGACTGTGCTTAAGCAACAAATGCAGCATCTTCCAATGAATTTCTCACACCCACAATAAGGTATGTTCACTTCGCTCCATCTCAAAGCTCTCCCAGAATGTAACCCACTTCCTTCGGTGCATTACATATCATCATAGAAGCTACGTGGATGAAATAAACCAACTGCTTAAACAGCAGACTAAACTTTCCCCGAGCAATCAATGTCAGAAATACCCATTTACAAGGAGGATAATACTCTTCACAACCAGTCATCTCATCTGACCTGTCAATCTCTGACCTTTCAGCCGAGATCTACAACAGAAATCTACACCCTCAAAATACAAGGCTGGGAACAAAAATCCATGACTACCGGTAGACGCATGTCATGGTTTTAAATTATGATTTTAAACTCCCTACCTGGGTCCATTTCCAGCTGCAGGTGGTACTGTACATACTGATGTGGAGAACTGAGCTGGTTCCACCCTGATCCTAGAGTGACAGGATATCACATTTATCATCTACAGCAACGGCATCATTGGCTCAAACAAAACATTCCTACATTGACTGAGCTGGACAGCTTTCAGTACCCAACAGTTTTCAAGGAGCAGCACAAGGAAAGGTCAGCCAGCAGCCAGGCATGATAGTACGGTGTGCGGGAGCGGTGTCCTAGGCAGCAAGGAGGCAGGATGCAGAACAGCGATTCCAGGTCAGAAGAGACAGCGATCGGGAGACTGATTGGGGTCAGACATAGCACAGTGACCACCCAGCAAGTCTGAAGTGGTGAGGCAGGTCTGCAGCCAAGCCAGGAAGCCAAACCGGCGGGTTTGGGCCAGATTCACAGAGGTGGGAAGCTGGGCACAGACATAGCTGCTACGCAGTGGTGGTGTGGCACAGGAAGGGGCAACGCTTAAGGCTGAAGGGAAAGGAGGAGCAGGCTCTCACTTCTAGCTCTGTTCACAACAGCTCTTATCAGCAATGGAGCTGACCTTGGACTCAGTCGGCTGAACTCTGTACCTTTGCCAAGTGAACCCCTAGAAGGCGAGTGGTCTCCAGGACCTGACAAGTCTTACCAGAATCACCATGAAGTGCTTCCTAGACTGTAAATGCCAACTGGTAACCTCTTCTGAGAGTTGGAGAAATGTCAAAGGATGGAGAACTACAACTAAAATCTCAATAATCAGACAGGGAAATCCTGACCAGAAAGCATCTCTAAAACACTAGAACACTATGACATAAAAATTTCTGAACAGAAATGTGGAGTGTTTCAGGGAAGACAGACAGAAATTTTTTTAAAACTTCTGCTTCCTGTAAGTTTCACCAGGTTGGTTGCTTAAAGACTAAGGATTTGATATAGGACATTTGGATTTTTCCACAGCACTTGATTTATCATTGTAAGAAATATTGATTTAATGTTTTATTTTCTAAATCTCCCTTTCAGAAGCAAACTTCACACTGTAAAGTCTTGCATGTGCATTTAAATAATCTCACAGAAGAAAAAAAAGGCAAAAAATCTTACCCCAAGACAGCTGGATTTGCCTTTGACACCTCTAAGAGAAAGAAATTTAAAAATGCACTCAATGGAGACAACAGACATACATGAAACACCTCAACTAAAGCTCTTTGGTTAAAAATAAATTAAGGATTTTTTTTCCTTCTTTTTGAAAGATGATGCATTTTCCTTTTTCACTTTCATTTATTTCACAGTTTTTCAAACGGATAGTCACCTCAGTGTCACTCTTTCTTATTTTAACACAAACTACAGTCTGGCAGATGCTCATCACAGGCATGCAATTGTGACATTTGGTTTCAGAGCACTGCTTTGAGACATTCAGACTGCAGCCGTGTACAATATCATAATATATCCTGTGCATATTGTACAACTCAGGGAGGCTAGAATTCAAGCTAATAAGAGCAGTTGCAGTAAATATTTTACAGTGAACACATTTCCAGGCAAGGAGATGCATAGAACTGCTGAGTGAGAAAGAGGTAAATAAAAAGCTATGCTCATTCAATCAATAAATGAGGTCATGAGGGGGAGTTAAGCTGTGTCTCACCAGTGGTCTACCTAGTTCAATATGCTGCTTCTGGAAAGAGCCCACACTTAGTACTTCAAGAGAATGAAAAGCTATTGACAGAGCTCGTCATTGTATGACAGAAAATTCTTGTCTGACCTGTGTAAACAACATACAGATGCATGCTGATCTCAGCATGAGTGAAGGACAAGGTTCAAAATGCTTCAGGAGGTACTTGTTCCAACTGAATGACATTGTTCCAGCTTCTGCTTTCTCTTCTTACCATTTCTCAAACACTTATGAACTCATTATATGAGACACTGCAGCATATGACTGCAGCTCTGGCTAAAAAAGCAGTGAGTGTCAGCAATCAGAAACTCTTAAAGGCTAGTCCCTCTTCTCTGCTTTTAGCCATATTGCTCTTGGCACACAAGTTAGCACACTCTAAACTGCAAGCTTGGTCCCGTCAACATATCAAATTAGAGTGGTAATCATTAATAACTCATTCTGAGATAATATTGACAGCTGCTTCACTTCATTATGAATGCCATCTGCGCCTAGCTCCCCATTTCTCCTTTCTACTGCTCCTAAGATTGCACCCTAAATGTTTTCCAGGTTGCAACAAGCAGAATGGAAATAACAGCTTGAAATTCATGAGAAATACCACCAGCCAACTCAGGGAGCCCAGAAGAGAAGGAATAATATGATCGTAGAGTCCCACTGAGTTTTCAGCATAAGTCAGCTTCATGAATAACACGCTGCCAGATGCCATTTCGTAGTAGTGATCACCTCCACTGTTTCCAAAGACCAATGTCATACGTGTAACATGATCAATTGGTCTTATTCTATTTTGAGCGGCACTAAAGCCTCAATAAGATTGATTAGCACATAACAGTATCTTTAACATTTCTGAGTGTCCTTATTATAGTAATAATACTACTGCTTGGATCACAAACTTCTCTCTCTCACTCAAGACTGACGTAAACAAATATTATAAAAAGGTAGCTACGAGTCTTCTGCTGTGCCACTTGAAGATTTTTCACTTGTGAGTTTCCAAGTGTTTGCACTTCAGCACAGAATAGATAATGAGAAAAACACTTGTCCTTGCTAACTAAACTGCATTCCTGTGAGCAAATTAAAAACATCAGTCTTCAGAGCTAAATTTAACGAAACTTATCAAAGACAAATCAATTTTAAACAGACACCTAACTAGAAAAATTATTTTTTAAATCATAAAGGAAAAGGACTGAGAGTGACCATTTAAGCCTCTCTTAAGGATCAGGTTGATTGTGATGAAAATGTTGAGATAAAATGTATAAATAGACAGATACTTGATTGCTTGATGCTAACATTTTTGGAAGAAGAAGGGAAAGCCAAAGACTTTCAAAAGAGTCACAGAGAAACCTTTAAGTGTGGATGGCTTTTTAAAACAGATGCATTTTTTGATTTCCAATAATGCTATTTTGGGCAGAGGTGGGACAAGTACAGAGGTCTATCGTTTCCCTTGGAAAAAGAAAAATGTCTTGTTTCTAAGTGAATTTATTCCCTTGCAACATCTGAATCAGAGGAAAGAAGATGACAAATTGTGCTTTCTTTATATGAGCTCATTCTGAATGCAAAAATTCAAATGCAAATTCGGTCCAAAGCAGAAAGGTCTGGAACAGATGGCAGAAAGTCTTCTGAATGTCAGTTGAAAAGAGGCTGTCAGTGGCAGACAATGATACCTTCAGCAAATAACAAAGGAAAAACTCTACAATGAAGGAGGAGTTTAGGTAGCTTGTTAAGAGCACTTGTCAGGACAAGAAGGGAGTGAGTGCTTCCTGGCTGGAGAAGATACACTTCTAATGATCCAAGGAAGGGACTGGGAGCTCAGAAAGCTTGTCCGCTTTTCCCATCCTCATCATTGATCTAATAAAACACACTGTCTCTGCAGAACTTGCCTCTATTGTGTATTTAGAAATCATAGGTTCAGCAACCTCACTACTACCTTGCAAGAGACACAAATCAGCATGAGGAGTGGGCCTTCAGAAGAATGATTAGAGGTTGTCGCTTCAAGGTAGGGGTTTGGCAGGCCTATGGTGGCCAAGCTGAAAAAGATATTGAAGGACAGGAATTACTGCAAGTTCAGTTTATGCAATTATCTCACACAGATGACTGGCCAGGCTTGATAACATGCTGGCAGATCCAACAAGGAAATTTTTTTTTGTTCGAGTAGTGGAAGTTAGCATCGTGCTCTTCAGTTCTCAATGAATGACCATGATTTCTGTTTAGTTAGTGTATCATTCATTGTGCTTCCTCAGCACACTTGACCCTGGACTGAATCCATTAGTAGTCAGCAGAAAGAAAACCAGTCACAGTTACCCTGTATCACCCAACCTCAATAGAAACAGGACCTGCTGAAGGGATATAATGCTTTGAAAACTGGATTTTGTGTCTCCACCCATCTGTAACAAGACTGAATCCTGCCAAATCAATGTCTGTTTCATGTTACCCGGGCTCTCTGGCCCACAATAGGAGACACAATAAAGAGAGGACACACAAGGAGAAGCCGAGCTGACAAGAGCTAACAGCCTACCAGGGCACAAAGCATGCCCAGGAGCTACTCCCCTCCGACCCTGATTCTGGATTCTGCAGGAGACTGCAGCTGCTTGTGAACAGCGTGAGACCTGACAGGTTCGCTTTGAAACCGGAGCAGAAGAAAGGCTCTTTTTCATTTGGTCTTTACTCTGTCTGTCGAGCTGTAAAACACTGCTCCCCTAGATCATGTTTTCAACACCCCACACAAAGTCATCGATAGTTCTTGTTAGTTTTTATAGGTTAAGCATAGGGAACGTTTGATCTTATCTCTCAGTTCTCCATCCCCTTTTGCCACTCACAACATTAAAAAGATTAAAAGCCAGCTCTGTCTTTCTTTAGCAACCAAAAGCATGAAAACAAATCTAAATGATGATTTCAATAATACTGAAAACACTTAGGAATAAGGACTGAAAAATCTTTCATTAAGTGGAATTCTAATGAAGATAGAGATTTACATGTTAATGAACAGGTAGAAATGTTTAGGATTGGTGTTTTTTTATTGTTATCATTACTTTGACCTATTTTAAACAAAAGGAGCTTTATGTATAAATTCTAGTAGCCTCTGGTGTGCATACATTTAGTCATGTTTCCACTATTTGATGATATTTGCAGTCTCAGATAGAATGATTATCCTCTCTCTTCAGGCACACTTTTAATGTCAAAATACAAGGATCTAGCAATAGCCTTTTGAACTTCAAATGTGGATCTAGGCTCGTGAAATACTGGATGCCATGTATGGAAGAGAGAGTGTCGAATATGTCTGTACCTAGTCTAGCACCAATGGTGTGTTAAGGACGTGTTTATTGAACTTGAAATCTGCCAAGGCACAGACTAACATAAGGTCCAACACCCGGTGTCAAATAAAACATCAAGCTGAACTGCAAAGAGGTAGAAGGGATTTTATTTTTCTTTTCATTTTAGTAAAAACCTGAAATATCTTTGACCCTATTGAATGTTTACCTCAGAAACAGCAACTGAAAGAATTGCCAGTTTTTGCTATAGGACATCTGAGGAGGTCAGTGAAAGTCAGTCTGTCTTGGTTAACAAAATACAGATCAAATATTGAATGAATCATCTCCAGGTCTCTATGAGGAATCTCTTCCCTGTATGGAGGAGAGCTCTTTAATGCAAAGAAAAGCTGAATGTAGGCAAACTGACCTGTACCAATACATGATAGACCTGACATGTATTAGACCTGACCTGTCCCAGAGAACTCCCCAGACCTGGCGTTTTGCACCTCTATTGTCTAGAGGCTACTTAAACATGGCCTGCGCTCAGAGTGCTTAGAAGCTTCTCCTATCCTTGTAGCAGCTAATGCTTGAGAGTCTTCTAGGAAAGTACTCAGTGCCATCTGGCCTGCTGGCCGTCAGCCGTGTAACACCTCTGCAAGAGCAGATGGATTAGATGGAAGATGTTCATCTAGGCAGAGTCCTGGAGCTTACGCGTGTAACAGCCAAGCGCACCCTTGAGTGGTGTGTCCTGCGAGTTTGTTCTGGCTTGCTCAAGAGGCAGCCCTGACAGCACATCCAGCAACAAACTCAGCAACAAATTATACGAAAGGTTGGTCAATACGACTTTGTGCCTGGCCATAGGGCCAGCAAAGTGTAAGTGCAGTGACGCAGGCAGCAAAGAAGCCATGCCAAATTCTCTCATTCTCCCAGTAGTTTTGGACTTGCTGAAATCTCCCAGACTTTGTCATGTGCACGGATGAAATGACCATAGTGGTAGAAAACAGGTCTGGAAGGGACCGCAAGAAGGGATCTAATCAAAAGTAGGATCAACTCCTGTTTCCAGTTATCAAGATTTCACAGTCATTTTTCCAGTGCTTCGCTTTCCATTACTCTTACAAAGAGAAAGGCTCTCCTATTGCCTAAATTCTTTGTCACTTCCTGCCATAAATGTTGCTAGTCATCAGCTGACTATTTTTTAAAACTCTAAGTATTTTTCATTTTCCCAGGTGGACTTTCTCTCTGACGAGAACCTTTTGGTCAAGTGACAGAATGGGGCAGGAAAGGATAAATCTAATCCACATTTAAGAACAATAGATGGATCTCATGAGGAGGGACAAGGTGAAAAATCAAAGGTGAGCTATCACATTTTTTTGCGTCTAAGCTGTAATAATGATTTCTGTGAAATCCTATTGATTACAGCTATGGCATAAAAGTCCACCCTACAATGTACACAGCTCTGTTTTATGCAAGAACACTAATGGCTTGCTGTTTGTCCCCATTAGCCAGTGAATCTCTGATTTGTAACTCCTGTTGCAAAGGCTTTGAAAAGGTTTTATGACCATCTTTCCCATAGCCTATGCTACCAATATGTCTATCACAGAACTGCCATCTAAAAATAAGCCTAACGCAAGTGCTCATATTTTACATTATTCTGTGAGATACCACTGTATTGGGTTTCCATGCCAAGATTTTGGTAGCGGGGGGGGATACATGGGTGGCTTCTGTGACAATCTGCCAGAAGCTTCCCCTATGTCCAATGGAGCCAATGCCAGCCAGTTCTGAGAGGAACCCACTGCTGGTCAAGGCTGAGCCCATCAGCAACGGTGGTAGAACCTCTGGGATAACATGTTTAAGAAGGGAAATAAAAACAACTGTGCAACAGCAATTGCAGCAGGAGAGAGGAGTGAGAATATGGGAGGGAAAAAACTCTGCAGACACCAAGATCAGTGAAGAAGGAGGGGGAGGAGGTGCTCCAGG
>Ga0065711_1012454_pt1 | contig 10275 bp, 7 predicted proteins | sample Hoacrofraction12_FD_59098 | JGI IMG/M metagenome (GOLD analysis project Ga0065711, IMG submission 59098) | Hoatzin crop microbial communities from Cojedes, Venezuela - Epithelial fraction 12 v2 (version 2) | ecosystem: Host-associated > Birds > Digestive system > Esophagus > Crop | place...
TTTCAGCAAACCAGCAAAAAAGATGAATGCATTTCTGCACTCATCTTGCACTCTTCCAGCAGCTTCTGCTTCCCAGCATCAGAATCGGATAAATCTCCAGTCTTCCCGCCAGCATGTCCAGACTCATAACCAGCTTGGACAAAGGCGAATACGCTGAGAAACTGCAGGTAGGGCCCACCTTGCCAAGGCCCGGACCGATATTATTGAAGGTAGCCATCACCGCAGAGAAATTCGTCTCCACATCAAAGCCGTCAAGAGACACCACAATGAAGCTGAGAATCAGAATCGCCGCATAAGCTACCAGGTACGCATAAGTGTTGTTCATGACAACCTCATCCATCACACGGCCGTTCACACGGATCTTCTTCACCTCATTGGGATGAAGGTTCGTATGAATATTCCTTCTCAAACCCTTCATGAGCAGTAACATTCTGATCTGCTTGAGACCGCCGCCCGTACTTCCCGCACAGGCACCGCAGAACATCAGGAACAGAATAATCGCCTTGGAGAACGCCGGCCACAGGTCAAAGTCCGTGGTTCCGTATCCGGTGGTGGAAATAATCGTACCCACCGTAAACGCAGAATGACGGATCGTCTCCTCCAGCGTGTCATACATCGGCCTCACATTCCATGCGATTAAGGCAATGGCAGAGAACACCACAATCCAGAACAGACGGAACTCCTCATCGAAGAAAGCCGCCTTGAACTTCTTCAGAAGAATCAGATAGTAAATGGAGAAGTTCACCGAGAACAATAACATGAATACGGTGGTCACATTCTGCAGATACGGACTGTAGGAACCCATGGAATCCGCCTTAATGCCGAAGCCTCCGGTACCCGCCGTACCAAACGCAATACAGAACGCATCGAACACCGGCATTCCGCCGACTAGCAGAAACACAATATTCAGAATCGTCATGCCGAAATAAATGGCATAGAGAATAAAGGCAGTATTCTTCATCTTCGGAACCATCTTGCCCACGGAAGGACCCGGCGATTCCGCACGAAGGATATGCAGGGTAAAGCCCTGATTCCTTCCTCCCAGCGGCACAATAGCCATTAAGAACACCAGAATACCCATACCGCCGATCCAGTGGGAGAAGCTTCTCCAGAAGATCAGACCTTTGGAAAGAGCCTCCACATCATCCAGTATCGAAGATCCTGTTGTGGTAAAGCCCGAAACCATCTCAAAGAAACAGTCAATATAGGCAGGAATTTCCCCGGAAATATAGAAAGGCAGACACCCCAGAGCAGACATGATAATCCATGTCAGACCCGTGGTCAGAAAACCTTCCCTCTGATAGAAGCTGCCCCGCTTTGCATTCCGTGTCAGAACAAACATCAGCCCTGCCGTACAGAGAATGACTCCCTCCGTGACAAGAAACCCATGTACTGCCGCGGACTCCTGCAGAACCACGCTTATAAGCATCCCCGGCACCATCAGCCCGGCTTCCACAAACAGAATCCAGGAGATGATGTGGAATATCATCTTAAAATTCATAGTCCCCGATCACCTCAGTCCTCAAAAATATCATTCAGACTCAGCACCGGCGTATCCGCTGCCGTCACAACGACAATCGTATCACCCTTCTTATAGGTGGAAGAACCATTCGGAATCTCCGTATGCTTGCCATGACCGATGGAAACCACCAGAATATTCCGCTTCATATGAATATCCTTCAGCGTCTCTCCGATATGCTTCGTATCCCCGTCTACGGAGAACTCAATGGCCTCCGCCTGATTGTCCGCAATCCTGTGGATCGTAATCGCAGCACCCTTCTGATTCTGCAATGCTCTTACATACCGTACGATATGCATGGTGCACAAGTCCTTCGGACATACCACAGCCCCGATGGGCAGTCTGTCCATCAGCTGCGTATTGGAACCGCGGCCAAGCTTCGTCACAATCTGCGGAACCCCGGCAATATTGGCATGCATGGACATGACAATATTCAATTCATCAATACCCGTCAGAGACACAAAACCGTCATAGCTGCCGATCTCCTCAGACTCCAGCACGGAATGATCCGACGCATCCCCGCAGATCACCGTNGCATCCGGCAGAACCTCCGCCAGAGCATCNCACTTTGCCTTATCCTGCTCGATAATCGTGGAAGTAATACCGCTCTTCTCCAGCTCCAGCGCCAGATAATAGCTGATCCTTCCGCCGCCTGCCACCATCACATGACGCACAGGAGAGGTAATAATACCGATATTGCGCAGTAAAGAATGCAGTTCGGAAGAAGCACCCGTTACGAAAATACGATCCCCGGCCTTCAGCGTGAAATCGCCGCCCGGCATGATACATTTCCCATCACGCAGGACCGCACAGATCAGCACCTGGCACCGCACCGTCTTCTGCAGATCCATCAGATTCACATCCGCAAGACGGCTGCCTTCCTCAATCTTCAGCTCCACGATCTCCACACGTGCCTTCGCAAACACATCACGCTTCAGGAAACCCGGATACTTCAGCTGACGGGCAATTTCCATCGCCGCCTGCGCCTCCGGATTAATCACCAGCTTCACGCCGAACTGACGGCTCATGCCATAGGCCTGATCGATATACTCCGGATCACGGATTCTCGCAATCGTATGAATATCCGGATTCAGACCGCTGGCCGTAATGCACGCCAGAAGATTCACCTCATCCGCATTCGTCGCCGCAATCAGCACATCCGCATCCTCAACACCCGCTTCCACAAGCGTCGACCTTGCGGCACCATTGCCCTGCACCGTAATCACATCATAGCTCTCCATGACAGATTCCAATACCGCAGGATCCTCATCAATCAGCGTCAGATCATGCCCTTCCGAAGAAAGCTCTTTGGTACAGTTCTTCCCAACCTTGCCTGCACCCGCAATTAAAATCTTCATAACCAATTTCCCCCTCAGACGAAATCCTCATCATTGTATCACCCGATTGTTAAATTTCAATATGAGTACACCAACTAAAAAAGGCGGATTACCCGCCCAAAGCTCAGTCCTGCTGCAGCTGCTGGAAATAAGGATCCAGCACCTTCATCAGCGCATCCCAATACACCGGGAAGGCATCCACGCCATCGCTGGAAATCTCCTCATCCTCATCCACAATCAGAGAGAAATGCCATGCATTATTACCCGACACCGTACGGCCGTCATTCACCGGCAGATACTCCTTCTGCCAATCCGGCACAAACAGATTCTCCACCAGCTTCTTCTTCAATTCCAGCCAGTCTTCTCCGTCAATGACACCGGCCACCTTGTTCCGTCCGCCTTCATTGGAATCATATACTTCATACAATGCGGAATCTCCGTCCTGCGCAAACCGGATCCGCACGGAACCGCTGAGCACATCCCCATACCGGAAACGCACGCCCTGCACCGCATCCACAAGAGACACACCGTCATCCGTCTTCGCCTCTCTGCCAAAATCCGTATTGCAGGAACCGCATCTGTAGAAACTCTCAATCCTCTTTACTTCCTTACTGCCGCAATGGGGGCAGACAGGCATCTTTTTTACCGCCATACACATCTCCTTCTCTTCAAAGCGCACATACTATACTACAAACAGTTACCATTATCAACGGAGCAGTTCTCCCAAAGTTTCCTTCAGCTTCGACACTTCCACAGGCTTTGCCACATGGCCGTTCATGCCCGCTTCCAGCGCATTCCTGCGATCCTCTTCAAAGGCATTGGCCGTCATGGCCGCAATGGGAACAGAAGCCTTCACAGGATCCTCCAGCTTCCGGATTTCCCGTGCCGCCTCATACCCGTCCATCACAGGCATCTGAATATCCATCAGAACCACATCATAATAACCCGGTTCATTATCCTCAATCTTCTCCACAGCTTCCCGTCCGTTTTCCACAGCCTCCACAATCATGCCTTCCTTCTTCAGGATCTCCATGGCGATTTCACGGTTCAGGGCGTTGTCTTCGGCCAGAAGTACTCTCTTTCCGCTTAGATTTACAACTGTATCAATATCATCAGTATGATCTTTTTCATTGTTCATCACTTCCGAAACCACCATCGGCAGATACACCGTAAACACCGTACCCTTACCGACTTCACTTTCCACTTCAATCCTGCCGCCCATACGCTCCACAATAGACTTCGTAATAGGCATGCCAAGACCCGTACCCTGAATGCCGCTCACCGTACTGGTCCTCTCCCTTTCAAACGGCACAAACACCTTGTCCAGGAAAGACTTACTCATACCGATACCCGTATCCTTCACCGTGATCTCATACCAGGCAGTTCCTTCCTCCGTCTTTCCGGTCTCCTTCAGATCAATATCCACGGAACCGCCCGATTCCGTAAACTTGATGGCATTGCTCGCAAGATTCAGCAATACCCGGTTCAGCTTCATCCGGTCCGTCTTCACCACATCATCCGTGACATCCAGATTCACGCTCAATGCAAGCTTCTTATTCTCCGCATCCCTGCTGATAATCGTCTCAAAGCTTTCCATAATTTCCGATAGACTGCAGGGCTCCTCCTCCAGCTCCATCCTCCCGGACTCAATCCGGCTCATATCCAGCACATCATTAATCAGATTCAGCAGCTGGTCGCTGGAAGTCCTGATTTTCTTCAGATAATTGGACACCTTCGACGGATCTTCACAGTTCTCCTCCGCCAGCTCCGTATACCCCATAATCGCATTCATGGGCGTACGGATATCATGGGACATATTAAACAGGAACGACGTCTTCGCCTTATTGGCAGCCTCTGCCCCTTCCAGCGCCTCGGACAGTTCCTCCTGCCTCTTCCTTGCGTGCTCCGCCTTCTCCTGCTCCAGAAGCATCTCCCCGTTCTTCCGGTTCTGGGAAAGCATCAGTAAAAACACAAGCCCCATTACCGCAGCCGTCACAAAAATCTGCAGGATGCTCCTTCTGAACATGGAATCCGTCATGGGACGGATCCTCTCTCCGATGGTATCCTCACTGATCATCACCGCAAGCATCCAGCTGGTATTCTCCACAGGCACATAGCTCACATACATCGGCTTTCCTTCATAAGTAAAGGAAATGGACCCTGCCGCACCATTGGAAAAATCCGCAATCGTACGCAGATAATGATACCCGTCCGTAATATCCGCATCGATCAGCTCATCCAGAAAATTCACATCACTGTCAAACACACCGAAATCCGAATTCGTCAGATTCTCCCCATGCCGGTAAAACAGACCCAGACTGGTATCCGTATTATCCTCCTGCGTCACCAGGGAAGAAATCATCTCATCAATATTCACCTGCAGCAGCGCTGCGGTAATCTTTTTCCCTTCAAAGGTCACACCCTCCACGGGAGAAGCCAGCACCACCTGCTTCCTGGCACCGTAAAGGTTGGACGTACGGATCATCTGCTCACTGACGCCTTCCGACAGAAAACTGTATCTGGAAAGACCGGAGGACGTACTGTTCCTCGCATACACCGTACCGCCTTCATCCACAAGCATCAGCTTATCCGCCTTCATCAGCTTTCCCGCCTTATCCAGCCAGCCGCGCAGCGTCTCCTGATCCGAAAGATTCCTCTCCTCCATAAGATCCAGCGCATCCGACATCGCCTTAAAATCCGACTCCAGCTCCGAAGAAACCAGCTTCGCCCGATTATCCGCAAGCTCTCCAAGGTAGAACGCACTGACCTCATCCACCGCACGGTCCGTGCTCTGCCGTCCGCCGATGGCAGACCACAGCGTCGTCAGCAGAAGAACCGCAATGATCAGAACCGCACCGAAAACAAGATGCCCGTTCAGATAGATTCTTTTTTTCCTGCCCTTCTGAAGCTTCATTCTCCACTCTCCCCATACAGAATCCGAATCATCTCTTCCGCGTCTTCCCGGTATACAAGCGTCGTCCTTTCATCCGCAAGTTCAGGCACGCTCTCACCATCCGCAATCTTCACCGCCGTCTGAATCGTATCAAAACCAATGGAATAGCAGTCCTGCACCGCAAGACAGTAAATCACATTGTCCCTTAAATATTTCAAAGCACGCAGATCATGGTCCATGCCCACAATCACCACCGTATTCTTCTTTCCTGCATTCACCACAGCTTCCCCGCAGCCCACAGAATTGCTCATGTTGCAGCAGACAAAACCCGCAAGATCCGGATTCTCCTCCAGAATCTCCTTCGTAAGATCATAGGCATTCTCCACAGAATCATGATCATATTCCACAGAAACAACCGTCATATCCGGATACTGTGCAATGACATCCATCGCACCTCTGGCACGGTCTTCATGGCAGGGCACATTCTCATCTCCCACAAGAATACCGACCTTGCCGGAATACTGCAGCTTCTCACACAATACCTCCGCAAGCTCCTTGCCATCCTCATAGTTATGGGTATTGCCCACATAGGCAATCCGCTTCGAATCCTGCGCATCGGAGCTGGAGAAAGTCATCACCTTCTGCCCCTTGTCCATCAATTCGTCAATGACAGGCCCGATCACCTCCGGATCCGCCACATCCACGCCGATCACATCGAAGCCTCTTTCATATGCATCAAGCATACGGTTCTTCTGATCTTCCGCAGACACGGACGAAGGCGCCAGGTATTCATAAGTGATATACACGCCTTCCGCCTCATACTGGGCCACCGCATCCTCCAGGCCCATGGCAACCGCATCCCACCAGGGATGCACCAGCTTATAGGTAAAATAGAAATTGTATGTATCCTTCTCCGGTTCATAGTCATCCAGCGCATGATGAAAATTCACAGCATCCATGACGCTGCTTCCCTCTGTTTCCACCGGCTCCTCCGGCACATTTCCCGAAGTACAGCCGGCAGTGAAAACCATCCATGCAAGAATCCACAGCCATTTTCTTTTCACGGGATCTCCCTCAACTGCCCTTATTGTAACATAGTCCAAAAAAGAGAAAAACCGGTTTCCCGGTTAATCTCTTTCTAAATGCTAAGGGGATAATTTTCAACAGAAATATCCTTTTCTGTACTTATACTTTAAAACATTTCTGTCAAAAAATTACAGCAGAACTATGTGATTTTGTGTGAATTAATCCTCCCAGTCCCGCAATGTCACATTCATCATATGATCCGAAATCTCCGCGAGGGCCTCCAGCATATTTTCCAGGAACCCTTCCCCGTACTTCTCGTCTATATTTCCGGTGAAACCAAGCTCCTCTTCCACACGCTGCTCCAGCTTATGCGCCATGCGCACGCCGTCGGAAGTCAGCTCATAACGCAGAAAATACCGGTTCTTCTCCCCGTCCAGCATATCGTTTTCCACATAGCCCCTCTCCATCAGAGACTTCAGGCTTCTGGAAACCGCCGCCTTATCCATGACACAGTGCTCATGGATCTCATGGGAAGTCATGGCTGTACCCCTTTTCTCCACCATTCCGATGAGAATAATGGCCTCGGCGCTCTTCAGGCCCGTGCCCTCCACTGCCGCCGCCACGGCTCTTTTATAGCCCCGGACAACCCGGGATGTTGTTCTGATCAAGTTGAAGTTTTTCTTGTACATACATCGCACCTGTACATATCTTATATGCATACACAAGCAAATGTCAACAGAAATGTATAAGATTTTGTTTAAGATTTTCGTGAAATATCAGCCTGTTTTTCACAAAAAGAAAAGAGGCCCTGTTTTCACAGAACCCCTCAATGCCTTTATTCGTTGATACGGAACTTCTCCTTCGCAGAATAGCTCGTATGCAGAAGCTTCTCCGCCAGTTCGCTTCCCGGCTTGCCCAGGAAGTCACTGTACAGCTGCTGAATCTGCGGATTATCACAGGACACACGCAGTGCCTTGTACTTATCCTCATCATACAGCGCCTGCATACGCAGATCCTTGTAGGAATAGCCAAGCTTTCCGTGCTTCTTCCGTGCAGAAATGATCGACTGGCCGCCGCCGTTGATACAGCCGCCCGGGCATCCCATCACTTCAATGAACGTATACTTGGACACGCCTGCTCTCACATCCTCCAGAAGAGGCTTCGCACAGGTCATGCTGGAAGTAATGGCAATCCAGATCTTCTGGCCGTTCAGCTCAATCTGCGCTTCCTTCACGCCTGCCATACCACGGCACTCCATGAAGTCAACACGCTCCAGCTTCCTGCCTTCCAGCTGCTGCTTCACTGTACGCAGCGCTGCCTCCATGACACCGCCCGTCGCACCGAAGATGACACCTGCACCGGTGTACTCGCCGAGCAGATCCTGGTCATAGGCTTCATCCGGCAGAGCATCCAGATCATCCATACCGTACATCTTGATCAGCCTTCCTGCTTCACGCGTCGTCAGAACCGCATCCACATCCGGATACTCGCCTGTCTCGCATTCAGGACGCTGAATCTCACTCTTCTTCGCAATGCAGGGCATAATGGAAACCACGAAGATCTTCTTCGGATCCACATTATGCTTCTCAGCCCAGTACGTCTTGCAGATGGCACCGAACATCATATGCGGAGACTTCGCCGAAGAAAGATGAGGCAGCAGTTCCGGATACTGATATTCAATATATCTTACCCAGCCGGGCGAGCAGGACGTAAACATCGGAAGCACGCCGCCGTTGGTGATTCTTTCCACCAGCTCATTGCCCTCTTCCATAATCGTCAGGTCCGCACCGAAGTTTGTATCATACACACGGTCAAAGCCGCATCTCTTCAGAGCCGCAACCATCTTTCCGGTCACTCTCGTGCCGATGGGAAGACCAAACTCTTCACCTAAGGAAGCACGTACGGCAGGAGCCGTCTGGCAGATCACAATCTTATCCGGATCATTGATCGCCTGGATGACATCCGTAATATTTTCCTTTTCCGTCAAAGCACCCACAGGGCAGGCAATGACACACTGTCCGCACTGCATGCAGTTGACATCATTGAAGCTTCCGTTGTACACAGGACCGCAGATTGTCTTGAAGCCGCGGTTCTGCAGACCGAGAATTCCAATCCCCTGCACATTCGCACAGGTACCGATGCACCGCTCGCAAAGCACACACTTGCTCGTGTCTCTTACGATACCATAGCTTGCGTCTTCGTAGGTAGGAGGCGTATGTTCGCCTTCAAACCTGTTCTGACGGATACCCAGCTCTTCGCAGAGCCTCTGCAGCTCACAGTTCTGGTTTCTCTTGCAGGAAAGGCAGTTCTTGTTATGGTTGGACATAATCAGCTCAACCGTCGTCTTCCTTCCCTTGATCGCTCTTTCACTGTTCGTCCAGACCTCCATGCCTTCACTGACAGGCGTGGTGCAGGCAGACAGCAGGGCTCTTGCGCCCTTGACCTCTACAAGACACACTCTGCAGGCACCGGACTTGATCACATCCTTCAGATAGCACAGCGTAGGAATCTGAATGCCTGCGCGGTTGGCCGCCTGAAGAATCGTTTCGCCTTCTTCCGCTGTCACGAAGCGGTTGTTAATCTTAATATGAACCTCACTCATGGCACACACTCCTCTCTAGTGCCTTTCCACAGCACCGAACCGGCAGTTGGTAATGCAGGTGCCGCACTTGATGCACTTGGTCGTATCGATGGAATACGGCTGCTTGCCCGGAACACCGGTAATCGCCTCCGCAGGGCAGTTTCTTGCACAGAGCGAGCAGGCTCTGCACTTCGTCTGATCGATGGAATACACAAGCAGATTCTTGCACACATGGGCATGGCACTTCTTGTCCACGATATGATCGATATATTCCTGACGGAAATGGGTCAGGGAAGAGAGAATGGGATTCGGCGCCGTCTGACCAAGGCCGCATAATGCAGTATCCTTGATCTCATGGCACAGCTCTTCCATCTCATCCAGCATTTCCAGAGTTCCTTCGCCTTCCGTAATCTTCGTAAGCATCTCCAGAAGTCTCTTCGTACCGACACGGCATGGCGTACACTTGCCGCAGGACTCATCACAGATAAACTCCATGTAGAACCTTGCCACGTCAACCATACAGTTGTCTTCATCCAGCACAATCATACCGCCGGAACCCATCATGGATCCCGCCTGCACCAGGTTGTCATAGTCAATCGGTGTATCCAGCTCTGCTTCTGTCAAGCATCCGCCGGAAGGACCGCCGGTCTGCACAGCCTTGAACTTCTTTCCATTGGGGCATCCGCCGCCGATTTCATAAATAATCTCACGCAGCGTGGTACCCATGGGGATCTCCACAAGACCCGTATTCACAATCTTTCCGCCCAGAGCGAATACCTTTGTTCCCTTGGAACGCTCCGTACCGATGGAAGAATACCATTCGGCACCCTTGTCGATAATCTGGGCGACATTGGCAATCGTCTCCACGTTATTGATGGATGTGGGCTTGCCCCAGACACCGCTGACCGCAGGGAACGGA
>Ga0065711_1051690_pt1 | contig 10274 bp, 3 predicted proteins | sample Hoacrofraction12_FD_59098 | JGI IMG/M metagenome (GOLD analysis project Ga0065711, IMG submission 59098) | Hoatzin crop microbial communities from Cojedes, Venezuela - Epithelial fraction 12 v2 (version 2) | ecosystem: Host-associated > Birds > Digestive system > Esophagus > Crop | place...
GGCTGCAATCAGGTCTCCCCCCAGCCTTCTCTTCTCCAGGCTGAACAAGCCCAACTCTCTCAGCCTGTCCTCATAGGAGAGGTGCTCCAGCCCTCAGATCATTTTTGTAGCCTTCCTTTGGACCCGCTCCAACAGTTCCATGTCCTCCTTGTGCTGAGGCCTCCAGAGCTGGGCGCAGGACTCCAGGTGAGGTCTCACCAGAACAGAGTAGAGGGGCAGAATCACCTCTCTTGACCTGCTGGCTTCTCTGCCACTATCTTTATTTAAGATGGCACTTATTGGGTATATATGGTGAAGTGTGAAATTAGGTGTGCTTGCTTAGGTAGAGAAGTATTTTGTGCCCTCATCTAGGAACCTGCATGGGGTACTCGGCATCCGTGCCCGCGTGCCCTGGGCAATGTGTTAAGTTACGGGCCGCGGAGGAGGCCTGTGCTTAGATCCTCCAGAGGAGGCTTCCCTGAGGCTCTGCATGTGTGCAGGTGTTACTGTTGTGAACGATTTCCCAAGATCTGACCCGAATTTGAGTTCGTGGCGGTGGCGTATTGTTAATGCTTCACCGCGCCTCGCTCCCCGTTGGAGCCGTGCACCTTTCACCCGCTGCTGCTACCATGCGTCAAGGAGAAAGGTCTGTTGCTTTGGTGAAAGCGCGGCGCCTGGGTGGTGGCTGCTCTCTGTGGGGGGCTCTTCGGACCGAGGGAGTAATGTGCTTTTTAAGGACGTTAAAAGAAGCTCAATCAGTGTAGCCACCCTACCGAATAAGCATGATTCAAAAGTATTTGTCAGAAACTTTGCTGAAACAGAACTTTCACTTGAGAGCTGTTTCCCCCCCTCTTGTTTTACTGCCTCATAAATAAATAAATAAATATTGCAATACTAATGTTCTTCAAATAGTTTAGCATAACCCATTACCTTGAATTTTACCACAGTTAATATCAAGTTCCATATACCTAGAATATTAATCAAATTATTTCTGAAACAGCATTTGCTGTTGAAAAGATGCCGCGTTGACAATAAATACTGCTTTTCTGCTTCCAAAGGAAGTTTACATAAATTAAAAAAGTTTTTTCTCATAGAAAAAATGCTAGAAATCTTTAACTTGCTAGTGTATATACAATGTTAATATGCATAGAATTAATTTTTATGTACATATATAAGTAATAAGTGGAGGACGTGGTTTGGTGGTTATTTGGTTGTTTGTTTTTTCAAGGCAGTCCCTAGAAATAGTAGTAGATTCAAAAGACTTATCCTGCCAAAGAAGGGGATATTGGAGTGAAAGCAGACGATCCCGGTATAGACGATAATAAAATACAATATGCTGGTGGGTGTATGTGAGCTGTGAGAGAATAACTGCCGTTTTCTTTCACTTTGAAAGTAATTTGTGAGCACTAAACTTGTGTGGATTGTCCTGTTTCTTTTTGAAAGGGTCTTAAGTGAAGTTCTACTTATTCTAGTTTTGTGAAAAAGTACTTAATGTATGTATTTTTAAAATTTTTTTCCTTCAGATGCTTGTCGTAAGTTTAATGACTTGGAAGCTGCACTTGAAATTGTACATTTAAAAACCACAAGAAATAACATGTTGAAGCTGTATATTTAAATCTGTAGGAAATAGTCTTGTCCAGTGACTATGCTAATAAGAAAAATTGATGTATATAACAGTGCACACAGAGCGTCTCCCACTTTACATATTTGTCCCCATTTCTTCCCTCATCCCCTTTTCCAAGCTGAGCACTCCTTGAGGGAATTTGCTTTGAATGTGCTGCAGGGCTCCTGGGAATTGAATTTGTGTGTTAGTTTCAGACGGGTTTTAGGTTTGCTGAGAACTTTTTCCTTCTGTGATGAGATTTCCTTTTATTAGTTAATGCTGACTTTGCAGCATTTGGACTGCATTCTCCACGGCTCTTGATGAGTAGCAAAGTTACAACAACCATAAATGCAGAGAGCACTGAAGAGGAGGAGGTGGAGTAAACACTTTATTTTCATGTGTTTGGGATTATCACATAACTCTGAAATGGCAGAGGGAAGTGGAGTTTTATGGTCACCCTGAAGTTAGAGGGGAAAAAAAACCCAAACAAAAATAAAATTATTTACTTAGACTTCCTCTGTGTCTGTGTTACTGTCATTGTTGGTTCAGACTAATGATTAAATGATTCCTTTTTATTTATTCAGATTTGATTAGTAGGAGAGAGATTTAAATACGTATTTGCCTTCTACATGAACAGTAGCATGGCAAGAGACATTCAAGGGGAGCTGAATATTAAGAGTAGAAAGGGAGATTTGGAGACGTCCCTGTGAGAACTAGGGGTGCGGTAGGGGTGACACTTTGGTAGTTTGAGTCTTGCAACATGTTTGTGTTTGAATGGGGAGGAGGTGGGAATGGAGGAATTTGGCTCCTCCTTTATCCGATCACATCCTGCAAGAAACTCTATAGCTTAGTTTATCAGAAGAAATTGGAAATTTTGGTTAAACTTTGATCCTGGCTGTTTCCCAAATATTATTGTTTAGCTTTGCGCTGAAAATATTCTAAGTGTGTCCTCCAGCCTGTTTTTCATTGCTCATTTTAAGTTGGAAAGTTTCTGTAAGTAAATTTATAACAGATTTTTTAAATTTTCTAATCACTTTAAATGTTATAATAACTAATTTGTTTTAAAAATGTTTTAGTTACCCAACTCTCTGAAGTTGAGGTGCAGTATCATTCTAAAGTGGTTTAAAGACTCAAAAGAAATGGCTTAATCTGTAATATCTCAAAAATGCTTGTTTTGAAGCAGTGCTGTCTGGTGCTTCTTGACTTCTGGCTCACAAGGCCATTTATGTAGCCTAGATATGACACCAAATTTAACAGTTCTGTGAGAAAAGCATTTGATACGAGTTAATATTGAGTAAAAGGACGTGTATGTGCTGGGAAGACTGATGAATGTGTGCAGAAGGCATGGCTGAAGTAACTGGTATGAACTGAACATAAATAACGTAAGAACATCACTAAAGAAGATAACATGGATGATACTAAAGACCACACTTCATATCATCATATTTAGTAGGCACGGTGGTGTTGGGTTGACCATTGGACTTGATGATCTTAGAGGTCTTTCTCAACCTATGATTCTATGATTCATCAAGGACGTAGCACCTTTTTGATACAGATGATATACTCCCACAAATGGAGTTGAGATTAAAGTTTTTTTTGATGTATATTTTAAGAAGATTCGCTGAAAACAGAGAAATTATTCTTCAGTAGCCTCTTGTACCTTGCTTGCCTTTCTGAATTTTATTAACACGTCTTTTCAGGCTTGGGTGGGTATCTCGGAGATACGCGTTTATGGACTTTTCAGCTGTCTTTTCACTGTTGGTTTGAGCATTCTGTCTTTGATGAAACTCCTTTGGATTTCAGTGCAAGAACAGATAGCTCAAAATTGAGGGCTGATGACGTATACTATGAACAAACAGGGCATGTGTGGCTCTCAGCGGTGGGATTTTAAATAGCTGTAGCTGCATGGATTCACATCAGCCAAAGCTGAAACTTTGCTGTTCTGATGGCAGGACACCTTGGAAACTTCACACGACTTACTCGTAGGAGAATGACATCTAACACAGCACCGCTCACTTTATTATGGAGTGGGTCGGGACATGGGCTGAGCTACTATGAACCATGACACAGGAACATGAAAGTTCCGTCGGTCACCCACAAGGCACACTTCTGCTGTTACGGCAGTTGCGGTAACCACTTCTAGTTTTGCTTTTAGGGCTGCTTTGCTGTTTGATAGCCTAAAACTTTAACTGTTTTTAAAACGGTCCGTGCAACTAGATGAAAAAGGAGAATAAAAATATTCCAAAATGACAAAACTACTGAAAAGTCCAGTTTAATGTTGCCACACAGTAGTAAATACAGGGAAAAAACCTAGGTGGAAATTTAACATGCTTTAATACTCTAAGCAACAGAAATATTTCAAGCGTACTGAATATATTGAACATTTTGAGCCGTGATCCTTTCTTTCTCATTGCACACATTATATTCTCCTTTTTTTCTTAAGTTGTGGTTGCCTTTCCCTACATTACCAGAAACATTTCTTTACGAAAATTCATGCCTTTTAAAACAGAAGCGTTCAGTTTGAAAATGGTTTGTGATTTTACTACTAAATATGTTTTCAAAACAGATTTCCCTGAAACTTGTCTATCAAAGGGATATTGCAAGCAATACGTTCTTGTTATGGATACAAAAACCCATTACTTAAATGCAAGGAAAATCAAATTTTAGCAGGCCATGCAATTCTATAATCTTTTTCAAAAAATATGCAGACAGTCAAAATCCAATTTTTAAATAAAATTGATGCCTACTTGGAATATAATCACTAACTTGATGTTATGCTTTATGTGAAGTAAAGCCTTTTACAGCCTTATTCTTCCCTGACTGTGGTCTGCAGGTTCTTCTTTCCGCCTCTAAAGCTGCTTCACAGTGCAGGTAGCCAAGCTGCTGTTGTCTCCCCTGGTTCAGGTTGTGTTCTCAGAGCTTGGGCCTGACCTCCGCCTCCTAAGGTGGATGTAGCAGTGACGTCTCCTGCTCCCCAAGCCTGAGCAGCATCTGCAGGGCTCCAGCTGAGCCTGCTATGCCTGAGCCCACCCCTGGTGTGGCTGCACACCTTCCTCAGGCCGTGGACCAAGGACTCCTGGGGAAAGCTATCACAGGAGTAGAACACTGAGCCCGTCACCTCCTGCCTAGCTGATCAGTCACGGTCACGGGAAGCTGGCTCCGGGCCACAGCAAAGTACGTAATGGTGGCACCGTTTTTTGTGATCGCAGCAGATCACAGCTTGGGATCTTTGCTGAGCTGGTACACAAGAAGAGGTGTTGCATGCACAGAGGAACAGAAGGAGGTGATAAGTTTCTTCCCCAGAGATTGTATTTGATTAGACACTGTACAGAGAGAGCCACTGCATTAGGGGTTGGCATTAGCAACCAACAGGTTGCTTCCAGTGGGTATTACGTGTTTTGTAGATATTATGTTATCCGTTTTCTCTCTGCTTTGTCTGCCTTGTTTTTATTACGGTAGTGCCTGGAGAGGGTCTACAATGTGTCAGTCACTGTAAGCACAAAAACTCTGAGGCCTGGTCCTGTTAATATTAAATAAAAAAGACTGATGAATGACAAGAAGACCAGAGGTGGCGAGGTGCCTTGCTTGCCTGAAGGCCCGCAGTGCCCTGTTGCACCACCCTGCCTGTGCAGAAGCTGTGTCTGCTGTGGCTGCGGGGTAGTCCCTGTGCCAGGGCAGAGGGACTGCTACAGGCGTAGTGAGGAGAGCTTGGGGTTTCGAGGCTGGGAGAAGGCAGCAGGTTCAGCTCAGTTAGATGTTTAGAAAATGGGAAAAGGAGGCAAGGAAATGCCGCCTGCCCTTAGCTGACAATTTGCTGTGTGTTACGGTCACTGACTACCACCATGGCACGGTGGTGTGGGAGAGAGTAGCTCAGTGCCTCGCTGGAGAAGGAGCGACGCTTGTGTGCGTGTTCCAAGTTCTTACACCTCTCCCCACAGGAGGACTATGAGCGTGCTATGAGAGGCCAGCATCAAACCTTTGCGGTAGAAATGGTTTCTGTTGGTTAAAGAAACACATAAAAATCAAGTACATGCTATGTGCATCTCTAAGGGGATTTCTCGATGAGAATCTATTTTACTTTGCTCCTTCCAGGTGATGACTGGACACTGTGCAGGAGAAACCCTCTTTGCTCAGTTTGCTCGGTGCTTCTGCTGATCTGTATCTTCTGTCTGGCTTCAGGTGGTGCAGGTAGTCAGCACGTTCAGGGTTTGCCCCAGCGCCCATTTCAAGTCTCTGCACAACCTTTCCTTACTCTAATGTACATCTGCTTTTTAAGTGGGTTGTTTTTTTTTTTTTTTTAATTTTTTAAACTAAACGAGCACCCCTAGTAGTCGTTTTTGGTAGTGGTGGTGAGAGCACTGACTTTTCTATCCCTGGCTCACAGCCATTAGGGCAAGTCAAGACCTGGTAGGATTTGTTCTTAAACAGGAACAGCCCTCTTTTCCATCTGACTAAATCCTAGCACTGTTGTTCTAGCAGTCTCTGGACTATGAGTTAGCATTTTTCTAGCCTTGTCATTATTTAAACTACTCCCCTTGCTTTGTCAGCCTTTGTAGTAGAAGACTAGTTCTTAATTTCTCTGTCAGTTTCTTTGTAAAATGTCTCAATGCTGTAGAGGAAAATGCTTTTTAGTGTCAGCGGTAACTGAAGGCTAATATTTCAGGCATGAAGGAGTAGAAGGGAGAGACTACTTGACAGCAGGCTGAAAACCCTGCTGAGAAAAACCCTTCTCCTCTCAGGGAGACATCAGCCTCTGCAGTTTCCAGGCAGTGGGGAAGGAAACACGTTATGGAATCCTAAAGGGCCCGAAGAAGGCCAAAAATGGTGCTCCTTAATACCAGCCTCTGGCTGACATGGCACACAAGTGAAGAGCAGAACAAAGAGGCTTTCTGGCCCTTCTTTTGTGCTGGGTACAACCCGGCTGACACTGCTCCCTAGAAGATGCAATATCCGTAACCTGGGATGACCGGACACTAGAGTGACAGGAATTTCTGTATGAATTTAGCCCTGAAAGGTCCACTGCAAGAACTTAATAAAGGCACCATTTTGATAGTTCCCAGATGTTCTCAGAGGAATCAGTGCCGAGCCTTGCTCCAGAGGTGCTTAACTAGGTGCTGCGTGGAGTTCTGTTTGCCCTGGATAGCAGTAAACTCTCATCTGCGGAAGAGGACAGAGCACTCCGTAAGTAAATGGAAAACTGCACATAATGAATGGCGTTATGCAAGCTGTTACCTCAATAGTAAGAGTTTCCATACTTTTTTTAGGGCAGGTGCATACTAGCAATCTGCTGTTTGATGATGTTTGCAACCAAAACACTTAGCACAAAAAGTGTGCATAGCTGCCAGCTGTCAAGAATTTCCACGTTCTTGCTACGTACCACAAAGCATCTTTGCCTGCTTCTGTTCTTGTCTGTGTCCCAATAATTTCCCAGTTGCCATACCTCTGCCTTGCAGCGACACCTGCTGCCACGGGCAGACTTGGCAGAAAGCTAGTGCTTAGCTCAAAGGTGTCATTTTCTGCACCCCAGTTAATTGCTATTAGCTTTTCTAGAATATATTCCAGTTCTCTGTCTTCTTCCTGAATCTGGTGTTATTGCTAAAGAAAAAAAAAATGCCCCTTAGGCCAGCAGTTGGAACCCACACGGTGCAAATGAGCCAGTCTCATACTTGATACCCACGCTGCTTTTTGCACCACTTATAGGATAATTTAATCTTTTTTTTATTGAAGCTCCTTTACTCGACAGGTGCGGTGTGACATGTGGCTTCAGCGTGAGGAAGTGTATTGCTCAGCTTCAGATCTGATACCAAGTGCACCGTAAATTACACATCATTCAGCCATGGCAAATTGGGGGGTGCATTTGGGAATGTACACGTGTTTTGAATTGAAGTAATGATGTGGCTAAAACCTGGACTTTGCCGAAATACCAGTATTTGCTAATCAAGGTCTCGATCCATTAGTGGGGGGCTTGATCCATTAGCGAGGGGCTTGATTCCAAGCCTGTCTCTGATAACCTTCCTAATTTACATCTGGAATTGTTTGCTGCTTGCACCCGAGGCAGATTTTATCAGATAAGGTGACTCCCCTCTCTCCCCCTCTCCCCCTGTTAAATCTCTCTTAGAGCTTGTTTCTTGTATGCCCTGACCAGAAGTTGATGGGTTAGGACCAGCTGGAGAAGGTTCAGGGTAACTCACCAGTGTGAAAGGTGAATGGAAACCGGTGATCCCACTGCTTCAGCTGAAAAACGGAAGTCGGGATGAGGCTGAGCGCTTTGGAAAACGATGTCAGTAAAGTACAGATGTGTTTGAATGTCAGCTAACCCTGATTCCCCATTTCTCCCTCCCCCAAGCTGCTCTGGGGCTTGCTCTCTTAGGGTGCAGGCAGTCAGACGCAGAGGCTGGGTGAAGAGAGGTCCTGGGACGCTGGAGTTTTGTTCAGAAAGTCGTAGATCTGTCAGTCGCAATCTTTCGTGCTTTCCTCAGGCAGATTTCCCAATAGTTTGATCAAGGATTGAGGAAGAGTAATTGGACTGGACATGCTAACTTTGGTATATGGGCTCACAGGTATGCTGCAAATCAAATGAGTTGGTGCAAAAAAATTAGCAGCCTTGCTGCTGGCTAGGAACTGAAGAGTACACCAGGAGAGAAACTTTGGTGATATCCTCTTAGATGACAGATTTTGTTAGTTTATAGTTCAGTGAAATATATTTTCCACTGTCAAAATAGATAACGTATTTCAGTAATAGAAAAATAACATTGTTTTTTCCAGCAAGAAAGTAATCCCAGCAGGGCTACACATACTATACCATGCTAATACAATTCTACTTTAATACAAAGTAGAAACTTAATATCATTCCTGAGGTGTTACTATTGCATTATCGAAACTGAATTTCAGCAAGAGCAAAATGACTGATGTTCCAAACAACATTATTAAAGTTTGCAGCAGGTCTCTTACAGACTGCAATAATAATTTAAAGGTTAGCTTGAATTATTTCTATTTTTTTTTTAATTTTCTGTACAGTTAGTTTTAATTATCTTCTCTTATACAAACATTTCTTTCTTAGCATTCTGAGTTTTAATACAACAGTGGTTTGGTGGATCTCTTTTTTGGTTTTATTTTTTCGAAATGCACGTTGCATCTTTTTGTCATTGAATGGGCGTTGTCATTTCTCTTTAGAAGAGGAAAGATTGGGAATGCCCCCGTGCGTGAAGCTGTCTCTGGAAGTAAATGTTTCTTTAAACACTGCTGCTTGTTTTCATTACATGTGAAGAAACGCGCCACGCGTGCCTGGGAAGAGAAGGGATGTAATGCAATTTACTACCTGTGCCCGTTCTTTACTCTCGAAACCAGCTGGATACCTCCTTGGGCGCAGGTGGGTGTCCCCTCCTCCTGCAGAGGCTTCCTCTCGGGTTTGTGGTGGCGAGGGGTGTAGGGTTGGCGAGGACTCCTCACTGTGACCCTTGTCTGCTGCTGGAAGGAGGCAGCACCTTAGCACTGGACGTCAGGTAGCGCGCCATTCCCCGCTTCCCCGTGGCTCGAGAGCCCTTCGGACGGAGAGAGCAGCGACCGCGGCGCTGCCTCCACAGCTCCCGGGGCTCCCATCGCCCTCCCGGAGGCCCCTCTGCCTCCGTCCTGCACCTGCCCGGAGCACGAGACGGGCTGTGAGAAACCGCTGGTGCGGGAACCTCGTGCGGCCTCGTCTGTGGTGGAGTGGCAGGACAGCGCCCGAGGTTACTGCGGATTGAGAGAAACAGCATCACCACTCCCCTTCTGTCCTTCCTTATTTTATGAGAACCTGTCCTCTTTTCTCTGTTTTCTGAATGTGTTTGTACAAAACCCGAGGAAGTCCAAGCTCTTCTGGTTACGCTTTCTACTTTGCTCTCACAATTGCTATATTTTAAGTAAAGTAGTTGCACAGTTGATGAAGCAGACCGTGAAATAGGAGGCAACGGGGCAGCGGAGCAGTAGTGGGGGAGAACAAAGACAGTAGGTGAAGAAGAGGAGATCAATTTTTTTTTGGTGCTGTGGGAGAAAGAGTGAGGCTGACAGAGGGTGTTTGTGTCTCCGTGAGCTGGTGAGATGATGTGTGCGTCTGGAAGCTGGAAGAGATGCAACGGCAAAGAGGGAGCTGTTAAGGGTGAAGACAGACAGTGAAGAGGAAAAGAACAAAGATGTGTAGCATTAGGGCTCGAGCTGTGGTGGGCACCTGGTATTCAGAGAGAGTGGTAAGTACGGTTTGAATCCTGATGCTTGAGGAGCAGAGCTCTGCTCAGCACAGCTGGCTTCGCTGAAATCGGAGACCTTCTCACGGGGTGAGGACCAGCTGCATGCAGGAACCTTTCAAAATACAGCTTACAGGAAATACCATTTTATGCCCCTCCAGACAAGCCTTTTAAAAATGTAGAAGCTGGGAGTGCGGTTGGCTACAGGAATAATTAATCACATAAAGGAAAGTTTAACCTACTTCTGTTGTTCACAGCTATCGATTTTGGTTTGCTAAAATGCAACGTGAAATGTTTGAGATAAGAAAGCTAGCTGTTAACCCAAATTTCTGAAACTCTTTTTCTCTGCTGGGGGAATATTGAAAGTTGAACTGTGGCGTGATAGTACTCAGTTTAACCTGTGCACGAGATAAATGAAAGCACCAGGGTCTCCTCTCTCTTTTTTTTCCCTTTTTTTTTTTTTTTTTTTTTTT
>Ga0065711_1051691_pt1 | contig 10274 bp, 3 predicted proteins | sample Hoacrofraction12_FD_59098 | JGI IMG/M metagenome (GOLD analysis project Ga0065711, IMG submission 59098) | Hoatzin crop microbial communities from Cojedes, Venezuela - Epithelial fraction 12 v2 (version 2) | ecosystem: Host-associated > Birds > Digestive system > Esophagus > Crop | place...
GGTGAGATGGGGGGGAGCCTGGGCTGCCACCGCTCCATCCCCCGCGACCCGGCGGACCTGGGCCAGCGCGGCCGCAAGTTCAGCGCGGCGTGCAACTTCGGCAGCATCCTGGTCAACCAGGAGAGGCTCAACATCAACGCGGCCACCGAGGAGGAGCTGATGACCCTGCCCGGCGTCACCCGGCCAGTGGCCCGGAGCATCGTGGAGTACCGGGAGTACATCGGCGGCTTCAAGAAGGTGGAGGACCTGGCGCTGGTGAGCGGGGTGGGGGCGGCCAAGCTGGAGCAGGTGAAGTTCGAGATCTGCGTGAGCGGCAAGGGCGGCTCAGCGCAGCACTCGCCCAGCTCCCTGCGTAAGGACCCGGCCTCCGAGCACCACCTCTCCGCCACCAAGATCAACATCAACACCGCCACCCCGGCCCAGCTCATGAGCATCCGCGGCATCACCGAGAAGATCGCCAATGGCATCGTCGACTACCGTAAAGAGCACGGGCCCTTCAAAAGCATCGAGGACCTGGTGAGGATGGACTGCATCAATTCCTCCTTTCTGGACAAAATCAGGCACCAGATTTTCGCGGAGCGGTCCCGACCCCCTTCAACGAACACCAACGGTGGCCTCAACTTTACGGCCAAGCCTCACCCCAGCCCCACGTCCCTCAGCCTCCAGAGTGAGGACTTAGACTTTCCTCCTGGGGGTCCGACCCAGATGATATCCACTCGCCCCTCTGTGGAGATGTTCGGGGGGCTGAGAGACGGCAGGCCCGCACTGAGGGTGGCTACCTGGAACCTGCAAGGCTGCTCCGTGGAGAAGGCCAACAACCCGGGCGTGCGGGAGGTGGTGTGCATGACGCTGCTGGAGAACAGGTAAGAGCCAGGCGCCTGGCCTGCGGGCCCAGCTCCAGGCGGGATCACAGAATCACAGCATGGTCGGGGTTGGAAGGGACCTCTGTGGGTCATCTAGTCCAACCCACCTGCCGAAGCAGGGACACCTACAGCAGGCTGCACCGGACCTTGTCCAGGTGGGTCTTGAATATCTCCAGAGAAGGAGACTCCACAACCTCCCTGGGCAGCCTGTTCCAGGGCTCTGTCACCCTCAAAGGGAAGAAGTTCTTCCTCATGTTCAGACAGAACTTCCTCTGCTTCAGTTTGTGCCCGTTTCCCCTTAAAGGTTAATGCCTTCGGTGTTTGGGCACTCTGCAGTCCCGTTGTGATCCTCGTGGGACTGGCTCCTTCCTGGGGTTGTTAAGTGTTTCTTGCCTCTTGTGTGGAACCCTGGTTGAGTCTGAATGCTGGGACTGTGGTGGTTGTCCCCTGATGAAGCCTCTGTAGTCCTTGAAAGGTGGTGGACCTCCTGGGGAGGTATGTGTGCATTTACACACATCTGTGCAGGGAAGGCTGAGCCTTCATGGCTGGTCATGTTAGGCCTGTTAATGGTTGGCCAAAGGATGTTTCTCTGTCGAGAGGCTTTTGAGCAAGTCACAGAGGTCTATCTGTCCTGCCAGAAGCTGCGGGGGGAATAGCAGGGGAAGGGCTGCTCTGTATATACCCTGTTTCTTGCCGTGTTTCCCAGAGCATCTTGCTACCACTTTAGGAAGCAGGATGCAGCGCTGCACTCTCCTCTGTCTGAGCTGCCGGTCCGAGACCTTCCAGTGCCTCCTCTCCAGAAAGTCTGGTTTGGGTGGTGACCTCCTCAACCTCAGCGTTAGGGCTGCGAGGCTGCTCGCCCTCGGATCTGCTCCTCGAATCGAAATGTTCGAGAGCACAGTCAGGACGGCTTGGGCTGTGTAACCGGCGTGGAATGCGGTGGCTCGTCCTGCGAGGGTGACACAGCTCCTTAACGAGCGGTCACGGGGCAGCCGCTGAGCTGGAGGGACCGCTCATCCTTGGGGCTGCGAGGCGTGGGGTGGCTGTGCCACCCCTGCGCCTGATTTCACGGAGCTGCTGGGCACGCAGCAAGGTGCCGTTGTGGTACAGCCAGGTGGGGTGGTGCTTCTGGTGTTAGTGGCTGAGAGATGGGGGGGTTTTGGGGGTGTTTTTTTTTTGTTTGGTTTTTTTTTTTTGAGTAAGGTAATTGAGCAGCAGTGCTGGGGGTGTCTCTCTTGCTAAACTTTCTGCTTGATACACAATTGTCAGAGTGCAATAAGGATTTTGAAATAGGTCTCACCCTTTCCTCTCCGCATGTGAAATCTGTTCCAGCTGGTCTGGCATTTAGTTTACGGCATTGGGAAACTAACTTTTTTCCTCTGGCTTTGATTCAAACTCCCAGCTGGAAATGAATAGGGTCAGGGGACTCTTGGGCTTCTGCAAAAGCGATGTTGTGTGGAGGGGAAGTGCTGATGAACCATTATCTCCGGTAGCGCCGAGAGCTCTGTCCTTTTCCAGTAATATGCTGAATAATGGCTCTTGTCTGTGCGGTTGCGGAGGTCAGGCACGCGAGAAAGACGGTGCCAGTGATGCGGTGTCCTGTGCTGCCGTACGGTATCTGTGGTCGGGGAGATCTCTGCTGTGCACTGCTTGGTAGCCTGATGCTCCCGCATGGGAAACATCTGTCATCTCGCAGCCATCGCTGTTCGATAGCTGAAATGGAGATGATAGCCCAGTGGGGGTGTCCAGGTGTTGCGCCGATGGCTTCAGCCTAACACCTTTCAGTATTCCTCCTCTGCTCTGCTAGGCCAGGTATCCCATCCTTTCCCCTTGGCCACCGCTTTTGTTCCTTTGCCAGCAGTTGTGCTGGCTGGAGCAGACCTTAGGATGAGGTCTGGTGGGGCTGGGCGTTGGGGTGAGGGGCAGAGGTGGACAGACCTGCTGAGGAAAGAAACATCTCTAAGAATCACAGTCTCGGGATTATTCTAATAATCCAGTTTTGGAAGAAAAGGGACTTTGGTGATGTATTGTAATTTATTTACCTCTCTCTATATGTATACACACACAAACATAAATATATATATATATATATTTATTTTTTTTTAAGGACCTCATCCAGTACAGTGTCAACTGTCTGTCACTTCTGCATCTTCAGCATTTTTTGGAGGGAGGGGAGGAGCCCCAAACAGTCCACCTGTTAAAAAAGTTACACGGAGAAGGTGACTTATAAAATAAGCCTGCGTTAAACCCAGCTCACCACTGTGTATGCAGAGCGTGGCCCTAGCAGTTTGTTTTGGTTTTTGCTCTTAACCTCCATGGTGCTTTGTTTCTGTCCGGCTTAGCCAACAGGTACTCGGTTGTACTGGGTGGTGTGAAAGGTCTCTCTGACACCTTGAAGTTTAAAACGAGCCCGATATAAGTACTTGTTTTTGTTCTGTTTTATTGCACGTAGATGTGCCATCAATCGATCACATAGGGAGAGGGCGATGCAATTGTTTTCTGTACTTGATCCCATTTGTGATAACTGGGAAGAAATGAGAGTAATGTGCGTCCACAGACAAGCCTGCGAAAATTGCCTGGGAAAATAAATGTGGGAACATTAAAAATCAACACAGTGCAGGAAAATGGTATATGTTGGGAAAAGCCGTACTCAGCACCTCTGCGAGAAATTTCCCCTTGCTTGGCTGGCGTTGCTGAGGTCAGTGGATCTCTGCAGCTGTAAAACAGCCTCGGGAGAGGCCAGAAACTGCCTGCTTTCTGTGTGTCAACTCTGTGGTCTCCCTCCCGGCTCTGGTTGTGTAACCTGGGGACTGATAAAAAGCCTTGCAAACTAATCTTTGCCCGGATAAATCAACTTTAGTTGATAACCAGCTGGAGAAATTAAATCTTTCGCTTCTGCAACCAAGAACACACCGCTGTACAGGGCTCACCAGCGCTCCAGCCTCCCGAAACCGGTGAGGTGTGTTTTCAAGGTGCTCTGCGTGCTCAGCGGATGTCCCACACGTGTTGCTGAAGTCTCCAGCTATGACCCAAGCTGTTGCCCGGTGGATCTGAAGACCGTTTAGTCCAACAGCATGGCTTGCAAGAGCATCTGCTTGCTCATGTCCTTTGTGCATAGCTGCCTTCACGTAGGCAAGCGTGCTCCTGCACAGTGGTCCCTCGTAGTCCAGAGTGATCTCAGGAGCTGGAGTACTGCTTTCTAAGTCCAGGAATAAAGCACAGTAAGTCGGGAATGTATGAAAACTGGGTAAAGCGCAGTAAAGAATCTTAATCTGATATCTTGGGGACTTTCATGCCAAATGAAATGCTGGTTTGGGTTTTATTTGGGTTTTGTTTTGTGTGTTTTTTTCATGACCAGTTCACAGCAAGTAGCTTTGAGACCCCTTGGGCATTAACAATGGGGAAGATTATTGCTTGTTTCCAGGTGAGGCTAGAGGATGAAGGTCCTCCTGCCTTCCAGCCTTGCATAGCTTTTGCACCGAGGGAACAGTTGTGCTGGGAGGAAAAAGGGCAGTGCCTTCTTTCAAAACAAACAAAAAGTAAGAAAACTTTGTCATATGGAGTAATGTGCTGAAGGGGGTAGGGGAAAAAAAATGTCAAAACCTCCACATTCATGCCCAGAATTGCTAGATTTCTTAAGAGCAGCAAAAGGAATGTATACCAAATTGATAAGCATGACTACTACTGCTAAGCTATTTTGAAATCCATCGCTGCAGTACAAAAATAATGAAATACAGCAAGGTCCTCACCCTCTTGCTCATATTACAAGGCTCTATGTTTATCATGGTGTTTGGAGTGGAGGAACGAGGTCTTTTCATTCAGAGGGCTAGGAGGTAATTTTAGAAGAGATTAACATGATGAACGTGGAGGCGAGCGTGACACGTAATTGGATTAAAGTATCAAATGTAGGGTGAATTTGCCCAAACCTGCAATGTTTCTTGCAGATGTGGTTCAGCGGATCTGGGATTTGTTGACAGGGGGTCAGAGCTGGCCTGTCTCTGGGTATGCAGGTCGTCCCCTGCAGCTGTCCTCCATGTCTTCCCCATTCTTGGGGGGATGAAGAAACCAGCAGCTTCTTCTCGACCAAAAAAAAAAATAAAATGTCGGCTTAGGGTAGCATGATCGAAAGGGCGAGCAAGTTCAGGTCAAAGGCAGCAAGTATTTTCATGAGGAGGACAAGTAGCCCCAGCAGAGAGGCTTCCTCTGGCCGAGGTTGATGGAGGTACCCCAGAGCTGTCCCAGGTGCATAGGGAAGGGCACTCTTTCGACCCCTCATCCAAACCGGTCTCAGGCCTGTCCCTCCTGACCGTAAACCGAGCTCATGACTCCCACGACACCCCAGCACCGCTCTCTCTGGCTGTTATGTGCTGGGGTGCCCACATCAAGAAGCATGGTGCAGGTGTGTGCGACACCAACCGATAACACTGAATGTGCTAAGGGTGTGTCCTCCAGTTTAACTGCTTGCTTGTAAGGTTGCTGGTCTCCAAGGGCAATGATCGGTTCTGCACCTTTCCCAGCATGGAGGTTTTCATTATGCTTTACAATAGTGAGCGATAACTTTGTGAAGAACTCTCCCCCTGGAAGCACGCTTTGCAGCTGAGTAAATGAAATTTGATAGAGGGTCCAAAAGCCAGAACTTGCGTGCTCTCAAACAAATAAAAAAAAAAAAGGGGGTGGGGGTGGGGAAGAAGGGGTGTGTGGCAGGATGATGGTGGGGTACCAAGGCTGAGGCTGAGGGCTATGGAGCCCAGATCTGTTTTCTTCTAGATCGCAAGCAGTTCAGGATGCTCTTTGCTGTTTGCTTTGGTCAACTTCTTGGTGTGGTTACACCTGCTAGATGCAAAAGGCATAAGCAATAAAGCCTTAACAGCTGTTGCAAAACTCACAGAACCATAGAAGAGCCCAGGTTGTAACGGACCTCAAAAGATCCAACCTTTGGTGGGAAAGGGAGCCTAGGTGAGATTGTCTAGTGACCTGTCCAGTTGCACCTTGAAAACCTCCAGCAATTGGGGCTCTTCTGCATCCCTGGGGAGGCTGTTCCAGTGATTGACTGTTGTGATTGTAAAAAGACTTTCTTACGTGTCTGTAGAGTAACAAATACAAGTACCAATACAAGATTTGTACTTAGCACTGATAATTTCTTTTTTTTTTTCCCCCCTTCTTGGCTTGGTTTCTTGGACAGCAAGGCTTACCCTTTAGGAACATGTCAGCCCCTCTTCCTCCCCCAGCTTTGTAACCGGTTAGCTGTTTTCACTTTGGTTTGACAGAAGCGTAGAGGTCTCTCAAAGGTAAGAAGTTAACCTCAATTTCCATGGCTCGGAGACCCAAATCGGTGTTCCTGCTGGGGGAAGGGTGCATAAACCTCAGCCCAAAGTTGCCTCCTGGGAGGCAGCAGGTGGACAGGCAGTCCCTGGGTAACCTTCACTGTGCCACCGTACTCGGAAGCTCACCTTCCTATTCCTACCTACCCCGGGTAAGTGTCCCAGGGGAGCGGTCACCCTAAGCGCATCCTCTTGTCATCTAAAAAAAAGGCAAGCTGCTGAGCCACCCTCCGGAGGAGCCTGTTTTTATTAAAAGATGAGGAAAAAGCCACCTCGTTCAGGTCCCTGCACTAGGCGCTGGAGGCTGGAGAACTGCTTTCCCATCGCTCCCCTACATTAAATAAGAGGGTGGGGCGGTTCGTTTTCCTCTCTGATCTCCTAGTCTGGACTGAGAGGTGGGGTCATTACAAGGGGCAGTGATTTACTCCTGGGGCTTGATGCTTTGTTTGGGAAGGGGTGCGGTGTGGTACCTTGCCTGCTGCCTTGTAGCCGCGGTTCCCAGCAGGATAACGGAAAAGGATTGCAGCCCCCCAAACGGACATTGCAGTAGTGTATCATAGTAGTAGTCATGGTTGTACTTACATGCTTCAGAGGCTCAGCATCAGCTTGTATTTGTTATTTCTACTCTGTCGCTTCAGCTCTCGGTGGCTGGGCAAAGCCCCGAGGTGTGTCTGTTTTATGTCTCTTTTTTTATACAGCCACTTGGTTTTTCTCCATCGGGTTAATACTAGGCTGGAGCCTTGCCAAGAATAATTCCCCTGCAAGAAAAGATCAGGAAAGAGGGCCTGGCTCCAGTAACCTGACCGTGCTAATAAGTCTTAAACGGCAAAAGAACAAATACACCCTCTTCTCCTTATGTAATAGGGAGGAAATCCTGCCTTCTGCAACTTCAGGAAAAACTTGAGAAAAAATGAATTGTTAGATGCTATCTTCTATGTGCACTCTACAAAGGGATTTTTATGAGCCATAGAAATGCAGTAAAACCACCGTTAATTTGCACTTTCTAATACCTCTGAGGATGAAAAAATTATGGAAGAGCTGTTGTGTTTGTGGTTTTTTTTTTGGTTTGGCTTTTTTGTTGTTTTTTTGGGGTTTTTTCTGACCTCCACCTACGTGAGATCAACGATATTTTACTTGCTGGAGACTAGTGGGAAACGGAGACTGCCTTCTGGATACCATCTGCCAGGGGAGAGCAGTAAGATCTTCTCAGGTCAGACCCTGAGTAACAGCGTTTTGGAGTGAAATGAAACTCCACCGGTGTGCTCCTGTTCAGGATTTTGCCGTTCGTTTGCCTGGGTCAAATCACATGAAGGCTGCGGAGCTCAGTGCTGAAAAGCACGACCGTCTCCCTGCAGGTTAGGGCTTCTCTGCAGCGCTGCTCCCATCTCAGGTAGGGATCCCAGCCCCTTTTCAGGGCTGCTGCTGGGGGAACAGGTGATGTCAATTAATCAAATTAATTAAATTCCGTTTCCAAACCTCTGCTTCATTTGAATGCAGTACTGAGACCCTCTACATGAGCATCGCCTGCTCTTCCCATCGGAGGTGGGTTGCTTGCTCAAGATACTTTGCAGCTCTGGAGTCTTTGTGGGACAGAGCAAAAGCAGTGGGTGGACTTACAGCAAGATTATGAAGGGTGTGCATCATCCCTGTGTCCAGACCCTGGGAGAAGGCATCCGGAGCCACGCGCTCCACAGAAGATCTCGGAAGTGGATGCACTGAGCTGTCTGACTCTGCTTGTTCTCTGTCAACAGCTTTCCTCCTTGGGACGTAACACAGGAATGAAGGACAGCCCCTTGAAATCACCCCTGAGTAGCCTTCACAAGGATTTTTCTCTTTTAAAGGGAGATCTGGGTATCTTGTTGACTTTGAACAGCTGCTGCTGTGTTCCTTGAACATCCGAGAGGCTGCATCTAACCAGCCGTTTTCATCTGCTTTGAAGTTAAGAATGTGACTGGAAAAAATGGTATAGTTAAAGGCTAGTTTATCCACACAAAATAAACCTTATTTTTCTCCTTTTTAAAACTATAATCATACCCTGCAACTGTGACTTGTGCCATACAGCCTGACTAAAATGGAACAGATCAGTGGGGAAAGCGTTTGTTCATATATTATTTTTTTTCTCCCAACATGTGTACTTGATACATCTGGCAGCACTAAATGGCTGCGTAGTTTCAATCCATGCCTGCTGGGCTAGCCTGCACATTCGTGTCGTGTCACTGGGTTCGTGTTGCAGATCGCAGGTATTTCGGTGAACGGGAGCTGCCAGCTGACTCCTGCGGGTCCTGCGGGGTTTGCTGTGTTCCACGTGGCAAAGATGAGGTGGGCTGGCTGATTGATGGCAATAAATTAGCAAATTAGTAAGCAATGCTTTATTGCCCGCTCCAGAATCACAAGCAGAGGCCACAAGGCTGTAACCTCATCCTGCTAGACTTCTCGGAAAGCTTGTGCCATGCGACTGTGGCAGACAGACGAGGTACCTATGTGTGGGGCTCCATCCTGGAAACAGAAAGCTTTAATGCTCTGTGACTATTCTGTGGTTTGAGAGCTCACAGCACAGCTGCAGGGAGGGTGGTTTTCTAGCCTTGGCTTGAAAAAGAGTGACAGGACCGTTACTGAAGGCAAAAGATGTTGCTGATGCTGCTGTTCTTACCAGGAAAGAAAGACCAAGAGGCTACAAACATGGGAATTAAATTCTCCGAGTTCCTGAGGTGCGAGCAGAAACTCCGTCGGTGCCCCTTCACCAGAGGAAAACGCTGTCTCTGCACCCGAGTGCTGGGCTGGCTGACTATGAGCATGGGTCTTCAGCTGTGTTACACAGGGATGTTTGAAAGAGAATCTGGTTTTACATATTTAGCTGCCGCTGTCTTAATGGAGTTGGGCTTCAGCGTGTTCCCTACAGCTGTGTTGCTGGGAGGACCCTGCTTCTTCAGTCTCTAATTAGCCTTTCTCCGGGAGTCTTGCCCAAACAATGATTTCAAGGCTTGGCCAGATGAGCAGAGAGAAGTTGACAGGACACAGATTACAGTGTGCGTGTAACTTATTTTGAAGTTGCATTGTTCTTCAGTGCAATGCAGGTGTACGCTGACAGATGGAGGCACAGTGTCCTCACTGAAATAATTGCAGTACGCCGCAGTAATTTCTCAGCACTATTATACGGTGCGGTGATGGAGGCAAGAACCGTGGCACGTTATTAATAACAGTGCTTAAAATTAGGAACTCGGTAGCTTCTTCATTTCCATTTTTTTTTTAATTTATTATTTTACATGAGGGACTTTGCTTTGTTTGAATAATAGCTGGCAATCCCCACCGATTTATCGGAGAATAAAAGCGCCTGGTGTCTTTGCTGTGGGGAGGGTGAGACCTACCCAAGACGAAGTCTCCAGCGTTGGAGGTGGGGATGTGCTTTCCACCAGGCTTTGGTCTGCTCCCCTCCCTCGTCTCAGGCCTGGGTGATTCACGGCAGGTTCTGAAATGCTCTATAAGGTGCCGAGAGCAAGGTGGGCATCGTCAACAGCAAATGAGCAGTGAAGGGAATCCGTAGCATTGGTAGAAATGACGTTTTCTGTCAAGAAACCATTTCACGTCACGCTCGGCATAGGCAGCATACCCACGACCCGGTCAAGCCGTGTGGCATTTTCAAATGGTAGGAGTGTTTTAAATTGCTCGGTCGCCGTCGGGGAGGCTCAGCGCCGCTGACCTCCTTTCCATCCCCGCTTCGGGGGGGGTTTGTGCAGGCGGGAGTCCGGTGTTGGCGCTGGGCTGTTATTCTCAGTGCCTTTGGTGAAATTGTTTGAGGCTGGTGAGTCAGAAAAATACATTTACCCTGCTTGCGCCCCGCCTGTGTGCCTGTTCCAGAAGTTGAACCGTGTATAAAAAATACAATTTAAAAAAAAAAAAATCCTTGTGGAAGAAGACGTTTGGGATCATATTGTCGTCTACGCTAAGGGTGGGCAGGAATAGCAGGGTTAGGAAGCGCGCTGTGTTTGCAGTGGGATAAATGCAGCCAGCCTGGGCAGAGGGGGCTGGAGTCCCTCCGTGCAGGCTGTCTGTCTGTCCGTCTGTCCCATCTCCCAGTCTGTCACGGGGCGGG
>Ga0065711_1051664_pt1 | contig 10273 bp, 5 predicted proteins | sample Hoacrofraction12_FD_59098 | JGI IMG/M metagenome (GOLD analysis project Ga0065711, IMG submission 59098) | Hoatzin crop microbial communities from Cojedes, Venezuela - Epithelial fraction 12 v2 (version 2) | ecosystem: Host-associated > Birds > Digestive system > Esophagus > Crop | place...
CCCCCATATGTTCACCAGAAAGATTAACCTGCACTACTGATGGATCAACTTTGCTTTTGTTTTAATGTTATCTTAAAGGCATGAATATACCAAAGGATATCATACAGAGAGACCTGATCCGATATGTTCAGCCAGTATTTATTTTTGTGTTATACTCTGAACTCTTTATCTAAAGCACATGGGTTACTTTAATTCACATTGAAAAAAGAAGTTCCTATACATAACCCGCAAAAAGTGTTTAACTCGGGGCTAGGCTGTGTGAAGTACATGGGACAAGAGGTCAGAGCAGCAATTGTCATCTTCTGCATCAAGACGATATTTCCCCCTTTTATTTGATAATGGAATTGTCAATCAGAAAAAAGTTTCAACAGTTACAGAACTCCCTTGTTAACCTTAGGATACGCCAACGGTCTGGATACCTGTAAGCTGCCAACCCACTTTAGCTGTCAGAGTAAGGCACAGTGTTCTCTTAAAGCCTCAACAACACTATTGATGCCATCTACTTTCTTTGTTTTCAATGTTAGATTAGAACTATTTTTCCAAAGCACTAAATGCATAAGCCTGATAGTACATTATGGTAAACATTATACCATAACACACTCGACCTGCTCAGGTATGTTAAGGCAATGGCTAAGGAGAGAGCTGCTAATCCCCCCTCAAGTTTTAAAACCATTGTGATACATCTTATATTCAACTAAAAGTCACATATCATGCGTAGATTATGCAGTATGCTCTTACACTCTGTTTTACAAAAAGGCCAATTAAACAGAATGAGAGAGTTGCTTTATTCAAGGCCAGTGTGTTTGATAGATGCTGTGGACTTCTGCTGCCTCACATCTTTTAGCAGTAAAAGCAAGGAGCATACACTGCTTGAACTGCTGAAACTGTAAGAAATAACATCTGCACACTATATTAAAAGACTGAAGCATTGTATAATTAAAGTGTTTTAATGATGTCGATAACAGTATAAGTTTGCACAGAAATTTTTTTAAAAATCTGATAAATAGCAGACAAAGTGAAACTACTAAAATAAAATTGAAATAGAGGAAGCCTCTGTAATTGAAATGGAGAGAGCAGCCAGAACAGCTATACGACATATCCATTGCCAGCTGTGGAAAATTATAAATTGGATCAATTCTGGAAAAACTGTGGACCCCTTTCAACTCATCATACCAGTATTGGAAAAAACAGCAAATATTTGACTACCGTAGCAAATTCTGAGCGCAACACAAAAAATATACAGTCACTGTAAACCCCAGCATAGCAATGAGGATAAATATACCTCTGGAAAGACATACTTTAAAAAATTTTTCAGACACATCTTTGTTAAAAAAGAAGGTAACACTACATAAGAAAATTGAAAAAATCAAAATATTATTAAGTGTAAGAGTGGCAAAATAATACATAGAGTAATAACTCAGAGACCGAGTTACAAAACATTTCAGGATGTTCCACAGACATAGTCTTTTTCTGGCCATGCTGACTGCAGTCACATAAGCAGTACGAAATACGGAGTGCTACTACACTTGAGGGCTTACGGTGGCTGCCGACGCAGCATGGGAACCCTCCTACCAGAGATTTCCTACACTCCAGGAACCACTGCCTTCAATGCATCTCTAGTTTTAACACTCCTTTTCCTGTCTTAGCAGTTCTGAACAAAATACTGGATTCTGAACTGCTCCATGCATCTTTGCAAGACCCGCCCTTTGGTACTTTCTGTCTCAGGATGAAGGGGTGTGTACACATGTGCAATGCCTGTGTAAAAGGGAGGGAGTATATTTTTACAGCCTTTCTCATTTTCACTAAGCATGGGAATGGCAATATGGGTAAAATGACTGGCAACTATACTGCATTTAACCTCTTGTTAAACAAAGACTAACAAGAAACATAAACCAACAACATTAAGAAAAACTCTACAATCTGCTGTTGCAGACAAAGCAACGCCCCGAATCTAAAATATATTTATCTTCGGTCCTTTGGATATGGCCTTTCACTAATCTCATCCAGAATACCAAACTCAGTGCCTGTATATGTGCATTTACCAGTGATTAAATATTTCAACTAGTTTTCTAAAATATGAGGAATCAAAAATCTCCTAAAGTTTGGGTCTATCAAGTGATAGAAAATGTTTTATTCTGAAAAATCTGCACTTCTTTAGTTCGGCAGTATTTTCACACAAAATTAGCTCAACATAACAAAATTCAAACGTAGCAGGGCTTAATCCACACCACCCTGCTATTAAAATTTTGCAGGGAGTTACCAAGTGGCACAAAACTTAATTAAAGAACAATTACGTAGGGAACTGTTCACACTACCTGTTCTCCAGCCTTGAAATCCTGAAGTGCTACACATTCACACCGGTCATCTTCTAAATTGTAGCCTGTAGTGATCTACCCAAGGAAACAGTAACAGAAGCACCTTTAGCATTTTATATTTATCTCCCCTACCATTGACAAAACATTGTCCTATTAGAAATAGATACTAACAATAGTAATTGCATACATTTCTTTTTCTGCATAGTACAATATAGCTGGTAGTAACTGTTTTACAATTCCTGAGCAATCCCTTTTTAAAAACTCTCTGAATTAAAGAAATCTAAGGGAAGAAATACCTTACCTGAAGTGAACGGAAGGCTCTGAGGGAAGTACCCTCCATAGACCACAGACAGTCCTGTGCTAAAGCCGGCAGCTTGTTATAAAGTTCTGGAGTTTTCAGTCACTCCCGCAAGGCCCAAGGGAGCAAGGCACCGACAGCTCTATATGCTGTGCTTTATCCTTCAACTGCCAGCACATTTTTGATCTCTCAGTGAAAAAGGATTAGATAACTGTGGGTCTTTAGGGGATACAATCTTCAGAGAATTATAATTTACGTGAAAATAATCCCTTTATCTAGAGTTAAGTAATATTCTTAAAATGCTAAAAGGATTTTTTTGATGGTAGCAGGCAATGGAAGAGGATAAATTCTCTTAACAAACCTGTGCTTCTCCAAAAAAAAATACAAAGCCATAAAGCGGTCACACTAACAAGTAAAGCTATCGTAAAAATGTAATACTTTTTCAAGTGACAAACTGCATGTTCTTCAATAGTATTACCAGCGATATAGGCACAGATGCAGCCACAGGATGGACCATAAGCTGCCGAACAATCAGGAAGAAACTTTTATGGTAGCTACTCTGAATTTGGTACTGAGAGAGCTAACATATGGAAAAATATGCTCTGGGCCTGAGGAAAAAACTAGAAGCCGCCAAAGACTCTTTCTCAGCTTTTGTAAGTGAAAACATACTTGTTTGTAAGCTGACTTACATTTGAGGTGTGGTATACCCAGATTCCCATCTTGGATGCAGTTTGTCCAAAGACACAACTCCACGGGTTATTTTGAAAGCTTGGCTGATGGTTTACGTATTAATAGCTTTATACTGCTTGTATCATCAAGTGCGCATTTGTCAGCCAAAACAGTGCTTTCAAAGAGAGCACAGGGAACTTGCCTACGATGTAGCAAATCCAAAATGGGAGCCGCCAGCATGGGCAGCCCGGTGCTGAGGAGGCTTGCGGAACAGCTCTGCACACAGATGCCACCAGTTCAGTCTACTAATGGGTTTGTGGTATGCTGAGATCGGAAGACAACACTGGAGTCACGCAATTCGGCCCACCGCAAAACACCGGCTCTGGTACTTGAATGGAGAAGCTCCTGTATATTCATTATGCTGGACTGAACAATCGTTAATTAAGATGTCTCATTTAGGAGGTCACTGAACCCTGAACCGCAGTTTACAAGTGCTAGAGGATTTACCCTTGCTACGACAAAAGTACCTTCCAAGTTCAGATGCAGTCATCTTGGGGAAAAAAAATTCCATTCAAAAAAGGGAACTCTTGACAGCACTTGACACCTGTCCTGAGATTTTCTGAGTGTGCAAATTCAATGAAATATTTCTGAATGTGAAAGCTCCATTCTGGTCTCTTAAAGTGCCTGTGGAATAGGAGGCTTTCAAGGACTGGGGAAATTCCAGTATGTTCAGAGAAGGATTCTGTCAGTTTAAGCATGTTCACTAGAGTATTGCTCTTTTTTGGGATTGTTTTTTATTTTTGCCTTTTCTCTCTCTTTTTTTTTTTTTTTTTAAAAAAGACAACCAACCCAGTAGCACTTCTGAAAGGCTTTTCTATAAAGCATAATGGAGTGCTAGACTCTTATTTCCTCTTTCTTTTAATAGCAGTCATGTAAGAGAATTAACAGGGTGTTTACTTCTCTTCCCACATGATAGCTGACAAATTGCATCCCTTCAGTTTTATTTCTGAAGCAGACCGATACATGAATTTTAAGTTGTGTATAAAGCATGCAATAGTCTGCTTGGTCAGTGATTAAGGATGGACCCAGCCCAACAGGCAGAACGTAGCTTATTTAAAGCTCTAGCAGAACTGGTAATCAACCTCTGACTGTCAAAATACAATCCCACTAAAGAATAACAATGAGAAATGCATGAAGACAACCATTTTGATATAGTTCTTAGAGGCAGGTTGATCTAATTAATAGTGTCAGAAGCAAGAAAAAGCTGGGTGGACCTAGCTCCAGCTAAAACCCAAAGAGCATTTTATTATCTAGCTCATGGCAAGGGGACCCTGTGGAATAAAGCAAGAACAGGGAGCTCTGGTAGCTGATTGACTCAAACAGTATTTCAGCACAACGTTTGGAATAGACTAGACAGGGGCGCACACAACGCCATCTTTTGTTTCCTACTTTCCTGCAATGAAGGGCAATTCCCTTCATGTATTTTAAAGGAATGTGCTATGATTAGAGTAGAACCCACGCTCATCTCACACTACAATAGTATAAACTATAATAGAGACAGCTTACAGTTACCTTAGCCATTTTTCCCCCTATTTCTAATAGTAAAAGGAAACTAATACACAACAAAAATAGGGTTAGTAGCTTTTATTAGCCGATTATCAATATTAGTTGTCTATCCTTCCTAAATCTATAACCATTTAAACTAGTTTCTGTAGAAATACAAAACAAATGAGTGAAGTCTGTATATACAAACAAAATATTTAAGTTCAGCACTGCACCCCCACCCCCCCTTACACTTCAGCACAAAAAAATGCTTCCAACCCTGATATACTACTGCACTAGCAGGTTTGGCTCCAGACCCTGGCTCCATATCAAACCCGTTGCTAAAGAGCATAATAAAAATAAAAATTACTTTATCAATTTAAATAGACATTTGAATGATTAAAACAACATAACTAGCTGCTCTTTTAACACAGGCTACTTACTTTCTTCCCTCCCATAACCTTAATTCTCTTCCTCTTCCCTCTAAACCCAACTTTGAAGGCATTCATTAAGAGTTGTCTAATGAATTAAGACAAGTCTCTGCAAAAGCATCTGAAAGAGATGCCCAGCAGGAAAAGGGTACAGGAAGTACTGATGCTTGCAGCTAAAACTTGTATTACAAAAATATGCATTTCTGAATTTTAAGCAATTTTCTTTATATAGGAGACTCTCATATCAGCTTTATTGCTAAATCAAAGTTATGAGATTGCATAACAAATAGTGAAAGGCATAACTGTTAAAGAACAACATGTAATCACCTTTTAATAAGGAAAAATAAATAAATAAAAAACACCAAACACTCGCAACTTTGTAGTCTAGCCTACCGAGCTGTATTTGGTACAGTCATAGTAACAATAAATTAGTTAAATGTCAAGCGAAAAACAACTTGCTTTACAACTTGTTCATTTAAACTAGGCTTTTCTTATACCAAGAATACTAATACATGCTGCTGTCCTAACACTCAGGTCAACTCTCCCACAAAAGAACCAGATTACTTGAACAGTATGGTCATATTTACTGCTTACAATAAACAATATTATCTACTGGAAACAGAATTAGAGGGTATGAATTTTGAAGTATACATGAGACTGGGTAAACAACATTGATAAGCCATCCTCTTACGGGTTGCCATTTCCTCACTTCAACATTGACCAGCCTGTTAATGAAATCAAGACCTCATCTTCTGAACTAGCTCATGTAAGCCAAAATGTCAGCAGGTCTGACTTTCTATATACATATGTCACCTTTTAAATGTTTAATATGCCCTAAAGTAGTATTTTTGCATTTTGTTTCTTTGATGTAGTAACAGATGTACGGTTTTTATTGAACTAGGCTTTGTTCTTTTTGTTGCTGTCTCCATAAAAAGACTCTTTGGGCATGGTTAGGAGAGCAGGCAGTATTTCTTAGTTGCAAATTTCTAGCCACTTTCCCTAGTGGTAGCTACACAAGGCAACCTCCATCATGGTCTGCTTTCCTATTCTCAAAACCAATCTGTCCAGCATTGTGAATCTTTTCCAGCCCATCAGAAACAAAACTCCATGTCAGAAGAATATTCAGACTTGGTTGCAAAAAAGGCATCATGTAACTGAAAACTTCTAAAGGCACATTATATGTATATGACACATAACTGTATGCAAGTATGCAATCACTTCTAAAGTTCTCTAGATGAAGAACGTTCTCCCTGACAAGCTATGGTAAGACATTTAAGAAACTGACAAATCTTTCTTTCAGATATTAGTTTTTTAGGGTCACTTGGGAAGATAAAATACCTGTGTTAAGAAGCATAATGAAAAGTGTTATTAAACTGTTCTACGGCAGTTGAAAAGCTTAATACTTAAGACCTAAAGCCTTCCAGCAACACTGAAGAAATCCTTACCAGTCCATTAGTATGATTACACATGTCCCATAAAGGTATTAGAGCCAATGTAACTCTGGAACCATCTTCTGTTGGAATCTGGTTCTGCCGTGTCATAACAGAGGAAACCGCCCATCTACAAAAATTAAAAAGATTAGATGGTCAGTGTTCAGAACATCAATATATGACGGGCTATAGTCCAACCTGAAGCAATCATTCAGGCTAGGAGTTCCCAAACTTAGGTTTCTTAACGATCACACTGACTATAACAGTAGAAGGCAACATCACTTGCAAGAGAAGCAGCAGCTCCTAGGTTTCCAAGACATGCACATAAATCAATTCCCAAATCAGGACTGCAATCCCACCCCTCTTCTGTGCTCTTTGCAACAGAACCTTCCCACCTTCCACTACCTCGACCAGGACCCACTCCCAAGTCACCTTCTGCTACGCTGCACACGTGCCTCTTGCCTCACATCCCAAACCTGGGGCTGGCTGTTCCCGCAGGCTTCAGAGTAGCTCGCAGCTACTGCTTGGCAGCGGGAGCTCTTATTTACAAGCAGACTCCTGTGGGAGCCAGGAGGTATTTTTCCCCTTGCTCCCTGAAGAGATTATGTACTGCACGACCTGGAAACCAGTGTCATCACCTGACACACGCATGGTATTTTGGTTAGTGCTTCTCTTCAGTTCGTGAACTTCTGGCTTAGATCAGGATTGCTAAATTTTCTGCTTAACAAGAATAAAGAGGAAAAAAAAGCCCCAAAACCCCAAAAAGATATCCAGGTAAAAAGAATTTAGAAAGTATAACATAGTTTAGCACACACACACATCATTCAAAACCCTTCTAACTCAGGTTAACAAAGGAAATGCCAGCTACCTATTCAAACTTCAGAATCTTCAAAAAACATTTCAGTATTTTCTAAAATTTTATTTTTACTTTATTTCAGACAAAAATTAATATTAAATGCCAGAAATAATCTTAGTTTCACTATGTTCTGGCCTCAATACATATATTCATTGTGGGTTTTTTTTGGGGGGGGGGGAAGAACACAACCAGAAGACGGTCAAAATAATGTTAACTCCCACTGACTCCACTAGTAACAAGTATTTAATATACAGATTTAGACTTTCAGAAGGATTTTTTTCAGAAGGACTACAGATTGCTTAGAAACATACTGTCAAATTGAAATATACTTCATTTCTAAAAAAGCAAGTTAAGTTTGTGGATAATTCTGGTATACAAACACTGTTCGAAACATAATAACAATATATTTCTTTTAAATTGTATTTTATCTGCCAAATTTTAGACTCCTTCACACATAAGTTGGCATGTTCCTCTGTGACCCTGCAAGTGAAGGAGGCAGGCTTTGGAAATCCCACTTTCATAGACTTACCCAGAAGTACAACTAGCCTACAAAAAAAAAAATCCCTGTAAGACCTCATGAATGTCTTTTATTTATGCTATTTTAATCACTTAACAGAATTAAAGCTCTTGTTACCCTAATTATTTTTATCTTAATTATGTCACTCCGTATAGCACCTCCAAGCGACACTCACGCTTCACGTGTACAGCTTAAGTTCTCCAGCTCTCCTGTTCAACAGCCACTGTAAATACTAGTTTTTACTCTTCTGTGCTGGTAAAGCCTTTTATTAAAAAAAAAATAAAATAAAAAATACCCAAACCCAAAACCTTAACCTCCTGCAACGTCAACTGAATTATTTTCTTAAGAAACAATGAATTACCTTACTAATCTCAGACTATGTGTGCCAGTTGGCTAAATTAACTGTTTATAATGACTATTCCTTTGTAACAATTAAAATCTGCATATTTATGTTACTTTCTTCTTCATTAAGAAAGTGTATTAGTGTCAAATCTTACATTTAACATTTCACTAACAATAGGGCTATAGGGCTTTCTGACCAGTGAAGCATTTCCAGTTCACTATATTTAAAAAAAAAAAAAAAGGAACTGAAAGATAGACCAACCTGTAGTCGTCATAAGTAAAAGAATCCTTTAAGGGCAGTTTGCTGGCATTAGGATGGGTCTGGGAAATTCAAGTTTCAGAAAAAGGTGAAAAGAGAAGGAAAAGAGAAATCAGAAATCAGTCAGCAGAATTTCATTATTTAGCTGCCTAACAGATCCTAACAAGAGCCAAATGAAGCAGGAGGCGTCCAGCCGCGCTACAGAGGGATCATCATGCTATTATGCTCTCATACATCACTGTCAACTTAATTTGTTGTGCCCAGCAGCCGCCATAAATCTGTTTCTTCATATTTCAAGACTGGAACCCACAGACATTGTGCAAAAATAAAAAATTTAAGGTGGACTGAGTGTGTGAAGGTAAAACAAAACCCAGCCCGTGGTGCAGGGTGGGGAAACGAATCAGACAATAAGCACACGTTAGGTTTCACCAACTTCCACGTTTTTCCTTTTCTCTCGGGTATCAGTAATGTCTTTCACAAATGCAAGTAAAAATTATACATACCGGATTTTCAGTTCTTCCTTGATACCTGTAAAGTTTTTATTCAGTAGAAGGTGCACTACATCTCCAAAACAGAACAGATGAAAATATTTAAATAGTTTCAGGGACAAACATCGGTAAGATAGCACCTACGTGAAGATATCTACACATATTCCCATCTAAAAGTGGAGCGATGCCATCTGAGAACACATATCGTAGTTGTCACTGACAAGCACAATATTTAGATTTTTAAAAGGCTCTAAAAAGATTTAATGCCTGTTATTTTTCTGATCAATTACCTTACTTAAAGTTTCAAAAATACAAGTAGCTTTAAGCCTGCACGTGCCCATTCCCTTTAGAACTTTGACCCGATTCACAAATGGAAAGCCGTAATAGCGCAAATTTTAATCTTCGGGTTCAATTAGGTCTCGGAGACGAAGGGAAGTACGCGATCAAACGGTTATTTCAGAAGACACGGCCGACTTTTTGCCTGGCGCTGTCTCTGCGGCGCCCAAGGCACGGCGCTCCGCGTAGCAGCGGTTTCTGGCTCTGGCTGCGTTCGCAGCGCACGGGCGCGGTGATTCATCATTCCTCCCTGCAACGCGCCTGCTGGCACCGCGCAGGACAGGAGGGGATGAGGTAAAAGTGGCTCAAACCGTAAATCAATTCGAAAACAAAAGCTCGCGCTCAGTGTGCAATTTTAGGCAAATTACACCTCACAAAAGACCGCCCACCGGGTGTTCGGTCCCAGGGGTCTGTCCCCGCTCCCCCACCCGCTTAACCCTTGGGACAGACTTTCTCCGGAGCGCGGCGGCACCCAGCGGTCCCGGAGGCTGCCGTCCCCCCTCCCTCGCTTCTTCCTTTTTGTGAGCAATCTACATTTCCACACGAACTTCGTCCGCACCCGTGCGGCACCCGCTCCCTCGAGCTTCACAGCAGCAAGGCGTTTTACAGACTTATTTCCTCTCACGCAGACATTCGGCGCGAAACCCAAACCAGCCAGCCCTGGGGGCCGGTGCCTCCGGCAGCGGGGCGCTCCGGACTCCCGCCAGAAACGGGCGCGGCAGCTCCTGAAAAGAGCCGCCCCCGCGTTGCCAGCCCGCGGCTCGGCAGCCTGGCGAGCCCCGCCGGGATC
>Ga0065711_1051692_pt1 | contig 10273 bp, 3 predicted proteins | sample Hoacrofraction12_FD_59098 | JGI IMG/M metagenome (GOLD analysis project Ga0065711, IMG submission 59098) | Hoatzin crop microbial communities from Cojedes, Venezuela - Epithelial fraction 12 v2 (version 2) | ecosystem: Host-associated > Birds > Digestive system > Esophagus > Crop | place...
GTCTCACCAGGGCAGTGTAGAGGGGAAGGAGAACCTCCCTCGACCTGCTGGCCACACTCCTCCTAATGCACCCCAGGATCCCACTGGCCTTCTTGGCAGCCAGGGCACACTGCTGGCTCATGGTCAAGCTGTCATCCACCAGGACACCCAGGTCCCTCTCCACAGAGCTGCTCTCCAGCTGGTCCACCCCAAGCCTGTACTGGTGCACGGGGTTGCTCCTCCCCAGGTGCAGGACCCTGCATTTGCCTTTGTTGAACCTCATCAGGTTCCTCTCTGCCCAACTTTCCAGCCTGTCCAGGTCACGCTGAATGGCAGCACAGCCTTCTGGTATATCTACCACACCTCCCAGTTTGGTGTCATCAGCAAACTTGCTGAGGGTACGTTCTAACTCTTCGTCCAGGTTGTTGATGAAGAAGTTAAACAAGGCTGAGCCCAGTACTGACCCCTGGGGGACACCACTATTTACCAGCCTCCAACTAGACTCAGCGCCGCTGATGACAGCCCTCTGAGTTCTGCCATTCAGCCAGTTCTGAATCCATCTCACTGACCACTCATCCAGCCCACACTTCCTGAGCTTCCCTAGGAGGATATCATGGGAGACTGTGTCGAAAGCCTTGCTGAAGCCTAGGTAGACAACATCCACAGCTCTCCCTTCATCTACCCAGCCAGTCATGCCATCGTAGAAAGCTATTAGGTTGGTTCATTCTTTGCAAATCCTCTGCATGAGGATATTCTAGGAAGGAGAGTAAAAGTAAAGGAAAATAGTTCCTCATCTAATTAAACCCTGAGGCACCAATATATGACTTTTTTTTTCCTTAAAATCCTAACTTCTTGAATTTATGTATGCATTAAACAAATTATACACAGTAACACTGTTGGGGAGCACAGTGTTGGCTGGCTGAATAAAGTTTTCTTATACGTTGCTCCTGTGTAATAACAGAAGTGGAGCTTTAACAACATGCTACAGCATTAATACGAACATTGCTCTTATTTCATTAATGGAATGATATTTCCTTTTTTATTAATCCAGTGTGTGTTAATTCTTTTTACACTTAGTGCCCACTGCACACAAATTCTACGTGTTGTAGAAAGTAGCAAAAGCGACATAGACCTCTCAAAACGACTATAGGTTTCTATTCCTTATCTTCATAGCTGCTAATGTGGAAAGCCTTAATACTGGTAACAAATCGCTGTTCTGTAGTTAATGAATATTGCTAGAGCTTTCAACAGAAGCCATTATGGACAGCAGTGGGTGAGGCATACCTGAATCTTTAGGCCATCAAACACTGAGGTTGGGGTTAGAGGCCATGTTAACACTCCAGATGATCTTCTAATGCCAGGTAATATTTGTTTGAGCTACTTAATTCTGTGAGTCTTTGAATATATGTTTAGGTGTACTGCCTAAAGTTTGTATAGAACTTGAGCTAAACCTTAAGATACCCTTGTCAGTTTATTTGTGTTAAATGCAAACATACATTGGCTAAAACAAATGTGCCAAGAAGATGGTTTGAAGTTGTAGGCATTGTCTGCATTTGTGTTTGCACCGGTGTGGCTGCAGTGTAGATATTTCTCTTGTGTCAGATATGACTGATTTAGTCAAACATTGTTACTTCAGTCTTCATTACATCATCCTTGATTTGGTGATGGTATAGTGTGTCTAGTGGTTTGTATTCTCATCTGTGGTACATAGAGGGGTTTACTATTTTTTTGTTTTAACATAGATAAAACCACGTGAGTCTACCTTTTTTAAAAAACATTTTTGAATTGTTTTTCGATAGTTATGCTACTCATAGTTGTGGTGTTGAAGTTGCTTGTGCCTTGTTTTCTTATTACGAGCTATTTTGTCTGAAAGGCGTATGGGAGACGATGGTATCCCCAGCTGTTAATGGGGAAAGCCTAGTTGGCTTCTTGGGTAAGGAGCTCTTTAGGACATATGTTTGATCATAGTGGATGAAATAAGGTACCATGTTTACTGAAAATCAGTTTTTGAGACTCATCTTGCAAATGTTTGTTTAAGCACTTTTTAAAATGACAATTTCTGAGACTCTTGGAAAGAAAGCAATCGATTTCTGTAGTATTTGAGTAATTGGTAATAACAGTGAAGCCTGTATTGAACTGGCTAAAAATATTTGACATTTTTTAAGTTGTGAAGATTCTGCTTTTTCTAGCTTTCCTTGTGCCTTCTTCCCTTCTCCTTTACCCTTTTTGAAGACTTTGCAAGAACGCCCAGACTGTGCTCTGCCTGCTGTTCTCAGTGCAGTTTCTTGACATCGCAGAGCTGTAGAACGAGATTTTAGGATATAATGTCCTTCAGACTGTATGGTGTTTTGTGTGTCCTCCAAAGGAGTTCAAATGCAATTTTAAGTTGAAGTTTGATCTCTTTGACTTTTGCTTGACTTGTTGCCCTAAAAATTTAAATCAGATCATGCTGGCACTGAGAGTTGGTGTGTGAATTGAACACTAGCTTGATGTGTTCGTGGATGCCTTGAACCGTGGAGAAGACAGAGCATTTTGTATTGGTTGGGTGATAGTATATACTTTCTATTCATCTTCAAGTACAGTGAGTTGCATGAATCTGACCCGGAGGGGAACTTCTGACATGTAATCTGTGCTTACATTCAGAAGAGAAAGCATTGACATGTACTAGCAAGCTGAAAGGGGAAGAATCTCCTTGGGATATGAGAATTCCCATTTTTTCAGGCTCAGTGAAGTACCAGTGAAGTTCTGAGGCATCACACTGTGTTGGCTTTCTCACCCCTTCTTCCCCCGGCTGGCTGCCTCCGTTGGTAACGCTTCAGCAGGATGGTTCATAGCACTGTATGGAAAATGGATTTTATGAGTTACTCTGTTAACAGTCAAAGCTAACAGTGGTACAAATCAAAGTGGTAAAGAGTTCAGTGGAGTGTGCCAAGAATATTATGTTTTCTGTGTTCTTTATGCCTCTTTTTACATTGGCATGTTCCTATTTAAAGCAAAATAAAAATGATCAGTTTGTTGGTTTTTCTTTTTTTGTTGTTTTGCTAACGTAGGGTTCCTCCAGTTCTGGCTCTGAGTGGTTAGTGGTAGCAAGGAAGAGATATTTGTTTTTTTTAAATTGCAAACTCTTGTTCTTGCTTTTGATTTCATAAATACGGGCACTAGTCCCTTTGAGATTTCTTAACCTGAAATGGGTGGAGTACCCACATCATGGTGGTCTGAGGATTAAAATTTCAGTTGTTTTTCTCAATGGATAGCAGGTATACTTGCTAACAGAGCACAAACTTTAAATGATTTGTAAAAGTGCATTGGTGCACTCAGCATCTACTAAATGTCATGGTAAGTATACTCTAGTGAGGCATTTAAAATTAGAACATCTGGTATCACTTCATACCGTGAACCTAGTGTGCTGACAAAGAGGGCTAATCTAAATGTGGAGGTGGTTAAATGTGTTGAGCAGTGTTACACTTCAAGACTTGAAGGGGAAATTATTTTAAAACAGCATTTTTTTTTTGTTGTTGCTGTGTGCAAGGAGAAAGAATGTGTTACCCTCTACTGTCATTAACAATTAAACTTCTCGTTTTTTGTTGCTGTTACGTGCATATTGGACTGGTCTCTTGCCTGGTAATTGTGTGTGCATAGCTGTTGAAAACAGCAAATCATGCTCTTATACCTATTTAGCTGTGTTAATATCAAGAAAAAGAGTATATGCGACAAACATCTTTCAAGTAACTTACTACATTTTAATGATTAAATGTTACGTCAGAAATAAAGGACATAAGCATTATCTTTTTGTCTTATTTCGGAGTTAAATTTGATTCAGGTATCTATGAGCGGGGAGGTGACAATTGCTGGCTTTGTTGCCAAGACAGTGCATTTTGTCTTCTTGCACACTGAAACATTGTGAAGTATTCTCCTCTGGTTTTTGGTTTGTTGTAATGAAATTAGACCTTTGCAGCTGACGTGCAGCATGGTATAGCTGAGAGAAGCATGCAAGATACAGCAGCAGGTGCAGATGAGGGAAGTCCCTTTGTGGTTTGTGTAAGATGGACATCTTTTATGCCCTATTATATCTTAGGATTTTTCTACCTTTTGAAGAAATCTTACAGACTTTATGAGAGGACTTGGAAGAAGAGGAAGAAATATTTTGGTTTTTTTCCTAGCCTTTGGAAGAAGATCATGTATTTTCAACTTGCTGTAGTCTCTTCTATTGATCTTTCTTTGCCACAGAATTTTTTTGGATATTATCACTTTGTTGTTTTTCTGTAGTTACACACATGCTCAAAATACATTCTCGATGGTACGGTTTTGAGCATGCTGTTATTTCGTAATTTTTTTTAATCTTTAATTCCTGCTTTAGCCTGCTTTAACAGCAATGTTTAGCAGTTAGATTATGTTACCACATCACATAATGGTATCATCTTAATGGAAAGCAAATAAATTGTTAGTGTAATAAATTGGGAAATTTCAGGCTTGTAGAGTAAGTACTCTTCTTGGTATTTTGTAAGATTATTCAATAATCTAAAGTTGAGTGCAAAACAAAGATGATATAACTTATTTAACTTTGATAATGTGTTCTGTAACATGCGTACACAAGGTTATTTAGGAATAAGCATGGGAATATTCTTGAATGACTTATATGTGGATGCTTATTTCAGCTAAGCATTTTATTTGTTTCTTTTAGCTTAAACTAATTCTAAAGTCAATAGAGAAGCTTATTTACTCACTGGAGTTTGAAGATGCAACTGAATTTTGCTATATGCATGCAATAACAGGCTAATTCTCTTTTATAAGTATTGGAAAAGCAGGGTTACGGTGTTGCTTTGGGCATATAAAGGCTTGTCAGTCCCTACCTTTGTTCTGCTGAAACATCGTATGCTGCTTTGCAGTCCATTTGCTGCGCATCCTTCCCTTTCCATGGAGCCCCACGGCTGTGCAATATGCAATACACACTAGTTAGTGTCAAGCAAGTGTTATGCCTGTTTGTTGTTTAGGAGTTTGTTAGAGGTGTAAGTCACTGCTTGTGAATATTTGGGGTTTTTATGCGTATCTGAGGAAAACAAGCAATCTCATTGCCAAAATTCTTCCATTAATATAGGGCTGAGTTTTGAGCACTTAAGACTCAGTTTTTACGATTACATTATTATCAATGAAAAAAAAAAAGCTTTTAAACCTTTTGAAAATTTAGATGACATAGAATCAGAGAATCGTTAAGGTTGTAGAAGACCTCTAAGATCATCAAGTCCAACCGTCAACCCAACACCACTATGCCTGCTAAACCACGTCCTGAAGTGCCATATCTACATGTTTTTTGAACCCATCCAGGGATGGTGACTCCACCACTGCCCTGGGCAACCTGTTCCAATGCTTTACAGCTCTTTCAGTAAAGAAATTTTTCCTAATATCCAATCTAAACCTCCCCTGAAGCAACTTAGAGGCCATAGTCATAGCAGATTTACTGCAGCTGTCATATCACTTTTTGGGAACAATCTGAAAGCCATACTGCCTTATCCATTGGCGCTCTCAGTGATAAAATTAGAATGGTTGTTTTGAATCTGACTGTCACAGTAGCTATTATTGGAAACGGAGCTCTTCTGGAAGTGGTTTTCACATGGCCATGTTCAGATGGTGATACAAAGGCAAGTTTTATCCCTGGTTGAAAGATGGGGAAGCTGAAGCTTACCAGCAGTAACGGACATGTGTGTTTTTTCCTCAATTTTGTACTTTAAATCAGCGGGAAAGCTGGGACACAATCCAGGCTCTGTTCTCTGGATTGCTCTACCTCTTACTAGGAGGATCTGTCTCTGTCACAGCCCCTTAGCACATAACCAAGTGTTTGCCAGAAAGGGTAAGTACTTGAATGTGGAAAAAACTGTTGCACAAAAGGTTATAAATTATTGAAATGACATGGAAGTCATGTCCAGTAGGGATTTTACTGGTTACTTGGAAGCATCTGTTGAATGCATATGGAAGTCATGATTTTAAGACACACCCTTAAATACTGTATGTGTTCCAGTTCTGTTGTGCAGGGTATGGTCTTTGAAAAAGATCAGTAGTCTCAGATCAGCCCCCCTCCCTCTTCCCTGTCTAGCTCTGCCCTATTTGAGTAATTTTTGATGGTCAAATAGATGAGGGTAACTGTCTTGCAGTTTTTCTGCAGCTTCAAAATAGTGTTTTGCACAATGTGGTTAAAAAATAGTATGTTAAGTAGAATTTGCAACTGCTGCTTTTGGCCGTCATCTTTAAATCTTTTTATAGGAAACCGCCAGAAGTCAATGCTGAAGAGAAAACCTTTTACTTGCAAATACACCACTAGCTCAGTGAGCATGTGAATATTTGAATGATGGTGATTCACTAATACACAGACCATACATATTGACTGTTGAAGTGTAAGTGTAAGGCTCTGGTGTATCGAGCGGAAAATGTTGAAACTGTGCCTGCCTTTACTGCTTCTATATAATTTCCATATGTTGTGCTCTAAAGGAGTATATTCATCAGCTTTCATTCTTGAAATGGTGGTTAGGTATTGAATTCATTAAAAATAATAAACATAAATTGTATTGGCAATTTACAAAAATTGCCTAAAGTGCTGAATGTTTTCAAAAGATTTGTGTTTGGTGAGATTTGTGAAACAGGAGAAATAACAGACGAAGTAGTCCTGGGGAAACGCTCCGTCCCACTTGTAACTAGCAGAAGTTTGGATGTTAATCTTATTACAGCCCTATCGCTGCCTCTGAACAGTGTGCTGATAACATCTGATGCCCTGCTGCTCGCAGGGTTGAAATCCTGGGGCCGCCTTATAGAAGTGTTCCTGCAAGGAAGGGATTCTGCGGTGCCTCTGGCCCTGAAGGTTTCCGTGGCAATGAGCGCCATGTACTGTGAAATGTGCTACAAAACTTTGTATTGCGGAGAAATACGTTACACCAGTGTGTGAACATGGCAATGGAGGATTTAAATACACAAATGTAATGGTGCATTATTACTTACATTGAGACAATATATAAAGTATGCTTGTGAGTAACCATGGAGATGGCTGTTAACCTGAACTGTTGTGCAGTCTGAAAAAAACCCAATGAAAATGTAGTGGGACAAAAATCAGGAAGATATTGGTCTGTGTGTTAAAACACACTGCGATTAACATTTGATATTTTTCTGTATTTTAGTAAACTTTGCGTTTTTCCACTGTTTAATGACTTGTTCCTTTGATGCACTGCAGTTTGTGTTTAACTCCTTCCCTGTGCAAGAACAAGCAGCTGGCTTGGACATGAGTAAATAAATGACTTAAACAGATGTGTCATGGTACCTACAAGACATTAGCTGGTTAACGTAAGCTCCTGATAGAGTCAAGGAAAACCACAGCCCGTGAAAAAGCAACAGGCCTCTGAGCAAATCCCAGCAAGCTCCCTTTCTAATGTTGCATTTGTACAAAAACAGGCTTAGTGTCTGAACTGAAATAGTGCAGAATTCAGGCTGAGTTCCACCTACCTATTTATGTCAGCAGCAAAATCTTTTTCATTTTGTGTTTTAGATAAGATATTTACCAGTTTTAGTTCTATGTATTAACTAGTGGTTTGTTTCATATTCTGTGTCTGGTTTTATATAAAGCCAGTGATTTTTATAATTTGGAGTAGCGTTTTTTAATATCATTTATGCTTTTTTTTTTTTTAATCTCTATAGCTGTTGAAATGTCCCGGTAATAGAATGGGTGAGAAGATAACCCACGTGTAGAGCCGATGGGTACATTTCCTGTAAGTGCAGTGTATGTGTCGGTCACCTGGCAGCATCCGCAGTGAGCCTGGACCTGCACTGCGCAAGCGACCACCTTCCCCAGAACACTGGGGCTGTTGGAAGGTGTCAGCAGGCTGTACCGCCGAGAGGAACACCCTGCGCTGGTTAGATTGGGTTTCCCTCTTGCTTGAAGGGAAATCCTAGAGCTCTTCAATTGCAGCAGTTCAGAAGTAGTTCTTCACAAGAGAAATAACAGAACAACTGAAAGAGTGGATACTTGGGAAGTGTTTTGTATGCGGTGTTACCTGGTTGTTTGAGCTTTGCATTCAGTTTGCATTGAACGTGTTGCTGAGATACACGTAATCTGTGTAACAGAGTTTCAGAAAGTGAAAAATGAACTGTCTGCTTTTTCTAGACTGAGTTTCAGGCTAAGCAAGGTACAGCTTTTCCAGCCTGCCCCAAAGAGCGCACATAACCAGTTAATGTTCTAGAAGGAGGGCTAAAATGCTTCTTGGCCTGTCACTGACTTTGAGTTGTGCTTGAAGTCAGCTGCTTACTGAGATAAAGTGGCAAAGTATATTTTGTCTAGCTTAATGCTATGTATGGATATTATCACCTCCTTTGTCATGTTGGGGGAAAAAAAAACCCACAGGAAAGTGTTGAGTTAGATGGCTATAAGCAGTTTATGAGGCAGGAGGTGATACGGAAAACCATCATGATTCCTATAATTACAGGGTGATAGGGTTCCTAAACCGAGTAGAAGTGACTGAAAATACTGATGTTATGATTTGGGTAGTTTTCTTCAGCCTAACAGAAGTATTGTGGAGCTGCACTCCTTTTTGAAGGTTACTGATGTTCCCTTTTGTACTTAAATCTTCTGAAATCTTGAGGTTTACAAGTGAAGTAGGTAATACCGTACCAACTGATGCAATAAGTCAGCCAGGGAACAAGACGCTTTGGATGCTTTTCATATGCTTCCTAATACTCAGAAGTATTCAAATATGTATATGTGCACGTAGCATTCCCCCTCACCTCCCTCCCAAAAAGCCTTACAGTTCAAAATGGAATATTTTCCATTCAATATAACACATATTTCCAAAATTATTTGGTACTGAGCACCTACATGAGACAAACCCAACAGAATCTTATGATTTTTAGTTTCGGTGTGAAAAAATATGTAGTATCCCATTCTTGAGGACCACCTCAGATCAGTATGCGTTGTTCATAATGCTTAAATTCAGGCTCAGCTCCAGGGAACTTCCACTCTCCTGTCAAAAAGAGATTTTGATACTGGCACCTGATTGAGATGGTATGAAATGGCATGCATCATTCTATATAATTATTATTTCTAAGACCCAAATTTCTGTCAAGTTCAGAAATAAGAGTTTAACATCTGGTGTTTATTAGCTGTTGAGTGGCATAAAATCTAAGCTTACTATTCCAAGAACTGTATTTTCAAAGGCTTTGTAAATGTTAGTGTTAGAGCTTTAGGCAGTTGAGATAAAGGTAAAACATTGTGGGGCGTTGGAGGCCTTCTGTCCAAAGGATGACTATTATACTTGCTAGGCAGAACAGTGAGAGCTAAGACTCATTTCTGATCTTGCTTTTCAGAAACAACATTTTTTAAAGTTGCCTGGGCTTTCAGGTCTACTCCATCTCGTCCTTTTGGCCCTAGATTTTGTACAGCGTGTTATCTTTCTGATTACTTAACAAGGAGTTAGAATACCTTTTTTTTTTTTTTGGCCACTAATTGTAGTTAGGATTGAGCATATCTGTCAAAATAATTACTTTAAGATGCTGAAGATCTTAATGGAAATTTTTTTTTTCTTTTTTTTTTTTTACATCTCCAGAGGTAAAATTGGTCTAACAGTTCTAAGAGCTTTTATTCCAAAGTTAAGCATAAGAAGGAAAAGAATAAATGTTCAGATGTCAGTCAGGTCAGGAATGGTCAAAAAATCAGCACTGTTGAGTAAAAGGATCTAGAAAAAAGTCAATATCTGCAGGTGATCTAGCATATGCATTGAAGTGAAGTCAGGGTTTGATTCTTAATAGAAATTGTCATATTTCTCAAGATTAGTATAATGTGGAAATTTCAGTTTCACCTCTAATCTGCAGCTCACCTCATGGCATGACTTTGTGGTGGCAGTCCTGCATCGTGAAGCTGCATGTCAGAGAGCTAAAAGCCTGGGTATGAACCTGTCCATTTTGTGCTTTTGACACGGTATCTCTCAGACAGTGCTTTCTAAAACATGTTTCTGTGGACTGCAGTGATGAAGTTGGATTTTTTTATGTGCATCTGTCAACATCTGTCTCCTTAATCGTGTAGAGGAGAGTGTTATGTGTATAACACATATGTTTTCTTACTCTTAACCGTTGCAGTGCTATCTTTAATTTACTTCAGAGTTCCTTTTCTCCTGGCAGGAAAGTTGAGAGACTTTGTTACTGTCTTATCAAGTGGTGCTGTAGCCAGGAGACAAATCAGCTCAAGGCAAGTTTTTGCTTGGTCAGCTTCCAGAACTTGTCTTTTGTAAGTGTAGGATAAGCAGTTATCTGTAGTGTGTAAGTAAAC
>Ga0065711_1051693_pt1 | contig 10273 bp, 8 predicted proteins | sample Hoacrofraction12_FD_59098 | JGI IMG/M metagenome (GOLD analysis project Ga0065711, IMG submission 59098) | Hoatzin crop microbial communities from Cojedes, Venezuela - Epithelial fraction 12 v2 (version 2) | ecosystem: Host-associated > Birds > Digestive system > Esophagus > Crop | place...
TGGGGGGGGGGGGGAAGACCCCAAAGCAAACTAATGCCAAGCAGTGAAGTGAAACTAACTGTACTTTAGGAAGCCTGGTAATATTTCATGCTTAAAGTCATCTTAATAGCTTTTTACTCCTCTAATAGATGATGCTCTATTGTGATTTGTAATGTGTGAACGAAAATAGAGTAAAGCCACATTTCCTTTTAATCTTTAATTTCACAAACATGGCTTCTTACCACGTTAAGAAATGGTGAGGGCTGCGAGGGGGAAAGGAATGTAACCTGAGCCACAGCCGTGACATTCCCATGGAGCATTTTTCACATGAAAGGCTTTTGTCAACCCAGTAAAGGACCAGGAGTTTTTGTTTGATGTTTGCAGGTGTTCAGCAGAGAGCACTAAAACAATTCAGCCATGCTGGTTTAGAGACTCTGACCTTAACAGGGGGAATGGGTGAAGACTGATATTATTTTTAAGAAAACTCCCCTGCAGTTACCTCAAATTTATATTGTATTTGTAAAGTGATTTAATACCTGTTACTTGATTTGAACAATACACATCCATTAGAATTCAGTGGGATTTTTCTTTTTTTTCCCTTCCTTTTTTTTTATTTATTTTTTTTAGGACAGTTGACAAAATAAAATTAATTTTCCCGGATCTTCTAGAATTTTCTGAACAGTTTACCTTAGCTTCTGCAGTGAAAGTTTGTTGTAATCTAAGTGTGAGCCACTGTAAAATAAGAGGAAGATGATGATCGCTGGTGCTTGATTTTGGGAATGGATCTTGAAGCAGTTTTTCAGCAATGGTGATGCTAAAGAATTTGCTAGGTCTGTCACATTTGGCGTGTTTCAGTTTTCGAACTGTTAATCAAAGCCCACATCTTCCTGACTATGTTCAATTTCTGCTGCTTCTATTTTAAGGGTTTAATTTTACCTAAGTTTTCAAGCATCTGTTATAGATTGCCCACTATGTATATGTTTGAATATTGTGTGGGTGTGAGTAGCAGCAGAATAACCAAATTCCTACGACTGGCCATTCCTATTGCACACACAAAAAAAATCAGTCTAAAACCTTTGCTAGCACAGACATCACTGAATAAAGCTAAGTCAGTTTAAAGGATTTAAAGACTTGCTTTTAATTTTGCCATTAGTTTGATTAGGGCTTGTCCTGCATTAGAATAACAGCGATGACAAATTAATACATCTTTAGGGAATCACAAATTCAGCTTGGTTTTGAAGTCCTTTTTTGCCTTTGAATGTCTCTGTGAGTAAATTGCAACCAAATCCGGCTTTTTAAGTACAGTTCATTTCTGGAGTGTGGCCTTCTGGGAAAGGTGCATAATTATGCTATTATTGGTTGATGATCAGAAAAACTGGATTCAATACCACCTTGGGAACGCTTTGGTAGCTGCTCGGGGTAGGCACACCTCAGGGTGCGCACTCAGGTACTGTGAGTGTGTGCTGGGGAAGGATGCGCCCTTTACCGGGGGGGATTTTGGACGAATCTGATTTGTTTTGGGGTTATAATGCAGAACTGCTATTCAAAAGAAAAAAAAAAAAAGAGAGATTTTAAGCATATGGATCAGAAAAGGAGTTTTAATAATGAAGGAGACGTGGTGCAGTAGGTGCATAGCTGTTGCAGTCGCAGCGGTGCCTCTGAAGGGTAGTCCTTTTTTCCAGTGGTGTATGTCAGAAAAGACAGAAAATGATGCTGGAGCGTGGGTGTTGGCTTTGCCTGCGTGTCGCACCACGCTCCTCTGTTTGCCAGGCGGCATTCCAGGTCTGCCGCGCGCTGGCACGGCACCTCCGAGCCCCAGACCCTCCGGCCCCTCGCCCGGCCCCGCTCGGGCGCTGCCAGCCCGTGGCTCTGCTTCGGAACACTCCTCTCTTGGTTCGCCCGTTGGAAAACGCTTGCTACGTAGGTACACAAAGGCAACTGCTTCCATATTTTTCATCCCTAATGTTTCGTAATTATGATTAAGAAGAAGAAGAATGCTAGTTGCCTCCCATCCTTCCAGCTATGTTTACTTGCGAAGCGTTCGATCCTCCTCCCCTCCGAGTCCTGTTAAAGAGCACGCTGTGGGGCCAGAAAAAGACCCACGCTATGGTATTTGAATTGGCCTGAGACGTCGTAGTGCATACTTGGAGGAGCTAAATATTTAGTTACAAAGAAGAGAGGTGGCTTCGGAGTTTGCATCTTGCTCGCAGTGGCAAACTGAGTGTATCCTGCAGAGGATGTTCCAGAGGCACAGCCACCTACAATCACTCATTTATATTTAAATCTGGAAGCTAAGATATTTTTTTTAAAAAAAAAAGGAAAAAAAAAAAGTGAATTTCTTTGATTTCTGAGCTTGAAGAAAACTAGCCTTATTAAATGAAGAGGCTCTAAGCAAGTATTCTGCAAAAAGGTTGCATTGGATCTAAGAGAACTGTATGTGAAACAGTTCAGTCACGCCGGTTGGGTGCTGTAGCTTTTCTTAAAAATACTTTTTGTTGTAATCATTGCATGTCTACCTTGTCAAGACTCCTGAATGTCTTTAATAATTCAAAAACATCCACATTAGCTGTCGGAGAGACTGAAATGCTTGGGGGCCAGTTGCAGCCAAATGTCACTTGGAGGAGACGTTTGTGCCTGCCGTTGCCAAATTCAGCAGGAACAGAAATGATGGTTTAGATCATTCCGTGGATACGAGGTATCTGCGAACAAAGTGTATCTGTTAAACCAGTGGACTTGGGTCCGACTTGGAATTGAGTAGGAGTACAGAGCTTGTGTAACGTGTTCAGTAAGGGATGGGGGGGGAAAAAAGGCATTTGGGAGCGTGTGAGGTACGATTTGGCTGCTTCCCCCTAGATCTGTGCTCGTACCACTCCCAAATTCATATTGATTCTTGTCATAGGCAAACGCAGCTCCCATTGACTGAATTCCCAGGAAGCATTAAATAGACACAAATAATTGTCAGCCTGTGCATCTTGTGAACACCAGGTCACACGAATTCTAATCTTTCACCACTTCGACTTGTTTTTTGGCTTCTGCAGAAAGAACATGAGATTTAATTTATTATTTTGGGGTTTTTTCCTCCCATGATTTAAACCGTTACTGAATTTGGAATGGCTTTGATATTTTACTTACCTAGTAAGTGTAAGGATTTAAGCACACGCTCTGGGATCCCAGGAATGTTGCGAATGAACTGCTTGACAGTTTTTGACAAGATCAGCAAATATCTTTACCATACTATTGTAAAGAGCAAATCACTTAAATAACAGATGAACAACTAAGTCACATAAACGTATACAATAGAACTATGTAATGAAAGTTTATGCTGTTAATTGCTCAAATCTCTCTTAAATGCACAGAAACGTGGAGCACTAAAAGCTGTCATATAAACAGTTTTGTTCAGAGTTTAAAATTATTCCCTTTTTTTTTTTTTCATCCGCTATGATAAACAAAGTCGTTTTGTAAGCTTTACAGATCAAACATTTACTTCTAATGGTAAACTACATTTTGTATCTGGAAATTTGTGTCTTTGCAAGGCCCAGAAAAAGAGTAGAGCCCTGGTGGCCCCAGGCCTGTGGTTTTCAGTGTTTGATATCAGGATGTTATTTAGATCGGTTCCCATAAGCCAAGATAACAGATCTGCAATTGTTTAATAAGGAACAGGGGGTGTGTGTGTAATGATTTAAAGATCTTTTACCAACATTTTCCTAGATAAAGGATACCAGGGAGGTGGACATAATCAAAGTAGAACGAAAAACGGATAGAAATTACATTTCAAGAAGTGGAAATGATTTTTTTTCCTTACGTCCTGCATCGGAGGCAGCCGGTTGTTGTGGAGCTTATGCAGTGCAGCCTTGCGAAAGTCAGGGGCCCGCATCTCCTCGGGCTGCTCGTCGCCGGCCGAGGAGAGCCTGCCGCAGGGCGCTTCGGGTCAGCCCTGCGAACCGCTTTGTGCCGGTGCCCGTTCCCTACGGCAGGACCCAGCGAGCTGCCGAGGCGCGGCTCGCTGCGCTCTGGCTGGCGCAGGCTGGGTGAGACGGGTCCCCCAGCCAGACCACGCTGTCCTTGCTGGGACACGTTCCTAGCGCAGGTACGCCCGGCGTGCGGTCATCGGAGAGAAGAGCCGGCGTAGCCTGGGAGTGTTTTACATGTCCTGCTGAAGGTGTAGGCATATAAAATGAATATACATGTGACAGTATGTGCCATCTGCCAGTGTCTGTAGATAGTCCGTAGAGTTCCTCTCGCACCTCGGAAGACAGGAGGAATAATGACAGTCACAATGAGTCCCTTGAATAATTTAATTTGGTGTTATTTATTCTGTGCTATTAATTGCTAAGTAAAAGTCACTACCAAATTTCCTGATCTGCCTTTATGCAAGCCCATCAGTCTGAGGCCATGAGATGTTGAGGAGCCTGCACTTTTTTTGTCTCCTGGGAGGTATCGTGTGCCTGGTGGGATCTAGCCCAGCTGCCAAGATCTGCCTCTTGCCACGTGTGCTGTGCAGAGGTTTTCAAACCTGTGACTTTGGGGTCTGCGCCTCGCCACAAATCCATGGTCTTGTAACACGAGATTTTCTTCTTTAACCTGTTTGCAGTGAAAGCTTTCTGCCTGGTGCTGCTTGGCAAAGCAGAGGGGTGGTGGTGACCAAGTTCTTAGATCATTTTTCTAATGTTTTCAAAGGCTGTTGTGTAATTTCTTTTCTTAGCAAACTTACAGGAATAGGAAAAGCATTGAGAAAGGTTGGCATATTTACTCTCTCTGCCAAGGTAAACACTAGTGCAGTTGATCTGCATATCAAACAAGCAGGTGTATTTAAAGATGGGTTTGTCTTGGTGGATTGCAGCGGTGAGGAGGTGTTCCATGCGAAGGTGCAGTAACAGCATTGTTCGTGTGAGAGCTATTGTGACAGTCACCGTTTAACGCTGTCTTTCAAGACTACTATTGGTAGTAATGACAATACGTAGCTGCTATCTATTGTTGCTTGTGCTGGGTATTGATCTATTTTGGAAACAACGCTTCACACGCGCTGCTGTATTTGCAGAGTACTCTTGTGGAATTTGTCTAATCCCCTACGACTTGATTTGTTGAATATAATGATTTTCTTTTCACCTGGTGAAAAGGCTTCCAAGGTTAAGACGACGTGTCTGGCGCTTGGCGGTGCCTTCTGCTCCGCGGGCTCGGCGGGGTGCCGGGGAGGGGTGCCGGGCGCTGCGCCGGCGTGGTCGGGAGCTGCTCGCTCCTCTCCTCGCTGAAAGCCCGCTCACGCTTCCAGCTGGGCCTGGCAGCTGGGCTTCGTTTCCTTCCTTCGGGGTTTTACTCGATATCTGCGTCGGCGCGTAAGTCGCCAACACGGGAAGGGACACCGACGGCCCCGGTGCCGCCCGTGGCACCCGGCTTTGTCGTGGGTGTGGGGGGGTGTACAGCGCCCGGCTTCGTCACGTCTGCGCACGGTGAGCTGCAGAAGGTGGTCTTGGGGCTGATGCAGAAGGGGCCCTTCCGCAATCAGTGCTTCAGAAGGGTGCAGAACCAGGGAGGCTTCAGACGGGAGGTTTTAGTGACGGATTCATAACTGTGACAGCAGATCCTTTCAGGCCCACGGGCTATTTCTGTAGGTTCCAGCAAAGTTTATGTAAAAAAAAAAAATTAAAAAACAAAAAAACCCAAAAAAACCAACCTATTGCCTATTACATTCACTACACAGCGATCAATACCTGCGCCAGGATAATTTTAGGGGTGCAAAAATGGAAAAAAATTGAAATCACTGAAATTTAATTCTTAGGCATGTGTGTGTTCCGTAAGAAAATAGGGATTCGGTTCTTTTTGTTCTGTAGTATGTAAAAATTAGACTCTGGTGCTGTTTTTTCTTAAACAAAAGCCTGTCTTGTTCCTGAAGATTTGGGATTGTCAGGTTAACGTGGCACGATGCGCTTTTTCCTCTGACTCTACATTGAAGTACGATCGACCTATTTGATAAATAACTGGTACAAAGGTTTTGTTATATTAAAAACAGCTAAGTATGACTCCTGATCGAATATCAAGGCTGTAATTGAATCTGAGGGGTTCTGGTACTGTTCACAAAGCATTGGAGTTGTTTTGCGCTTCGTGACGTCAGCCAAAAGCTTGATTGAATTATGCTCTCGTGTTGTGGGAGCACCTGCCAGTGCCGCTGGACTGGAGGGTCTGTCGGCAGCTCCGCTGCGGACCTTGCTGCTGAGGTTGGGACTTGGAGCGTTTGAACTGGGCTGAAGGCCGGCGTGTAAACTTTCAGCAAGTACGGCAAACCCGAATAAATCCCCCAGACTCTAATACGATGCGCAGCGCTCCTGCCCGCGACTCGGCCCTTGCCTGTCTCCCTGGGAAGATCTGGTGCTGCTCCTTGGGCAGAGTTCTGTTTGAAATCGCTGCGAGATCGGACCGAGGGGAGGCTGAAAAATCCCGTCTAACGAAACTGGGAGACTGAAATGTCGGCGTCTGATGAAACTACAGGAAAGAGGGTTTCCTTAGTGCTTTAGAAACAAAGACATGCAGGGCTGAGGCTGTGGCATGGTCTGTCTCTAATTCCAGTGCCACGAGGCCATTTGGGTGAACTTCCACACGACAGCACGATTTGGGAGTCCTGTGAGCACGGCCCATCTCTGCCGGCAGTTCTGTGGCGCAGGTTTCCTCGTTTTCGAGGGGTTTCTTGTTAAAGGGAGAAGTGACAGCCGTGAAGCTTGCGTGTACAGTTACAATACAGAAATAACTAGTATATTGTTTTTAGCTCCTTATAGATCTTGCATCCTTAATTGTGGGGACTACACAGAGCAGCTGATCCTGAAATGCACAGTAAATACTCAGTGCTGAGCTGCTGGAGGTGCGGTGCATTAGGAATAAATGCTCGTTATCCTTAGGTGGCTGCTCTCCATTAGGCCTTGTAACTGTTTAAATGCTGCAGGTACCTTGAGAGAAGGGCAGGGAGATGAGACTGCTGCGCCCGTGATAAGGCGGGTTCACCATCAGACCTCTGAGAGGGCAGAAGGTGGCCCAATAGCTTGGTGAAGTCCTGCGGCGGTGAGAGCATCGTCGCGAGTCCGGGGCTCGCCCGAAGCTCACCCTGCCGTGTGTGCGGGGCTTCCCAGCTCTTTGCCCTGCTGCTGCTCCAGGGTTAGCTGTTTTCCATGGGCTGTGCGCAGGGGAGGCGGTTTGGACTCTCAAGAATACTGCAAACCCTCGTTCACAGAGCGTTGCATGTAACAGAAATTCCACCTACCTGATGCTTAGACAGGTATTCCAACACAGCCTTTCTGAAATCTGCTCCTTTGCAATCAATACCGTGTGGTCAGCCCGAGGGTCGGAGCGTCCCCTCCATGAGAAACAGTGCCAGTTCTGTGGCGGGACTTCATCTAGCTCTGAAATCTTATTTTATTTTGCAGACCTGGGATACTTTTTGGGTAGTAGATACCCAAAGTGCTTGTGGCAGATGGTTGAAGGAGAAATGGAAGCAAGATTGAGAAAATACTTTTTCCTGATCTTAGAAATAAATGACGTGCTCTGTGATTGCTGATGTGACCGTAAACTGTCAGGCACCCTGTCCTTTTGCTCCCGGCCCGCCGATGCAGCTTTGCTAGCCAGACCCTACGAACTGATCTGCCCGTGCTGTGACTGACTAGTGTCAGCTACTAGTTGCTGTCAGTTGGTTTTGGTTTCCCTTAAACACATATTGTTTGGGACCGCTTGTGTTCTTTGTGCTAATCTGGGCTCCCCTAAGCCAACTGTATTTAATAGTATTTTGTCCGCTGCGGTCTTTTGGGAAAAATGATGTGTTAAGTCCTGATTGGAGACTAGATAATGCTTTATGCTGCAGGAGCAGAGTTGTTAGCAAATGCATTGCTCAACTTTTGTTTTCTGTGTCTAATCACTTTGTTGATTTTATACTCTTTGGAAAGATTTACTTCCTTAGGAAATACTGTGTCTTGTTGTATAAACAGAGGAAAACTCGTGCTCCTAAAATTAGATATTTTGTAAACGCCACAAATTAGAGCGTTCAATTTATGAACTAGCTTATTAACTAATGGACTTTGTCTTTTTCCCCTCTCCTAATATTCTCATTTATATTCCTTTTTTTTTTTTTTTTATCTCTGTCTTTTAAAACTGGAGCAGTTAATTGGGACCAGTGGCAACATAGTGGTGAGAGCGCTTCAGGTTCATGCTCATGTCAAGATTTGATTAAGCAGTTTGGTCAGTGTGAAATACTGCTGCTTCTTCTCATCTCCCTCTCTGCGACTGAAGCGTATAACAGATACTGAAAATGTGTTGGTGTCCAATTAGGAAGTTAACGTAGCAAAATTACCAATTATTGGAAGGGAAACACCAGCTCGGGACAGCTTTCGGCGCCGCGCAGGCTCTCTGTCGTGTGCCTTGGTTGGGAGATGCCCCCTTCCAGGGGACCGCTGCTTCCCTCCCTGTGGCCCGACTCCTGAACAGGAAAATTACTGGCAGTAAATTATCATTTCATTTTAACCGCAAACGTGCTTTAGCTGAAGCACAAGAACATTGCTGTATTAAAGAAATACATACAATAACTCACGTTTGACTTCTTTTTAAGTCTCTTGAGAATTCAGTTGAATGCAGGTTATTTCAGCAGTACTGGGTCAGCAGCATGGTCGCTTCTAACCTTGCTGTGGGTCCCGGCTTGCCCAGATGCTTGTCATCTCACTTTCTCTGTTTCTTCCCCTTTACTGACTTGTTTTTGTTCTTTCCTCCGACTGGTGAATGCAAGCTCTGTAGGCCAGGAAAAACACTGCAGTTCATTAAACCTTCATTATCTGAACACTGTGGGGCAAGATTTAGTCTCTTCACAGCGCACGCCTAGGGCAGAGAGCTCTGCTGCTGCACGGCGAGCGTGACGTGGGGCAGCGGTGAAACACCTTCCAAAAATAAGGATTCTCCTGCATCCTGGAAAAAAACCCAGCTGGACCACGTGGCCGTCTGGATCTGGCTAGTACGGCAACTCCAGCCCTTGATTCCGAATTGTCCCATTTAATGCCAGTGTTTCCTTGCTTATGGTGCGGAAGAGGTTATCTGTTGAACATTAGAAGTGAAGGAATAGGAATGGAGGAAGGGACTGAAAACACTGTAAGCTGAAACTCAACCAGAAGACAGATGGGGTGGTTAGCGTTTGCGTTGTGCTGCTGGAGTCCCACCGCCTGTAGATGCCCGAGGGTTTTACGTGCCACTGAACCCATAGTATCTGACTACAAGGAGATGCTGAGATTTATCATATGGAGACAGTGATATTTTAAATTTAAAAAAAATGTATATCTAACTGTTTTTTAACATATTTTCCAGTGTAAAATAAAAAAATAAAAATCGCCTGGCTCTGCCATTGGGCAGAATGGTGCTGTGTCTGTAAACGGGGCGATGCCTAACGCCACGCCTAATGGGGAGCTGTTACTTTCGTAATCCAAAACAGAAAGAGCTTAAAAAGAAAGTGCAGGATTAGAAAAGAGACGGCTGGATTCTTTCTAATAGAAAGTTGTTTCCTCCTATTCAGCTCAGTCCCATCCCTGCTGCTGGAAAAATAAACTTCTGGAGGGGTCCGCAGGGCTGGGATGGAGCCCCTGGCACTGACGGGCCCCTCGCAGCGTGCTGGTGAGGGGTCGCAAGCGCCACGCGCTCGCCGGAGCCAATTGCCCTTCTGTTAATATTTGTACAATCGTATTTTTCTGCTTAAGCCTCTTCCCTCTCCGTTGCTGCCCGAAAGACCTAGTTCACCAGGAAATGAAGGGCAAAAATGAAAATGGATAATCTGTAGGACGTTTTCAAATTTCTGTTGTATTTATCGGCAGTCAGTTTGAAAAATAACAGTGCTGAATAAAAATAGAAGTGAATTTAAAAAATAACAGAGCACTAAAAAACGTATTAGACAAATAGCACTCGTGCTGGTCTCTCGTTTGTGCTGACGGGAGAATTCGGCGCGCGAGGGGAGGACGGGGCTGCTCGCCGGCTCCTGCGTTCACAGATGGCACCCATCTTGCCTACTGTGACTTTCATCAAAGGCTGGCATCTTAATCAGACGTAATCACGTAGGTGCCTCTGATGTCGGGGGGAGAGAGGGGTGCCTGGGAACAGATAGGGAGGCTTCGCCCGTTTGGGGATAAGGGTTTATGGTCACTCTTTCAAGGTACCCACCTCTTCGTACTGGTTGTAAAGACAGCTCGGTGGCTAGATGCCTGCTTATAGATGGCTGAAGTTAAACGAGGTGAATCCCATCTTAAAGCTCCCCTGGGTCTACTTGAATCCCTTTTTTTTTTTTTTA
>Ga0065711_1051695_pt1 | contig 10272 bp, 3 predicted proteins | sample Hoacrofraction12_FD_59098 | JGI IMG/M metagenome (GOLD analysis project Ga0065711, IMG submission 59098) | Hoatzin crop microbial communities from Cojedes, Venezuela - Epithelial fraction 12 v2 (version 2) | ecosystem: Host-associated > Birds > Digestive system > Esophagus > Crop | place...
AGTGCAGGGTCCTGCACCTGGGGAGGAACAACCCCATGCATCAGTACAGGCTTGGGGTGGACCTGCTGGAGAGCAGCTCTGTGGAGAGGGACCTGAGTGTTTTGGTAGATGACAGGTTAACCATGAGCCAGCAGTGTGCCCTTGTTGCCAAGAAGGCCAATGGGATCTTGGATCCTTCTCTGGAGATATTCAAGACCTGCCTGGACGCGGACCTGTTCAGCCTACTGTAGGTGACCCTGCTTTGGCGGGGGGTTGGACTAGATGACCCATAGAGGTCCCTTCCAATCTCTACCACTCTGTGATTCTGTGATTCTGTGATAAGTGAATAATTATTCTGGAGAAGAGTTGGACCAGAAATCGGAACATGCTTATCTGTCCTTTCCTCCATAAGTGCTTTGGCAAGCTATCTATCTTTGTTTATCTTTTACCAGTTCTGGAAAAAAATTGCAGAAATTGTTAACATGAAGTTGATCGTGATGATCGTGATAGTTCTTTCTGGTTCTGGAGCCTAGAGTATAAAGAAATTATCTCAGATAAAGTAAAACAAGCTTAGATTAAGAGAGGGCTGTGTTACTTTAACTTAGCCATATCCTGTAATTCCACAAGTTCTGAAGAAATCTGAATGAAAAACATTAATTTTAACTGTTTTTATTCATTTGAGAAAAAAAACTGAGAAGTTGGAAAGTTCGTCGATCTACTGTTGGAAATGGATCTTTTTTTGTGCACTTTATTGGATTTTATCTGCCCTTTTACTTGTCTGCTCTACAGTTATTTATTGAATATTATCACTGACAAAATATACTGTTTAATAAGAGGTGAATTGTTTGAAGCCAGAAATGTTTCTTCTAACTTCTCTGTAGGAAGAATCTCTGGCTTCCTTCCTAGAGAAAAATGATGAGAAGAACTGTGATGTGGAGCTCTGTTATTTGTTATTCCCCCAAAAGATATCTCCGTACTTTATACTCACCATGTTGGAAGCAGGCTAACCATTCCTCTGGTGTGAATGATAATGGCTGTATCTTACTTTACTATAATCTCTAGAGTACTGAGCTCCAAGCCAAAGGACAGGCAATAAATTATTAAGAAAATCACTGTGCAGCTTCTTCAGGATATGAAGCAAGTTCTTTTTGTCCATTTGCAGTATAACATCTCTAGTTGTAAAAGTAATAGTTTTTCATAATTTCTGCCACAATAAGTAGGTTCATCACCTCCTCCACCATTTCTTCTGTATTCATATAAGCCAAGTGTCTGGAGATCAGCAAGCTCTTCCTGCATTTCTCCCTGTTCCTCTATTCACATGATTTCCGTATCCCATAGGAGTTCTGGACGGGCTTAAATATCTTTCTCCCTGGAAGATAAAGGAGAAAAAACTGAGGTCTATTACTTGCCTCTATTTTAAAGAACAATCTGAAATACCTAAATTATGTCTGTCTGTTAGTCTGTGCAACCTTGCAATTAAGTCTGCTAGTCTGTACACTAGTCATTGATTCCCTTGCTCCTCCTCTCTCTCTTTGCTTATATTAATAATGAACCAAAGATATTAGCTGATGAAATGTTTGTCTCTAATCGTCAAACCAGCCTGATAGAACTTAAAATAGATGTGTTCTTTAATATCTTTCTGAAGGTTTCCATTTGAGAAAAAATATATTATTAACATATAACTATTAAGTTCTTGCACATGATCCTTATTTTGGATCTAAGCCACTTTTAGCTATTTATCAATGTCTAAGCTGTGTCAACCTTTGACAGTGTCTGTGTGTATTTTGTGTAAAATAGGCACCCCATGACAGTGATCAATCCCATCCTAATAAAATTCTGAAAGAAAGTGGGAAGATTTGCCTTCTGATGTACCGATATCATTACACTGACTAGGAAGAAACCTGAGATCTCAAAACGTATTATCCCTAGGCATAGATAAATTTTTAGCCTTGAGATCTTCCATCCTAAGTACAAGACAGGTTGACATTGCAAGACGTGGCAAAAATAAATGCAATTGCAGCTGCCAGAGGGCGGAATTGCATCAGACTATCCCACGTCCTCTCTCAGATCTAGGAAATACACTCTTCTTTCTGCTTGTATTTCTTGTTGGTCAAGAGCTAAAAGTCTCTATACCTGAAATTTTCAACACCTGAATATTTGTTCAGGAGAATTGCCAGTGCATACTTGCTTTGTATTCCTATACTCTCTTTCTACTTCTGATTGCAACTGGAAATGGGCTACTAAAGATGAACTTTTAATCTAACCCAGCATGACTGTTCATATGGCTCAAATATTTAGATTTAGGTAGCTCTAAATGAGAGTTTCACACATAGAAACACTTCATGTGACTGTGTAATGTATACATTCTGGAGTTTCTATTACATTTTCTTTCCTACTACAACTGAAGAAAAGGACTATAAAAAATATGGAGCAACTTTGCTAAGTGTGCCATCACTATAATCTTCTTTACAACCAAAGATAAGAATCCTAGGGCTTCTTTTAGCTCCTGTCAGCCTCTTGTCACTCCTATGTTGACAATTTGAAATACATTGTTTGTTTTCTTACTCTAGAATACCATACTGTAAACTGAAATGTGTATTTTATAAGAACTGTTGTCTTCTTTCTTTCTCTAATCTTTTCCAAGCCTTTTTGAACAGAAACTCCCTCTGTAAATACAGATAATGAGTAATCATACCTATTTCCCTCCTGAGAGAAGGAAAATAGTTACTCCCCTTCCTTCTTTTTTCAATTTCTTGGTTTCCTTTGTGGTTTTATTCAAAATCATAAATGACACATGCACAGCTTGTAAACTTAGTTCCCCAGTGTTTCTTAATACACCCAGTGGGCAGTTCTGCAAGTGAGATTTCTATCATTTCATTTATTTATTCACTTGGTACAAAAAATTTTACATTTAAAAAAGAGGAAAAAAAAAAAGAGTAATAAAACTATTGCCCAAAATATTTTCAGACTGTTCTCAGGAAGAAAATACCATCATAGTTTATTACTCAGAAGACTGTTGGATTTACCTGAGAAAGGAGGCTAGCCTACAGTTACACTACTACTATTGCACTATTACTCTTTTTGATTAGTATTAATAGTAATAATATCAATAAGGTATATTACTTAGATTGATAAACACTTAAGAATAATAGTAACCCAAGAAAAAACTATAAAGAAAAGATACAACAAATATTAAAAATATTTAATGATTACCACTGAAACAATAGGTCAGTGTGCTTTCCTGGGCTTCAAAATTCATGTCTGAGCGCTGAGGCAAGGTTGTGAATTAGCCACATAGAGTGATCATCCAAGAGCAGTCTCTGTAAATCAATGGAGAGAAGTAAAGGTAAAAAGCTAGCTGCTGCTTCAGATAAATGTTGGTATGTCTTCTCTGGGATTTCTTCCCAAGCGCTGTGATATGCTGATAACCACTGAAATTGAATAGCCTAACATTTATAGAAATAAGTAAATGACACCAACAGAATACATTGGCTCTGTATAGTTATTCTACAACAATAAAATCTTCCTCAGATCATCCCCAGTTCAGTCTGTGCCTTGGCTGAAGAGGCACCTTGTCATTCACGCAGTACTTAAACAGGTAGGATTTATTAGTGTAGGTATTGAATATTTAATTTTATTTCAAATTCTGTTGCTTATAACCCTGGGCTGCCCCTGACTATATATTTCATACTAGACATATACATAAAATACATCTATACTGAGCAGAGAAAGGACTTTTCAAAACTCTGTGACGTTACAAGCCACTCAAATTTTACAAACAAAACATGCCTATGGCAATAACACATTAAAAACCTTTTCATACTGGAGTGTAAATTTATCCTTTTTTAAGGAATCATATGAAGGACTTAGATGCATTGGAAACCTCAATAACCCTTAATGATGCAGGTGTGATCTCATTCCCTGTGAAATGCAGACTTCACTCCCAGTTACTAAAATATGCTGGGGAGGGACATCTTTTCTATTGATTAATGAACTGTCCGTGACAGCCCCAAGGGAGACTTATCTGTACATCAGCAATGTTTGTTCTGCTTAACCAGCTAACATCTATGCTCTGGTCGTTAAAATACACCAGTCTGTAAAAGATACACACTCCTTCATTGCAGAGACAGAAAAAATATATCTCATTGCATGATCCTTCCCTTGAGCCTTGTCTGCTTTCTAGAGAGCAGGATTCTGGCAGCAAAGGTTGCTTCCTTCTTACCCAGTTTCCTCTCCAGAACTGACCAACAGATCTCCCACTGATAGTAAAGGGCTTTGAATCAGACTTGGACTTTCTGAGGGAATTTTCATTGTGTGTAAGTTTTGCAAGATGATTGCCACAGGTGACATTTGAAAACTTCATCCCAAAAATCGTGTTGACTTGGGAGGTGAGACATGTATCAGCTATAAAAGTGAGGTGTCTCTTCTACAAGCTAGGTGTCTCACTTTAGTGATGTATTTATGGGGAGCCTGTATAAATAGTTTAGACCACATGCCTATGGTGGATTTCCTCTGGTCTATAAGAGATATTAAAGATGTGGCTCAGGTTGAGATTCAGGTGGTGATTTCAGACAAATAAACTTCATAGTCTGAACCCACAGATATCAGACATCTAAGATCAACAGTCTCAGTTTCACCCTAAAAGTAATACTCTATCTTTTAGATATTTCAAGGTAGTTGAGGTGAAACTTACCTTTTGCCTGAACATACCATCCAGGTTATGAAAGAGTAGTTGCTACATATGAGGACACCCTGGGGTATTGATTTTCTCTTCCATTACAATCGAGAAAAAAGAGACAGAAGACAAGCAAAAACTCAGTCTTTTGACCACAAGACCTTTTGCTTCCCTTCTCTGACAGCCAGGGATGGTGGCTGCAACTGCCTGCAAATCTCCAACAGGATGTTCAGGAAACAGTTCAAGTGATGTCCTTTAAATTGTTGTTATCCATGACTTTAAGAAAAGCTTTCTAAATGCTGTTGGGATTTATAACACAAAGATCTGGAAATCCTAGATAAAGTGAAAAATAAATATTGTTACAGGTCAACCGAATGACAAGTCTGAAAGAAGTAACAGGAGTATTTTGTTAGTAAAATCCTCATCCTTCCCTGTAATGTCTTCACCATCACCTCCTCCATTCAAAGAAGCTTTTTAAGCAACACAATAATTCCTGCAATAGGAGTCATTTTCGGAACTGGTCTGTGGAAGTAAGAGTGATTCTGCCTCTCCAGTGCTCTTTGCTGGATGTCTACAGAGGAAAGCTGGAAAATTAGACTAGACTTCTAACTGTCCAATAACCAAAGAAAAAAAAAAGATGTATTACAGTATGAATCCTGGCATGACAGAGAGATATCTGGAGAACTAATCCAAAGAGTCTTCTTCACACACTTAAATTTCCCTCAGATCGACAGAGATCAAAGGTATCTAAAAGACTGTCCAGGACAGACAACCCTTTCTACTTATTTATCATATGTAAAGTCTAGACCTATAAAGCCTCTAAGATGATTTAGTTCTCTTGCCTGCTGAGTGGGAAGCTGCCAACAGTTGATTACTAGGAAATATGAGGCTCAAGAGTATACTTAAAATTCAGGACTCTGTGTCCACTTCTGAAAGTAACTAACAACAGTAGTTTGTGGTGAACAAAGAACTCTGAGAGGAAATCATCTGACAGCATTCAGAAGGAAGCCCTGTGCAGATCAGGTGTTGAACTCCAGTATCCTCTTCCAGGACACAGGAAGTCATTAATTCAGTGGTGATGTTTATAATATTTTCCTCTTACAGAAAAAGAAAAAGTCAAAGCATGCAATGTCTCTCTGAAAGTCACATAAATGACAGTAATAAGGGGAATACTGAATTTAGACCCTGAATTACCCATTCCACCATGCTCTGAAGTAAGAAAAGGTTCAATTCCTCTTTATGTTAGCCAAGTAGAAGGTTCTCCAGTATGTGTCAGGATCAGGCCCATGTAGATATGTACTCCTGTCATTTCAGCTTTAACCCTCTCAGCAGATGATGGCAGAGGAGGCCAAAATATGTTGGATAAGATTTAGGTTTGACAGCAACAGTAACTGATTTTACATTCATAGTTGGCATTTGATTGGCTGATCAGTCAGTGCAGGTTGTAATGTTTAAGGAGTGGAAATGCCACCCCATTGAAACACAGAATACTGAAAAGGTCAAAGTAGAGGAGAATTCCCCCTCTAATTCATGAAGAAAGAGACATTAGAGCCCAGGGAACCCACACACATGACAAAGGTTATAATGAGAAAAGAAAATGGCAAACGGATAACCAATATTTTGTTAAAAAGACCTTAAGGAGAATATAAAAGGGCAAATGTCCCATATTTATCCCTCTTGTGAGTGTCACCACCTGCAGAATGCAGACAACCATCGCTAGGGGAAAAAGAAAATAAGCCACATCACTGTTAAAAGAAACTATATATCCCACGTATCTATATGCCTGTGTAGACACGAAATGTTGAGATGTGATATTTTGAAACAGAAACAGGCACAGTGGGAAAGGTGTAATGAAAAGAAAGGTGTGTAAGTTTGTTTAAAAATTCATCCAGTTCCTGCAGAATTTGGGAACGAAGAGCTGTCAACCATGATTATGTAGCTGAAAAGACTGAGGCAAAGGACATGACTGTGGAAGGATGTATTTTCCTAAAATGTTCCCAGTAAAGAAGCTTGAACCAAGTGAATGTTTTCTGCTTGTTTTCTTCTTAATTTCTGGAACTGTTCTTTCATATGATTTACTTACTATATTAGCAAACTTACGCGTAGGCATTTATCTGTTATACAATAACTCAAACACAGAGTGTGTTGTTCTTGTGCAACTTAACTCCGTATATGTGTGTTCAGGTTAAAGTTTCTCAAAGAAGTTTGCTTCAGCCAGCAAGAAATGCACAGACAAATCAAACTTCCTTCTCCACTTTCTTCGTATATATACCTATATGTATATGGATATTTCAATTTGAATGTAAATATAGAATCATAGAATAATAGAATCATACGTTGGGAAAGACCTCTAAGATCATCAGGTCCAACCACCTGCCCAAAACACCATGCCTACTAAAACATATCCCAAAGTGCCATATCTACAAGTTTTTTAAACACCTGCAGGGATGGTGATTCAACCACCTCCCTGCACAGCCTGTTCCAATGCCTGACCACTAATGATATGTATAAGCTTCTTTATTTAGTCATCCACACTCATAAAATCATAGAGTAATTTGTGTTCAAAGAGACTTTAAAGATCATCTCATTCCAACCCCCCTGACATGGGCAGGGAAACCTTCCACTAGACCAGATTGCTCAAAGCCCCATCCAACGTGGCCTTGAACACTCCCAGTGAGGGGCCATCCACAGCCTCTCTGGACAACCTGTGCCAGTGCCTCACCACCCATACAGTAAAGAATTTCTTCGTTACGTCTACTGTGAAACTACCCTCTCTCAGCTTGAAGCCATGACCCATTGTACTGTTAATACAGGTCCTTGTAAAAAGTCCCTCTCCAGCTTTCTTGCAGGCCCCTTCAGGTACTGAAATGCTGCTATAAGTTAGGTCTCACTGGACCCTTTTTTTCTACAGGCTGAATAGCCCCAGCTCTCTCAGCTTTTCCTCCTAGGAGAGGTGTTCCAGCCCTCGGATCATCTTTGCGACCTCCTCTGGACCTGCTCCAACATCTCCATGCCTTTCCTGTGCTGAGGGCTCCAGAGCTGGACACAGCACTCCCAGGGGGGTCTCACCAGGGCACACCAGAGGGACAGAATCCTCTCCCTTGACCTGCTGGCCACACTGCTTTTGATGCAGCCCAGGATACAATTGGCTTTCTAGGTTGTGAGGGCACATTGTCGTCTCATGTCCAGCTTTTCATCCACCAGCAGCCTCAAGTCCTTATCACCAGGGCTGCCCTCAATCCATTTTCTGCCCGCCCTGTGTTTGTGCTTGGGATTGCCCCAACCCAGGTGCAGGACCTTGCACTTGGCCTTGTTGAACTTCATGAGGTTTGCACAGGCCCACCTCTTCAGCCTGTCCAGGTCTCTCTGGATGGCATCCCTTCCCTCCAGCATGTCATCTGCACACTCAGTTTGGTGTCATCGGCGAACTTGATGAGGGTGCACTCAATCCTGCTGTCCATGTTGCTGACAAAGAACTTAAACAGCACCGGACCGAATACTGATCCCTGAGGAGCACCATTCGTCACTGGTCTCCACTTGGACATCGAGCCACTGACCATAGCTTTCTGAGTGTGACCATACAGCCATTTCCTTATCCACTGAGTAGTCAGCCTGTCAAATCCACATCTCTCCAATTTAGCGACAAGGATGTTGTGTGGGGCAGTGTCACATGCTTTGCACAAGTCCAGGTAGACGATGTCAGTTTCTTTTCCCTTATCCACAAATGCTGTAAGCCCTTTGTAGAATACACACACACTAATAAGGACATAGATTTATAAAAAAAAGGAAAATAAAAGCAACATAGAAAGGAAGACATCCTAGAATTTTCCTATTCCTTTGAGCTTTTCCCCCAAGGCAATTGCCTAGTGTATATCTTCAAATACATGCTAGTTCTATGAATAGTTATTTCAAAAATATTCGAACTTCTGCTGCTAAAGCTGAGATTCAATACTCTGAAACATTCTGGTTTTACAGTTTTTAAGTTGAAGAGTCCGTTTTGTGATAACCACTTCTGTTTTTCTTTCTCTCTCTCCCTCTCAAGTTTTTTTTATAAGATTTTTCATTTACCTTTTATTATTACATTCAAGCCTACAAAAACTACACAGAAACCCTAAGCATTAAGTGGTACTAGAAGAAGATGTAAGAGATGAAGACAGGTGCTTTTAGAGAAGAAAAAGGTGGTAAAATAGGGCAGCATCTCCTTGCTATTTGATAGCTCTATAGTGTTATTCCTTTGCAGCTGAAACTGTCCAGGAATGCAATACATAACACAAAGAAGTTCAAAAAGAAGAAATGTTTTTTCAGGAAAGTACACAGAGCTAGTGAAAACTAACATGAGAAAAAGTTTTCTGTTTTTCCCATTTTGCTGTGTCTGAAGTGTTAATTTTGCTTAACAGTCTGCTCTTACAGAAAGAAGAATGAACTGTTATCTAACTGTTCTGAAGAGATTTGAAATAATATTGTGCTTCCAGAGAAAAGAAGGAGCTGTATCAGTTTCATAAGAGATCAAAAACAGGGGGAAATATTTGAAGCATTTATACCACCTCTGAGGCTATAAAGTCAGACATACAATTTTGAAGGGTTTGTGGAATGCCTAATTTGAGAACAGATTATGATGGTGCTTGGAGACCTGAGATAGAACATCTCAACTCAATCTTAAAAAAGGCAATTTTGTTATTTGTCAGAATGTAATCAGGCCAGATAGAGGAGAAAAATTTTGGCTGAGTTTTTCAAAACATGAATTCACAGTAGCATCAGAGGCAAAACAGAAGTGAAAACTCTGAGAGTGAAAATGGACCAGAAACTGTAAAGAGCGCATGCAATGCAGGGGAAACTGGCAGACTTTGACAATGTCCTAATATTGCATAGGACTGTTAAATCTACAAGATGCAAACCTGCTTTCCAAAAGGCTACAGAGTCAGACAGAAGTTACCCATAAAGGACAGTATCTGTGTTTTATAGAATGAGAAGGCTCTGTGTTCAACACACAGATGTTTGCTACACTGACAGCTACTTTAGAAAGCATTTCCTGGTGGGATTTGCCTAAGAGCAGCTACACACTGTGACTGAACTATTACTTTAAACACCAGGAATGACCTTTTAGTTATGAGTTAAAAATCTGCACAAGTTACTGACGTGAGGAAAGCAGACTCCACAATCTGTAAGACTGTGAAGTAGGTATGTTTATTGGGCACCGGGCAGCACGGGGGGTAGTCCCACCAAAGTCGTGCGCACCGAGCAGCAATGTGTCTCTTCAATTTATACAATCAAATATTACATATGCATTAGATTTCCCAATACACCTATACATATGCATTTATCCTCATTGCATACTAAAATCAGTTCCAAGAAGTAATTTCCATAGACTTCTCCCAGCTGCGCTTGCGCAGTGCCTCCTGGTGGTGGTCGTCGGGGGTCCCAATCCACTTCATCATGGTGTTCGTTGATTGACCTTTGTTTCTGCACAAACTCAGTTCTCTCCTGTCTCCCATCCATACAGCAGGGTCGGTCTTGACCGGTTCTAGGCGACTCCCAGCCCCTATCAGGAACTAACCCCTTTGTATGGAGATGCAAGACTCTCTGCTTCAGTTAATTTAGACAATAGATAAGCACTATCA
>Ga0065711_1051696_pt1 | contig 10272 bp, 5 predicted proteins | sample Hoacrofraction12_FD_59098 | JGI IMG/M metagenome (GOLD analysis project Ga0065711, IMG submission 59098) | Hoatzin crop microbial communities from Cojedes, Venezuela - Epithelial fraction 12 v2 (version 2) | ecosystem: Host-associated > Birds > Digestive system > Esophagus > Crop | place...
AGCGGAGCTGGCGGGGCCGACGGCTCGGTGCTGCGGGCAGAGCGCGGCCGGGCCCCTGCGCCTCGCAGCGCAGCGCTGGGCAGCGCCTCGCACCGCCACAGTCCTGTCCCCCAGTGCAGCCCGGTTCCCCCAGTGCGGACCAGCACTTCACAGCCCCGTCCCCCAGTGCAGCCCAGTGCCCGCAGTTCAGACCAGCGCATCACACACCTACAGTCCTGTCCCCCAGTGCAGCCCAGTTCCCCCAGTGCGGACCAGCACCTCACAGCCCTGTCCCCCAGTGCAGCCCAGTGCCCCCATTTCAGACCAGCACATCACACCCCCAAAGCTCTGTCTCCCAGTACAGCCCAGTGTCCCCAGTTCAGCTCAGCACCTCACTCCCCCCTCACCCAGCACTCCCCTCAATCAGCCCAGTGTCCCCAGTTTAGACCGGTACTTCCCATGCCCATGGACATGGCTTATAGTTCCTGGCACCCACAGTTTATTCCAGTGCTCCACCCGCCCACAGCCAGCTCAGCCCAGTGTCCCCAGTCCAGCCACGCACCCAGCCTGCGTGTGGTGGCCCCCCGGGCCCCCCAGCCATGGTGCTGGCCATGGAGCCCCCATACAGGGGCTGCCGGAGCCCTGGGCCACGAGTCCCTGTTTCCTTCCACAGGCCTCCCTGGGTGGTTTTTAGTGATTCTGCCAGTGAAGCCATCACGAGTTTGGACCATCGCTACAACTGGTGGCAATGGGCAGCGAGTGCTCGCTGGTCCTGGTGGGCTGGCCACGGCAGGGTGCCCGCCGGGGGCCGGCGATGGAAGGCTGGGAGACCTCTTGGCTTGGTCTTGTTTCTCCCGGTCATCACAAGATCTCAGGATGCTTTAGAGCATCAATACAACTCGCTCTGCGGTTCCTCTAAATTTACTCCTGCCCTGAGATTAGTCAGAGTAGCAGCTGGCAGCTGGCTTGGTGCGTTCATCTTATTTGGAATTTAACTGAGGTCAGAAAATTATCAGCAGTTATGTTAGAGGATGTCCTGGGGTTTGCACGTAAATTCATCTGTGTTTGACTTCAATATTTGGATATTTGAATGCTTGGAGATATCCCCACTCTGGATGCTGCCGTGCAATTCCCCCCGGGGATGCGGGGCAGAGGCGGGTGGCTGGAGGGGAGATGAGCACACACCGCGCGGGCGTAACCTGCAGGGCCATGCTCCCCGAGGCTGGTGATAACAATTGAAGCAAGAGAAGGCGTCGCTGAGGGGAGAGGGTTGTCCGTGGGTGATTAAAGAGCAGTCGTATTATCACAGCAGAGCATCCCTCATGGGCCAGTGCTGGGCAGCGATGTTAAAATTTCCCAGTGTGTCTGCTTCGAAGTGTAATTTTACTTTCTTAAATAGTAAATTACAGACCCATTTGCCATTTCCAGCTCATGGAGGCTGTGGTTTAGTTAAAGCAAAGTGTTGCGAACTGGTAGGAAATTAAAGAATAGAGCCAGGAAATAGATTCTACTTTTAAGATTTCCAAAAGTTAATACACCCCAAGTTTTCCAGAGTTGGAGCAGACATACCTGCCGCTTTATCCACGGGAATTCCCTTTGAGGGGGAGGCAGTCCCCATGCCAAGTACAGGCCTGTGGGGAAAGCTGTCCCTGGTCTCACAGAGCCATGGACATTCAATCAGCCACCGGGTTTACAGCCAAGACTGACAGAAATTATAGTCCCACTTTTATAACAAGCAAATCGGCCTGTTGCTCGCTTCCGCCTATCAAAGTGAGAAACTCTGGCAGCCTGCTTTTGGAACAGGATTAAGAAAGACCCACTTTCATACTAAAAACCACCTTTGGTGTTGCCTTTGGTGACGTTTCACGGGTTCATGACAAATATCCATCATCTGCACAAGGGTGCCTGTTCTGCTGCGGGTTTATGAATCATAACTACACAAAGCAGCAGCAAGAGAGGACAGCAGCTCTGGTGGGGTGTCCCGGGGGACTATTCGTTGTCGGTCCTGTTATTCACTAATGACCCCGTGACCAGGGGAACACCAGTGATCATGTTGTCCAGCTCCTCATGTTGCTCAGGCCAGGACCCCCATGTCTCACTACCCCGTGGGCAGCTGGAGCACTGGGATGGAGGAATCTGGCTGAGAGGTCCATGCAAGGACAGGGACTGTCACTCTCCACGTCGCACTGCAGTGCGTGGCCGAGGACCACGCTTCTCCCACCAGGCACGTTTCCAAGGAACTCCCACAGCCGTCCCCAGCGCAGCCCTGATCCCAGCAGGCAATGAGCTGCTTCTAGCAAGCCATTGTCATCTTTTGGCTGCTCTGGGTTTTGTGATAGTTTGTATTCCATAAAGCTTTCAGTGACAATGAGCCTTTCTTGTGCGGGCATTACTCTGATCCTCATGTCTACACAGACCTTAATCCTACAATCACGGAGGATCAGTGTTCAGGTTAAAGAGTGGGCAGAAAAATGGGAAGGAGTCCTGGTGGTCTCCACCTTATCCCTGGGTATATCTGGATCACAGATGCTCCCCTCACACATTGATTTGGTGATTAAAAGCACCTGTTGATTAAAAGCACCTGCTGATTAAAAGCACCTCACTGGGGAGAGCTTGGAATGCAGCCATGCAGCGGGCGATGTACGAGGCAGCACTTTGGGAAGGGCATGAAAACATTACATAAATGTATACTTACCAACAACATCTTTATTTTCAAAGCATTTTTTGTAGGAGAAAACTGCAAGCTTTTTCAAAATGCACGTAGCAAGGGATGACGAATACAGCCTCCCTTGATGCCTCCATCCATTTCAGCTGCATAAACTGAGAATCGCCTTTTCCTGTGCCCTGGCTGAAGGACCGCTGCCCGTGGCATCAGAGGCACTTGTAGCTGGAGACCGCTCTGCACTGCCTCTGTGTAGCGAGGCAGAGTCAGCTTCAGGTTTTCAGTGGACACGTATGGCATTTGCCAAAGGGAGGGTGGACAAAGAGCACACTGAGAATATTCTTTGTGGTAGAGCGATTGTCCTCGCTGAGTCACAGGTGGGTCCTCTCTTGTGTCCCTCTCAAAGTGAGGTACCAAAAGAAGCGAATTACCCAGCCAGTGGGCAGGAGGGCTGAGGAGGGAGCTGTGGTGCTCACAATCTTCATGAGATCCCAGGTAAGGTGGTGGCCTCCACGGAGGGGATGATAACACAAGACCACCGAACCCAGCCAGGATCGCAGACCGAGAAGCATCAAGTGCTTTGTTCCTGTTCTTTGGGAAAGCCCAAGGTTTCTCCTGCTTCATCTTGACAGATCACACGCAGAGAGGCTTAGATACAGAGCCCAGTGCAAAGCACGAGGGGTGGGTCAGAGCCGTTCTGCGGGTGCCACAGCAGCCACCGTGACACTGGGGACACCAGAGGATACAGCAGCTGCTGCCTGAGCCCATCCTGACCGCTCCTCTAGCACCACTGGTTCATTCCCCCCTGATCCCAGGACACGGTGGCAGAGCCACAGCCCCAGGAGAGTGGGCTCTATTCGTCGTGAATGTACGAACTCCTAAGGGCTGTAGACTCTACCCAGAGAGGAGAGATCTTTCCCTGTGTGAGGGCATGGAAGAAACCCCCATCGTAAGCACAGCACACGCGAGAGCCCAGCTCCCTCCCGAACCCAGCACCCCCCAGCAGTCATGTTCCTCTGCCCAGCAGCGCTGAGGCTCCCAAGAGATGCTCCCAGTTTGGTGCCTGCTCCTGCATGACATTTAGGGGGGCTACCGGGTGTGATTGCACCGGCGTTGCTACTTTGGTACAGGTAACCACAGGCTGGATGTACCCCAACGCACGCATGACCCAGGTATCATTAGCTCCCTAGAAGGGGCTTCCCTCTTAGCGGGACGGGGTTGGCTGGGGAGCATGCTCTGTAGCAGTCGGTAGCATTGCTGTTGAACACAGACACATCTTGGCGAGGAATCTGGCTGACACATACCAACCTTCCCCACACAAGTGTGCAAGGCTGTTTGGCCAGAGAGCAGTATCTGACCTCTCTGCCTGTAGCAGCCGGCTTTCTGTGCCCGGCCACCAGCACTCGGTGGTGTGTACGGCTGCTGCGGTTTATCAGGGTGGCAGAGAGATTTACCTCTGCTTCACGTGCTGGCAGGATATTCATTCCCTGAGGTTCAGCAGCGACCATCTCCAGTCGGGTATTTCTTTGACACTTTGGGTCTTCCCTTTGCTTGTTTGGTCCTTCACCCATCAAGTGTGTCCATGCCCTGAAGCTACAAGCCATCTATCACGGGACCAGGCTGTCCCGTGCGTGTCCAGCGTGTAGCACAGTGCACGCCAGCACTGGCTGCGGTGCTGAGGGGTATTTTGCAGTACAAGGGATAATTAACAGTAAGATCACACAGCTAGAAATCAAAGAAGTGCACTACGAGGCATTTAGTGATGGGAAAAAAAAGTCTGACTGGGCTTTCTCACACACACTCTTTTTTCTAGGACCGTACCCCATTTCATAAGCTCTCTCCCTGTATCCATAAGAATCGTCGCTGTTCTAAGCAATATCGATTGTGGAGTGCATCCCTGATTCTTTGAAAGATGCTGGCAGAGTGAAGTCCTGGCAGTGCTGAAGCAAATGGCAAAATCTCGGCTGATTCCCACAAAATCAGGGTCTCGCTCCCCCTCTGAACTATACGGCATGTCTCCCAGCCCGTCCCTAGCACTACCTAAGAATAATTTAATATGAAATATTGGGCCATATGGCAGCCACGGATACTGGAATGTGTATGGCGTGCCACAGAAAGACCCGGAGTCTTCTGTTCACATCTACGAAGCAAGGGAGAAAATGCAGATCCTTCTCCAAGCTCCTTACTACGCTTGAGGTCCGTATGCTCCTCAGCTTAAAGATGTGTCCTAACACCTTGTCATTGGGATTTTCCAGCACCACATCTCTGTTCATGTATCAATAAGTGTCCAGACAATTTATCCAGGCCACATGGCCATTACGTTAAGAAGCAAGAAGCTGATAACGCCACCAAGCAAGGAGACCGGCGCACTGACCCTTGCCGAAGTAGGCTTTGTTGCACGGGGAGATAAGGGTCTCCCACCTCCATGGGTGGGCCTCTGGAGTGACCAATGAGCGTGGACAGATGCCAAGGTCCACTCTCCCCTTCCTCTTTATAAACAAGACTGCCAGGGCAACGAGTCCAAACCTACTCCGAGCGTTCACTGCGAGGAGCCTGAGCCTGCACCCTTCCACACGATGACGCTGACTCAAGCCGAGAAGGCCGCTGTGGTCACCATCTGGGCGAAGATGGCCACCCAAGCCGATGCCATTGGGGCGGAATCACTGGAGAGGTAAGTCCCCCAGGACCCTCCGAAGAGGGGACCTCATCTGGCTTTGCTGTTAGGATGCACCTCGTGTAAAACTGCCGTGAGGGAGAGCACACCGGGACTGGTGAGAGTTGATGGATGACCTCTGTGTCGTTTGGTGTGTAATTTTCTGGAATCACATCTGTGCCACTAAATGCTAATAGATGACTGCAAAATCTCACAGCAAAACATAATTTTCTGAGTAGTTCTAATGGTTTATTTCCCATTATAGCAATTCATGAGAAGTCAGGAGCCCTGGCGGGGAATTCAAAGTCATACTCAGTGTCCTGAAACCGGGTTATCACTGTTAGGAGATAAACTTGAAGTGGCTTATTGTACAAGTGATGCAATTTCTCTTGCCATTTCTAGGCATCAGGAGAATAGCTGTCCACTAAATTGACTGGATTCTCACGTTTCCTTGTTTCAGTTGATAAGTAACAAACTGCCAGAGAACAAGACAACCTGACCCCCTGCATGAAGTAATCTGAAGTTCATACAAATACAGCAAGCTGGCACAAAGGGGACAACAGTACAGAAATTGCTCAGAAATTATGTTATTTTGAAGTTATTTAAGGTTATTCAAAGTTATTTAAATGTTATTTACAGCTCAATATAGAGCACTGTGATACTCGTTCCAGGGCACTGAGTACCGCTCATATCGATTCTGGTTCGTTCAGCTTGTATTAGTTTGAAGATCCTGCAAAGTGGCTTACTGTGTAATGCAGGAAAGGTACTGACAATTTGGGGCTATTATTTTTTTTAAAATACTCAATCCCCCCAAAATACATTGTTTAAAATGATTTTTAACATTTCATTCTTCTCTAGTACGTACAGTTTAGCCCACCGTCTAATCTACACATGCTGCAGAGGAGGTTTCAGAGCGGAAAGACCTCCTTGCTGTAAGCTTCAGGATCCCAAAGCTCGGTTACAAGCGCTGAAAGAGCGCAGTGCTGCAGCTGGCAGGTTTACACCGCGCTTGCTCTGAGGTGTTACCATCTCACGCACGTCACTTCCACTGCTGAGTCTCGCCCTCGTATTCTCCACCAGGCTTTTCTCCAGCTACCCCCAGACGAAAACCTACTTCCCTCACTTCGACCTCAGCCAAGGCTCCGGTCAGCTTCGTGGTCACGGCTCCAAGGTCATGAATGCCATCGGGGAAGCTGTGAAGCACATCGACGACATCAGAGGCGCTTTGGCCAAACTCAGTGAGCTGCATGCCTACATCCTCAGGGTGGACCCAGTGAACTTCAAGGTGAGTGAGCGCAGAGACTTTCGGGCATGAGAACTGCCGTCACAGAATTAGTGATCACAGATCATTTTGGCTAACGACAGCTCGACCCCTGACTGCACTGCACAGACTTGTTACCTCATGTCCTGCTTGTTCCCCACCTGATTTTTAACCTGAGACTGGATCTTTTAAGGAAAGATCTGGTCCAGCCCAAGCAAAGGACTACTCAGGGGGCTCCTCTGGTGTGTGTCAGACAGACTCGAGTCTCTGCTGCCTTTGTTGTGATCTATGAACCTCCCTCACAAGTCAGCTTATATCACCTGTCTTGAACAAAGTAAATTCTAAACCTTTCTGCTTTGTGGCGTTTCCCTTTGGGGAGAAACGAAGGGGCGTTTGGAAAGAGGGAGCGGTATCGAGCAGCGCCTTTTGCCCTACACCAGAGGCAACTCTGCCTCTTCACACACAGCATCAGGCAGCAGCGCTACCCGGCTGGGACATGTAGTTGGCATCCCAGGCCACGCCGGGACCAAGGTCCGTTGCAGACCCCTAGACTGACATCTGTCACTGATTATGATGGATTTCACCTTGGTTTCCCTTGCAGCTGCTTTCCCACTGTATCCTGTGCTCCGTGGCTGCCCGCTACCCCAGTGACTTCACCCCAGAAGTTCATGCTGCGTGGGACAAGTTCCTGTCCAGTGTTTCCTCTGTTCTGACTGAGAAGTACAGATGAGTGGCTTCCACAGAGGGTGAGGGACGCACATCCATTTTGTGCCCCAGCTGCCGGGCTTGGTGTATTCACCCCTTCCTATGCAGTCCTCTCAAATCCCCTACGTAAGGGCTCAGTCATCTGCAAAACCCAATAAATAATTCAAATGTGAGCTATGGTCTCTGTGCTTTCATCTCCATGCATTCCACCCACACCTTACTGTTCGGGCAGGGGTGTTCTGAAATGTTTACACAATATGGAGGGGAAAATGCTGCTCTGTGTAAATTCATGCATTAACTCATGTGCTAAGCTGTGTGAATTCAGTGGGTATAACACAACACAACTTTGAGCAGAAGCCCAGAAGAGGCTAGATCTCTGTGACTGCTGCTGCTCATCAAAGGTACGTCCACCAGAGACTGTTTCCAGACTGACCAGGAGAAAGTCTCTTATCCTGCTAGGACATCAGCTGGACCCAGGCTTTTTGTCTGGCCTGTTCAAAACCCGTCACAGCCTGCTGTGAACAAAACCCACATTGCCGTGTGTTGCTTCCAGAGCAATGCTGGGCGGTGGTCCTCTCTTGCTTCTCTCCATGGGGTATGGACAAGGTATCTGATGTGTTTCACAAACACCTTGGGCTATCAATCACACCTGCTAGACAGGTTTGGCGAAGGGCCTGTCCCCCTCAGCTCGACAGCTCTTATTTTTATATGGGGAACTTTACACGCATTTGAAATTTGGGAGTACCAGTGGCCGTTGCAGATCGGTGTCAATGGCATCTGGGCGACTACAAATTCCCAGGGTTTCTCTGGAAAGCGGCGACAGGGAAGAGTACAGAACTGATGGTCACCCTGGGGGGAGCGCAGGGATGCTCCATACGTGCCGGCTGTGGGCTAACCTGGGGGGCAGCTAGGCACTACACAGTCTCTCGCTCACTCCCCCCCTCAATGGGATGAGGGGAAGAGGATAAAAGCAAGAAAACTTGGGGTTTAAGATCAAACAAACAAACAAAGAAGCAGAAATAATTGTTTAATAAGTGAAGGAAAAGTGAAAAACGAGGGAAGAAAACAAAAGAGGTGATGCAAAGGCAATCACTCAGCACCTTCCGCAGGTAGACTGATGCCCAGCCAGTTCCTGAGCAAAAAAGGTGGGTAACGGCCCTAAAACTCCCTAAAACACCCTCTTTTTCCTTTCATTGCTGATCATGGTGTTACATGGTATGAAATACTCTCTTTGGTTAGCTGGGGTCATCTGCCCGGTTGTGTCCCGTACCAGGGTATCATGCGCCCCAAATTCCATTCCCTGGGGGGGGGGAAAGAGTGAGAAGCAGAGATGGCCCTGATGCTGCGCAAGCGCTGCTCTACCAAAGCCTGAACATCAGGGCTGGCTGGGTCGAAAATCTAAAACACAGCACCACATGAGCTGCGGTGAAGGAACCTATTTACCAGGTTACGTTCCCTGCCCATGCCTGTCTTCAGAGGACTTCTGGCATGAGCAGGTGGGTGCAAGGTCTCGAGCACACTCTGATCGACAACCCGAACTGGCACTGCAAGCTGTGGTCCTCATCTCATTTATAAAACTTCGGGACTGTTTGGCCAAGGGGGAGAGAGGCCATGTGGCAGCTCTGAAGCCACCAAATTGCTCCAAACATGTCACACAGTGCAGCAAAACATTCTACATTTGTGGGTCTCAGGTAACCTGAACGTTTAAATCTGTAGATTAGGTGTCAGGTCAGCGCCAGTTGTGTCCCCAGCCCCAAACTTGTACCAAAGGCTTCGTACAGAGGCCGAGCAAAGGATGTGACAGTCACCAACCACCATATGTCCCACAGAATGTTTGCCAAGAAGGCAGGGGGTTGGACTAGATGACCCACAGAGGTCCCTTCCAACCCCCACAATTCTGTGATTCTGTGATTCTGTGAGAATGTCCAGGGTTTACGGAGAGGCAGGATCACACGCTGAGATGGGGAGAAGGGAAGAAGCCCAGGCCTGACCAGCATCACAGGATGGGCTTTGGGGAGACCATGTGCCCAGAAAGGAGGTTCTTCCTAGCCCAGGTTTCTCCGGGCTGCTGGAGAAGCGGTGTTTCCCATGGTAGATGCCCAGTACGACCCGGGAGGGCTTGTCCGTGGCTCCTGCTCAGAAGCTCATGGGCTCTTTGGGCAGAGCTGGCTGCACCGGAGGCTGGAGGACACGAGGGGCCAGGGGCACTTGTGGGACCCTGACCCGGCCAGGGGCAATGGCGGATGGGGACACGAATGGAGGCTTGGGGACACGCCAGCAGGCAGGACGTGCCTGTGGTTGCTGTTGACCGTGCGGCTGGTGCAGTGGGGCAGGGCAGGGCAGCCAGGTCCCCCGGGCCCCCTCGGGGCCGAACCTCCGGGGGCAGCCGGGCCCCCCCAAGGCAGCGCCGCAGGTCCCTGGGCCCGGCACCGTGTGGCCGCGCGGCCCCTGCCCCTCAGCGCCGATAAGATAAGGCCGGGGCGGAGTTGCTGGTTGCTATAAGAGGGCGTCGCAGTGGGCGCCGCCACCACCGAGACCTGCCCTCCATCACCAGCCACCACCATGCTGACCGCCGAAGAGAAGCAGCTGCTCCATTCAGTCTGGGAGAAGGTCGCCCCACACACGGATGACTTTGGAGCCGAGACCCTGGAGAGGTCGGGCCTGGGGACCCCCCGGGCGAGGGGTCCAAGCGGGTGGGAGCCCCATGGGGGGTGGGTGCGGGGGGTCCGGCTGAGGGCCAGCGGCACTGACCGTCCCGCTCCGGCAGGATGTTCTGCACCTTCCCCCAGACCAAGACCTACTTCCCCCACTTCGACCTGCACCACGGCTCCGAGCAGGTCCGCTGCCACGGCAAGAAGGTGTTGACTGCCTTGGGCAATGGGATCAAGAACCTGGACAACCTCAGCCAGGCCCTGTCTGAGCTCAGCAACCTGCACGCCTACAACCTGCGCGTCGACCCAGCCAACTTCAAGGCAAGCGGAGGCTGGGGGACGCGGGACGGGAGAGCGGGGG
>Ga0065711_1051697_pt1 | contig 10272 bp, 8 predicted proteins | sample Hoacrofraction12_FD_59098 | JGI IMG/M metagenome (GOLD analysis project Ga0065711, IMG submission 59098) | Hoatzin crop microbial communities from Cojedes, Venezuela - Epithelial fraction 12 v2 (version 2) | ecosystem: Host-associated > Birds > Digestive system > Esophagus > Crop | place...
CTATCAGAATCAAAATCTAGTGGGGGTGATTCATGTGACCTGGGAGACTTATAGGTAACTTAATCTTTTTAAGATAGATATAAAGAACTCTACCTGGCTGTCCTATGGTATCAGAAGGGAAAATAAGAACACTTTTTTCAATTCAAGAAAGAAATAAAGTGGAATTTTGCTGCATGATAAGCAATCAGCTGTGAATAGAAACATTCACTGTGGCTTTTAAATTTCAAGTGTTATGCATAATCAGTCATTAAGAGCTTCTTCTGAACAACACATCTGATGGGAGAAATGGGGGTATTAAAAATCTGTCACATGATTTATAAAGAGGGGATAATCAAGTTTCATCTGGACTATGGGAGCTCTTTCAGCTGTATTTTTTTCACCAGAGGGAAAGAATCGTGGTGTTGCTATCAGATGCCCCCTGAACAGTATCTCAAGAAGATCAAGAATTTATTTCTTTACCCTTTAAAAGATGATCCCCACTGTAGTTATGTAGAAGCAGCCCACTCTAGATACTAGGATGTTTTGTCCTTTCCTGAAAGGTTTAATAGAACCTAATAATGAACACAGTGTGAAGAAAGAACACATAATTCACCGAGCATTTTAACTGAAAGCCCTCAAATGAAGTTTTATTGCTGACCTCAGTGGACTACAGATCATGATCTGCAGTTCAAGCTAGGATTTAAATCAAATGCAACATTTTTAATCTCTTTGGCCCACAGCAACTCAGACAGATTATAAACGATTAGGTGTAATAGCACTTTTTCAGAAAAAAAGCAAGTAGGTGATGACATGGCAGGATAAGAATGCTTTGCTTTGTACAGGGTTTTTGGTGTAGTGTTTGGGGGTTTTGAGGGGGGGGTGTTTTTGGTTTGGAAGGAATTTTTTTTTTTAGAAAAAAGATGTCTTTTAAATAAAAGATTTCATAAAATAAGATTTATCTTCCTTGTCTAACTAACAACGAAGTTAGCAGAAGTAGAGAGTCTCTTGGGGACAAAGCAGAAATAAAGGATAGGCATAGGACAAAACAATCCACCACGGATAAAGTCATCCCCTTGGAGACTGACCTCTTTTAAATCACTGTCTTAGTATGATTTCAGCCCAAGAGAGCGGGCTGATCCACATTCCAGAGAAGCCAGCCACTTTAAGGCACTGTTAGGAACAGGAAGTAAAAGCATAAGCTCTGCAGATGCCATCAAAATGCACACAGACTAGTTCTAGGGCTGAAGAGGGAAGAAATTTGAAACAGAAGCCTTGTTTTCAATCCCTGTTTATTTTCTGCAGTTCCCTATGTTTGGTCACGACCATGACTAAGTCTTACCACAGTTTCACCAACAAACAGGGAACAAAGCTAAATCAGTGATGTACAAAAGCATCCTAGATGCACGCAAACGTACCCAATCTGTGAAGCGACTAACGACCTTCAGAAAACAAAAGTGGTTGCTAATTCTGTCTATCAATACCAACGACTGGTGACTTGGTCACTTACCCTTCCAGGTCAAAGACAGGAAAACAAGCACATGCAGAAACCCAGTGAACATGATACACATGGCAAGGCAGAAGTTGCACAATTAAACAAAAGCCATCCAGTGAAAGTCAGTCATTAGCTTTTGGGGCAGAAAGTAACCCTGTAGTGGTGCCTTCAACTTCAGAAGACACAGGTTACCTTAGCGTGGACATGGCAGCTATACTGCCACAGCTACTGTGTCCGCCTTTCCTGTGCACATAAGCCATTTGTCTGACGTCCAGCAGAAGATAAAAGGACACTTGGGAAGAGTTCAGTCTACATAGCATGGGCACGTACCTCCTGCCTCAGCCTGAATCTGTCCTTTGATGTAATTGGCAGAGAAAACAGGCTGCTCAATTGAGCATCCTTTCACCAAATAAAACGGCATCATGAAAGACAGCATAGGATCCTTGCCCTTCGACACAAAGATCATCTGCAAGACAGGAGGAAACGCCTCTGAGTTACTTGAATTAGATATAAAGGGTGGTCATAAAGCTCTAGTTGTAGCTGTATCCAAAACCAGGATAACTTAACTCCTAGCATCCGTATGCACTGTGTTATTTCACAGCTTTAATACTGCAGGATCCCAAACAGATCTGATGGCACGTGGGTCACGCACCTGGAGCATGTATGTTGCAAAATAATATACCACTTCAAGCACATGTGCACATTTACAGAGTTTTATTGTTCTGCTTTTTAAGGATAAGCTATGGCAGTTCTCAAAGAAGGTAATATTGGCTGACACATTATTTGAAATATATTCTCTAGACAGTGATTTGCAGGACTGCACGTGCTTTTGTAGGAAGTGGGACTGTGACACAGGCACGAACCACCCTATCCCCACCCTCCCTTCTCCTACCTCGTACTCTCAGTGGTTCCTCCCATAACAAAAATCACTTCTTCCATCACCAACTAAAGTCTAAAGTCTACAAGATCCCTTGAGAAAGAAGCAGCCCTGCTGGCATCAGACTTACCCTGTAAGGGGTGAGATACAGCATCCCTTTCTTGGTGCCTTTGAAGGCTTCAGGCTTTCCTGTCACATCACTGAAGGAGAGCTCCACATCTTTGCAATGTTTGAGAATGCTACAGGAGGAAATCGGACAAATTGGAGAGAAAGGCTCAGCAACAGCTCTGACATGCACCCCCATCACACAGGGAGGGGGACAGCACACCTGAAACTCTGAATATTATTCCAAAAGACTCCGTTCTGATGTGGGCCCTGACGTTTTCCCTTTGAACTGAGACAGCTGATTTATGCAGAGGGGAAGAATTCCTCCTCTCAGGATGACAACCCCTGCTCCTCCTCCACAAAGGGAAGCTTTAAATGACAGATCCTCTTTCTGTCTCAGAAAACATCAGGCTGAGGAATTCCTCTGTCCGCGTGAGAAGAGCCTCAGCCCAAAGGTCAGGGCACACAAATGGTCTGAAACCACCCCCCTGAAGCCAAGTTATCATCCCAGAGCAAGCCTCTCTCTGCAAGTCCATGCTCAAAGCCAGGACTGGCCAATGCACAGGAAAACAGGGCTGCTGTAACACCACACTCGCTGTGCAAACCGAGGAAGTTGCTTCACTAATACCCTCACTGCTGATCCTACTTCACATGATTTAAGTAAATATCTGTAATAAACAGCGCCATGCTAAGGAACAAAACAAGCAGCCACTAGTGACAGCAAAGTCTTTATTATTGTTGGACATCTACAGGAACATTAGCGAAGTTTGCTAATGACACAAAGCCAGATGAGAACTGTGAACACTGCAGGGTCAGGGGTATGGAGATGCCTGAAAAATTAAATACATTTTCAGAAAAAAACCAAAAGAGTCAGCTCGGGAAAGTGTGTCACTGAACCTACAATACAGATCCTAAACATACCACCCAGTAAGAAAATTTGCAGAATAAACCAAAGAGTCTTGGGGGTGACAAGCTTGCAGCGTGTTATAGTGGCAGAAGAATCCGAGGCATTTTATGGTTCAAGAGCATGGAAAAAATAAAACACAAAACCCTAACCCAACACAAGCCTGAAAAGGCCAGATCTAAAGCAATCTTTATGTATTCTGATCAAGGTACTGTAAAAGCCAGATCAACTCAGGAGTCAGGAAACTGCAAAATGACTGGGGGAAGGGAGGAATCAGCAGGGCCACCGTATGGGAAAACAACCAACAGCCCTGCAGTTTCAGGTCGTGTGCTCTTTAGGGAGGAGAGAAACCTAACAGTACAGCTGTGTCTGAAAAATGCAGGTATCCAAGGAGGAAGACATTAAAAAGTCTAGCTTTAATGAGAGAAAAACAACCTGACCAAGAAATTCTACTGGGACATTACTTCACAGCTGAGCTAGATTCTCAGACTGGCTGTGGGGGACTTTCCATTTCCTAGATGCAAAGGGGAGACATCTCTTCTAAACTATACAAAACCAACTCCTTGACAGCTTGGATCCTCCCAGCACACTTCCTCAGCCATGTCCTGTGGCAGCATTTCACGTCAGTTTGACTCACTGGGAAGAATTTCTACGTAGTTACTGTCACGTTTACTCCTTCCCAGCTGCTCACACAGGCGAACAAGACGCAGCCACCACGGCTGGGCGTAATGAGGCTGCTGAACTGGTTCCGGCCTACATGCCCGGACAGGGCTGTCACGGGAGGGCTGCACACCCTGCAGAGTGCCCACCTGTCGCTAAGCAGCACCTCCAAGAGTGGCTTGAGGCCAAGCACGGAGAGATCTCCTTCACACCAGCAGAAGCTCCGCACGCCAGCGCACTTCCCTGACCGAAGTGCTGGCTGTCAGCGACGAACCCAGCCTTCTTCGGCACATATTTTTGGAGCGTGCTTTTCCCATTGTTCACCAACCCCGAACCAACTGGCGCCGCTTCTCTGGGCCTCTGGCTTCCCGGATTTGTCCAGGGAGCGCCCAGCCACGACCAACGGGCAGCTGAGGCCCGCCGAGCCGGTCTGGCGATCGCTGCGTCGAGGGGACCCGCTCGGCTCCGGCCTCGCCTCGGACCACCCAGAGCTCTCCTCGCTTCGAGCTCAGCTGATTGCGGCTGCTGCCCTACGTGGCCTCTGGCTCTGTGACGTCACTAACCGCATGACGTCAAAAGCGCCAACCCCTCGCCTGTCACCGGCGCAGGGACAGCCCTCGGGACCGCCGTGCTGCAGCCCTGAGGACGGGGCAGCTCTGTCGCCTGCCCCCCGCTGCCTGCCCCGGCCCGGTCCCGCGCTGACGGGGAGGGCTTCGGTCACTTCGGCCACTTCCCCCACTTCGGCCCCGGGCCGGGCCTGAAGGCCGGCGGCCGCCCCAGCCAGGCCGAGCCACCGCCCGCCTCCGGGCCCCGCCGCGGAGCCAGGGGGTGAGGAGGGGTCCCCCAACCCGGCCGCCGCCCCGCAGACCCCCACGGCCCCGCAGCCGCCCCCGGTACCTCTCGCCGTTGGGGACGACGACATCACCCTTCGCCGAGTGATTCCTGTTCAGCGCCATCTTGCTCCCCGTTGCCCCGCCCCTGACCCCGTGACGCCGGCACCTGGGCGCCCCGCCCCCAGACGGCGCCCCGCCCCCGGTGAGGCCCCGCCCCCCATTGAGGCCTCCCGTCAGGCGGCGTGCGCGAGGCGGAAGTGACGCGATGGGGTTGGGAGGAGGCGGTGGTTTAATGGTGGCCGGTGGGGCGGAGGTCACGGCTGGTGGCACCGCCCCGTCCCTGCAGCGCGGGTTCCCCGTGACGGGCCGCGGGGCAGCCCCGGTGCGCGGTCTGCGCAGGGCCCGCCCCCTCGCTCCCGGCTTGGCGGCGGCCCCGGCGGCCGCTCCCTGTGGGCCCGACACCACCTGCCGTGGTGTTCGGTGCCGTCTCAGCCTCCGTGAAATTTGTCCAGTGTACAAAAAAAAAAAATAAAGGCCTTGGGGATTTTTCACGCATTGCAAAATTTTTCTGGTGAATGGCTTCCGTGGTGAGGAGTTTGTGAGTCCCGGAGCGCCCCGGGTGGGTCCCTGCGATGTAACATTGAGGCCCTGTCCTGCCGGGAGATGGTTCTGGTGGTGTCTCTGAGGGGAGTTCTGATGTACTGCTGTCATCCCGGGGCTCAGCTGGTGGCTCACCAGAGCTAGGAGCTGTTGGGGCTTTTCCCACCTTGTCCACTGGCAGAGGCTTTCTTCCCCAACGGAATCTCCCGCTGTTGCACGACACAAGAAATTTTTTTGAAATTTGCCATTTGTAGCCTTTCTGGCAGATCGACAGACGCCGGCAGGACGTTTGCATGAGCGGATGGCAGTGAGGGGTAGCTGAGCCTGCTTTTCTCAGCGAGCTTTTATGGATCCTTTCGAAGTAGTCCGTGAGCCAACAGGAAATTATAGAGCAGAGCTTAAAAACCACCTTACTACAAACAAACAAAAATTCCTAAACCTATAGGGTATAACAGACACCCTTGTCCTTGCAATCCACGTTACAGGCAAAGGAAAAATCTCTCGCTTCTGTTGTGCGGGGTCTGCTTTACTTTCATTAAGCAGGGCAGTGTTGGTTATCTGCCATAACCCTTGTGTGGGCCCAAAAGTCTTGGAAATGACCGCACCGCAGCCCAGGGTGATGCAGCCCAGCAGCGAGGGTTCCTCTAGAGCAGTGGTGTGGCCTCCGAAGAGCTGCGTGAGACAGCAAGTGCAGGGAACACCTCTGCCCGACCCCGCGAAGGACGATGGAGCGTGGCTTCGTGCTTCAGTGCAGTGGAGAAGAGGAGCCTTGGGGGAGTCTTCCCTGTTGCACTGGGTTTAAAACATTGTGCGGAGGCTCGGCGGCAGCAACCCCAGCAGAGTAGGCTGAGAAGATGCTTCTGGCAGCTGGTGATGCTGGGGACACCTCCACACCTGGCCAGCTCGTGGAGGCAAGCTGGGAGGAGGCTTTGCTGCCACATTGGGCTGTGGACAGCCCTACAGCTCTGTCAACCAGCCTCAGGCTTGGCTTGAGTCCTCCCGTGCTGTTCCCTCGCTGGGACCCCTTCCTCCCTCCCTCACCAGCCTTTCCAACCCCCATCCCAAACCCACCATGCTTCCCCTGACTCGCAGCGCTGCCGTCCCATGCCATGGCATTCTGCACGTGCATTTTAAGTGCAATCAGCTATCCTCCTGGAAGTGACAACCCCTGCCAGCCATGTGACACACTGGGTGACAGGCAGACACTTCCAAGCTCAGGACATCTGTGATTTTCTCCCCTCCTCCCTTCTGCCCAGCCAGCCCTGATGCTTTCCGCCTGGTTCAGAAAAGAGCTGGCACTGGCTAGACACGAGCGTGCAGTCTTCAGTAAAGCTGTGCCTCTTTCTGCTCCTGGGTCTCTGCCTTCCCTCCCCATCCCCTCCAGGGGAAGGTAAAACCACAGCTTCTCAGCCCGACACAACGCCAGCACATTGATAAGGAGGTGGTGTGAGAGCTGGGAGAGGGAGAGGGAGGAAACGGCTCAGGGAAGAGGAAGATTCGAGTACCCGGAGAAATGAAGGAGAGACATAAAGGGCCGAGAGCAGAGAAAGTGAGATAGGGAAAGAAAGGAAGGAAGCAAGCTATGGAGGCCAGAAAGGGAATGAGGACAAAATCACAGGAGAGGAGGACATGGAAGCTGGGAGGGCAGTAGGAGAGCGGAGGAGCAGCACAAGCTGAGACTGCTGGAGCAGCAAACGCAGCCGTTTCAGTGAGGAGGAGGCACCTCTTGTATTCCCACCATCAGTGGAGACCCAGGGAGACGCCCTGTCCCAGTGCTTCTCCCTCCGTGGCTCTTTGCACTCCTGCAAGATCCTGAAGGCCCTGTGCCGAGCGGGGCTGTCCCTGGGGGAGCTCCAGGCAGGGACCCCCGTGGCACTGTCTTCCCTGTGCTCCCACAGCAATGGGGCTGTGCTGCGGGGGAAAGGTTCAGCCGGGACCTGCTCAGCGCTGGTGGAGAGAGATCGCTGCGATGGGGGACGTGGTGGGGGGACCTCCGGACAGCTTGGTCTGATCTGCACAGGATCAAAAGCCTGTGACACAAGCCTGGGTTTTGATCCTAGCACTGGGCAGGGCAAATGCACCCTCTGGATCAGGAATACGTTCTTTTCCTCTGCGTTTTGCTTCTTTTGGAAAATATAGCTATTTTCCCCAAGTACTTTGATGCTTCTCAAATAGATGCTACAGCCCAAGAACTAATTCTGTCTCCTCCCACCGGTCACTTTCCCTGAACCACAAAACATGTCAGTCTGCCACTTCTCCCATCTATCCACTTCCAAGTTGCCATTTCTACTTGGGAAGCCACAGCAAGAAATGGGGATAAAATGCTGGGCCACCATGTGCTCAGACCAACCAGCTCCCTTCCCACCCACCAAGGACCCGAGAGAAATCTCTGCTGCCATCACTTGAAGACACTGCATGCATCGACTCCACCATCTCTCCTGCAGTCTCTCCTTGCCATGTCTCCAAGTGATAAAAACAGAACCACAGCTTGCCCCACACCGCTCACCTCCAAAGCCTGCCTGCCCCTAGAAATCCTTCCCCCCCACCCCTATTTCCTTCAGGCAAGACACACAGCTGAGACACAGAAACGAGAGAGAGGAAGATGACGGACAGTCTGCTGTGCAAAAAAACAAACCGAGGATGAGGAGACGCTGGGAAGGACGGGGGAGACGCCTTTGGTCCCACTCCGGCACGTAGGTAGGCACACGCACACACGCACACGCTCCTGCTCGCATCCTCTCACGCACATGGAGGACGCGCCACATGCTTCGCAGACAGGCCCGTGGCGGAGTCAAGGGTAGCAGGGGTGGGTTGTCACATCCAGAGACACCGGGTGACAGCAGGGGGGAGGTGGAGGGGGGTGGGGTGTCATTCACAGGTTACTTTCGTGGTTTTCCTCTGTCTCGACAGTCATGGGGGGCAGCCCCCCGTTGTCATTCAGCCGCTTGGCCCTGTAAGTCTCGTAGTGGATGTTGTGGGTCACTTCTTTTAGGTCCTGAAGGTGGGTCCTGCAGGGGGAAAAGTGAAGGTGGGGTTGGAAAGAGAACACGATAACCAACCTCAGCACGGTCAGTGTTAATCTTCTGATGGTCATTTTATTCCCTGAGATAAATGGGGGATTTCTGCAGTCAGTCCGGCTCCCCCTCTTTCTGCGTGTGTGCCATCATACACAATTGAGAACTGGAGCATCGGCATTCGAGAACACACGTGCAGGATGCAGGCAGTGGGCTGAAATCCCTGGCAGTGCTGGCCAGTGTCCTGCCCCTCTCACACCTGTGCTGGTGGGACAGCTACTGGCCGTCCTGGTGTGTCGGACCAGATGGAGCTCGTCTCACCTGAAGCAGTGGTGAGACAGGGTGGCACTAGGATGGTGTGCCAGGTCCACTGCGGACCATAACCCGTTGAACACTGCCATGAGCCACAGTCCCTAACCTCCATAGAAAGACTGTGCACTCTCTTGGCTGGGATGTTTTTACTGCAAGACTTAGGGAAAGCAAGTCTGCTGCAGAGAGTATCGTATCGCAGAACAAAAAGAGGGCAGTAGGGTGATGTAAAACCATTGTACCTGGCCAAGTGTCTCAATACCACCATACCCACAGGTGGAATGAGCTACAGGGCTCTGGCTTTGAAGTGTGTTTCCCTTATTTTCTTATTTTTGGTGTTGTTTTAAAACCTTATTTTATTTATAGGGAACAGAGGTGACCCTGGATCTGCAGCTCTTCTACGGAATTTGGAGCAGATATTGCTTGTGCTGAGACAACTTCATGAAACAGAATAGAAATAAGACAAGACAATGAAAGCTGAATGAAATACGGAGCTTTTCACTTCCAGGTCATGTGTTCCAGCACATCCCTCAGTCTGGTAGGACACATGGTCTAGGATAGGGTGGTGGCCTCTTTCTCACTGACTCCAGCCCAGACCTGTTGTCAGCAACGAATACAAGTTGTTGCAGCCTGATATCCTTAATGGGATGTAATGGGGGTGATATGACTCTGCTTTTCTCCAGGCATCCAGCTCATACATGAAAATTAGCACCTACTTGACACAGTGGTGATGTCTCTAAGAGAGGCACGAGAGTATCTGCCCCTTAACTCAGTCCAACCCTACCCCACATAAGCTTTCACTGCCTGAAATGTGCTTTATTTTCCTTTCCATAAGGGTCTCAGAAAGACTCCCTGCTCATCAGGAGCAAACTGGTGCATGCCCATGGCCTTACCTGATGACAAAATCTCGAAGTAGGGCAAATTCACAGTGAGTGAGGTTTTCCACTGAAAAGAAAGCAAGCAATTGTTATGCTTGATTTTTTTCAACAACCGCTTAGTGGTTACAGGGCATGGGAAGGTCATGGCCATGGGGCAGGTTCCAGGTGGGCAGAGCCTACCTACTTCGGAAAGGACAGACAGTTGTCTGGACACCACACTGTCATGCATTGAGGAGACAGGCTAAGAGGTGCTGAGTGCTCACGTATGAATTTTCATTTGAAAACCAAGGCAACCTCAGGAGCTCAGGTTCACATACCGTGGTGTTCGGAGTGGCTCCAGCTTCTGCCAGTTAGTGGTAGTGGTACCACATTGACTGTGGCAGTTCCCTCCCAACAGAGCTATTTAAGACTTCTCCTCTTGCTTGGTTTCAGAAAGTTTATCACAAAAAGGATCACAGAATCACAGAATCACAGCATGGTCGGGGTTGGAAGGGACCTCTGTGGATCATCCAGTCCAACCCCCCTGCCAAAGCAGGGTCACCTACAGCAGGCTGCAGAGGACCTTGTCCAGGTGGGTCTTGAATATCTCCAGAGAAGGAGACTCCACAACCTCCCTGGGCA
>Ga0065711_1009948_pt1 | contig 10271 bp, 6 predicted proteins | sample Hoacrofraction12_FD_59098 | JGI IMG/M metagenome (GOLD analysis project Ga0065711, IMG submission 59098) | Hoatzin crop microbial communities from Cojedes, Venezuela - Epithelial fraction 12 v2 (version 2) | ecosystem: Host-associated > Birds > Digestive system > Esophagus > Crop | place...
CAGCCAGAGACCTGGACACCCGCGTTCTTGCGTGGGGCCTCCGTCTGGGTCCCCACACTCCTTCGAGCAAGAGCTTTACCACGGGTGGTAACCATGGCTAGAATATCTCCTGGAAGAGCGATTCCCACTGCTTGAGTAGCCAGGAGGGGCGGCTGCACCCTGCCAGTCGCCTTCCCCGCTCGCCCTGCCCGCGCAAACTGCCGCGCGGGCTGCCGCGCCGCCCCTGTTTGTCGGCTCTGCTCGCCCGCGCTCCCTGGGGGCTGCTCTTATCTGTGAGGGGGTTCGGCCGCTGTCACACTCGACTCCGCCCCCGCTGAGTCAGAGCTGCCGCTCGTTGACACCTCCCGCTTTCCCGCTCGGGGAGGGGGCGGGGTTCTCCTCTCGGCGCTTTTTGCCGCCTCGCCGCTGCGGTTTTGCCACCGGAGAAAGGGTCCCTCGGCGCGACCCTCTGCTCCAGAGCCCTTCACCTTCAGTAGCTTCGCCGAAATGTCCTTTCACTGCTTATCATAAAACTCTCACTATCATGCCTTTATTTGATTTTAATGAACAGTTATCTGGCAATTGATAGTGTTAATCGACAATGGGTATTTTTTCCCTTCATTTGATTATATTGCATTGCATGTGACAAATGTTCTTTTAATTAAAATACAAAAATACTATAACTGTTTCGAAATTTCATGTTGTCTTTATGGTTGCTGATATTTGATATGAATACACTTCACTGTTTTCTGTGGAAATGAGTATTTAAATTCCATTTGTTTAGTTAGGTCGATGATACTGATTCGACCTTTCCCCCACAGTGGCTGCAGAAGATGTAAATTCAGCAGGATATCCAGTAGGGTCATACTGAGTTATGCCCTGCTCTCATGCAAATAAAAATCATAGCAAAGTTTCAAATCAGAGAAGCCAGAATACATATCTGTGTGACACCGGCAAATACCTTTTCATGGGGAAAAAAAAAGCACCCTCTTTTCAATAAATCTGTGCTTTGCATACAAAGAAATGGGTTTGGAAATGTCAATGAGGCAGGGCCAAGATAGAAATGCAGATCCAACTGCTTTCAATGGAAAAGTATTACATTCAAACTGGAAACCTGATCTTGAAAACCTTACACATAAGGGAGACCTCTGAGTAGGGACTATGCATGTGAAGGGTTTGCAGGATTCAGCCCTGTGATTTGAACTTCATGTGAAGAATCCTTGCTCAGGCAGTGGGATTTACATATTGAGAAGGATCTGTAGGTAGGTGGCACAAAAAAAACCATGCACTCGGGTGGTAAAGGTCACAGTGGGAATCATTCTAAGAAATTTAAGGGAAGTTAGGGCAAGAGATAGGTTGTTTAGAAAGAAGGCTACACAGAAATAGAGACATCTAAATTATGGAGAAGTGGAAGGAGTACATATACTGAGTGCTGAACATGAAAGAATCAACGGGGAGTGAAACTAGAAGCACACTTTCAAAAGTGAGAATATTAATATGGCTGTATCAAGTCCAGAGCAAAACTGACTACCCCCATTTCTCTTTCCTTTTCTTTCAATTGCTAACTGCTTGCTGTTTTCTTCTGTAGTTAGTGTCTACTTGCACACCTCTTTGGAATTCCTCTACTGAGCATCTCAGAAACACTGAATATACAGAATGTTAGTAATGTTTCATGGCTTTTTTTGTTATATCTAAAGAATAAATGAAAAGATCATCCAGAAGGATCAGACTATGAGACTAATTTGCAAAGATGAACCTCAATTTGCTCCTCTGCTTTTAGTATGCTCTTGTAACCAAGTATCCTAGTAGGTATAGGGTACTTGTGGTATCCTAGTATGGGGATGCAAGCATTTTGAATGTTGTGTGCAGATACATGCACATACTTTTGAAATAATGGTTTTTTTTTATTGCATTCCTTCCAGGCTTGTAAGCAGAAATAAGTATGAATATATTTATAATCTAGAATTTGAGCTTATTTTCTCACATTTCAAATTGCATTCACTAGAAGAAAGAAAGAAATGTCAAAGATTGTGAAGTGATTTTTGCAGGTGATCTGTTCAAAAGTATGTGTAAAATGTTGTAGATCTACAGTTTGTTTGTTTTGTCTGTAGATCTTGTCACATTGTCTGATGGGGAGCAGAAAGGTTAATATCCACAGGTTTGTTGAGCAGCAAAAGTGCTTGTGTAGCTTGTGTTACAGAAAAAAGACCTCACAGAACAGTTCCAATGGAACGATCCTGATACAGCAATGCATAGTCTATGAATAATAAATACATACATAGCAAAAAGAAATTACTTCAGCTAGCTGAAAGCCAAAAAGCAGGCTAAGCCTTTTAAAATTTTCTGTCTTCTAGCTGAATCCTAGATTACCTGTCAACAGGGCCAGTGGAGTTTGCATTAGGTAACAAATCCAATTTCTAATTGGCATAACATCCTCTGTGGGGAGGACTAAGACTATGAAGCTGTGCTATCTATTTTGAATGCTTCTTTTAAAATGTTACACATGTTCATGTCAAATAACATCTAGGCAGAGGTAAGTTTTGCAGGCAGAATAGATGACAGTAAGAAAAGGAATGAAATGTTTGAGGATATTTACCTTCTGTTCAACTTTTCACCAGTTCTAGAGAGAGAAGTTAAGGATAATAAATCATGTGAGCTTATGAACAAGATTTCTACACTCCAAAACATGCCATTCTTAGCGGCTTTTTATAACTGATGTAAGTGTTAGATGGTTGTTACGTCTCTTACCTTTGAAGGAGGTTAAATCCAGCGTAATAACTGCAGCTGTTTGGTATCCACATCTTTACCAAGCTTCACACTTCCAAACATAGCATTTTACTTCGGTTTGAATTGAAAGGAAAGTCAGGAAGGCTAATTGTCAAGGTTTAGCCTGGATGAACACCAGGTGCTCACCAAAGCCGCTCTATCACTCCCCCTCCTCAACTGGACAGGGGAGAAAAAGTACAAAGAAAGGCTTGTGAGTCGAGACAAGGACGGGGAGAAATCACTCACCAGTAACGGTCATGGGCAAATCAAACTGAACTTGGGGAAATTAGTTTAATTTATTGCCAATCAAATTGGAGTATGATAATGAGAAAGAAAACCAAATCTTGAAAGTCAGCCCCCCCCTTCTTTCCGGGCTCAACTTTACTCCCGAATTCTCTACCTCCTCCCCACCCCGAGCAGCACAAGGAGACGGGGAATGGGGGTTGTGGCCAGTTCATCACACATTATCTCTGCTTCTCCTTCCTCCTCACTCTCTTCCCCTGCTCCAGCATGAGGCCCCTCTCACAGGAGACAGTTGTGCACAGATCTCCAAGGTGAGTCCTTCCCACGGGCTGCAGTTCTTCACAAACTGCCCCAGCGTGGGTCCCTTTACCATGCGTTGCAGTCCTTCAGGAGCAGACTGCTCCAGTGTGGGTCCCCCATGGGGTCACAAGCCCTGCCAGCAAACCTGCTCCAGCATGGGCTCCTCTTTCCATGCGGCCACAGGTCCTGGCAGGAGCCTGCTCCAGCGTGGGCTCTCCACAGGGTCACAGCCTGCTTCGGGCATCCTCCTGCTCCAGCGTGGGCTCCTCCTCGGGCTGCAGGTAAATATCTTCTCCACCGTGGACCTTCATGGCCTGCAGGGGGACAGCCTGCCTCAGCATGGTCTTCATTACAGGCTGCAGGGGAATCTCTGCTCTGGCACCTGGACCACCTCCTCCCCCTCCTTCTTTACTGACCTGGGTGTCTGCAGAGTTGTTTCTCTCACATTTTCTCACTCTTCTCTCCTGCCGCAAAATGTGCTTATGCAGGTTTTTTTCCCCTTCTTAAATACATTATCACAGAGGTGCTACCACCATCACTGATGCGCTTGGCCTTGGCCAGCGGTGGGTCTGTCTCAGAGCCGGCTGGCACTGGATCTGTTGCACACAGGGCAAGCTTCTCGCAGCTTCTCACAGAAGCCACCCCTATAGTGTGTGTGTCCCGTCCCCCCCTCCCGCTACAAAATCCTTGACACACAAATCCAGTACAATAATAAGAATGGCCCTTCTAATGACTAATTTGTAGTGTACATGAGATATATCCTTTCCGCACACTACTGCCTCTCTTGCCCGACCTGAGTTTGCCTTTCTCCCCCAGCCTGGGGTAAGAGAAGCCCTTTTTATTGCAGTGTTCCTATTTTGAAAGTGGGGAGGGTTTTTATAGTTTTTTTGTTCTGCTTACAAACAAGTTATACACAAGATTTCTAACTGAGCTCCGCCTCCCTTCCTGGAAGTGTTCAAGGCCAGGCTGGATGGAGCTCTGAGCAACCTGATCTAGCGGAAGATGTCTCTGCTCATGGCAGGGGGGTTGGAACTAGATGATCTTTAAGGTCCCTTCCAACCCTTACCATTCTATGATTCTATATTGATAGCTTGTATTGGAAGGTGAAGTATCTGGTTTTCCTAAGGAATCAGTGGGCCTGATTCTTTTTAAGCACAATCCAGGAGTTATGGGAGCTCTTCAGGCACTAGAACTGAGCAGAACATATTAAAAATCTGAGTAAAGGAAAACATTAAGTCTCAGGGCCAAAAGCAGGAGGAGACATTCCTTCGTATCTCTAGAATCAACAGTCTGTATTTGGTTTTCAAATTATTCTGGTTGCTAACCATTTCTGTCTCCATTTCCATCTTCCAAAAGCACCTTTCAAACTTGTAGAAGTGGGACCTATCTTTTCTTTGCTCTGTGTTACTTGGGTAGTGTGGATTTGAAGATGATATAAAAAATTTTCAAGACAGGTAGGAAGTTTTGTGATGAAAAGAAAAGGTTCATTTCCCCTTGAAGAACCCCTCTGAATCCTGATCTAAGTATCCCACTATACTGCACAGGCAGTGCAATGAACTCCTAAGCAAGTATCACTGAACTACCGCAGGATGTAAAGGATTCTATAAGCTGTATCTGACCCAGAAAAACAGCATGGATTGCAACTTGCTTTGACTTCCTGAAACATTATGTCATTGTGGATAATGGGGCTTGGCTTGCTGACATATGCAAAGCACTTTGAGGTCAGCAGATAGAACAATAATAACAATACTTTGCACTTCTATTGTTTTGTATTAAAATTGCAAATGGAAGTGGCTTTAATGGTGTTGTTTATTTTAATTACATAAACTCATTGCAGTGTAAAGTCACAGTCATAATGTCCATGTTGAAGTAATAGTGAAATGGGTGCTTCCCCAATGAAGGTGTTCGTAGAAGCCTTGCATTCTCTCCTGTGTGTCTTTTAGCTGGTTTCAACAATAGTGTGTAAAATAGGAAAAGGCTATTTTGCACTGTTTATTCCACAACATTATTTAATATGTCAGCCTAGTTATGAAATAAAATACAAGAAGGCAGCTCCAGCTTCCTGATTGACTTATTTTCTGTCCTGATTTACCATTCTAATATTTAACTCTGTTTATACCTTGCTTTTCTCTTTTGTCTTTGTAAGCAATAAAAAGGTGTGAGCTGCAGTCATTTGCCTCCAAGTCAGTTATAAAGTCTTACCAATCAAGGGAAAACACCACTTTTATATTTGAAAGAAAAGGTATATATGCAATATTACTTCTACCCAGAAGGGATGTTTTGAAAGTAAAAGTATACAGCATGGGGACACTTTACTGCCTGTGTTAGATGGCAGATGCAGAGGTGGACTTGAGCCAAGGTCTCAGTTATATAAACGTATGGTTTCTAGAGGAGGGGAAATGTAAATTCTTCCAATGGCCCTCTGTATGAAGAGCTGACCCAGAAATTTGAGTACAAATGCTCCTTTGCAGTGTTTGAAATCTGTTCTGTATCCTTTATTGTGAGGCCAGCTGTAACTCAGTGGTGTCAGGAACTAAATGAAAAAAAGGTTATGTAACAAATCAGAATGTAGATCTTGTGTGTGGATGGATGAAAGCACTGTATCATCACTGTACAAGTTGTGAACAATCAGTGGTTATAGCACTGGTTTTGAAGTATTTTGCATCAGTCCATTTTCTTGTTTCACACAGTCAGCAACTATTCTGAACACTGTTAAAGTCAGGCGTAGCAATTTAATAAGGGTTTTTAATGTGATTTTCTAACAAAATAGTGCCTGCAGTATGCTGCCCATCCCCTGAAAAACTTTTTCATCCATTGGCTGGTTCTCATCAAAGACAGTGATGCTGCTGAAAGGGGATTCTTGGCTTAACAAAGGATAGAGATCCAAACGTATGTCCTTAGGCAGTCAGCATGTTCGTAACACTTTTAGCTATTCCTGAGCTCTGTTTTGCCCAGTAGCTGTTTTGAGGGCTCGAAGAACAGTGGATGGACAAAGGGTCTAGGAACTTGCAGGAAGTGCAGCCAAACATAAGAACTGAAAGTAAAGCTGTATTTAGAGTTAGTAGTCAATGAAAAGTGTGGACAGAAACAGTTTGATCCAGCAAAAGTAGCAAGCATGGGCACGGTGCCGTTCTATGCTACTTCAGCCTAAGTAAGACCAGTTCCATTCATTACCGAGCTACAGTTACACAGTTACGAACTGAGCAGAAAAGCAAACAAAACGACAACCTGTACTCACTTAGATGGCTCACAACCTAAACTCAGGTCACGTCCTCTGGGTTATACAGAAATAGAGAACCTGGAAGAGCCCTTTGCTAACTGGAACATGAAATAGAGGGATGGCAGATCCCTTCTGTCCAGTGGCCCAGAGAGCAGGCTCACATGCAGGGTCAGATCAAGCTAAGCCTTTGGGGGGTTGCAGGGGGCGCTGATGCCATCAGACAGGAGTTTTGGTTGGTCCTGGACGTTTTTTTTTTCTTTGTTTACTGCTTCGTCCACACGTCTCTATGTTTCACTGTTTCTCATGAAACTCGTCTTTTTTGATCTTTCAGATTTCTCTGTGCCCTTTGATATTTTTATGGTTCTTTTCTGTCATTCTGTCTTTTTCCTTTTTTTCCTTTTTTTCCGGCTCCTTTTAATGTAGTCGACATTCATCTTGTTCCATGCTATTTTCATCTGTAAGAAATGTATAAAACAAATATTTTAAGATATAGGCTGGTCTTTCTGACTGAGCCCTTGATTAAACCATCCAGGAGATCTTTGTCAGGCTTCCATATGGTATACTTTTCCCCTCGCATTGGTTCCAAGTGCTGTCTAGGCCATGAGCTGCAGAAGTCTCTTTTTCCTTAGACTTTCTGACATGCTTTCTAGAAGCACCGTGCTTCTGTAGAAAATGGAATTTGCATTCAGATTACACTGCACTCTAAAGACTCATATGGACTCTACAATTTTCTGGTGTTTTATGCTTTCTCAGATCTGAAGGAGCCTGCTGAGTTTACACACAGAAGGAATAGCCAATAAAAAAGAAACAGAAATGCAGAAAAGAAGAAGTACCTGCTTGATCATTCCTACCTCATTTTATCCATGGATATGGACTACTCCTTAAGCACATGTCAGAATGAACCAACTGTGTCTAGGATTCATGCAGCTTTTCAAGCAAATCAGAGCACATCTTTTATTCTAGGATTTTTTTTTTTAAACTGTAGCTTCTGTTCCTGATCTCTTTTTCATCCTCCAGCGGATACCTGCACAAGGAAAAAAGATACCTTGCTTTCTAACTACTCAAATTGGCATTTAAAGGCCATTTCTTTTTTAACATCCATATCTATTCGTCAAGTAGTCTAGATCCATTTCATGTGTTTTCATCCTGATCTAAACTATCCCATCAACTAATTTGTTGTTTGGTTTTGCTGTTTAGTTACCACCCCTTCTCCAGAGTGATAAGCATCTGTTTATCAAAGTTTGTTTCATTAAGACCAAGGTGGAGCTGTGTAATTTCTAGCAGATACATAAACAGTTCCAAATATAATTGGAGTTGAAGACTCCCTTTAAGGAACGGATAAGTCACAGTCTTCTCAGTTGTGACGTATTTTCCAGTCTCTCTGCGTCTGTTTAGACTGTGGTTTGTGTCAGTCACTGAGTTCCATCTATCTCCATTCATTATGCAGTTCTGTCCCCACATCTCGTGCCAGGATTTGCACCCCTGAAGCCCTCTTCAGCCCTCTGGGCTGATTTTATTCACTGTTCCACTTTGTTTTTATGAATAGGTGTTTTGCAGCATATGTAATTCAGCTTGTGGAACAAGACAAGTGCCAGTGAAGCACAGCAAGGTGTAGGTAGGACATGGAAGAAGGAAGAGGCAAGAAAGAGTTCAGTGAGTTCAGGCTTCTTGCGTAACTTCAGTCTCTCCAGTTATATGCCACTGCAATCTGGGTCACAGGCTGAGCTCCTTAAGTGTAATGAGTATGAATATGATAATATTATCATTATTATTCTTATTAAATTATTATAAATTATTATTACGTTATTTTAATTTATAAGTCAGCTCATTCAGGTCCAGCCACATGCTTTTAAGAAACTGTGCCATCTAAGCTGGAGAAGGCAGATGTGTTAGGGGATGCTGATCCACAGGCAGAGAGAGACTATTTGTCACTGCTATGTACAAACTACTCATAGGTTCCACCTTACCATTTACACAAATTTGATTTCATAGTTCTGCTTTCTTGACAAGCAGATCTGTGTCTTACCCAGCTTCTCCTCTGGTTCTCCTGGGTATAACTTCAGGGGACTCTTTTTAAATCCTGTAGAATTACTTATTACTAAGGTGGAGAGACAACAAGTATCTCTCCCTGAATGTGCTGAATCATTCTTCCACTTAGAGCTAGATTGTATAAATCAACGTGGAATTGGTCTGTATTGGTCCTACATCTATTTGAAGGAAAAGCAATTCACTGTCACTTATCCAAGTTAAAAATTCACCACAACGGGCAAGCGCAGATTAAACACATATAGAACAGATAAGACTAAAAAGCAGCATTTGCAAACTGGTAGGATGAACGTGTATTGTACAAAGCAAGAGACAGAAGATATCTCCTAATTAACCACTTGATATGTGGGGCCATACCAAAATGACAGTCCCTTTATGCGCTGTTTGTTGCAGACATCACCTCCTGCCTCAGAATAGAAAAAGTGAAGACATGAGCCTATAAATGGAAAGTTGTGTCCAAGTCTAATGGAAAAGGCAAGCAAAATGCAAAGCAGCACAAGACTGTAATTCTGAGTTCTCAAATGCCTTGCAATAAATTTATCAGAGGTGTTAATTGCACCATTTGTGTTAAAAGGAGTCAAATCGTGCTAATTCCTATGCTAACAGTGACTGTTTCTTCTCTAGTTTAACAGGTGAGTAATTATAATAATAACTGAGAAACTGCTAGTGATCCCAAACACCTCCTATGACAAAAGATCCCTGGGACCTTTTTAAAGTTATGCTGACTCTCTTGTTTGCAGCGGGTGTTTGGAAGGTGGCAGGGGAAGCATCCTAAGGCTAAAGAAGTGTATTTTCTTTCTCTCGTGGGATCCAGTTCAACAACAACTTGAGAACTAAAACGCTAGGGGCAGGTTTATGTGACACTAGTATGTTATTATATTAAAAAGCAAAGAGTGATCTGCAAGAATTGTATTGTTGTTCTCACAGATCTTTACTTTGCTGCTATGGAGTGTTCCAGCACGGAGAGGTCTTGCTGTAGGCTGAGACTGCACATGCTGTGCATGCACTGGGGACCTGTTCGTAAACTGTCCAAAGCTAAATGAAGCTTACATTGTACAGCACTTCTTATGGTCTTCCCTTCTGCATCATTTGGCTACAATTTCTCTCCAGTGCTAGGGACTTCATTTTACCTTCAACATGAACTAGTGAGATAAGAGCAAGCTAATAAACTGAAGAAAATAATTGTGCGTACTTTGTGGGGATTATGTGCAGTTTGTGACAGCCATGTGAATAGCCTAAGTTGTTGATTTCTTTTGTACAAGCATGATGTCACAACAACTGAAATAAATTCTAAAGGTGGTAGTGGTTGGGGAAAGGGCTTCTTATTTCCTTTTTCCTTTGCACCAGCTACATAAGAGATTGTTCTCTTTCATAGCAACTTTCAGAATTAGACTTCTTAAGCTTTCCAAAGAAGGCATGGGGCAACTGAAAGAGAATAAAGGGTCCTGATCAGTCAGCAGAGGGGAAAAGGGGATGTTATCAGTGTTAGCCTCAGCTGTAACATTTAGGCTTTTAAAATTTGATGAAGTATGCATTTTATTAAGCTACAATTAATAAATAAAAGAACAAGCTGTGAAAGAGAAGAAAAGAGAAGGAAAGAGAAGGAAAGAGAAGGAAAGGAAAGGAAAGGAAAGGAAAGGAAAGGAAAGGAAAGGAAAGGAAAGGAAAGGAAAGGAAAGGAAAGGAAAGGAAAGGAAAGGAAAGGAAAGGAAAGGAA
>Ga0065711_1051580_pt1 | contig 10271 bp, 9 predicted proteins | sample Hoacrofraction12_FD_59098 | JGI IMG/M metagenome (GOLD analysis project Ga0065711, IMG submission 59098) | Hoatzin crop microbial communities from Cojedes, Venezuela - Epithelial fraction 12 v2 (version 2) | ecosystem: Host-associated > Birds > Digestive system > Esophagus > Crop | place...
AGAGGCATACGCACCAGCCAAATCTGCGATGCTTCTCTGCTCTCTACAGCGAAGGCTGATATATATTGGGTGATGTGGCAGCACTTTACATCCACATTATGCTCACTTTTTACTCATGTAAATGCCTTCTCAGAGGACATGTTAAGCTCCAGCCAGTTGTCTCTAATGGTTCTGAGCAAAGCCTGTGAGTGAGTGTGTGTGTATGCATATAGCCACATAAGATTATCCTCCACACCATTAAGAACCACGCATTAAAGATCCATGCCATCTTTTCCTTTACCTGGGTACTCTCAGAGCTCTCTAATCCCTGTCACCCACCAGGATGTATTATATCTGTACTAACTAATTTCACAGCCCGTAAATTACAGGCATACCCTGCGTATCTTCATCTCATTAGAGAAGGTTAATTTAAGCAGACAATCAACAAAAATACAGAAAACTAGTTTGAAAAGAGGATTTTGCTGTGTCTCTGGCAGACAATGAATTCACAACCCCAACATCTGCCACCACTAGAGAGAAAATGCTGGAGGGAAAAAAAAAAGGAAAAAAAAAAAGAATGAAAGAAACTCATTGCTATTTCCTCTGATGAATGGTGAATTTCCAATTAGCATTTTAATTACTCAAGCCAGACTTTCAGCTGGTTTGATGATCACAAGAAACTCCATAAGCAACAAGTCATCTTGGTTTGACAACATGTGCTGGATAATGCATAACACACTTACTGGGGTTGTCCTTCGAGAATTTGTTTCTCTCCTGGAAAAATCCTACAGCATTAATTGCCCTTCAGTTTTTATTTTTAATTTTACATACACCTTTGTCCTACCCAAGAAAATCCTACAACAAAATTGTTGTACCTGAGTCTGTGGGTACAAAGAGTGTAGCTTGTTGTAAGAAATATTCTGAAAGGTTCCACTTCATCTTCTGGCAGATCCTACAGCAAATCCACCAATAGGACCCTACACATACGAACCCCTGTCACTTGCCTGAGGAAATCCATCCCATAGCATTACAGACACCTTTTCTATGTCCTTCACCTGAGTTAATCCCACAGCAAACCTGTCCCATAGGACTGATGAATGGGCCCCTCTCTGCAGATGGGCTGATGATGATAACTCAGCCACATTGATCACTTGTATAACAAAAAAAGAGCAGGGCATTCTTTTAAGTACCTGTGCAACATTAGAAAATGCTATGTCCTCTGGGGAAGGAGGGTGAGCAGGGTTACGGTTATCCTTGCAGATGAGGACTGCAGCTTTGACTGTCCTGATATTTGCAGTCTGTTCCTACACCAAGGTAACATGCTTGGGTTTTGCATGGGACAGGCTACTAACACAAGCTGGGATTTCAAGAAGCCTATGAATTTCATTGCTAACAGAGATGCTAACATACACTGTTCCTGTAATTCCAGGCACTGGCTTATACACCTAATGGTTTGCCTTGAGGTAAAAAACCAGTAAGTGGAAAGGTGCACTCAGCTTTGGACCCCAACTGGGTGCTGAAGGACCACAAATATTTCAATGAATAAGGAACTGACATAAGCAAAGATCAATAATATGTTTCAAGAACTCAGAAAGTCTGAGACCTAGCTTTAAGACTCGAAACTGTTAATCTGGGGATTTGGGTTATTCTAATCCTTTAATTTGAACAGATGTGGAAACGGACCAAGCTGAGGACTGGGCCATTGCAGACCATCATTCTTCACTTTGATTGTCAGCCTACTTCAGTAATTTTTTTCTTCCATTTTGGTTGCTTTGATTTTTTTTTTTCCCTGGAAAGACTTCATTTTCTCTCAATTTTTTATGGGATTTCTCAGGCTTATGAAGACATTGGATGCCCACCACACAGCAGCCTTCAGTGGTGTAAAGCTACCTGCACACCATGGATGCATATACATCACCTATGAAAACGTAACCCTCTCTCCTCAGCAGTAATAATAAAATACCAGAATCAAATCTGTTTACCTGGAAAAAAATTACATATGGGACAAGCATTTATTCAGAGCAAAGAAAACTAAACAAAGCAACCCAGCAGTGCCCATTTTATCATCTGGACAAATGTAGTTTTTTAATTTCTTGGCAGTCTGATGAATAAAGGTAAGGTCCCTACTTTGTCAGAAGGTCCCTTCAGATAGAGTTACATACAAAACAGAAGGAAAAGGTTGGGAAGAAAAGCAGGCGTGTGGGTACAGAATGAGCGGGTCTGAATGGGAGCTTTGGTTTCTGCATTGCAGTTGTACAAGGAGCACTCAGTGTTGCCAGGTGTGTGCCCAAACATTGATACAGGATGGACACTGGTCCTCTGGACTATACTGGGTTTTTCTTTTCTTTTTTAAAGTGATGTTGATAAATAAATCCTTCACTGCAGCTGAAACCTAATCCGTCTTTCTCTCCATATCCTAATCCTGCATTCCCATCCTTTCATCCTGAATGAGGATGTCCAGACCCACTCACTTCTTGCAATTTAACCTATTTTTCCATCAACGGTCTAAATGTGGACACTGCTCAGTCAATTGGAGAAGCTCTGCCAGCACCAGAAGCAGAGCTGTGTAAATCCCACTGGGAAGCACATGATACTCAGTGAAATGAGAAACCAAATGACAGAAATTTTCTTTACCTCCCCCTTGCCCTTTCTGCCCGAGCTGCCTTGCTTCCCCTACGTCCCCTTTCCTCCCTCCAATTCCACCCCTTGCCCCATCCCTCTCTCCAACCCCTCCTTCTCACCAACAGTTTGGTAGGGTTTCACCAAAGCAGGCAAGTGGAACACTTCACTTTCAATCCTTGCAAGAGGCCAGGGCACAGAGGAGTTCGTTATATCATAAATTAGAACATGAAAAACTAATACATTTTATACAGTTGTCAGAGAAAGAGAGAGAGGAGAAAAAATCCTTGCTGCCAGGTTCCTCATAGCAAATCTGTCACATTGGAGAGAGGCTGCTGAAATAGAAGTATTTACAGACAGATAGAGCCCTGGCGCAGAATAGCAAAGCTTGCTGCTGGCCGCTTCAGGGCTCTATCAGGAGCCAAGATAGAGTTCTCAAACCAAACCCCACACAGGCCCACTGTAAGCACCTTAGCTCTTCTTGCGTGGGGCTAAAGTAACGCAAAGCAGAGCGCTGTGGCAAAGCTGTCTGACTACTGTGGGCTTTTCAGAGTGCGCGTCTAAGGACTCAGGGGACTCTGCTGGTGTTTGCATTATAAGTCTGAATTTACCTGGTATTGCATTACAGCAGAAAGGGAAAAAGTCAGATCGCAGATAGGATAATACAGGGGAATTTTCTGGAAAATCTCTTCCACCTGCCAGGTACCCAGTCCCTTGGCTTTCTTGTTCTGTGCTCATTCCAGGTGGATGGTCCCATTTTAGCTCAGCTTTTCCCCAGTCCCACCTCACATCCAGTCCCTATTTCGTTGTATTTCTGCTGCCTGACAGACTGAGCTGCCTGGTACATCCAGTGATGATAGCTTTCATATCTCCCCTTCCACAGTTCAGAACTCAGGTCAGGAAGGCATTTCCCAGACATAATTTCCCCTCAAACAGTCAGCAAGTCAGAGTTAATTAAGATAAAGAACAGCAAAAAGCAACCATAATTAAAACTTAAGAGTTGCCTGCACAGAAGAGCAAGTAAAAGGAGCTAGGTTCTGGAAGGAGCATTGTGTCTGAAGTTGGCATTCACCCACAGACAGGTTTTATATCCAGAAGGATGCAACATGGTAGATGGCAGTGGTGGTGCCTGACAACAGTTTAGTTAAAATGGCACACAAATGACCTTATCTGATGGTTGCTCCAGCCTGAACAGTCCCTCACGTGGCTGCTGAACTGGTTAGTGAAATGCAATAGTTGCTGCTTTGGTTATTTCAGCTTTCACCACCCCCAGCCCTCAGGACCCAGCTGGAGGAAGACCTGTGAGACTGTTGCTTTTGGGAACATTTCTCTCTGTAGAGGAAGAGATGAACTTGAAGACAGCACTGATAGAAGGCTGGGTTGTAACAAGAACAGCCACAGAAATCCATCTAACCTACTATCCTGTCCTGACATCAGCCAATAGCTGAGAGCAGCACAGGGAGAAGGCAAATACATAGTGATTCTTCCATTGAATGCTCTTCCAGCTTCTGGAAAACTGTGGCAAGTGGCTCCCTAAGACACTTGCACTTGTTAGTCCTTCATGGATCTTTTTCCCTTGACTCCTACCCAGACTATCTCTGCAGGAGTCGCTGCATGAACAGTGTTCAGATCTATGCTACTGGCATCCAGATCTCTTCCCCCAGAGCTGCCCCACTTTCAGAGAATTTTCCTCTCTCCACCCTTCAAACTCCTGGGAGAATGAACATTTGTAGTCCCAGAGTATGGGGCATACCACAAAACACACAGTCGTGGAGAGGAGCCAGACCGGTCTGCCGAGCTGTGCTTCACCACGGCTTAGATCCACCTATCTCCAGAGCTTTACTGGACTCCCAGCATTTTGCCCTGTGCTCCTAGCCGGGGTGGTTTATTCAGGTACTCATGGAAGCTGCCAGACAAAACATTCCAGATTAATTCCACTCTCTTCCTCTCTCTTTTTAGAAACTTTTAATTAGTCCCTAACTCAGTACCATTATTAGTATTTGTTATTAAGTATTAAAATTGCTCACCCCCAGCTCCCACTCCCCCTGCTTCCCTCTTCCATCCCTTTGTTTTAATTGTTATATTTTTTCATCAGTGATCAGCCAAGCTTCCCTAATGATCTAGACTCATTTAAAGGGTTTATAACTCTGGCACAAAACTCCAATAAAAAAGTGGCAGACTTGCTGGGAACCTCCTGGGGCTATTCAGCAGCCAGGAACACAAACTCATTTACTACTTGCCTGTTCCCCCCTTTCCCTAGCCACCATCACCCATTCTGTCAAAATATCCTCCTCTCCACACACAGAAAGCCCTCACTTTTCCTTTTCCACATCTCCCACCCTCTCTCAACTCTTTTTCCCTGAGGATTAAGAGAAGAGAACTGGAAAAAGCCTTGATGAGGCACGTGGTGACGTTAACAGCAAATAGACTAAACCCACTGTTTCTCCCAGTCTCCCCCCTGCCGATGCCAGCATTCCCATCCCCTCTCAGGAGGAAAATATAAACTGCCATAGTGAGGCTGAGGAAAGAAATGATCCGGTTGTATTTCTCACTGGGTATATTTAGCACTTGCAAGTTACTCCACTAGAGATCTTAAAAGTCTTCTTTACAAATTTGCAAGTCAGCATTGTCTTTTCCCACTTTGCAATAGATATAGATTTACGCACCAGACAAAGGGTTGTTTGTCAAACTCTTGGTGTCTTGGCCCAGCTTCCCATGAAGTACAGATGTTACTTCCAAACCTGTCTTTAGCCTTGTGCACAACCAGCAGTAAATTTGTGGGGATCCGAAGAGGAATAGGAGTGCAAGATGTTCTCCGTGGCCATAGGCACACTTGTGGTAGGGTCTAATCTGACCTACTGGGCCTCTTGCCCATGGCTTTGGGCACTGGGCAATTAGCCAGTTTTACGGGCAAGCCAGGAGGATACATCTTTCCTCCAGTGATCTCCTTGTATCAAACTTTTTAAGAGAAATCTCACAAAAGCTATTCCCTCTACACGTACACACAAACCCCTTCTGCAATGGAGAGGAAGGAAGGGATTGTGAATGGTAAAAAGGAAATAAATAAAGCTAGACAAATGTGGAGGAAGCTGGCTTGGATGGGGTGGATTTATGTTCCCTGCCTTTAGACATCTGCCATGCGGATGCTTGCATCTGAGCTAGTCAGACTGGGCTACTCACTGTATAAATAATAAGGAAAATATGCACTTTCAACATCCTGGTTATCCTGCCCTTGTAATCCAGCTGAATTTTGACCCTTTTACACTGAAAATCCTAGTTCTTCCAGCTGATACATTTGCCAAAGCCTTCCATTTCAAAATTATGGAGCAAACGATGCTATTAAATGGTCTTGCTTTGAAGTCACTATTACTCGCAGAAACGTGCCTGACATCATCACAACTGCAATGACAATCTGAGTCACAATTGTATTGATACAATCTACGAGCAGTCTTTTGTGCTCACATGAAAGGGGCTCAGCTGAAAGGCCCATCAATGTGTTCAGTCATCTTCAAAAAGCCGGAATCATTTGGTGGGAATAAACAGTTGGAGCTCTTCATTTAGTCATTTGAAAAGGACAGTTTCCCAAGGAACTTCAGCACTATCCTCCTTAGTGTGCCTGCTGGACTCCTCCGAGAGATGATTTCTGGAGCTGGGTGAGCTACTTTGACACAGATTTCGCATCAGCAGTTTGTCTTTTAGAGAGAGTGAGATAGATAGCAAAACAAAACAAAACAAAAAACCCCACCACAATATTTCATGAAAGGTGGAAAAAATCATAGTGTTTTGGGGTGTTTAAACAATATTAACAGGTTTTAAACTTGGGCTGAAAGCACAGTATACTAAGCAGGGTCTATGGAGGACGCTTGCAATTAGAGAACTGGTTGGTGATACAAGCCGTCTTCTCCTTGTTTCCAGCTGCTACATTTAACTAAAAGAAAGCTAAACAATCCATTACATTAAATTACTTTCTGAACATTACTTTTCCATATAGGCAATTGCAATGGTTGCCACAGGGATGATATCTGACCACGGATCAGAAAGGAGATAACCATTGTCAAAATTATTCCACCCTTGCTTGAAATATCACCCTGATGACCTGGTCAGGAGTCACTCCCTGCTGTGTGAGGGACGGCAGAAGCTGGTGGGGATTTACCAAGTGCATGAGAAGCATTAATGAACTGTAACCCTAACGTCACCTCGTTTGTTGCTGCATCACGTCACATGATGATGATGATGCCAATTCACTGTAATATCCTGGCTACCAAAAGTGGCTTCTTTAATGTTTCACCCTCTACCCCGTGTCACCTTCACCATTGAATCTGCAGTTAATAAAATCATAACATGAGATAGTCCCTACCTCCATTGCTTCCTGAGAGTTTCTAACCAGTATCAAGCAGTCCATATATCTCATTTTATCGTCTAAGAAGAAGAAATATTTCATTGATATTAGAAGCCAAATATACCAGTGATATCTTGAGATACCACATGGAAAGAGAATTTGTAGAACAGTTCCTTGTCCCTGTGGGCATTTTTTTTTCCTTTCAATTCTTGTTTGGAGAAGAACAAAAAAGATTTGGAGACTTACTCAGAAGAGCATGGACGTTGTAGTGGGCCTCTAACTCTTCAGGCCACAAAACAGACTTTGCCCCCTTGGAGAGGAGCTGCAGTTGTTCGCCAGGAACAAAACCAACATCCAGACTTCAACAGGGAAGGAGAAGATGGTGGTTAAGGTCCTCCTCTGACTGCAGCTGTGTAACCACAATTAATCACCTTGCAACTCTTTGCCATTTTTAAAACATTCAGTTCTCAAAGAAACTACCAACATGTGATTGGCTTGTGGCAAAACCAACCTGCATTGACTTCAGGGGAACTGAACAAAAACAACATACTGGCTCAACTCTGCTTCCTCTGTTACAGCTATGCCCTTTTTCTCTGCACTCCGTACCATTTTCCCTCCTAGAAAATTGTTGCCAGGTGGCCATTTTGAACATGGTTCAGTACAGATTGTTAAAGGAGAGACAGGCTTCTACTTCTGCCTTGCAGACTATTTTTGCTTTATTCCCCATCTCAGACAAAAACATTCAGAGGGTATCTGTTTACTGTTTGTGCATAATTCATTATGGTATGAAATTGCCTTTTCTTCCCTCATTTACAGCATTTGCACCTCATCCCGTGATGACCTCACAGCAGCAACATGGACCTTTATGACCATGAAACTGCATTACTGTCATTGTCTCTCTTAGCTGGCCTTCCAGAAGTGAAATGCCATTGGCTTTGGTTTGCTCAGTACACACCGGGAAATGTGTTCACTAGTTGGAAGCAGTGTGATAGTTTCAGTCTGCCTTACATTTCCCCTCTTTGAAGCCTAAAAACTAGACTGGATTTTCAGTTACCAGCATCCCCTTAACCCATGTGGCGTTAAGCTAAGCCATTCAGCGCTCTCATCCAGACAAGTATCTTATTCGAAAATCAGGTATCTTGTGATTTCTCCCATCCACTCTCTGAATCTGAGGGCACAGGAAGTATGAGTCAGATTATGCTGATGGTCTTGAGAGAGGAGGCATTACCAGAGGTGGAAGAAGGAAGCTCGGGTTGTGTCTACATTTTATCAAGGTCATAGTAAACACCAAGCTTTTTGGTCTCACAGGAAGAAAAAAATACCAAATAATCGTCCACATGAATAGTATTCAGTTTCCCCTAGCTCACGTTTCCATACAAAGAAGTAAATCCCACAGCTTTACAGAAACAAAAAACCCCATATCTAACACTAGGGACTACTTTATGAAAGAAAGAAACAGAAGCCAACCCAAAAGGCAGTAGGTCAATCATGTTAACTTCTGATTTTTTTTCCTCTCTCTGCCTGTCTTTAACCCCCCGTCCAGCAATATAAGCTATTCCTCCTCAAAGTTTTCAGCCTCTTCTTAAATGTCAATGGTCATCGTACCTGCAGGTGTCTGTACTTCCCCAACAGCACCAGGCAAAGATGGAGTGAAAAGAATGACACTTTTTAAGCCCTGCAGTCAGGTCCTCAATGTTCTCAGCATCTGACTCTAGCCTGCAGAGGTGTGAATCAAAGTCTGGTTTCCCATGTGGTCATGCCAGATGGTTGGCGCAAAACCCATCATTTCTTTACAGCAAAACTCACCAGACACAGACAGTAACCATAAGATATACTGGAAACTTGAATCTTGTATAATTTAGACTGCCAACACCCATGCAAAAGATACTTCACCCTACTACTCATGTCAGCTCTTCAAGGATGGTTTCTTTGCTGAATATGTCCTGAAACATTTCAAGGCAATGATAAAAATAAATTCTTACAGTTAGCCTGCATCTTCTCATTCTGAAAGATCTTGTTGTTACTTCTGAACTTTGATTGTCAAATTACATTCAAGGATCATTTCCCATGCCCTAAAAGGTATGCCTGCTTCCAAGGAATGCTTGAAAACAGCTATGCAGAACAACAGATCACATGTTAATACCATTTCATTGTCTGTGGTTATATTGCAGAGCGTTCAGGAATTTGTCAGGGGTGGAGATATCCAACTATGTCGCATTGTGCCTTTTACAAAAGAATTAGGAACACCGAGTAAGTTTCTGCCCTGGTGAAATTTTGAAGGAACTGTTGGAGATAACATTATTCAGTAAAACAAATACCAATTTAGGAAGGAGATAGTGAGTTGAAAATAATATGCTTGGAAAATCTGGCACTGTATATTTAGTGACCACAAGAGGTCAGGACATCAATTTTCCATCGCATCTTAAAAGCACCATCTCTAAGAGCCTGAAGCCAGAATACTATTTTAGGTATGATTGTTCAGTTAGGAAATTTCATCTTTACCCATTCCTCAGCAGCATCAGTGTATGTTTCCTCAGCAGCAGGGGTTACTGCAGGAGTGACAGTCCTCCTTTCTCTGCACTTGCCTGTAGCAGTATAATAGCCAGGTTTCTCTTTCTTCATGTTCTAGGTCTTACTCCTCCGTTTGAAGGTATACAACAGTATTATATTTTTGCTGAAAGCCACAATCGACACTTCCACTTCCCTGGCACAACGAGGCTCCATTCATTAAGAATAAACCACGCTGGTGACAAAGCTGTCTCAGGTGTCACAAAATGTCATAGAGTTTCCTCGTAGAGAAACTGTTAAACTTCACAAACCTCCCTTTTCTCCCTTCCAAGTGCACTTCTCCAGCATGAATAAAGGTCAGTATATGAGATAGCAAATACATTACATATTTCAACCACAAATTAAGACAAAGGTGAAAATGCACTCTTCCTTTGTGAGGGGTCTATGCTAGGGAAACAGAGGAAAAAGGAGCTATAGAAAATATTAATATTATATATATGTAACTATAGGAACTATATAAAATCCTACACTCATTCTCTGAGAATCATTTTCCGCAACACCTTTTTATTAATATACCTTTTCTATGGAGTGTCCTGCCCAGGCACTAACTGGGTTTGACCCAGTTTAGTGTATAAAAACAGACGAGATCACTGTCTGCATTTTTCAGGTGATGAATTTTTCATATGCAGGCTTATTTCACTGGAAGGCCCAGCCTTGGTCCTCATCTCTGGCTGCAGCACATCCCCTTTAGCAGGTCCTGCTTTGTGAAATTGCATTTCTTTGTTTACTCTGCATGGTGCCAAGAAATGCTTTTCTTTTTTTTTTT
>Ga0065711_1051694_pt1 | contig 10271 bp, 10 predicted proteins | sample Hoacrofraction12_FD_59098 | JGI IMG/M metagenome (GOLD analysis project Ga0065711, IMG submission 59098) | Hoatzin crop microbial communities from Cojedes, Venezuela - Epithelial fraction 12 v2 (version 2) | ecosystem: Host-associated > Birds > Digestive system > Esophagus > Crop | place...
CTGGAGATATTCAAGACCCGCCTGGACGCGGTGCTGTGCAGCCTGCTCTGGGTGACCCTGCTTCGGCAGGGGGTTGGGCTGGGTGACCCCAGAGGTCCCTTCCAACCCCGACCATTCTGTGATTCTGTGATTATACAGACGCTGTATTATGTGGTCTAATGAGAATATTAATTTCAGTTTTTCTGTTGTAATGGGTAGGTAGTGTGGTGACTGGTGCCGGCGGTAGCTCTGTGGCGTTGTGCGTTTGATGCCTGTGCTTGCAGCCTCGGGGGAGCCATCTCGGACAGTGTTTTTCATCCGCAGCGGTGCAGGGCTGGGAGCCTTATGCCTCCTGTGGTCTGAATTTACCAAACGTGCGTGTTCACGCTCAGTCTGGGCAGCAGACTCTTGCAGTGGCAGCTGTGTGTTCCTGGGATCAGAACCGCTGTTGCCGACGAAGTACAAAATAGTGCTGCTGTTTTCACTGCACTAATACTGCCGTTTTCCCTGAACCAGGAGTCATCTTCAACCCGGGATGTACAGGGAGCAGCAAAGACTGACCTACGTGGGTGAAGGCTGCAGGAGAGGACTGTCTGCTTTGCAGCAGGAGCTAAGGGAAGCCACAAACATTTGCCTTTCTTAGCAGGCAAATAAATGCATGCCATTCCCTGGCAGGTCCAGTTTGCTCCGTTCCCGGAATTCGGGATGGGTGCATAGCTCTCTTCCCATCTCTGCAATGTGTGACAAATATCTATTCTAAGATAATAGATAATGCCAACAAGAAACATTTACAAAGGCATCCTGCATTGTATTTCCTGCTCCTTCCCTTTCTCTAGTTATGAACTGATCCTAGCTTGAAACTAAATTACAAATATTTCTAGCACAATTGCAATTGTTATAATTGCTATGCCCACTGTCAAGCGCATACGAAATGTGATTATAAGGAACAAATTAGAGGATAAAGTGTAAGGCAGGCACAGTCTTTTGAGCTGTTTTCCATGTTGAGATTTTTCAGACAAAAATAATTTTACTTGGCTGTGAAAAGATAATACTCAAACATGTAAAGGGTAGTCTGATTTGAGAGCACAGAAAACAACTGAAGCCTGATTCTGCAAAGATTTCGTGAACATGTGCGTTGTAATTACAGTGAGGGAGACTAACAGCAAGTGAAAGCTTATTGAGATAACCTATCTAGTATGCAATTTTGCCTGTAAGTTCAGGATTTTGAATGATGGCTGTGAAACTTCTTAGTTAAAAAAAAAAAAGTCTCTGGAACAGGATCTAAACCAAGGAGCATTCTTTTTCACTTCTTCCTCTTTTGCAGATTTTGCAAATCCTTTCTGATCTGTTAATAAGGCTTGATTTTGGCTATTAAATGTTGCAGTCCCTGACAGAAATGAAGTGGCATTACCACTCAGTTTAAATTCCACAAAAATAGCTGAAAAACTCTCTTCTAGAATAGCTCACAGCATGAGTGTAGGGTCGGGAGGGATTCCTCAGAACTCTTCAAATATTAAAGGAAAAAGAGAAACAACAAAACCCTGTTGTGACTTGTTTATTAACACCTTTGTGGGCTGAATGCAACACTCAGTACTAGCAGCAATTGTCGTGGACTGAGAAGCCGTGGATTTTTATTGCCTTTTTCTCTCCCAGCATACCTGAGATTAGCCACTATATCAGAGTAATGTGCAGGATGTCACAACGCTTAAATTGAGAGGGAACAAAAAGAAACGTAGATACCCTTGTTAGATAAATCTCTTTAATAAATCTGAAGAGCGAGGAGCAAGGAATAGACCTGTTTGCATGATAAATGTCACCATTCCAGTACTGTGTTGTCATGACTTATGTAACTATAACTGTGTGAATGATAATAAAACCCTGATCTCAGCCCTTTTCGGTCCATGAGTAGTCTCGTTAATGGATGGGAATGTGATAACCCCCTTCTCTTGGAGGGTTTTTCGGGCACTTCTGTGTGTGGCACACTCGGATAGCACCCTGTGAACGGTAAGCGGGCTGTCACCCGAGCCACCAAAAAGTTGATCATATTTTTAACCTAACGGGCTTGAGAACTCAGAGTGACTTTGGAGGGTGTCTTATATTTGTAAATCTTGACAGAAGCTCATTCCTACTAACGTTCTGTCACATAATAAAAAATATTAGAACAGTAATATGTGAAATATTTTCTGCCGTGGGATGAAACATCAGCCCGGTTGTTACAAAATGTTTAATTTTCATTATTATTTGTTATGCTGAATAAGTAAGATGTATTTATTATTAATTATAAATATTAAATTATATTATAAAATCTATTTATTATTAATTATAGCATTCAGGGTTATTGATATTCATTGCATTTGGCAGCCACAGCATAGCAACTTTACCCAGCTACAATGACAATTGCCATTAGGTGATGGAAATGCCACATGCACTTAATAATCACTTCCTTCTCATTGTGCAAGGGAACATTACTTTGTCCTTCCTTTTCAGCTGAGGAACCTGTGTTGCAGGGCTTCTCTGATACATTTCCTCAGGTAACCCGACGCTGGCAAAATCTGTAACTACACCTGATTGCCAGTACAGCCCTACTGGTGGTCAGGCAAGAGAAACCAGGGTTTAGGCAGGAGTTTGGTCCTACAGCTAGAACAAGGAGTCGTGCCTGCACTACGGATCACACGCGGCAGCCTCCGGTGCATAATTGCCTGTCCAGCTCTTCAAAGCACAGCCGAGATGCGGAGAGCAATCAACCCCCATCGTTCCGCTGCATATTTATAAGGAAATTCACTTCTGATTTGAGCTCACCGTGCCCACTCCCCCATGCAGCTGGGAACGCATTTTAATGCGTGCATTTCTACTGTCAATCAGGTTATTACAACGTCCTTTCATTATGTTTCTCCGCTGCATAGCTAGAGCTGAAAAAAACCTTAAGCAGCTACTTGTATTTAGAGACCCCATCCCACCTTCTGCCTAAGCACATTTTATTCATTTCAGGAATGGGACAAAACTTGGAAAGTCTTCCTACGAGACAGCAGGAAGCCTCACCTCTGATATTGAAACAGCAAACAGAACAGCAATAGCTTCTATTTAACAAGCAGCTACTACTACAAGCAGCTTTAATTTTGTGTCAATGTCACATATGTGCTTGTCACATCGCAGTTTGTATCATTGCCAATCAAAGCTGTCCAAGTGGCCATCCAGCACGGTCCGGGCAGGGTGAAAATGCCTGAAATTGCCGCTGGCTGCCTGTATCTGCTCTGTGGACACTCGGAATGAACTTTGGGAGGCTGGTTCAAGTGGATTATTTCCAAGGCAATTAATTCTTTCTAAATTAAATGCATGTAAAAAAGTGCTCTTTCAGCCTGGTGACACCTGACACTGCTGACTTCCTAACATGTAGTAGCTCTCACCGGCTGGGATGGGAAAGAATATCATGGAAAACATGGCAGAAAAGTAGCTCTGTCTTGTGTGTGCGTGTGTTTGAACAGCTTCTGGCTGCATGTTTCATACCTGCCTGTATACGCCGGCTCCTGACACCGTATTCCTGTGCACGCGCTGCTGTAGATGTCCTTCAAAAGACACTCGAAAAGAAACTCATTATTGATGTGTTCTCCATCATATCACATGGGACTTGTTAAATTGTCTTGAGGAAGTTTGTAATCGTTTGAGAGGAAGAAATGGTTCCTAAGCAAATGGAGAAGCAGCTTCGCTAAACCAGAGTGCCCTAAGCCGCTGCCCAAAATTGGAGCCTGCTCCCACCCTTTTGGCTCTTGTTTTATCGTTTCATTTTAGAAATGCAACTGTTGCATGGAAACCTTGAATAATCACTTGGTATCAATACCCAGGGAGCTTGGCAGCTGCACTGAATTACTTCTTGGTCACACTGCCTAGGGAAATTGCAGCTGGAAATGTGGATGCAATCCTGCCAGCTACTCGGATTGCATGGGCTGAGATGCTGGGATGTCAGCTGTGGCAGCTCCCTTCTCCTGCGTGAATTAACCCTTGGGGCACTCCCTTCTCTCCACCCAAGGCCCTGCCTCTGAGAGCACCTGCACCAGGAACACTGGCGTGCAAGCCCCGGAGCTGCTATGACCCTCATTTGACTCTTCCCAAAGCAATTCAGTGGTTGTTTCATGTTCTTGGCCTCCAGGTTGTAAAGAAGACAGACTGGGAATTTCAGGGAGCGAGGGAGGCTCTCAGTGCTGCTGCTCCGGCGTGGTGATGGTCCGTGGCACAAGGCACCCCCCGCAGACTAAGATGCTGGTCAGTTCCAGGGTTTCTGTCTCTATGTTTTTCTTCTATAGTCCTGGAGAAGTAGAAGAAGAGTTATTTGAAAGCCTGCTTGTGGGATGCTACAGCAGAATTGTCAAGGTATCTTATGAAAGCTGTAAAAGTGTGAATTTGAACCTTGACTCCGCTGTAGCGGTAAATGGGTGCCTGTGTGTTTGATCCAGGGCAGGCACGGTACCGGTTGTGTTTCCTTTGTACAAGCTCTTGATCATACAGACAAGGTAGCTGTATCCTCTAGATGTGGACAAGTTGTTCACCTTGCTGTTGCTCTAACATACCGGAGAGCGCAGTGGATCTGCCTGCCACCGCTGCCACCCTCCGCTTGCACATCAAAGAGGGACAAGAATTCGTTGTGCAGCTCAGCCAGTTAATATTAGGAAATTACAAATGCGGAATGTAGATGATGGTGGTGCAGAAATGCTGAAAAGCCTGATTAGGAGCTGCCTCCCTTCACAAGATCCAAGACTTCACAGGGATCAGAGAGAAAATGACAGATTTCACACACCGGTTCTGATAAATTTTACAAATTGCCCTGGGCTGCTGGGGAACCATTTCAAAGCGTAAAAGTCATTGAGATTGTTTTCTTTCCTGTGTAGTGATGCGAACAATTTTTAAAACATTGTGCTTTTCTCTCACAGGGCTGTTTTTCTCTGCGCTGTAGGCACCAGGCTGCAAAAGGAGGGGAAGAGCAGAGTGTGGTTCCTTTGGACGGCGGCTGCTGAGGGTGCGTCACTACAGTGCTGCTCAGTTTGGGCTGCTCTGCCTCGCTGGTCCCTCTGGAGAGGAGAAGGACATGTCCGTGCTATTGCCACCTCTCTTCTACTTTGATAGCCTTGGCTTCAGCTGGCTTCAGTCCCAGCGCAGCTGAGCTCTGCTACAACTCTCTAGTTATTACCCCAAGGTAATGGGAGGTTTAAAAAATTACTAGTTTAAAATTAGAAGGTTAAATGTCCTTGCCCTTTTTTCATGATCTCTCTCTCTTTCTAGCTGGCTTCATTAATCCTTTTCTACCTAAAATGTCTTCAGTAAGACACATGGGAATATCACAGAGTCCAGTTCTTACAGCCAGACCTGGCTGCCCACGGTGAGCGGTGGCATTCTCTGGTCACCAGCAGTTAGGTCCTGTCGCTGCATCCAGCGTCACTCTTTTGAGGAGAGGGGGCAGAGGCTAGTGCCCTTTCCTCCTCCCGCCCAGGAAGACGATTTATCCTGATCCGTTTGTAGCTGTATACATTTTAAGCATCCACAGTGTCCTGTGGCAGGAAGGTTCACAGCTCGCCCACCTCTTACATGAAGACTTTAAGACTGATCGTTCTGAATGCGTCCCCTGTGAAATACTGCTGTGCGCAGTGGAGAGCTGCCATCAGTCAGACGACTGGCAGCGGGTTTTACTTCTAATTTGTGACAGAGAAATTTGCTGTGATGTGCCGCCTTGGGCAGGCAGCTGTCTGCCCTGAAGGAGGGGAGCGGGCTGGCTGATGAGCTCCTAAGGTCATAAAGCACTGGGACGGGGACATTTTGCCCTCTGGATGTGGGCATTGATAAGGTTGGAGTACTCTGACACCGCTGCGTTTGATCAGACATCTGTAAAGGCACTGTGACCCAGGTGAGGTTATTAAAATGGAGAGATGAATGTAAATGAACGGAGCGGAATAATGCACCCCACGTGTATCGTGGGATGTAAGACCATCTATAGCTTTCAGCAGCTGTGACAATTACAGGGTTTGGGCTGTGAAGAGACATGTCCCCAGCTAATACTTTTAGCCTCTATTGCTCATCTTGATCTGTCAGAGCGCGGAGGCTGCGGATATGAGAGATAACAAGCTGTGGTAAGATACTGCTGCTTTGTTTCAAGCTTGCTAACTTTGCTTCTTGACTTCTGAAGTAAACCTGTGACTTCTTGAGTTATTTTGGATCTAGTCAACCAGGAACAAGAGATAACAAGGTCCTGCTGTCTCAGGTTAATCTTCCCTAGCAATGCAGCTGGATCCATGCAACCCCCTCAGCATAAGAAATTTGGATGGGAAGAGGTTCCTGATTCAAGCACTGGCTGAGAGCAGGGACGTTCGGTCTCTGGGGCATCATTCGAAGCTGGAGATGATTCCCAACTGATTTCATTCCTTCCATGAAGTCAGGACGTGACCAGCATGTGCATCAGGATCTTAAAGTGAAGGGGCATCCTTGGGAATCAAAGGAAAAAAGAAACAACCAGGATCCCTTAAACGTACCTGTGGCACAGCATCTGGAGAGGACTGCAATAATGACTGCTTGACTGGTTCCCTTGGCTTGGTCTCCTGATGGCTGTCTGATGGAGAGGGATGGAGCTGCCTGCGATTGCCTTGCTCTGTGTACACAGGGCAGGGATCGATATCCCTGCTGAGAATCTCTCAGACCCCACCCAAAACCCCTTAAGCAGGAGAAATCCTTCTTGGCATCCAGACTGGACTCTCAAAGCAACATTTTGTTCTGTGGAAAGATCAAGATGAGGTTGTACTTTGGGAGGTGAAAATTTCAGGATACTGAACGTTTTTGGCTGCTTTCTTTTTTGCTAATTTAAAGTTGTAGTTGGGTTTATGAGTTAAACTCTCAGGGTAGATGTGTGGCCCTGTGGCGCTCATGCAGGAATTCAGGTGGGTCAGGGCTTCGCACAGTTTTTAGGAGATGCCAGTGGCTGCTGTGGCCATGCCAAGCCAAGGACCACTGTGTGGTGACACACGGGGGATCACCGGTGCTAGAGAGCACATCACTGATGGCACCGTGTTTCGGCAGCCTCCGGGCTGCCTCATCCAATGGTGCCTTGTTAATCAACCTGCTAAGTAAATAAACCTAATTAGGATCTAAGTTCTACGTATTGACTTCGGTCCAAATTCAGCGAAGTAGTATTTCATCTCACGGAAATAAAGGGTTTTCTGGAGATCTGCAGGAGACTTCTTAATTGGCCTGCAAAGAGTAATGAAAAACCCAGACCTGTTGTCAGGAGACTCGGACTCCATGCACCTCCTCCGGTGTCCATAGTCAGAAGAGGTTGGGAACTACAGTGCTGAAGCAAGTCTCCAACGTCCAGCACGTGAGTAGCCCCACTAAAACCAGTGAGGCTGCCTGGATGTGTAAAGGCAGATACCCTGTGTGTCCGGGCCTCCTGCTATACCACCGTGGGTAAGAAATCATGCGAATGAAGATTACAAGCTCAGGCTCTGGGAGTCCCAAGTCTCTCTCTTTGAAATACAGGTTACCTTATCCCTGTGGTTTCACCCTTCTTCATCAGCTAAGGAGAGTCAGGGTGTTTCCTTTCAGATGCACGTGGAGTCCCAGCCAACACACTGCTGCCTTTTGCTTTGCTTATCAAGATAAAAGTGCAGGTGGAAAAAACCCTGTTGGTGTCAGACTTTGTAGTTCAGCAGCAATGCCTTTTGCTGTTTCACGCGACGTCTCCTTTGTAGTACGACGGAGTTGGAAAACTGCTATGCTTACGGGGGGTTGTTAGAAGCGGGAGGCAGAACAAGAGACGCAGGAAACCTGAAGACATGGCACAAAGGCCAGGTACTAACCTGCACGGCTGCAGCCCGGCCCTCCCTGTGCTGTTCCCAGCGGTTTCCAGAGCATGCAGCCCAAACCAGCCGGACCCCAGCCTGCTCTCGGCAGTCTTGAGCTCCTGTTCTAGTTCTGATGTCAGGTTGCCTGACCCTACAGTGCAGAGAGAGACCTCCCGACGCAGTTTGTAAGGAATGTTTTATCTGCACTAATTAAAAAATAAACTGATCTTTGCTCCTATTGCCTCCACCATCCAAAACCCATCTTCCTGCGAATACAAATACTGCCAAAGCTTCTTCAGTCCGCAGCTTTCTGTGTGAAGTAAATTGGTTTCCTCTCTGGGTGTATTCCTTTCGCCTAGAATAAAATGTGTTTTATTGTATCTGCCTGCATGAAGTGATGCCCTGGTTATGTGCAGTGCACAGGTCAGATAATCAATATACTTTACCATGTAAAACCAGTAGGATTTGGGATCAATTCAGAGTCTGTCTCCTAGTCTTAGGTATTCAGAGTTGGCTTGTTTGTTGGTTTTGTTTCTCCCTATGGCTGATTTGAATAACAATAATGTTGTTCATATAAGGTTTTTAACATTCATAGCACTTTAGGACTAATCCTGGTTCCTTGGGGTATAGTCAGGCAACACTTCCCTCAGGTAAAATGACAGAGCCTCTGTCAGTTCAGGTACTGTCTCCTTCTCGGGGCACGCTTGTTTAAAGAAAAGCGGGACTGGTCCCTCACGGTACGAAGTCGCACCCTGCTTTGGAGGCAGAAGCAAAACCCTGACTTGCTTCAGAGGAAGAAGGATCAGCCTGAGAGTGAGGGAGCAAACCGTCGTGCGGCCGTTGGAGTCACTGGAGATGGCAAAGAGATGACACCGTCATCAGACGAGACTCTCCCAAAGCTTCTTATCCTGTTGTGCTGAGCCCAGCAACAAGTCTGTCCCCATCACAGCGCGTGACCTGCTCCTCGGGCCGACCAGCAACGTGTGTGGCAGGGAGGGCTGACACCGTCCCGTGTCTGCTGGACCCCGCTCCTCCGTCTGGAGAGGAGGCGATGGGAAGGACTCGGGGCTGGAAAGGCGGTGGTTGAGCGCTCGTGGATTTGCTCTGCCGTTCGCGACTGAAGCAGAGTGACTCGCTTTTCTGCAGATGCAGGGTATGGTGCGCGGTTCGTAGATGGTGCTCAGGTAGAAGCTCTGCTTGGAAGAAGAGAGATGCTCCCCTACACCCCTCTGCTACTTGTCGGCTGGGATTCATCCACAAGCCTGGGTATATACTTGAAAATACCCACAAATGGGCTTTTCAAATAATTTCTTGTCTTATTCCCCTTTCTGAGTTTGTCTTCCGTGTGCGCTCTCGCTGACACATTTTAGGGGAAGAACCATTCTATTTGAGGTTAATTCTGGGCTTGATGATTTTGGGGGTGAGCGTGCCAGCACCTGCGCGGGGAGGAAGGTGATTGGCGTATGTGGGAGGGGGAGAGGAGCCCCTGATTCCCCTCGCTTGGGATGCCCTATAGGCTCCGTCTCCTATAGACACAACCACCCCGGGGGCCCCCGGCCACCGCCCCCGAGCACCCCCGGCCAGCGGCAGAGCCCGCACCACGGGGGGAAAAGCATCCCACCAAGGAAAAAAAATAAAACAAAACAAATCAGGGGCAAAGCCTGGCTCAGCCCCCGGGGGAGGGCTCTGCCCGGGGGCCCCGACCATCCCGCGGCGGCTGCGGGGGCTGCGGGGGAGGCCCGGCCGGGAGGCGGCAGCGAGCCCCCGCCCCGCCAGCCCTGCCCGCCTGCGGGACGCAGCCGCCGCCGGGGCATTGCCCTTTTAAGCTGTGGGCCCCACTTGCCTCCTCCCCGGTTCCCGGAGGGGCTCCGGCAGCCGCCGCGACCTCCATCCATCCATCCCTCCCTCTCTCCGTCTGTCTTTCCGTCCGTCCGTCCCTCCCGGCGGCTGCGGGCCGGGCCGCGGAGAGGCCGGAGCGAGCCGGGCAGCCCCGGGCCCCCCCCGGCCCCCGCTGCTCGGGGACCATGGGATGCTGCACCGGGCGCTGCACCCTCATCTTCCTCTGCACTTTGCAGCTGGTGAGTGAAGACGCTCGGGGAGGGGGGGGTGGCAGAGAACGGGGGGGTCGGCGCCCCGGGACGGGGACAGGAGCCCCCTCTCACCCCCAGCGCCTCGCTGCCCGCTGCCCCGGTGAAGGCTCCAGTGCCCCCTCAACTCTCCCGGGGAGCGGGAGGGGGGTTGGTGCCAGGCGATGCCTGGAGCTCGGAGAAACGTGAGGTTTTGTTCTTTTTTTTTTTTTTTAAAAAAAAGTTCTTAATTCATAAGTTTGTGCTTAGAAAATAAAAACTTAAAAACAAAACCGCTCCGTCCGGGGAGCCCCGGCGGGCTCGGCGCCGCTGTTCCAGCCCAAACCAACCCAAAAGTTGCTCCGGGCCGGGACCCCCCGGTGCCCTCGGGCTCTTGGCGAGGGAGGGG
>Ga0065711_1051699_pt1 | contig 10271 bp, 6 predicted proteins | sample Hoacrofraction12_FD_59098 | JGI IMG/M metagenome (GOLD analysis project Ga0065711, IMG submission 59098) | Hoatzin crop microbial communities from Cojedes, Venezuela - Epithelial fraction 12 v2 (version 2) | ecosystem: Host-associated > Birds > Digestive system > Esophagus > Crop | place...
TTTTTTTTTTTTTTTTTTGGCATATCAGTACTTCTCCTTCACAGTAGGCAAGGATTTGTATGTGTCTGATCCATTCTGTGGTGCCTCCTGCCTCTACTTAATGCTAAACTGTTATTCTGCCAAAGGACTTTTCTCCTTTTCTGAAGCCCTATTTGCCATGAGTAGCCTGTTTCTGTGATGCGTGCTTTCTGCCCAAAAGGGTCCTTAATCAGTAGAAATCGCCATACATGATTTTGAAAGAGATTGCTGTCTGGCACGCTTGCCTAGGCTAGTTTGTTGCCTAACTACATCAAGATAAACTTCCTGTGTTTGCCTACAAATAGCACATATCTTACTTCGATTCTCCAAACACTGTATATGCTATCTCAACTTGCAGAAGAAAGATTAGCATTCTGCCCAAAAGGAAGTGAAATGATGTTGTGAGAGAGCAAGGCATAGCCTAAACAGGCAGACAAGTCTCAGGAGCTTCTGGGAAATACTACTTTAAGAAGCAGTGTTGCAGCTGGAGTCAGTGGACAGGCATACCACAAACTTGCTGAGCTGGCACTGCTAACATCCTGGAGGGGGGTACAAACTCCCCCTGAGCTGTGAGTGCCCGCATGTGGCATTGAAGGGCAGCATCCCAAGCCAAACTCTGAAGACCAACAGTAAAGAACTGGTTTATGACTGCTGATGGCAGTCCTCAGTCAGATGAAATCCTTCAAGAGAGGACTTTAAGCTCACACTTTATGAAGTAGTGATGGATACATCTCAGAGATAATTGTGGTGTTACAGCCTAATGAAGCCAGTTGTCTTGACTCTTGGATTGCTTTCTGCTCACCTCTGTCAAGCTAAAAACTACTAAACCATATTCTCCAGAAAAATGAAAGGTGTGTTAATATATTTGACCTTCCACTGGGTGTTTTAGCAATCATAATGTCTAAGTGACTACAGAGAACTACTTTTTGTGAGTTGGGAGCTCGAGTGACATGTTTTCTGCAGCATTCTGTTTAAGATGCCCAATTTCTGTAACTGTCTTATTCAAAGATGAGTAGATTTCCTAAGTGTAACCTAAATAACCTTATCTACTAGATATTTTTTAGATATTTTCTTAAAAATGATACAGCTTTCATAAACTCAAGGAACTGTTACCAACCGTTTTTGAGGATCACTGGACTTGTGAGACAAAAACCTAATTTTAGAGTGAAAATTAATATAGCACACACTATCTCTGACTTTTTTTATTTGCTTGGAAGATCATGCTTATAGATTTAAAAAAGGAAATAAAAAAGTAAATTTTTTTAGCTATTTCAGGGCAAATGACAAGTAATTTTGGATGTATGTTATTTGGTGTAATCTGCCTATGAACAAAGAAAAAGGAGTTGTTTCATGCTTACTCCATTGAAACTCAACACGTCAGCTCTTTGGATGCTGTTTTATAACTCCAGAGGAGTCATTAAAAAGGCATAAAGAAATATCTTATACTAAGCCCTAAGGACTGATACTTTCTTCCTAATCCAGCCAACTCATGGACTTTAGTGGGATCTGGACTTTTTGATACGACAAAATGACTGCTTGCCTGGGTCAGGTCCAGGTTGCTACTCTTCCTACTATGTGATAATTTCTTGCTGAATTGAAGGGAATGTATAGAGGTGCAGCGATTTGTTCACACGGAACAGGATGCTGAAGAAGGGTGAATGTATATGGTTGATTTGATATAACTACATTTAAAATCTTAGGTTGCTGGGTTATGACTTCTCCTATTGCAGCTCAGATGAACATGTGATGATGCATCTGAGTTACCTCAGTCCTGCAGACAACACAACTACAAAGGAACGGTCACCTCTTAGGGTGAACTACCTGTGTATTTGCTCATGCTCCCCGACAGTGTTTGCTGCCCAAAAGAGAACGTTTATAGTGTGGTTAACATTACCATAGTTCACTCTAACAGAAGTACTTCTGCGTCACTAAATCAGCAGAGTTTTGACCATCAATCACTTCTGATCATAGACAGGACTACACAGAAAACATCAACAAGTTCTATTTTTTTTTAATATTAAAAAATGAAAATAATTAAAAATATCGAGTCAAATTTTGTATTCCTATACTGGGAAATTTTACAGAGGTTAAAAAGAAAATATTTTAAACGTTGTCTTGGTACAAAAGACATCAAAACAGAATTCTCGCAACATGGTAAGTAACTGTTCTCTCTCAAAAGCAGAAGAGTTCTGGTTCTTACTGTCCTGCTCACAACGTACTCACACGAATTAAAAAAAACGAAGTTTATTGTAAGTGCAGCTGGTTGAGCGGTATTAAGGATCAACAAAACAAACTGAGGGAGATGGAATAATAAATGGCATGAACATTAAAGAAAAATTAGCTCAATGAATAAGCCCAAGAGAGAATGAAATATGCCTAGTCTATAATAAATGTCAGTTTCGTTATCGGAACATAAAACAGGACTTTTCAAAAATCATAATCAGGAAAAATCGCAATAAGCATCTGCCCAATTGTGGCAACATGAAGGAAGAGAAATGTAGATGTATGTCAACAGCTACAGTAATAAGATACAGAAACAGGTGAACAACTTTGACACAACTGCTAACAATTTCTCCAAAGACAGAATCTCTGAAAGACTTTTTTGAATCAAAAATCATGAGGTGAAGGAGGCACTTACATCCCCATTGGACTTTGAGCACCACTGTGTCAGTATTTGTGTACAACCAGGCAAGCAGAATTAGGAAAGGCATGGGAATTACAGAAACATATCCTGGAGGTCTGGTTCTTCTTTAAATTCCCTTATCCATACATCTAGAAGATGTTCATTTCAGTGGCTGCAAGTGATCTAGAAGGAAGTCATCACAGTCCTGGACTTTGATTCGTGAAAAAATGGTTTGGAGTCAAATGAAGAGCAAAACAGCTCTTTCAATACTTAAAGGGGGCTTATAAGAAAGATGGGGACAAACTTTTTAGTAGGGCTTGTTCCGATTGGACAAAGGTAATGGTTTTTAACTAAAAGAGGGTAGATTTAGACTAGAGATAAGGAAGAAATTTTATATGATGAGAGTGGTGAAACACTGGAACAGGTTGCCCAGAGAGGTGGTAGATGCCTGTCCTGGGTTCAGCCAGGACAGGGTTAATTTTCACTGGAATCCAGGAAGGGACATAGTCAGGCAGGCTGACCCCACCTGGTCAAACAGAGCAGGGTATTCCATACCATGTGCCGTCATGCTGGGTTCTGGTGGGGGGGAGCTGGGCGGCGGGAACTCACTCGCAGCTCGGGAGCTTGCGGCGGCGGTCGTGGAGGGTGGCTTTCTGGGTTCTGCAGTTTGTGTTGTGTTTTCTCCTTATCTGTATAGTTGTTGTTACTGTTCCCTTTGTTTGCTGTTCTGTTAAACTGCCCTTATCCTGACCCACCAGTTTCTGCCTGTTTCTTTCCATCCTCTTCCGCACCCCGGCGGGGGGAGGGGCGGCCGCTTGGAGCTTTTGTTGCCGGCCGCAGCCAAATCAGAATAATCCCTTATCAGTGGAAACATTTAAAGTCACGTTGGATGGGGCTCTGAGCAACCTGATCTAACGTTTGATGTCTCTGCTCATTCCAAGGGGGTTGGACAAGATGACCTTTATAGGTCCCTTCCAATCCAAACTGTTCTATGATTCTGTCAGGTATCAAAAGGACTTTAGGTCACTGTGCTAAATAAAAAAGTATATCCAAGCAATATCCATACATGAGGTTTGTAAGCACTTTTGTTGTTTTCTGCTCTTTATAATTTCTTTCTCCATCACTGTCCTTTTTTTTTTTTCCAAACAGAATAACTCTTTCTCTCCTCTCAAACAGATTTCTGTACCCCATGCTTCAGAAGATCCTCCTCCTCCTTGTAGGAATGAAAAGACTCTCTAATGTTCTCAGCATAATGCTGCTGGGACTTAAACTAATGAAAACATAGAAGCCAGGAAGAAGGCGGCTGATATCACCAAATGCAAAAAATGCAAGATTGCCACTCAGAACGGAGTAGTCAAAGACACGAGTGTAAACCAGAAAATACCTTTCTTGGCGTGAAGTTTGAAAACAAAGTTAGGTCTGTGGGTAGGCAGCAGCAGGCTTAAGTAAATACTGAGGACATTCTGTAATGAGTAAGTACCTTGTAGGACTTGAAATGTGCCAAGTCTGCATTAATCTGTAATTGTTTTTCTTTCTAGGCTAGCTTTTGACTTCGTGATACAGTCAGACTAGCTCCCCAGTTAAATACTTTCCTCAGTTATTTGGATCTGAACCTTGGATTCCCACATCACAACTATCGTAAATAATTATCAAACTCACCAGCATCAATGAATATTCTCTTATCCGAGAGTTTATTAATAAAGAACATAAAAATCTACTACTACTATGAACTATTTCAAGTGATCAAGAAAGAAGTACAAGGATCTGTCAGCTCTGATGTCCTTTCTGGTGTAAGGGGACAAATACAAGGAAGAAATCGTTGACTTTTTTAAAACAAGTATACACACACACCTCTCTTAAAACTCTTTTTTTTCCAGTTTTCTAAACGTGATTCTTCATGGGCAAACACAAGTTGTTAAAATCTTACACTAAGCATCTTGGGAAAACCTCCAATAATATTTCTATATGACAAGCTCTATATTATTTATAGGTAGGATTAATATTCCCTGATTATTGCAATTTTGACTCTCTGCTGTAACTTTCTTTAAATAGAGTGTTCTCTATAAACATACATGTACCTCTGACTGTAAGACATGTTTCTACTCTTTTTCATCCTCTCATTTTTCTTATTCACTTAAAGAATATATGATAAAGTGTGAAATACAGCATAAAACCACTTCAGAGAAAAAAAAAACAGCTACTATTTTCTGAGCACTTTTTATGCAAATACAATAATATTGTAGGCTTATTAAATGATATGACTTGTAAGAGGTAAAATCTCTGTGAAATCATCCTAGCTGAGGCTAACCAGATTTAGACCAACAGAGAACTGAGCTCTGTATATGTCAACTTATTTCAGAATAAATTAATTTGTTTTAAACAATGGGATCAAATCTCAAGCTACACAAATTATGACACCAAATCTGAGATTCTTACATTAAATGGATCAAACCCAGAGAAAAATGTTTAATCTCATCTAGTTTATTGTTTTAGTGTAACAGAAGCTCCACATCTCTTTAAACATATTTAAAAGAGATTATGAGAAAAGGAGATTAAAAATATTAATAGGATTAAAGCAGATGGAAAAACCTCCTATTTGTTCTCATGAGCTGATGCGCAGAGGGGTAGAGTGGGGAATAAAAGTATGTACTGCCAAGAAATATATTTTTAACTCTGTTTCTAACCTTCCAGAACTCAAAGTTTGAAACTGTGCAGACTGAAAAACATACAGCCAGGTTTCTTTGTTAAGTGGCTCATCTCAGAATACCATAGAAAAGACTGCAACATTTGAAGAAACTAACACAGTCTGTCTTTCTTCTCTCCAGTTAATCTAGTATTTCTGCCAGCATGTGAGAAATTGAAACCATTTCAAATGCTTTTACAAAGACTTTTCTAAAGTAAAACTAAATACACCTTTTATTAGCAAGCCCACCTTAAGCTAACCTAGAAAATTACATGGAAGCTACCTCCCACCAACAGCTCTGATTCTGTGGGCTTTGATGGAATACAAGGGAAGAATGAGGATAAGCTGTGGGATTCTACAAGAGTGAAGCAGACCGTAGCTTCTCACTTTGGAAGCAGTGCACAGAAGTGAGAGCACAGGGCAGATTTTGCATCACTGCCTAAGCCCGGAGGCATAAGGTATACACCACACTAAACTGCCTTTTCTTCAGGCTGCTTCCATCTGCGTACTCCTGTTCAACTCACCACTACAGACCTCCTCCTGAAAATAGCAACATCAGAGTCACATTTGTCTCCTGTTTGGAGAGGCACATTCACCTCCTCTCTTTCTCGTGAGATGTGTGCCTCTGATTTTCTTGTTTGTTTCAGTTTCATTGGATCACAAGACGACGTTGGAATGAACCTCAGGAGATTATCTGCTCCAATATCTTGCCTAAAGCAGGATCACCTACAAGATCATGTCAACTTATCCAGGGCTTTATCCAGTCAGGTTTAGAAAACAGCCAAGGGTGGAGACTGCATCCATGCAAGTTTTCAGTTGTAACCTCTCTCTCTCTTTTGCTTCCATTTCTGTCCACTGTCTCTCATTTTCCCATTGTGCAACCCTGAGGCTGGCCGTATCATCTCAGTGACCCATCCTGTCGGTGCAGACAGGCAGTCCCCCTCCAAAGCTATCCTCCAGACTGAACAAGCCTCAGGGCCTTTGTCTTCAACCACCTCTGTCCCTTGACCTCACTCTAGGTGATCAACATGTTTCTTGTAATGGCGTACCCAAGCTGTCCACTGTATCTAGATGTGGTGTAACAACTATCAGGCAGCGACGGATAATATCTTCCCTCAATCTACTGGCTGTGCTCCTGTTGATACAGCCCAGGATGCTGCTGTCAACCTGTGCTGCCAGGGCAGGCTGCAGGCTTACACCTAGCTCGCTGTCAGCCCAAGACCCCTGTCCTGTTGACAGAGCTGCTCCCTAGTCTGCCTTGCTGTCAGAGGCACTACCTGCCAGTAGACAGCAGCAGTCCTCACAAATGAGGCAGTTCGGTTTCTGTTACACCTGACCTACTATCTGGACTCTCTGGGTGCAACTTGTATTTTTAATTTGGAGTAGGAGGGTGTCTTTGGAATAAGTATCTTGACCTTGAACACCAGCAGAACTTTGGCTCACATGGCAGGAACAGCCTCCTAGTGTGCCAACAGGACTCTTTTTGGATGAAAGGCAGTGGATAGCTATAATTCAGGAGCTTGAGAAGTGCACTCTAGCTGCTTATGGATATTCATGCCACAAGACCACACTAGATTTCACCTGAAGTCAAAAGTCCAAGACTCAACACCAGTTCTTCTGCTTAAGAAAACATTTCGTAGAGGCCCTGAGTACTAGCTAATACTGTTTCCTTCAAAGCTTGGTATTTACCACTTGTACTGGTTTTGGCTGGGATAGAGTTAGTGCTAGTAGCTTGTATAGTGCTGTTTTGGATTTAGTATGAGAATAATGTTGATTACAAACTGATGTTTTCAGTTGTTGTTAGGCAGTCAAGGACTTTTCAGCTTCTTATGCTGGCCTGGGCTGCTATGTGTATGGGAAGCTGGGAGGGGAAACAGCTAGGACTGCTGACCCAGGCCAAAGGGGATATTCTATACCATATGACGTCACGCTCAGTATGTAAAGCGAGGGGAAGAAGTAGAAAGGAGAGGACATTCACAGTGATGGCATTTGTCTGTTCAAGTAGCGATTACGCATGAAGGAGCCTTGCTTTCCTGGAGATGGCTGAACATCTGCCTGCCGATGGAAAGTCGTGAATGAATTTCTTATTTTGCTTTGCTTGAGCACAGGGCTTTTTCTTTACCTGTTGAACTGCTTTTAGATCAGCCCATGAGTTTTCTCACTTACACCCTTCCAGTTCTCTCCCCCATCCCACTTGGGGGGGGAGTGAGCGAGTGGCTATCTGGTGCTGAGCTGCCAGCTGTGGTTAAACCACGACACCATTACAAATGGGAAAAAGTCTAAAAATCAAAGGTTTGCAAGAAACTGGGGTCTTTTTGGAGGATGAAAATTCTTTGGTATCACAGTGATAGAAATTCATGGTGTGACGAATATGACCTTTTACTCCTGTAGTTAAGAAAAGTCATTGAGAAATAGTTATTTCTCTACATATTTTTCCCCTTCTGTAGGCAGAAACAATCAAATGTAATAAAGTAGTATTATTGCTCTGCTGGTGCAAATCCTAGAAAACCTAGTTATCTGAAATACAACACTGTTAACACATGTTGAAAAGTATAATGTAGAATGAAATGTAAAGGCCAGAGATCATGTTTTACAGCTACTGTTTTAAGCGCCTCTGTTTTCCCCAAAAAACCTCACAACTCAAGGAGATGCAGAATTGACCTGTTATGACCTTTTTCCTATTGCCATCACTGTACTTGGGGAGAAGAAAGATGTTTTCCTTAATTCAACTGCAGAACTTCAGAGAAGAGTAAATTATTTTAACTATGCTAGTGTTTGAAAAAAGACACAAATCTGGCATAACTCTGTCTTATTTTATTTCTACATAAAACATAACTTGTAAGTGAAGATTCAAGGAATTACATTTGTTTGGTGTAAAGAGGTGACATTTAGGGAGGAACATGATAACTCTACATAAATAGTTAAAGGGCAATAATATGAGAGAAAAGAAGAGCTAGTCTCACTGAATTTTATCATAACACAAGGAGTAATGGGCTGAGTTAGAAGGATAAATTTACCTTGGTTATTACAAGAACTTCCTGAGAAAAAGAGCAATGAGAGTATAGAAAGACTTCTCTTGTGAAATAGTTATTGCACAATCTTTGAAGATATTAAAGGTAAGATTAAAAAGCTATCTGTAAAATATTGTGAATTTTCAGAGGCTGAAGTGGATGACCAATAGCATTCTTTCAAATATACTTGTAGTGGGTTGACCTTGGCTGGACTCCAAAGTGGCTCTATTACTCCCCCTCCTGAATAGGACAGGAGGACAAAATATGATGAAATGCTCGTGGGTGGAGAAAAGGACTCAGAGATCACTCACCAGTTACCACCACAGGCAAAACAGACACGACTTAGGGAAATTAATTTAATTTATTGCCAGTTAATAACAGAGTAGGATGAAGAGAAATAAGAACAAATCTAAAAACACCTCTCCCCCACATGTCCCTTCTTCCCAGGCTCAGCTTCACTTCCAACTCTTCTACCTCCTCTCCTTGAGTGGCACAGGGGCATGGGCAATGGAGATTGCTGCCAGTTCATAATTTTTTTCTCTGCCTCTCTTTCCTCCTCACACTTTTCCCCTGTTCCAGCATGGAGTCATAACCACGGAAGACAGTCCCTTATGATTGTCTCCAGTGTGGGCCCTTCCCACAAGCTGCAGTTCTTCAAGAACTGTTCCAGCAAGGGTTCTTTCCACGGGTTACAGTTCTTCAGGAATGGACTGTTTCAGTGTGGATCCCCGAGAGGGTCACAGGTTCTGACAGAAAACCTGCTTCTGCATGGGCTTCTTTCCATGAGATGTAGATCCTGACAGGATCCTGCTCCTGAGCGGCTTTTCTGTGGGCTGAAGCATTCTTCAGGACATATATGCCTGCTCCCGTGTGGGGTCCTCCAGGGGCTTCAGAGGAACAACCTGTATCACCGTGGTCTTCTCTGAGGGCTGTAGCAGAATCTCTGCTCCAGTGCCTGGAGTACCTCCTCCCCCTCCTTTTCACTGACCTTGGTGTCTGCAGGACTCCTTCTCTCACATATTTTCACTCCCCTCTTTCAGCTGCAGTTGTGCAGTGTTATTTCCCCTTCTTAAATATGTTGTCACAGAGACAGTAACAACATTGCTGATTGGTTCAGCTTTGGCCAGCAGCGAGTCCACCTTGGAGCCAGCTGAAACTTCTTCTGTCAAACATGGCGGCAGCTTCTGGTGTCTTCTCACAAAAGACACCTCTGCGGCCCCTCTGCTATCAAAATCTTGCCATGTAAACCCAATACAATACTGTTTCACAACACTATGGGAAAAACAAAAAGCTTGATGCTTAAAAACTTCCAGAGGTGGAGGAGCATCAACTTCCTCTCTGCTGAAATCAATCTGTTCCAATAAGGGAAAGGAAAAACGCCGTACAAAATGCAGGAAGTCCTCTGACAATTAATGTCATTTGTAATCTGCTCTAGGTATGATTAAAACAGTATTGACTGACTTCTGTGATACTTGCATCTAATTCTACTGTACTGAGCAAATGTTTCTATTAAAGAAAAATGAAGCAGACAAGCTACAGGTTCAGAATCCCGCGCTGCTCACCCCTCATGTTTGTGGAAGAGAAAAAATCGAATAAGGCACATGAAGATGATTCTGTATTGATCAGAAAGACTGAAGACTCAGCCGTATCTTCTTTCCTCACCTTTAGATTTTTCTCTGGCAGATCAGCAAGAGTTACTCCTAGAATTTTCTGGCAGTAGGGATGAATATGAGCCTCCAAGAACCTGCTAGCTGGAGCCTCTTCTTAATAAATAGTATATAAATAAGTAGAATTTCCTAGGAGCAAACACATAAATATAGTATCTACAATTTCCTTCAGCCTACAGTTTTCAACCGTGAAAGCAAAAAAGAGTTCTAGTCACAGAGGGAATAAAGTACGGATATAATTTCAGCTGTTAGCATTTGGTTACCCCCCC
>Ga0065711_1051701_pt1 | contig 10271 bp, 7 predicted proteins | sample Hoacrofraction12_FD_59098 | JGI IMG/M metagenome (GOLD analysis project Ga0065711, IMG submission 59098) | Hoatzin crop microbial communities from Cojedes, Venezuela - Epithelial fraction 12 v2 (version 2) | ecosystem: Host-associated > Birds > Digestive system > Esophagus > Crop | place...
CCAAACCATGGGCAGGTAGTTTCCCCAGGAGGATGCTGTGGGGAACAGTGTCAAAGGCCTTACTGAAGTCCAGGTAGACAACATCCACAGCCTTTCCCTCATCCCCTAGGCGGGTCACCTGGTCATAGAAGGAGATCATGTTGGTCAAGTAGGACCTGCCTTTCATGAACAGGCTGGCTGGGCCTGTTGCCCTTGTTGTCCTTCACATGCCCAGTGAGAGCACTCTGGATGAATCGCTCCATAATCTTGCCCGGCACCGAGGTCAGGCTGACAGGCCTGTAGTTCCTGGGACCCTCCTTCTGGCACTTCTTATAGATGGGTGTTACACTGGTGGTTCTCCAGTCATCTGGGACCTCCCCTATTAGCCAGGACTGCTGATAAATGATGGAGAGTGGCTTGGCCAGCTCTTCCACCAGTTCCCTCAGCAGTCTTGGGTCGACTCATCTGGCCCCCTGGACTTGTAAGTGTCCAGGTGGCACAGCAGGTCGTTAACTGCTTCCTCCTGGATTATGGGAGGTTTGTTCCACACTTGCTCCCTGTCTTCCAGCACTGGGGGCTGACTACCCTGGGGGTAACCAGTCTGACTATTAAAGACTGAGGCAAAGCAGGCATTAAGTACCTCAGCCTTTTCCTCATCCTTGTTGGCAGTATTCCCTGTCGCGTCCCGTAAGGGATGGAGACTCTCATTGCCCCTCTTTTTGTTGTTGATGTATTTGTAAAAATATTTTTGTTGTATCTTTCAACAGTGGCCAGCCTGAGTTCTAGCTGGGCTTTTGCCTTTCTAATTTCCTCTCTGCATGACCTAACGAGACCCCTGTACTCCTCTTGAGTCGCCTGCCCTTTCTTCCATAGGTTCTAGACCTTCCTTCTATTCCTGAGTCCCAGCAAGAGCTCCCTGTTCAGCCAGGCAGGTCGTCTTCCCTGACGTTTTGTCTTGCGGCACATGGGGACAGCCTGCTCCTGTGCCTTTAAGACTTCCTCCTAGAAGAATGTACTTTCTCCTTGAAGAATGTGTTGATAATGCTTGATTAAACAAAAATTGCCTACTTCACTAGTGAAGAGGTGTCTCAGTCAGCTGAGGTCCCATTAGTCGTTGTTACTGGGTTACATTCAACAGCATAAGTAGAGGAAGTAATATCAGAGCTTATATTTGGATGGTTGATTCTAGGAACATTAAAAGAGAAAAAAAAACCCTAAAATCGGTAAGCCCAGTGATTAGAATTTCGAGAAATTTAACAGCTCTGGAGGAAAACTCTTCTGAGTATACAAGTGCATTTTAAGTTTACACATACATGGAAGTTCAAAGCCACGCTTTGCCATATACTGCATGTTAAGTCTCTGAAACAAGTCTTTCAGCCCTACCCTGTGAATGACGTACATTGTACATTCTGTGGTTTATTTCTTATTTTCTGTCTTAAGAGATGCACTTTCATGGGGAAAACTCAGTATTTTTTAGCTTCATCTCAATTTAAGTGTTATTCGAAATGGTACATTTAAATTGTCCCTTCCCTTCAACATATTAGTGGCTTTGGCTGTGATGAATTTTTTTCCACAACAGTACTGCATTAAGGTAGTCTTGCTTGAAAGCTGTCTGTTAGGATGCCATCGCAACAGTTCAAGGGTCTCGCAAACAGTTGCTGCGTGTTTTTATAAAATAAATAAACCTGCAAAACGGAGGAATCCGAACAGAAGTAGAAATAAATATGTTGTACGAAAGTTATGTAGTGAACTAAATTGGAGGCCAAACGTTACAATTATGGGACCATTAATTCTCTATTTAATAATCACACATTTGTAGGTCATGTGCTGGTCATGATGCATTCACTGAAATTGGAATGGTGGGTATCTCCCAAAGAATCTGGGAAACTTAGTTAATGCTTAGTGCTTACTTATGGTGTTTATCTCCCAGGCAATCTTGAGTCTTTATAAAACGTGAGTAAAAGATTTGAAGCAAACACAAACCTCACTTAGTGTATCTAAGAGAAGATCACATATGTTCCTTTTGTGAGGTCTTGGCACTGGGATGCTGTGGAGAGAGCAGCATGTTTGTTGCTTTGTGGTGGATTTTTTTAACCACTTAGGTGGAAAGGGCAGATAAGTACATGTTTTCAAAGAAGTCAGGTTAGCAACAACAGATTTCTGGGGTTTGTATTTTGTCATTGCGGGTCAAGTGGGAACCTTAGTGTTATTTTAACAGCTTCTTGTATTTAATTTATTTAATGAGCGTAAGATGCAAATCTGTGTTTGTGACCCGTACTGAACATTAGGGAGGATTGTTAGCCCCATCTGCTTGTTAGATAATTGGCACAGTTGCCTGCATGTTAATGATGGTTGTTTGGAAGAGTCTTGCTAATTGTCTTGCTTTGATAGCTTGTTAATTTTCAGGTTCAATTGGTGTAAATTTGTTTAAATAATTGATATTAATACTCAGTATGTACATCGCAACATTTGTTCATTAAGCCAAGTTTTAAGAAAATACAGATTCTGTTTTTCTATGTATAAATTTCCAAACTTCAAATAATGAAGTGCTGTCACCAAGCATGCGTTCAAACACGGATGCATGAGAAAACATTGGCTGCTGTTAACTGTATTTTCTTTAATCAGCTTCTTATTTTGCACAAAACGAGTTGCAATACTGGTGAACACAACAGAATACAAATTGCTTGTGCATACAGAATGTAGTTGATTTCTGCTATTTGGTAGGTGCCTTTCAGGAAACTGTGATGATAGCCCTGCACTAGTACAGAACTTCCTGAAGTACCCAGATAAAGCTCTGTCTAAGCTATGGTTTTCCATGGTAGCATCTCTGTTCAAAATGGTAATTCTTTCTACTTAGAGTTACCTTTTTATCTGGGTGGGTTTTATTGAGACATGAACCTTAATGTTGCCATGCACTTTTGAGTTTATGAGAGGGAGAAGGAATCAAAACTTGTGTATTTTTATGTATTTATTTGTATTTCTCTAACTTTTTTTAGCATGTGGCCATGACAATCAACTGGCAGAGCTGAAGGAAAATTGAGACTTAACTTGTCGTTGAACTGTCAGTGCATTTATTCTAGTATGTGCCTCATAACCACATAAAAAAAATCTAAAAGAGGACCTTTTTTAAAAAAAAAACCCAACCTTTCTGAAAACACCAACACAGAAAAATGTCTTTACAGTGTATTTGTGAAGATTGTGAATTGCTTACTTCTAACACAAGGTCTATTTCCTAGTGCTTGGTGGAGGGAAGGAGAAATAGTATTTTTGAGTTGATATATGCTGTAGAGAACAGAAACGCTTGTTCTTAAGTGAGTGTGAGAACTCCACTGATGATCACTCATGACCATATCTGTTAATAACTGCTTCTGTTGTGTTTAGATGAAGATTAACTAACTTGCTAGAAAGTGATGTGAGTTGCTATTGATGTCTGTGTCCTGTATTTTGGAAATGTAGAATAAACATTTATCTAGCTGTATAACCTCCAAACACTTCAAAAATTTTTGCCACTGGGGGGCTCCCATATTTAACTGAAATACACAACAATAAAAATTGAGAAGATAAAGCTCTTCCAAGTGTAGGAACATCACTACACTTTCTAAACTGTCAGAAGAAAGTTCTGAAGCAAAATATTGTGCGTATGGATTTTGAGTTTGAATTTTGTGCCTCTGAAAAAACCTGCATTCCCCTGGTGTGTCTGTTAAAAAAATGGATTGTGCTTGTAATCACCGAGTAAATGTATAGTAAAATAACTTGCATTAAAAGCTCCAGTATTCTTGGCATGTGTTCCTTTTCACTTCTAAGAGGTTGGCAGCTCCCAGGTATCTGCAGGTGGGTGCTCACCTGAGCTGGGAGACAGCAGCAAGAAGTGACTGCCAGGCACTGCGAGCTCAGCATTCGGAAGCAGCAGGCCTGTGCTAGGGACTGTGTGTACGGAGATAAGTGAGAGAGATTTCTGGGGGCAGAGGGGAAGAGATACTTAAGGCTTTCCAGGTTTTTTGCCTGAATACTGCTTATTTGAGATAATCTTTAGCTTAGTGTTTCATGAAGGTATCATATTTTGTGTATTGTATTTTAACTACTGTTTTGGTAACATTGCATTACAAAAGTCATAGGGCTTCGTTGGCCACTTACCTGTAGTGAGTTCCAAAGAGTTTACCCTGGAGAAACTGTACCTGCTTTTCACTTATTTTTCAGCACTAGTTTAAAAGTTATGTGCGTTTGCATTTTGTGTTTTGCTGGCTGTGTTACAGAGGTAGAATATGAAACAGCAAAGGAAGTACTTCTGATTGTGTGATTATGATGTTTACTCTGTAAACTTCCAGCTAAAATACCATTCAGTGTACATCAAGTCCACCATGTTCTCCCAAGCAAATAAATACAGTTGAATGGAAGCTAATAAAAAAATAAGGCTCACAGTAGTTGTGTTTTGGCTTATAAGGAATTTCCTGTAAAATAGCTCAGTCTGCATGCACACTTGCCTAGGTGATAGAAAGTAGATTTAGCTGTATTACAAGAACATGCTTTTGATCGTTTCACGTTGGCTTCTTGTGGCTTCAAGCAGAGAAGCAAAATGAGTTCTGGCAGGAGGGTTGGACTAGATGACCCACAGAGGTCCCTTCCAACCCCTACTATTCTGTGATTCTGTGATTCTGTGATTGAAACCGATTTTTGAACTTTAAGCAGTCTGATTTCATCTGTGTTCTCTGATTCGGATGTTTGTTGCCAGTGTGCTAGTGTCACCTCTAGAAATTTATGATAAAGTGAAAAAATAATGTATTTTAATATCTTTAATATTTTTTCTAACAGCAACAATTTCGTGAACTGGATGATAGGAAGCGAGTTCTTACAGAGAATTGCAAGGAATTGCTGAAAAAAGCTCGTCAGGTCTGCAAACTGACCGCAGATCAACATCTTCCAAAAGAGTTTCAAACTGTATGTACAAAACCAGATCTCCACATAGCTCTTAAATTTTGGATGATGTACACCATTCTAACTTTTCCTGCAATGAATATTACATATTTCATATTAGAAGGCTACCAGTAAAGGATCATCTATGCTTCTGTTAGTGTTGACTCATGTATTATCACTTACACTTTTAAAGCACCTTCAAATAGTGCTGGGATATCCTCTGACTATCACTTTGCTCTGTGCACAGGGGAGGGAAAATTTGTTCTGAAATTTCAGTTAAAATCGAGTCTTGTGTTCATAGGAATAATTAGGGGCCATATTTTTCTAGCATCTTGCTCTAATGGAGCAACACAAAAGAACTGAAATCTGGGCCTGCCTGGAGGTCTTCCCGGCCTCTAGAAGTATTTGCATGGCTTATCTAGCATAGCCCTTGGGTTGTACCAAGTCTGTGAGCATCTGTACCTGCACAAGGTAGGCAACTAAGGAACAATTGTGTGTCTTTGTTATGTAGTAGTACTTCTAGCCTTCTTTCTCTGTCCAGCATAGTTTGTGAGGGAATCTTGCTGTGTTAAATTTTGAGTAGGTGACATCCTGACTAAAAGTGATAAAATATTTTATGGCTTACTCGATTTCTTTTTAGCAGACCTGAGTCCTTCATTAGCCTTGCTGTGTAACACATGCATCCTTTCTGTTGTAGGCTTTTCAGGCTCTTCCGACCACACTGGAGGAAATTGATGCTTTTCTGAACGAGGAGAAAACCAGGGCCTCCTGTTTCACAGGCCTGAATGCTTCGGTGCGTTCACTGCTTTCCCTCTGCCCTCCTTTTCCTCCCCCTCCGCCCGTATTGTACTTTCTTCCCACTCTGTGCTAGATCTCTTGGTATAATAAGCTAGACAGCAGGAACAATGTGCTGTAAATGCCAGATTCTGCATCTATTAGAATTTTAAGTAGGTTCTTCCAAAAGAACAGTGTGTTCTGTGCCTTTTAAAATAAAAGTTGAACTAACATGAAATAAGCAATGCTTTACAGTTTCTTTGCTTCAAAGCTAGAAATATGTCTTGGTCAGTGTGCAGTGCAATTATCTATATAATTGTGTTTGAACAGAATCAGTGCAGTGTGATATTTTTACAGTCAAGGTTAAAATTGGCAAACATTTTGTTGACTGTTTGTTTTGGGTTTTTTTTTTGTTCTGGCAGGTTGTTGAAGAATACCATAAGCAGACACAAGAAATAGAGCAGTTGACAGAATACCTAGAGGAAAAGAAAAATGAATTGGACAACTATAAGAAAAACATTTCACAGGTAATAGCTGAAATTATCACTTCTGTATCAGTATGTCTTTATTTAGAATAGAATGTATGTACTGAAATAAAGGGTAACATTACAAGTTGTCTAGAGTGTAAACCGAGCTGTTAGCTTCTGTAATTACCATATTTTTGAATCTAAATGCTATCTCTAAAGGAATATTCAGATACTAAACTGGTTTTACATGGATGTGTCTACTTCTAGGTCAAAGAAAGGTGGCTAAACCCCTTGAAGAAGCTGATAGAGCAAATTAATGGGAAGTTTAGCAATTTCTTTAGTTCTATGCAGTGTGTTGGTGAAGTTGATCTTCATGTGGAAAATGAGGTATGATTTGTTTTTCATATGGAAGAATAACATTCATATTTTCTTGCATCATCTTTTGCTTGTATGATGCTAGAGAAAAAAATAACAAGTTGTCATTTGGATTGTAGGAAAGATGTTCTTTTTAAAAAGAAAACAACTTTTAGTGATGAACACACTGTTTTTGTACTAGAACAGACTTATCAGTCTGATTAAAGGAGAATCAGCCTTTGTCCAGATGCATAGGACTTCAACTCACTGACTTTTGAAGCTTCTTGCAACTTACTGGGCTCAGTTAGAAGCATTGTATTTACTTTAGCTGTAGCTCAGATTTATTGTTACTAGCTTAATTCTACACTTTTAGCTAATTTGTGCTATTCTATTATCATTTAGTGACTAAATCTACTATTATTAAGTGTTGTATTGATTTGATTCTACATGTAGTTTCTACTCAAGTCTGCGAGCAATTTGTCTGTTTTGGAAGTAGCAATAATGTGGCCCAGCTTGTTATGCCCTCAGGTTTTTTTATTTATAGGCAGAGTTTACCTCTGATGAAGAGTTTAAAGCATCAGTAGTACTTTGGGGAGAAATATTCAGTGCAGTGGGCTGAAGAGAAATTGTGTATTTTGTTTTAAATTGATCTCTGTAAGGATGATTTTAAGACTCTCATATGTAATGCATATACTCCACAATAGTGACAGTTAACACTTGAACATTTTTTTTTGCTGTTGTAAATTACTCAAGCAGCTTTTCTTAAGGTATTTGAAGTGGTAGTTATTATTGGGGGCAGAACAGTAACTGACAAGGTTCTTTACATGAACTGCAGAAATATGTTTAGGTAGAAACTAGTATTATGAAACAGTATGACGTTAAAACATGGACTTTTCATGTCTTTTGATAGTTACCTACAGAGTCAGTGCGATGTTGCACAAATACTATCTTTTATCTAAAAGTAAGTTGGGAGAGAGTACACAGAAAAACAGTCAAGCAGTTTAAAAGCAAAGGGAATCTGGACTGTCTTTCTGAATATCTTCTTTGTAAGGTCTTGCTTTTCTCTTGCAAAGACGTCACAAATAGTTTAAGAGATTAGCTAGTGGTACTGTGCCAATGACTAAAAATTTTTCCTCAAGGGAATACCTATAATGCAGAGAGGTGGATATTCTGTTCTAGAGCTTAGATTCCTTACCCTGCTTCTCTGCAGGAGAGTCTTTTGCACTGCCCTGACCTGTAAATATGAAAAGATAGACTGTTGAGGCAGAATTGTCTTTGTTAGAAATATTCCTGTGACACTGAAGTTCAAGCGTCTGTTAGCCTGCCCTGCCGGAACCTTGAGGTCTGATGATGTCCTTTGTTATAGTACCTACTGTGTGAAATACTTCACTAGGTTCTTCCCTGACATCCTCACAGAAACCTCAGTGAATGTTCTGACTTTCCTTGGTAGCACTTGGTAACCAGAATTCAGAATGCCAATGGTGATAAGCCTTACCTTCCTTGATTCCCCACAGGGAGTTTTGAGCATCATTCTTGACAGGTACCTGCAATATGTCAGTTATGTAAACTGGCTTTCCCAATAGTCTGGCAACAAAAGCCTGACTTTCCGATGCCACTGGGGCTGTGCTAAAGGGTGGATCTTTTTTACTGGAAGTTTTTCCAGCTTGTACCTTGTTGTGCGGGTTTAGCCCCAGCCAGCAACAAAGAACCCCATGGTCGCTCACTCGCTCCTTCCTCCTGGTGGGATGGGGAGGAGAATGGGAAGAAAAAAGCAAAACTCATGGGTTGGGATAAAGACAGTTTAACAGAACAGCAAAGGCAGAGAAAAATAATAACAATAATACTGATAAAAAGAATATACAAAGCAAGGGATACGTGGTGCAATTTTCTCACTGCCTATTGCCTGTTCTGCTCCTGAGCAGTGATTACCCGTCCCCAGCCAGCTCCCTGACTGATATGCCGAGCATTGATGTCACGTGGTATCGAATATCCTGTTTGTTTAGGTCCTAGCTGTGTCCCCTCCTGGCTTCTTGTGAAAATTTATCCTACCCCAACCGAAACCAGGACATTGTCCACCCCTTATTCTATACCATCTATGTCATGCCTAGGTCCCCCATTTTCCAATTAATCACCACCACTTTTCCTGTCTTTGAGAGAGAGAGAGGTACACACAGAGATAGCATTCCCTTAGTCTGTGGGCTGTCCCTTTAAAACATCTGTTGAGTTCATTTAATCGCGACTTTGGGCTCCGCCTGTCTTAACAGTCCTTCAGGGCAGGAGACATGGTATGTGGTGTTGGGTGACTGCATGCTGCATCCAGAGCTCGCGGCTGGTCTATCTGGCATGGCCCATGCCCAGGGTCTGCAGGTTGAAGATGTCAGTCTCAAGGAATTTGCTGGGCGCCAGTTGCTGAAGCCAGGTCCAGTCCCATTACCCCTACACTTTGCTCGGTTTTATCAAAGCCCATCCTTCATTAGTTTGGGTTATTCTTACTGTAATACCATTGATCTGGCATATAGTGACTATAGTGCTGATGACATACGGTGACAGGGTTATTTAGCAATTAACATCACACAACTTAATTCATTGACATTCCTCACCCAAAGTCAAATCCCCATGAGGTACACATCGGATGTCCTCATCCTTCTGCATCACCCATCAAGGGCACTCAGGTCCTGGAGCAAAAGCAATCCCGTGGATGGGTTTGCGTGTGCCTGAGGCAGGACTAACCCAGACTGTCTTCCCTAACGTATTTTTCGTGTGCACTGTGGGGACTTTATGCCCTTCTACAGTATGTGGTAGTTTTGACTGGGCAGGGCCAGCTCAGTTGGTGGATCTCCTGTTGTTAACTAACCAGGTGGATTTTACTAAATGAGTATCCTAGTGTCTGAAGGCCCCACCCCGCATTGCTCTCAGAGCAGTTTTTAACAGTCCATTGTACTGTTTGATTTTCCCAGAGGCGGGTGCATGACATAGGATATGATACACCCACTCAATACCATGTTCTTTGGCCCAGGTGTCTATGAAATTGTTACGCAAATCAGTCCTGTTGTCTTTCTGGGGTGCCACAGAGCGAGCAACATGAGTTGCTTTTCAAGGCCCAGCCTAGTGTTCCAGGTGGTGGCATGGGGCACAGGGTAGTTTTCCAGCCATCCGATGGTTGCTACCACCATTGTGAGCACATGGTGCTTACTTGGCAGGTTTGTGGAAATGTGATACAATCAGTCTGCCAGGGCACCCTATTTTTATGTTTCAGCCATTGTCCTCCGTACAACAGAGGCTTTACCTGCTTGGCTGGCTTGATTGCAGTGCACATTTCACAGTCATGAATAACCTGTGCAATAGTGTCCATGCTCAAGTCCACCCCTCGGTCACGAGCCCATCTATATGTTGCGTCTCTTCCTTGATGGCCTGAGGTGTCATGGGCCCACTGAGATATAAACAGTTCACCCTTATGTTGCCAGTCCAGATCCACCTCAGCATCTTCAGTCTTAGCAGCCTGATCCACCTGCTGGTTGTTTTGATGTTCCTCAGTGGCCCGACTTGGATATGTGGGCGTCCACTTGGTGCACTTTTACAACCAGCTGCTCCAGACGGGCAGCAATATCTTGCCACAATGGGGCAGCCCAGATAAGTTTGCCTCTGCGCTGCCAGTTGTTCTTCTTCCATTGCTGCGGCCACCCCCACAAGGCATTGGCCACCATCCAGGAGTCGGTGTAAAGACAGAGCACTGGCCACTTCTCTCGACTGGCAATGTCCAAAGCCAGCTGGATGGCTTTCACCTCT
>Ga0065711_1051703_pt1 | contig 10271 bp, 5 predicted proteins | sample Hoacrofraction12_FD_59098 | JGI IMG/M metagenome (GOLD analysis project Ga0065711, IMG submission 59098) | Hoatzin crop microbial communities from Cojedes, Venezuela - Epithelial fraction 12 v2 (version 2) | ecosystem: Host-associated > Birds > Digestive system > Esophagus > Crop | place...
CGTGATTTATGTCTGTAGCCTATCCGAATAAGCGTGATCGCGTGTGCAGATATGAAAAATGTATATAACCACGCAAGCAGACCAATAAATCGAATCGACTGTGCATTGTACCAATGTGTGAGAGTCATTCCTGTCCGTGCACAGATGCTGAAACTCAGCAGATGAGCAATCACCGGCTGGTGATCTACACCTGCAGCTACTGCCTGTTCTTTACCAAATATCACAGGACTAGCTGGCAAATCAGGTTGAGACTAGTCTTGAAAACACAGCATCTACCTGTTCTTGCATGTTTGTACCTAAGATCTGGCTAACTCACGCAGGACTGTTTTCAGGAGGACTTGATGGCACTGAGTATGAAGATGGATATTCATGCTATCCAGTAAGAAAGTGTTCTTCCTTACAAGAAGGCCAACAAATGACTTAATTCCTGCAGGGCAGAGCTGCTTTCTATGTAGGCTTGGCAACTGAATGCTGCACTCACCTCAACAAAGATGAAGCAGGGGATGATGGAGTAACTTCTCTGGGTATTGTTTCCTAAAGCCATTTCTCATCACTCTTCTTGGGGAGGCACTGTTCAAAACTTCACCATCCTGAAAAAGAAAAAACAAAGGTGTTTCAGTATGTTTTCTTTTTTTTCGAACTCCACATTTAACACAATGAGGTTTGTAACATGGAGCACTGACATATTCGACCAGGGATACAGACTAAAAAGAACATCAAAGTCTTAACTTGTGGTCATACAAAATAACCTAAGAATGCATTCTCTTTGCAGCCCAAAGGCAAGAGACAGACACAGGTTACAAGATACATCATCTACAGAGCAAAGAACAATGAGGAATACAACTGTTTCCTTAATTACAATCCACTCCCAAGCAAAGACTTATTCCCCAGGACTGCAAAATCATTTTCAGCCCACTGTCCTGCCTACAGTATGTTTTAAATCAAGCAGTTTTGGTAATTGACTTGTGAACTTGTACTTTAAAAGATACACTTACAGTATATTAATTGTACACGTAATCAAAATGTTTATCTGCATGAAGTCTCACCTGCTCAAGATGACAGCACGTCTTATGCACAAAAAAATCCTAACAAGCAAATATAACAAAAATGCAATGAAGGACTTGGCCCTTGTTGCAGAGCCTTTCTAGCCTGCTATAAATTCGTCCATTAACCCACAAAACCCTACCTGCTTAGCATTACTTCAGGCTACTGACTATTCTAATTAACCTTATGATGCTCTGGGCTAAGACACTTCATCTTTTTACAGCACAAAAAGTATGAAAGGAGAGAACAGAATACTAACATGGAGAATTTTTACTGTGAGTGCATGCACTTTTCTGTACACGTGAGGTAACACATCAAGAAGCTAAGTCTGGTTTAAATGATTTTAGAGCGAGGAATAGGCTAGCAGGGAAAATGGGGCTGGAAAAGCAGCGTGTACTCCAGAGCTGCCAGGTGCATGCTTGCACAGAGCATGAGACACAGAAGAGAATGGAAATCCTTCGCTATCAATTTTAATGTAAGCACATCAAGCAAGAGCACAGATTTAGGTGGGCCTGACCTCACTTCCAACACTCATGCAGAACACCTGCTCTGATCATCAGCATCTCCAAAGACCAGGGCCAGGGCATGAAGGTGGTGAAAGCTGCTGTATTTTCCAGCGGATGCTTTGCACAACATCTTCCCCCAGCTCTTTGACCTCACTGGCATCTGGGTGGCAATTCAGGCCTTGGCATATGGAGCCTGTAAGGTTCATGACGGGGTCAGTGCTTTCTCACCAGCTCTCAGCAGGGTTACTACAAGAAATACTATTACCAGAGCACTGAGTTCAGCAGAGGTTATGAAGCCTGACTGAGGAGCTGGATCAGCTGGCAGTGCTTGCCACCTGCACCAGGATGCAGGCTCTTGGCTTGCCACCTATGAACTACTTAATGTAGTTCTTATCTCACCTCCTCACAATTTGACTCAGAGCTGTAAAATACACAAGGTACACAACAGTTTTGGTAATACGGTTCTAGGCACAGCAGAACTTTAGTGACTCCAGTGAAGCCACATCCTCTGTCAGAATGGCTTCCGAACTATTAACCATTAAAAAATGCAGTTCCAGGTCAAACAAAATACTCAGGAAATGATACCTGTGACACACTTCAGACACTCCTAACCTACACTGTAACACAGTTCCGAAATACAAATATTCTGAATTCAAATTACCTGTTTTTCCAAACATACTTCAGCTTTACTTATGAGATAAAATGGGCTTCATCTTAGAGGTTAGTGTCATTGTTATTCAAAAAAAAAAGACAAGCTAATCTAAACCCATTTTTACTGTGGAAAAAAATTCCACTCATTCATTTTTTAACAGCATTTTTCATACTGCCAACTCTTGTGCCATATGGCTCTCCCTTTAACTTGGCAAACATTGTGCCTAGTAGAATACTAGGTTAAAGAGTTGAAGCAGCTTACAGAGCATTATTCCACTTAACTCTTCTTGTATCTGGAGATACAGTGTCAGCACCTTTTGCTGTAAATCCTGTTTTTCAAAAGGCTTAGTGCAAAGATGTTAATTCATCAGCACCTTCATGAATGCTTTTCCAGCTCAAACAAGAAATACCCAGTGTATTCCATAACACTGTCGTGTAACTTCAAGCTGTGCCTTCAGTTCCAATTGCTGTGATGGCTGTATGTTCCTAACCAAAGCAGAGGGCTGCAAGGCAACCCAAGAATATAAAAAACACTCTCAACAGATGACTGAAAGCAACTGCACAGACAAGCAAAGAAGCTGAGGGTTCTCAGTAGTCATATAAAATTGCCCAATTTAATGCTAGGGGGCTTTTGATGTCATAAATATGTATCACTATATCTGTTCTTTCAAGCTTATTGCGCACCACTGGTTTAAAAAAAACTGCACTGCCTATGGGAAAGCATTTTACACGTCAGCTTCTCCCCTATGTGATGACACATTTGTGTCAGACATAAGTAGTAAGAGACCAAATAGCTGGCTGATCAAGCCAGCTAATTCCCAGACTGTGGGAAAACTCTCAGCTAGCCTGTCCTTGCCACAGCAGATCTTTTCACTGCCTCACTTGACAGAAGAGTAAAGGGGAGGAACAGCGTGATCTTGGTGGGAGGACCATCTTTTGTCTCTCTGCAGCTGGCAATGAGTCCTCTAGGGACACAGACAGCAAAACACACATCACAGCAATCCCTAGATGCTTCAGTCTGCGGAGCAGCCACAGATAACCCACTTTTCCCCAAAGAATTAGGGAATCATAATGAGACGTAAAACAAGTGTTCAGTGACAGTCCTGTTTTATAATCCATGAAGATCTCTCTGCATTGAGCAAATTTTCATAGTGCAAAGCCTCTGACCAAAGCAACAGCAAATTACAGCTACAGTATCAGCATCTGGTATTGCCTTCTCCATTCTTTATTTTTGTCATTTTGACTCAATTGTTAAGGAACTCAGGTTAGCAAAACTATAAGAGGCTTTTTAGATCCCACTAGCTGTAACCTTGTAAGGCCTGGTCTGTCAGCATTGCATCAAAGCAGAATTGGTCAAACCTATTCTAACTAATTAGGGACCACCATAGAGGGAATATTAACAATCTGGAGATCTGGTATTATGAGATGCTTCTACTCTTGAAACAATACATATAACTGTATAACACAACATTTGTGAATTAATTTGCATTAGTTAGTTCTCATCTTGTTCAATTTACCCCACATGCATTTTCAGAAAGCCCCTAAACTACAGCATAGGTGGTTATTGTCTGATATCTCCTGGGAGAACAAGCGAAGACATAGAATATACATAAGTGAATCGAAAATTAACTGAAAAGGACAGCAAAGAAAACAGAATTCAAGCTGAAGAGATTTTCTTGCCGCAGGGGTCCATCCAGGGGAAAATGAAGAATGAGAGTCAGAGTGGAGAAAAGAAGAATGTTCTAAAAAAAGGTATTTTCTTACAGGTTACTAACCAGCAGAAGAATTTCTAAAAGCCCCATTCAGGTATTTTCGAAAGCTTTTTATGTGAGTACGTGGCAGACAGTGAAAAGGACATATCTAGGACAAACCAGCATTTGCAGAGCCTTTGTAGTATAACTCCTGCAGCACACACAGTACAGCTGATCATTGTTCTGCTATCAGTGCTCAAACCAATTAATTTCTTGTCCGTTCCTCAGGAGAAAGTGGTCACCCTTATGTTTTATAAACTATGTCCTGCAGAGGTGAGAAGATCAACATTATGGCTTTACTTATTGCTACAGTGGACGTCTGGCCACCTGTGGAAAATATTAAAATCAACAATCCAGAAAACTTAAGAGGCAGCATTTATCATGATTTTAAACCCATGTTTCATTCAATCAGTACCAATGCATGTTTCTTTTGCCCTTAGCTCAGAGACTGCCAGCTTGAAATGCAGTAACTGCTGCGCAGACTAGGACAGTAGCACAGCCACTGCCACACGTGGGACAACACTTTGCTGCAGAATCCCAAATCTGCTCAGACCAGAGGTGAGGAGAGCAAGTACTGCTCATTTGGTACCAGGATGTGATGCAAGCACAAAAAAATGGATTGGATTTCCTGTCCCTCTTCATCTAGACAGTTTCATGATCTTTTCAGTCGCAGGTAACGTTCTGTTTCAAAATAAAATGTAAATGTTCTACCAGAAGGAACACACCTGTGGTATTTCTGTACCAATGTTAAAGACACTTCAAATGCAAGCATTCCCCCATTTGTAAATTAGTTTAATATTGCATTAACAATTTTCAACCCCCTTTTGGCAATTGTCTTCAAATTATAAAGATCTCCCCTCTCATTAAAACATGAATTCTATTTACTAGTTAAAAAAAAAAAATCACTAAAACTTCTGCATCAAGGATCAATTTGCCCACCTGAACCACAAAATTGCGTATGTCAAACCTCCATTCAATTAAGAAAACAAATTCAAACTAATGCCACTGCTGAAGATCATTATCCCAGCTTTTGCAAAGAACTGTATCATTATAACCATTATTTATTACACTAGCTCTTACAGATCCCATTGTAAAGCAGCCCTCTATTTCCTGTGGGGGAAACAGAGCCAGAAACAGTTGAAGCAATTTGCCAGACATCACACAATGACTCAATGTCTAGGCTGAAGAAAGACATATTATTCTCAGACTCCTGTCAAATGCTTTATCCACTTGACTATACAGCCTCTACACCTGAAATGTACTTGCTAATTCCTGCACAAGAACTACATAGCTTTTATTACACATTTAAGTAATAGAGGTTTCCCTTTGCTTGCTACTGAAACCGTGACAGAATGCACATCACAGCTCTGCACAAGAACCCATCAAACACACACAAAGACTTGACAGCCTCACAATATCCTCGCCATGCAACTTCACTCCTGCCATGTCCAATGGTCCCTCACTATCCCCACGCAACCCTGTCATGAACATGCATGTGATTTGGAACAGCTTGCAACAGGATAATAGTAGCTTAAAATGTCTTTCCCAAAGTTCTTTTCCACATAAACCTAACCAATGCATACAAAAGGGCCTAAGGACTGAAAGGTAAGGTTTTCCTGCAAAAGGCAGTCATGGCCATGTAACGTTTTCCTGGCTGAAGTACAGACATTTTTCGTGTTTTCAAAGTAATCAGAAACACTGAGTAGTGGCATGAATCATTCCAAAATCCAAACTGTGTGAGGAAAACCCAAATGACATTGTAACACAAAGACCTGTTTATGATTTGGATAGTCTGCCTTGCATCGAAACATAACACAGACTGTTTGCTTGGTGTTATTGCATAAGAATACTAAAGCTAAGAAAATAGCATCAGATCTGCAACAATTAGAAGGTACCAGACAACTGGCACCCAGTTTGCTGTCTCAATGAGCAAAAACACAATGGTTTCAATCTACAAACAAGAAAGTTATCTTTTGGATCAGGTTGCCCTTGATCTGTGGACAAGTTCATACACACAATGGAGCTTCGGCAAGAGGGAAGACACTCACCCTGCTCTAGCTTCCCATCATCAAGGAACTCTTTAGCCCATCCACTGTGAACTGAGAGACAAAGCGTCACTGACACCATGGCCATCAGACCAGTAACATGGTGTCAGACTGATGACACTGTACGTCCAAACTCTAACATGTTTGAGTCACACTTGATTATTACTTGTTAACTGACAGACTGCTTAGTAGCTCATCATAAACAAATGTGTGATCTAAGTTTCAATACTTGCCTGGAGTCTGTCTGCCAAAGCACTCCCAGGTCAGCAGCAAGACCTCCTACTCTGCAAGAACACCTAAAAGAGGAGCTGAGCAGATAAAGCAGGAGCTCAGTTTATTGGATCTAGATCTCACCACACAACAAAATTTATTATAAATTTCCCTAACAGCATAAATGCCTGGTTTCTACTTAAGCTACGACCATTCTAAGAGATTGACGTGTCAGTGAAAATGCTTCTCACGCATGTCTCCATAGACTCAATGACAAGAAACTAATTACATATCACTAATGATAGCAAGTAAAAGAACAAGAAGTCCACCACATATACACAAAACAAGCCCACACATGTTCAACATCACAACAGACAATTTTGCAGCATTTGAGTATTAAATCAGAAAAGCACTTTCTCTGATGAGAGTTCTGACCTTTTTCTGCTAGCAGAGGTCACATTTTAACATTTCTGCATTCATACTAGCAAACCGTTTTATGGCAAACAATGATACCTAAGTTATACAGTTCACAGCACATCTGAAACGATGACCCTTGATACAAACCCTACTTTGTTACAAAGAAAGAAACAGGAACAGCTGGATTCCTAATCTACCAGTCTCTTGAAAATGTGTTGCTGAATCCCTGGTGGCAAAGCAGGATTTGATCCACACAAGAAAGTAACACCTTTAAGAGTTCTGTTAGGGATGTTTTCCCTTCCTCCTAGCTTCATGTGGAAAATTATCCTGTGTCTGAGTGATAAGCAGCAGTATTAAATCTATAGACAGGCAGACTGATAAGGGCTCTGCACCACTTTTCAAGAGGGCTCAAGTGTTATGTCAGCATGGCAGAGGCCTCATCACAACTTCTCACTGCAGGCAGACAGGTGAAATCCCAGCACCACAGCTGCTAGTGACAAAATTTACATTGATGCCACTCGGCCAGAAATTCGTGGATGTTGTCTCAGTAGAACCCAAAGCATAACTGTGTAAACATCAGGTATCTGCATGCTAACATCCAGGAAGCCAAACAACATGGCCACATGCCTTATTTTGAACTACCTCACACCTGCAAACCTTCCCTTTTCTGCAGGTCTGAAAGTGGTCTGAAAGTGGTCACGGTCAATCCGTGAATTTCATTTGGTGAGGCAATGAATCCCTTACGAAAATGTCCAGTATATCAATTACTCAGTGTTTGCTTTAAAGGGTACCCACTAAACTGTACTGTCACACCAGCAAAACCATATGAATAAGAAGTTTAACCTACTATAGCTGATGACGCTTCTCTCTTCCTTGCAAAAAGATCAGCAGTGCATGATAAATGAAGAAGGAATCTGATGATGAGATGCATTAGGAAATTCTTAAACAAAAGTAACGAGCAGTTTCTGGGAAAAAAAACAAACCCAAACCACTGAATTTATCCATGCAGTTAACAGGATTGATCCTGCTCCTAACTTTCATTTAACTCAAAAAAGTTAATTGTTCTAGGGCTCATTTCATCCTTAAAAACATTTAAGTGATTCTGAATGAAATAGTTGTGCATTATCTTAGGCAAAAGACTATTTCTGGCCTTTATTCATCCATCTGAAGGCACGTCCTCTTGATTTAGACTAATTAATTCGCCTTGGGAGCTTCTCTGAACAAATGCAAAAGGCAGCTGGTAATTTCTTTTACTTCTAACTGGTTAAAACACCATGTATCTTTAAGGACATTTATAGCAATAAACTGCCAGGTGTGGTCAGCAATGAAGTAAGAGTGCATAGACATAAGGAACTCTGAATTCCAGAAATTAGTAATATGATTAGTTTAATGAAAATATTGCAGTCTGTAGTTCCAGAAGTAACATATTCAGGATCCAGAACTGCACTGATTGATTTAATTCATCATGGGCTTGAGACACGGATACTCTATTTAACGCTATGCTAAATCACCAGTCCTAAAATACTGTATAGAGTTCTAATTTACTGTCTCATTTGCACAACCTACGAAGAAAATGATAAGACCCATTTTTATTTACAGCTGACAGTCTTGCAAGGCTCAGGCTGGAACGAAATATTAAAGTATGACCTCCCCGATATTTCGGATACTATCATGAAGGGCTTGTGACTGAACTTCACTCCTTGAAACCAACTCCACTGTGTTTGGTGCCTCTCCATGCAAAGCACTGACAGGCACTGAGCAAACTCTGGACAGTTTCAAGCGGTAAAAAACAGAGCAGTCTTCTCCTCAGGCTCTTACCACAGTTAACTGGTGGAAAAGGAGAAAGACATTGAAGAAAAAGAGGGAAACAAAAGTAAACCTTATATTTTATAACACCAAGCTGTGGATTACACAGGGTAACAACACAACAGTGCAGAGGAGAGGAAAACTGGATGAGCAATGGAAAAACTGCTACAGGATGGAAGGCAGAAGAGGAAAACAGACAAGTTTTGCCTGTGATGGGAAACCACAAGACTGAAAATTTTATCTACTCTAATAAAGGGGTAACAACACAATAGATTCTAAAAAACACTTCTCCTTTCCCCTCCCACACTTCTTAGGGTTTTGCAGAAGAGATTTTAACATTAATAACATAATTTTGAAGTATTAAAATAATTAATTTTAATATAAGAAAAAAATTGTCCAGAGAAATTCCCCTCTTTCAGATGAAAACTTGTACTCTACTCCAGAAAACTGCTAGTGTTGAGATTTTTTTCTTTTCAAAACATCTTTAGTCAGCGGTCCTACTGAAATCGATTGAGCTACTAAAAAACCAACTGGTTGCTTACGTGTCAGCAAGAATAAAATGTAATGGTTCTTTATTTGTAATAGAGTTTCACAGCTATGCACAAAAAGAATTTAGGGAATCCCAATATTAAAAACATATTTCAAAAATACATGCTGCATGGTCTTTTTGTATGCCATCCCTGCTGAGCCTAAGTCCAAGCAAGCTGCTGATTCATGCATTTGAGTGCAATCACTGAGTTACGCACTGTTTACTCTCAGGAAGAGCTGAGCAGTTGCAGTCTCACCTTAACTGGTCAGCAGGGATTTCACTGATGCCATGACGGGCTTGCACTGGAACAGACCCAGCACAACCAGTCCCAGCATCAACCTGCCCCTCTCCCTGCTCTCCGGCACTGCCACGCATCTGCTCCTTGCCAGTTCCCAAAGGGTACGTCCAATCCAGCTGACAAACATGAAGGAAAAGTCTGTGGGATGTTCTGACTGATAACTGAATCAAGAAAAAATTAATGGTCCTTTCACACCTCTCCGTGCTGAGCAAACACTGGCATATCCTTCTCCTTTATTTGAAGGAAGAGGGTTGTGCAAAATGCCAGCCACTCCCAGTCTTCAGATGGAGATCTCAAAGGAAATTTCCAGACCCCTCTCCTCCCACTTTCTTGCTCTGACAACTTGGGAAGACAACACTTTTGGAGAGCGTTCATAAAGGTCATAGCGTAAAGACAGAACAGAAGGAATATTCAGATGAGTACGGAAATGAACAGAGCACAGCTATGTAAGCCAGGGTGAGGGGAGGAAAATCGGGTGAGCAATATGTTTCTATTTATTTCCAATTTTTTTTTCAGGGGATGAATGCTGCATTGAAAATTTCAACCAAAAATCACAGTGAGCTAATAGTAAACACCAGGCATGTAATAGGCACAAGCCAGTGGACTCTACACAGAAAAAAATGCATTCATTTTGTCCCCTCAGGGCCAAGCAAGCAAAACTATGTGAGTATTGATTGCAAGCTGTAATATTATGAAAGTAAACAAGCAACCGCCTCACCACATTGTAGCCTTTGCTGACGAGATCCAGAGGCACAACCACTTGCTCCTCTGATGTTCTGGTATTCATATTGGCTGTGGAGCTGCCACAGATACACAAGGACTGCACGGGCTTCCATTCCTGCAAACCTGGCAGCAAGCTCAATCTTACGTGGATTTTTTATCTGTTCACCTGGTTTACAAATATCACCTTCACCTTCATGCCTTGCAGGGACAGAGTACAAAGGATTTCTGTCATGCCTGCTCTGTTCCCTCATACAAAACACCACAGCAGAAGCTCTCCTTAATGGGGGGGGG
>Ga0065711_1051704_pt1 | contig 10271 bp, 8 predicted proteins | sample Hoacrofraction12_FD_59098 | JGI IMG/M metagenome (GOLD analysis project Ga0065711, IMG submission 59098) | Hoatzin crop microbial communities from Cojedes, Venezuela - Epithelial fraction 12 v2 (version 2) | ecosystem: Host-associated > Birds > Digestive system > Esophagus > Crop | place...
CCGTTTGCGTGTGCATGCAGGCCTTATGATCACGTCATCCTTTCCCCCTTGTTGCTTTTTTTTTTTTTTTGCTTCTCATGTATCTTGGATTGTACTTAACTTCTTACAAAACCTAGGTGATCGAAAAACATGTGTAACGTTGTATTGGGAAAAGGTTGTGATCAGACACGGCTAAATAAAGAAGGAAGCATTACAATTTATATTCATGAAGAGGCAGACTTAATGCTTCGCAGTTATCTTTTAGGTTTTTATTTCCTGGTTTCTAGAAGCTCGACAGGATAATCATGTGCCCTTAATGTAGTTTTGCTGATGGAATACAGTTATATAATACTGCATACTTTTCTAAATCACTTTTGCTACAATTATTACTTGTATGAAAGATTAAGACTACAAGAGGTTCAAGCGAGGAAATCGATGTAGGTCAGTATGTTATATATAAGCAGATGTGTGTAAGAATATTTTTTAATACAGTTTTGAACCATTTGTTCATTTTTAATCTTTGAATCTCTTTAAAAACATTTTCTGCTTCTATTAAATATCAGGGTGTTTCTCCCAGCTAGGTAGCTGAGTTCTCAGACAAGCGCATTTCCATCCACACTGAAAGAATGCAGCCCCTCCCCACTTCATATCTCCAGTTTAAAAGCAGGCTGAAATTCTTACATCTGTACAGTCGGATGGAAAGCAACTAAGTTGTTCTAACACGGTTCCCTTTTGAACTCAATGAGTCTGATTTTTTATTTACACTGAGGTCCTTTTTGCCCTTGTGGCCATGCAGTAGGACTTTTTATGGTCAACATAAGTATAAACCACATTAATTAGACCATATACTGATATTCTTAGCAAAGGACCACCAGCATTGCTCATGCTACCTAACTAACCTTGGCCAACTGTTAATGTTTAGTTCAATAAATATATAAAGGACTATATTTCACGTAGCACCACACTGAAGACTTTTTGTCTAGCAGACTGGGACTGTACTATGACTGTGATTCCAGAGGTGAAGTATTGGAGGGCAACCAATACCTGTTACCACAGAGCTGAATCAGCTACATGGGCATAGTCAAGGCTCATACCAGAGAAGTCTGGAGGTGCCACTAGTTGTCAAGAAACACTGGTTTTAATAGCAGCCTATTAATTTTTCTCATTTTCCCCAAAAGGATCTAACTTGTCATTGCAAGCAGGCAAGTTTGAGAGCTGTTGCCATCAGGCTTGAGTTCTAGCCAAGCTGTACGGATCGTTGTTGAGATTGGTTGTCTTTTTTGGTATTTGGTTTGGGTGTTTTGAGATGTGTGTGAAAGGGAGGAAGGGAATTTTTTAGCTTGTGGAAGGTCTGGAATTTTTGGAATTAATTGTTTGCTTTCCTTATAGCATGCTCCTTTACTCTTTTTGTTTTCTGCTCTTCTCACCCGGTGAGCCTTTATGCTTTTTGGAGCTCCTACCCCTGAGAGGATGCTTAGGGTTAGCATGTTGATTTTTTTTTTTCCTTCTTCTTTTTTTTTCAGTTGCGCCTTTGAGGGTGAGGAAGGGCAGGGAAAGCTGCTAAGCCTGTCTCATGATATCCTCACTTTTTACTGGGGATGATGCATCATTGATGGGGCATCAGCATAGGCTGCTTCAGTGTCCTGTAGTTCAGGGGTATACAATGCTGCAGCAGTGGAAGATAAAACATTCATGCCATGAAGTCAGTGGCCAAACTCTTAACGACTTTCAGAGGGGCTGATATTGATTCGGCAATCATCCTTTGTGTTGCAGTGTAAAATGGCAGCCCAGCCTGCCCCAAGATGGGAGGCGAAAAGTCATGGCGGCTGTTCATCTCTCTCCAACTGGTTAAGGGGGGGCATGGTCCAAGGAGGTGGCCTGGATCAGACCTGCTTTTGTATAGCCCAAAGTTTTGGACACTGACCAAGAAAGTTTTGTTCCTACTACTTCCTAGAGAAGTGCAGAGGGAGAGCTGCTGCTGGACAGGCAGGCTCGTGGCAGAGCACCGGCCTCTGCTCTCAAGGGCTTCCAGCCTCTAGCAATGGCAACAGTCAAGCTCGGCAGTCCCCTGCGTCTCCATCTTTGCCCAGACAGCTGCAGGCAGGTGAGATTGCCTGCACGGGGAAGGAAGGGAGAAACTGTCTGCCTGGCAGAGGGCAGGAATGCTCCTGGTGGGGATGAGGGGGAAGATGCTTTGTGCAGAAGAAACTTGCCTTCATGTAAGTGTACTTGGCAAGGGGAAGGATCTGGGGAGCGGGGGACACAGTGTTTGCATGGGGGTGGGAGCCACTTCTCTTCCGTATGAGTATTATTCTTCCTCTCTGGGTGAGATGAGGGCGATGTGTTTTTTGCGTAGCATGGGGTGTGAGCCTTGGCGTTGCCTTGCTCTATTCCACAGAATGGTTTCCCAGCACTGACTGAAGTGTTTGAGATGAATTCTGCACTGGCTTCCATCAAAACCAACACATGCAACGGGAAACACCTCTGTTGCTGATAAGGTGTGATTTATTTATTAAGTTCTACAGGAATTATATCATTATACACACTGCTGCTAATGATTTCTCTGCAGTGACAGCACTCCTGCGTTTAGTTGACATCCATTTCCCATCCTGTCACATTTAATGGCTTTGTTTGGAAGTCTTTTACATCCAATATGTAGCAGGCCAAATCCTTCACGAGGCTTTCTGTAATACCCAAACTGCTGTAGTGAACTCGGCTGTTACTGGAGAGTGGATGTCATAAATGCTGCTGTCTCCCTAAAGCCTTTGACATACCTCAAGTTTGCCGTAACACCCCACCACAGTCATTTTCAGGATGAGTCTGGCCTCTGTTTTCTTCATCCTTCAGATTCGTTGCTAAATTACATGTGAGGAGAGTAGCAGAGATAGAGCTATTTTGTTCAGTCCTAAGAGAAATCTTAGATGGTGTGTTACTACCTAATGTGGGAATAAGGAGACAGACTCTTCTCATAGTGCGTGGTGAGGTGGCAGCAGGCCATAGACACAAGTTGCAACAAGGGAAATTCTGATTAGACCTCAGGAATATTTTTTTTTTCCCCTCAAGAGAGTAGTCAAATGTTATAACAACTTACCTAGAGAGCTTAAGGGATCTCCATCCTTGGAGGTACTCAAAACTCAACTGGACAGGGCCCCAAGTAGCCTGCTCTGTTGGTCCTGCTTTGACTGAAGGGTTGGATGACTTGAGGAGATTGCTTCCAACATTGGTTGCTCTATGGCAGTTTGTTTACAGTCAGTATTCCCACAACAGTGGAAAAGGCTGGTGACTTAGTAAAGCCCATTGCTATAGAAAAAGCAGCAAAATAAGAAAAACAAAAAACTGAATGCTGTAGCCAGCAGTAGCCAAATAGGAAGATAAAGGTAATTCTAAAAATGAAAAATCCAAAAAACCCAACCACACAAAAATAAAAAAAACATGCATTTACTGAGAATAGAATTTTTGCTGGGTCTGGTAGATCTCCCAAAAAATGCCCAGGAAAAACATCAGGCATGAATGAGGCTGCATTAACGAAGTGACTGTAGATTCTGTCAAAAGAAAAGTTGAAGGTTTTTTTCTCAGCTTGACCCTTTCTGTGCCATCGTGGCTAGAAGACTCTGTGGAGTGCAAATGTTGCGTTAGTAATTCAGCAAGACGGAGTGACATTTGAAGTAGCAGAGATATTTCTCTACTTTTTAAATCGGACTATAAATCTGTGTAGTTGCTTCATTTCTGCCTAAAGCAGGATCAAGGTTGAAAGTAAAGGGTCTGTAACTCACTTCTGGAAATAATGGTATTCATAGTGAATTGGTATTTGGAGCATTCGTTTAGAACAATGGGCATTGTCCACTGCCTTGCTGCTTCTTTTATGGCGTAAAGGATCATTGACTCATTCCCTCGTCCAGACCCCTTGATGGCAAGAGTAATGCATTCAGCTGTTCTTCAAACACAGCTTAGCTGAAGGAGATGGTTGTCTCACACATGTGAGTGTTACTCATCTATGTACTTGTCCCAACAAAACTGTTAGAAGTGTAAGGAGTTTCTTGAAGCTCTACCAAAGGCTGCCTGCAGGCACAAACTGCTGTCTAATGCAGTTCCCTGCCTTCCAAAGACACCATGGATGTGTCAGTTTAGAGTATTTCCACTGTATATGCCCTACGTTTTGAGCACTCTCGTTCTTTCATAGTGCAAAGAGAAAAGGTGTTGGCATCAAATTTTAGTTCTCCGTGCAAACAAAACGTTTTCTTGAAAAGTGTAATTTGGAGTCTACAGGGGCAATTCTTATGCAGAACTACACGATCCAAATGGTGCCCAGTGGGCCTGTCTTGCTCGTTGGCAGAGCTCCAAGTTACTTCAATGGGTGAAGGGGTTTGCTTAGCTGTTCCCAAGAGGATAACATTTACAAGCAGCCTTTGGTGTTGGAGTGCTTAAGCACGTTAATACTCTGTGTACAGACCTGTCACGTTTACAGGGCTGATCCTGTCCTGCATTAGGCAGCTGTGTGATGTAAATTTGATCATAAACACAGACTTTCTTAGAGATTTTTTCTGCATGATGGTGGCTTTGGGGTGCACAAAGCTGTATAGCGACTGCAAGGAGCCTTTTTCCTTGCTGAGTTGACCCAGAGTGTTTGTATATTGGGGCTGTAAGCTACTGTCATCCTTTGGACCACTTTAAACTTATTGAGAGACTTGTGCTGAAAGGCTTACTGGCATCAAACAGCACGCAGTGCCAGAGCCAACGGGAGCACTGCATGAGATACCTGCTGCAGAAAGCAGCCCTCTCATGAGTTTGCTACATATGAAGAAAAAATGACTGCTGCTTAGATGGAGTCCAGTCATCAACCCAGAAAGCACAACCCAAAGCCTATCCACATGCATGTGTGATTGTGTTTAAGTATCTGGAAGTCCAAGAGTTTAAGTGAAGTTTCAAAGCATGAAGGAAGATCAGAATCTCTAATCAAAGTTTTTCCTCTTCTTCCAAAGGGTAGTTGAAGTTTATTAGACAGGACTGTTGAAACAATGATGAGGCTGAATCTAATAAAATTTTGGAAGAAAAGCATGCTTGGCTTTCTGGGAGATACTGATTTTGTTGCCTTAATCCTCGATTTTGTTTTAATTGAAAATGGTTGCTCTTAAGATCCCTATTCTAGCTGCTGGTTATGCTGAAACAGCATTCTGCCCACACAGGGTAGACTGGGGAATATGAAATATCTTCATGCCATTATGGATACCTCATACGCTTGGTACATGCTGTCATTGAGTGTCCACTTGTCGTAAGTGCTGATAGTTGCCTTCTAGAGGACTTTACTGATGATACTAAAGAGCAATTTTTTTTCTGGCAATTTAGTTTGGCTTCTAGGGGAAGATTTTGTAACATTTTCAGTGGGGAAAAAAATTGCTTGCTTCCTTGCTACCTTTTTTAAGGATTTCTAGGAGAGAAGTTTTTGGGATGAACTACTGTATACTGGGAATAAATGAAGTAATCGATAAATATTGCTGCAAGAGGAGGCAAAAGGAGCTTTCTGCAGACAAAGGGTAATCACTGTATTCCTGTAAAGGTAAATTCTCCCCTTAATTAGGGAATGGGTTTGAGAGGGTGGTGTTACAAGGCTAGAATGGTGCTGACCATGACACTAGGGGAGGACTGTGTATGTGCATATGATCAGTCCTTCAGGGATGTGAGCTGCCTGCAGAGAGCCCAGCAGAGCTGGGCTCTGCTGCTGGAGAAACTGGCTGCTGTTCGGAAGCACCTGATGGAAAAATACTGTGGTGCTAGCACAGTGGCTTAACCAGCTAACAGGGTAAATGGAATATATTGTATTCAAGAGCAGGATAATTCTGTTAACAGAGTGAGGTTTGTAGCTGAAGCACTGCCGCTAATTAGGGCTAGGTTTTCAAAGTGGTGCCTGGGACTATAGCCATAATTCTGTCAGTGATGGTCATGGAGCTCAGGTCTCCGTTGCTTCTTTCACAATTCACCTGTTCTGTCCCAGTGCACCCTGTGTTGCCAAAATGTGGTAGTCGTCAAGTGATGGAGAGGAAGGGAGTGCTTAGTCTGTTTTTATTTAGTCAATTTTTTTTCCAGAAGTGTTTCTTATTAAATTCAGTGCTAGGAGAGAAAGGGAGTATTCACCCATTTGCAGCTCTGCTGAGGACTGCTCCCTCTTCAGAGACAATGGAACAATATGAAGCCTGAACTTGGCACGATGTTTTATATTCTTTTACTGTGAAAAGACCCTTTGCTGCTGATCTGTGGAAAATGTAAGCCCTTTGCTACTTGCTTAGAGAGTTGTCCTAATGTGAAGAGTTCAGTGAAATCAAGAGGGCAACAGTAAAACCTAATAATACTAGGTCAGGGGAGAACAATTTTTTGAGGAACTCTTCTTGATACCTGCGCCATGTACGTGCACAGGTCTCATAAAACAATAGCTCAAAGCTGATTCAACTGACATCAGCAAAGCTGTGCAGAGTGGAAACTGGTATTCTGCCCTTGCATCAGGCTGGGGAGCTTTGGACCCATCTTAGATGAACAGAGGGATGCAAACAGGTGAAAGGAGGCAGAGGCCAAAGTATCAGCTTCTGCTTTTGCTCCTGGTTGTTGAATTTGGGCTAGTAACCTTATTTATTTTTTTTTTAAATCTGTAGGGAAGTTTAGTGCTCTTGAAAAGCAGAGAACTGGAGCTTGAAGCAAGCATAGTGCAGCCAGTTCCTGGGCTGCCTGTCTCTTCCTCCAGCTCTGCAACACCATGTCTTTAGCTCTGACACATCTAGCGATATTTTTTTGTTTCCTGATGTGTAATTTGGAACTGAGTTGAGGCTATTTTTCACTTGTGATTTGAATCAAGCATGGGTCACAGCCTTCCCTTTTTGCAATACTCTTGTCTGCTTCTTTTCATCCTCAGAGCTGGTGTATACAAACAGAAAATACTTCAGCGCTTTATTTTTGTAGTTCCCTGTTTTTTCATTGTAGACTTCCGTCTTCCATACAGGTACTGGTTGGAAGTGTGAGCCCCTCTGAAGACTTTGATGTCTTCTTAGATCTGCTTCTTTAAAGAGAAGCTCTTGTGAATGGGTAGCATGGTCCAGGCTAGAGCTTTGCTAGTTTACAGTGCCTGACTATTTAATCTGTATTAAGTATTACTGTAGTTACAATTTGTGCTGTTGGTGTAAAATATTGCAGGTTTTAATTAGCACTTTTTAAAATTGGAACATAGTTGGATTGAATGTTAAGTCGTATCTGTGGTGTTCCCCATGAAAAGCCAACAAATACAAACAGCTAATGCAGCACTGTTTCTCATGTCACTACAGTTCTCTTGGTTTTAAATGGGAGAAGTACTGTCCTATGTGAGGTAATTTATATCCGTTACGATCATTAAATGTTTTGATTATTTTGCAGCAGAAGCTACTGATACAGAAGTGTTTTGACTGTCAGTGAAGAGTAAAACTTCTTAAGCCAGATGTTTCTTCTACTTATGGGAAAAGAAAATTTGCGTAGCTTTGAGTTTTTTCATGTGGTCTTAGGGGCCAACAGTGCTCTTCTGGAAAGTGTGTTACAGAAGGTTAAGACTAAGGCGTAACAGTGTTTTTCTGTGCTGTTTGTGGGAAGAGGAGTAAGTGCTTGGTATTTGCCAGCTATGCATGTCTAGCTGTGGTAGAAACATATAGTAAAATTCTATTAATCCTTGGTCAGCAGGACTTCTAAAATAACTAGATTGGGCTACACAATAAACAAATAAATGTCTTAATGGTGCAAAGCACACTTCACTAGCACACTGCGCTATACCTGGTGACTGTGGTGCCCAAAAGCAGGGTTTTTAGTACATCACCAGGAAAACACAGTTACAGCGTATTCCAGACTTGCATTCACACTGTGTGCCCAAAATTATTTGCCTCATTGTAAGCTGGAGACACAGGCAGGCTGAACAGGAGCACATGAGGTGTGCCCTGTAGGCCGTTTTACTTTTGGGAGCGAGAGCATTGTCCTTGTTACTCTTTGACATAGACTGGTGAAGGGTAAGGTATTTTAGGAGTAATTTTTAATTAGCTGCGAGAGTGTCCGTTTCTTAGCTACTGCTAAGAAGGTTTTATAGTGACACACTTGTAACTTTTTCTCAGCAAGAGCTGATGGACTCTGGTTAGTACTCTGGGATTCTTCAAGATTCCCCCCCCCGCCCTCCCTCATAACACATACCTCGGCTAAAGAGGGAGGGAGTCTTGAGGGCTCTATTTGCCGGTGTGAAGCCTACCTCCTTTCTCGTTCAAGGTCATGTAACTTTCCTCCGGCATTTGCAGGAACTACTCACAGGGAAAAGTGATGCTAGGACGTGACTTTACTATCTTTAGCTTTCAGTTATCTCCTGTCGTCTTTTTTCTCTTTACTGAAAAAATGAAAAGCACTACCAAATGTGGACCTTTTCCTGAGCTCAAAGTCCTGAGAGGCTTGCATCTGGCCTCAAGCACTTCCCCGTGTTTTGCAGATATCCATCACAGACTCTGAAGGTTGTCTTTTGCCATGCTTCAGAGGCTGGGAAACTCTGTAACAGACCATAAGATTTTACAGGGTGCATTTGCTGGGGAATATTTTAAAGGAAGTACCAGTTCTTCTCTAACTGCTTGAATGCATGCACTCCCATCAATGGCAATGACACAGGCTCTGATTACAAGCAAGGAAAGCGAAAGGAGGTTTGAATCTTGTTCAGGAAGCCTTTGGTTTTCTGAGAGATTCAGCTAGGCTTGAAGTTGCAGCTCGCATCTCTTCATGATATGACAGAAGCATGTAATAAAAGCATATTCATGTTCATCCTGTTTGTGTCAGCAGGACTTGTGAAGTAATTAGGGTGGACTGCACACTGTGCAAACATGACATTATACGCTAAAAATATTAAACTAATTCAGACTGAGCTCTCACTTCAAGGGCATAAAAGAACGCTGAAGTTACTGAGGGGAGAAATGACATTTGTTCCTCTTCATACCAAGGACTTCAAGTCTATAGAATGTCAAGTGATGAAATGAACATTGTCTTTCTGTCAACTAACTATGGTTTAAGTGGCAGTTGAGAAGATAGAGGGTTTTTTTACCTCCCGATGACTAAATTCAAGGTTTACTATAAAATCAGTCGATTTATTTCATGATAAATGGCAAGCAGGAAGAGTATGACCTGTGCACTTCCCCCTCCCGAGCCTCAAGACACTATGAATGAACCCCAGTTGGCACGGTGGCTGGCGAGTGTCGGTGACCGTGTGCCCTCCTTTGTCCTGCCCTGTACCAAGTGCTCTTAGCCTTGTTCTCACCTCTGAGGACAGTCTGCATTAGAAAATGAGGAATCCAAACTGCAGTAAATAGCTTTGATTTTCTGAAAAGAAAAAAAAAAAAAGACAACTTAGCGTTGGGAAACTTTTGTCATGTTTTAAGTCCATATGATGTTGGGCTTGGTCCCAAAAAATGTCCCTTCAGCTGGAGAGTGGGGCATGGGTAATGACCTTGACTGGTCAGGACATGGAGGAGGGAAGCCCAGTGTACTCAGCTTGTTTGGCACAGCAATCTAAATCACACTGCACTCCTGGTGCAGGTTCCCTTCCTCCAACACTGTTCCTTCTGACTCCTTGAAATGCCAATATTAAAGTAAAATCACTTTCCCAGCCTTCCGGATATCCTTCTCTGGGTATGTCCATACATAACCACTCCTTCCTTTAAGAGAGGATGTCTACCTGCTCAAGCGCCCCCAGCACGTGTCCTGCCTTGCCTGAGGATCTGTATTGCTGGTGAGAAGGTGCAGCGTACATGTGGGGAGAGCTGCCAGACCACTGGAGGACAAGGAGGACAGGCTTGGGGTGGTAGAGCTACACAGGAGGTGTTTAGCTTGGGTGTATGAAGTCTTTAATGACACATCCCAGGTCTCAGCCCAACAGTAAGTGTATCTCACAGAATCACAGAATGGTAGGGGTTGAAAGGGACCTCTGTGGGTCATCTAGTCCAACCCTCCTGCCGAAGCAGGGTCACGCAGAGCAGGCTCAACAGGACCGTGTCCAGGCAGGTCTTGAATATCTCCAGAGAAGGAGACTCCACGACCTCCCTGGGCAGCCTGGTCCAGTGCTCCGTCACCCTCAGAGGGAAGAAGTTCTTCCTCGTGTACAGCTGGAACTTCCTCTGCTTCAGTTTGTGCCCATTGCCCCTTGTCCTGTCGCTGGGCACCACTGAAAAGAGTCTGGCCCCATCCTCCTGACACCCACCCTTCAGATATTTGTAAGCATTTATAAGGTCCCCTCTCAGCCTTCTCTTCTTCAGGCTGAACAAGCC